>OCTA010000295.1_pt1 | contig 46018 bp, 46 predicted proteins | sample 1538991 | NCBI WGS metagenome assembly OCTA01 (sample SAMEA3539302, study PRJEB22396) | soil metagenome | biome: tundra; feature: field; material: soil | place: USA | collected 2010-05 | depth 0.15 m
ACGACCGCGACGCGGGTCCGGGGGAGAAGTTCACCGACGCCGAGCTGCTCGGCTGCCCGCTGCGCCTCACGGTCGGACGCCGGACGATCGCCGCCGGTGAGCTCGAGGTGCAGGTCCGCCGCGGGCGCCGGTCGCAGACGGTGCCGCTGCCCGATGCGGCACAGGCCGTCGCGGAGCTCTGGCGAGGGCTCCCCTGAGCGGCAAAGGCCTGGTGGCCTTTTGCCAATCACCAAGCGCCGCCTGTTCGGCCTAGACCGCTCGGGCCCGCCGCCCGAGGCGACCCTGTCAGATCGGCCGCTGAACCCGTGGACGATCCCCAACGCGATCGGCTACGCGCGGCTGCTGGGAATTCCGGTGTTCCTGGCGCTGGCGCTCTCCAGCCCCCACGGACGCGACACGGTGGCCGTGGTGCTGTTCGCGGTGATCGGCTGGGCCGACTACCTGGACGGCTTCACGGCGCGGCTCACCGGGCAGTACAGCCGCCTGGGCGCGATGCTCGATCCGATCGTCGACCGGCTGCTGGTGATCTCAGGCATGTTGGTCGCGTTCGTGTTCGAGCTGCTGCCGCGCTGGGCGCTGGTGATCGTGGTTGCGCGGGAAGTGTTCATGCTCGGTCTGAGCCGCTACGGGCTCAAGCGCGGGGTGGAGCTGAAGATCAACTGGGCCGGAAGGCTCGGCGTGGCGCCCACGATGGGAGCGCCGTTCTTTGCCATGGCGGGTGTCCATGGGCTCGCGCTGGCGCTGCTCTACGTGGGGGTGGCCCTTTCGCTGCTGGCGACGGTGCTGTACGTTAGGCGCGGGGTGCACGAGGTCCGCAAGCGCGCCTGAGGATCGTCCCGGCGACGCCTGGGGTACCCTCAAGCTCAGCTTGACCCTCTGAGCCCGCCAGTTATACTCGCGCAAGCCCTTCGCCATATCAACCCCGGCGGACGGGGGAGGAGTTATTCGCATGGAAACGTTTCCCGACCTCGGCTCACTGACGGATCAGGAGCTGAAGGACCTCATCAAGCAGCTCACCGAGGAGGAGATGGAGATCTCCTACAAGCGGCGGATCATGCACGGGAAGATCGACATCCTGCGCGCCGAACTCGTCAACCGCCTGCGCAAGAAGGACGAGAGCGGCGAGCTGATCATCTCGGGCGCCGATGTGCAGCAGCTGACCGACATCCTGGCCGGACGCGTGCCGCCGGGCCCGGGCCTCGACTAGCGCCCGTCTCGGTGGCCCAGCACTGTCCAGAGTGCGGCTTCGCCAATGCAGACGGCGCCAACTACTGCCAGCGATGCGGTGCATTCCTGGCCCAATCCGAGCCTCCGCCGGGCGCGACGACAGCGTCCTACAAGGTCGGCGAGACCGGCGAGCTGGAATTGGTAGAGCTCGAGGATATGGTCGCCCGGGGGGCGGCGCTGGTGATCCGGGCCGGGGGGGGGCGGGCCGGTGAGAGCTTTGCGCTGGAATCCGACCGGCTCACGGTCGGCCGTCGTCCCGACTCAGACATATTCCTCGACGACGTCACCGTGTCACGCGATCACGCGATGATCGTCCGTCGCGGCAGCGACTATTACCTCGACGACTGCGGTTCGTTGAACGGCACCTACGTCAATCGGAGCCGGATCGAGTCCCATCGCTTAGCCGACGGCGATGAGCTCCAGATCGGCAAATACAAGCTTGCGTTCCTGAGCAGTTGATGGCCGGCACCGAGACGGGCAACCCACCGGTCGAGCTGCCGGATCCGCCTGACTCAGGCGAGGATCGCCCGCGGCAGAAGGCGGTCACGATCGGCGCGGTGTGCAAGGCGCTGGTCCAGGAGTTCCCTGACATCTCGATCTCCAAGATTCGCTATCTGGAGGATCAGAAGCTGCTGACGCCGCGGCGCACCCAGGGTGGCTACCGGCTCTATACCCAGACCGACATCCAGCGGTTGCGGACGATCCTGCGCCTGCAGCGCGATGAGTTCCTGCCGCTGCGAGTGATCCGTCAGGAGTTGGCCGGCGGGCGCTCGGAACCGGAGGTGACTGCTCCTCCCACTGATCGCCGCGGGGGGGTGCGCCGCGCGATGGTGGCGGTCCGCGAGCCCGGCGCTCTGTATTCGCTCGACGACGTCGTCGAGGAGACCGGGGCCGATCCCAAGCTCGTGCGCGAGCTCGTCGAGTTCGGCGTGATCAAGGGCGAGACCCGAGCCGGGGCCCGGTATTTCGACGAGACCGAGCGGGAGATCGTCCGGGCGGTGTCCGAGCTCGCTCGCTACGGCGTCGGCGGGCGCAACCTGCGCGTGTTCCGGAGCTCCGCCGACCGTGAGGCGCAGCTGCTGCAGAGCATCCTGGCCCCGGCGCTGCGCTCGCGCAACCCCGAGCGTCGCAAGGAGGCGATCGAGGCGCTGGAGAACCTGGCGTCGGTCACAACCCACCTCAAGCACCTGTTGCTGATCCGCGACCTGCGCAAGATCGCCACTTAGTGCCGTGATTTCGAATCACGGCATTAGCTCCGGTTCCAGCGCGGCGTGAGCTCGGTTGATCTGCGGGCCCTGGTCCGCGACATCCCAGATTTTCCCCAGCCGGGGATTGTCTTCAAGGACATCACGCCGCTGCTACTCGACGCCGAGGCGCTCGACAACGCCGTGTCGGGCCTGGCGCAGATGATCGCCCCGCAGGCGGTCGATCTGGTGGTTGCCGCCGAAGCGCGCGGGTTCATTCTCGGTGCGGCGCTCGCCCGCGAGCTGGGCGCCGGGTTCGTTCCGGCCCGCAAGCCCGGCAAGCTGCCGCACCAGACCGTCAGCGCCCAGTACGCGCTCGAGTACGGAATCGATGCGCTGGAGGTCCATGCCGACGCGCTGGCCGGCGGCGCGCGCGTGCTGGTCCACGACGATCTGCTCGCCACCGGGGGGACGGCGGGCGCACTCTGCGAGCTGGTGGGCAATCTCGGTGCCGAGATCGTCGGCTGTGCCTTCCTGGTGGAGCTGAGCTTCCTGGGCGGCCGCCAGCGACTGGCCGGCCACGAGGTGCACTCGTTGATCGACTACGACAGCTGAGATCGTGGCGACCGCTCGCCGAACCCGCACCGTCGCGGCCTCCCCCCAACGTGTCTGGGAGGTGCTGGAGGATCCTCACCACATGCCGCGCTGGTGGCCTGGGATCACGCGCATGGAGGGCGTGCAGGCAGATCGCTTCACCCAGGTCTTCACCACCAAGCGGGGCCGCCCGGTGCGGGTGGACTTCCGGGTGGTGGAGTCGACTGCACCCTGGGTGCGCGCCTGGGAGCAGGAGCTCGCCGGCACGCCGTTTGCGCGGGTGCTCAACGAGTCGATCGTAGAGGTGAGGCTGGCGAGCGTGCCGGGCGGGACCGAGATCACGATCGAACAGCGCCAGAAGCTGCGCGGCTATTCCAAGACCGGCGGCTTCATGCTGCGCCGGGCGACCGCGGCCAAGCTCGACGACGCGCTGGGCGGACTGGAGCAGATCTGCGACTGAGCGGGGCGCCGCCGCGCGGCGCCGTGCTCTAGACGCCGTTGAGCGCGCCCTGGAGGATGATCGTTCCCGGCGTCTTCGGGGTGGCCGACGTCTCCAGCGTGACGATCAGCTCCTTGTAGTGCGACGCGTTGGTCGGTAGGCCGCCGGCGGTTGACAGCCGTCCGCTGGACCCCACGCCCGGATTGACGAAGCCGAGGATGTGCGCGTCGGTCGGCGAGTTGTACAGCCACACCGCGTACGCGTTGGCCGGCTTGGTGGTGTTGGGCGCCACCTTCTGGGCCACGATCGCGATTCCGTCGGTGGTGCCCTCCTTGAGCACCTCGGCGATCCCGGCCGCCTTGCTGGCCGGGTTGAGGGGCGTCAGGTTGATCTGAGCGACGACCTGCGCCGCTCCCGAGCTTGTAGTGGCGGCGCTCGTCGTCGTCGTTGTTGTCGTCGAGGTCGTGCTGGAGACGCTCGCCACCGAAGACGTGTGCGAACTCTTGCCCGAGCCGGAGCTGGCGAGGCTGATCACGATGACCACCACCGCGATCACCCCAACGACCGCGATACCAATCAGCACGGCGCCGCCCAGGCGCGACACGTTGCGTGCCTTGTCCGCTTCAGGTTCGAGCCGGTCGCGGTCGTCTTCGGGCTCGGGCTCGGAATGCGGAGGCATGGCAGCGACCGGCGCCCGTGAGCTCGCATCGGTGGCCGGGGCGGGCGAGCCGGCTGTGTAGCCGTCAAGCGAGATGTCGGGCAGCGGACTGCTGGCCAGCGGCCCGAGCTCAGAGGACAGGACCCTGGCCCAGGCGCGCTCGCTGGCCGACTCGCCGAGGCGCACCCGCGTTTGCTCGGCCACCCGTGGCGGGAGCTGGCCCAGCAGGTAGTCGGTGATCAGCGCGCGACGCTCGGCGGGGACGCGCGTCTGCGGCCCCAGGGAATCGAAGGCGGCCAACGCTCGCGCTCGCACGGCGGCTCGGTCGATCGAGAGCAGCCGGGCGATCTCGTCGTAGCTGCGCCCGCGCCCCAGGACGAGGGCGAGTACCGCGCGCTGGTCGGCGGGGAGGCTGTCCAGAGAGGCCATCGGTACCTAGCGTAAATGAGCGGGCGCCAGAATGACTCCGACCCCCCGTCACCGGCCACGCCCCGGCTCGGCAAACGACTATCGTGCCGAGCGTGTCGATCGAACTTCCGTTCAACCACAAGGTCGGCTTTGACGGTCTCTACGGGCTTGACATCACCAACGTTGAGTCCGATTGCCTGCGCGGTCAGGTGCAGGTGCGCGACGAGCTCAAGCAGCCGGGTGGGCTGATCCATGGGGGAGTATATGCGGCGATGTCGGAGAGCCTGGCCTCCACGGGCACCGCGCTGGAGGTAATGCCGAACGGCAAGCTCGCGGTCGGCCTCTCAAACCAGACGAGCTTCCTGCGCCCGATCACCCAGGGAACGATCTTCGGAGCTGCCAAGGTCAAGCATCGCGGGCGCACGACGTGGGTGTGGGAGGTGGAGCTCACCGACGACGACGGCCGGCTGTGCGTCCTGTCGCGCGTCACCGTCGCGGTCAGAGACCTGCCGCGGCCCTAACCGGCCGGGCTGGACCCGCGGGCGCCCGTTAGCCTCCGTAGCGATTGGTGATCGGTACGCGCCGGTCGCGTCCAAACGCGCGGGTAGTGATCTTGATCCCCGGCGGGGCCTGGCGGCGTTTGTACTCGGCGCGGTCGACCAGCGCGATCACGTGCTCGACGTCGGTCTCTGAGAACCCGCGCAGAATCAGCGCCTCGCGGCCGAGGTCGTCCTCGATGTAGCCGTCCAGGATCGGATCCAGCACCTCATAGGGCGGCAACGAGTCGGCGTCGCGCTGGCCAGGGCGAAGCTCGGCGCTGGGGGCGCGGTCGAGGATCGATGCCGGGATCACCGGGGCGTCGGCGAGTGTGTTGCGATGACGCGCGAGCTCGTATACGAGCGTCTTGGGACAGTCCTTGATCACCGCAAAGCCGCCGGCGCTGTCGCCGTAGAGGGTCGAGTAGCCGACTGCCATCTCAGACTTGTTGCCGGTGGTCAGGACCAGCCAGCCGAACTTGTTTGACAGCGCCATTAGCAGGTTGCCCCGGATCCGGGCTTGCAGGTTCTCCTCGGTCAGATCTGCCTCGCGACCGGCAAACACTCCGGCCAGCGTGCGTTCGTAGGAATGCATCGTCTCGGCGATCGGCAGCTCGCGGGCGCTCACGCCGAGGTTGGCCGCCAGATCGCGGGCGTCCTGCTGGGTCTCCGGCGAGGAATACGGAGACGGCATCACGACCACCGAAACGCGCTCGGCGCCGAGCGCGTCAACCGCTATCACGGCCACGAGCGCCGAATCGATGCCGCCTGAGAGCCCGATTACCACATGGGCAAAGCCGTTCTTCTCGACGTAGTCGCGCAGCCCGAGCACCAACGCGCTGTGGACCTCGGCACATCGCCCCAGCGGTTCGTGCACGGGTCCTCCCAGGCCGTCGGTCTCGGCTGCGCAAACCGGCAGCTGGACGCGCCCCAGACGCGCCACGGCGGGCTGCGCGCGCCGGTTGACCGGGCGGTGGCGCGGATCACGCAGCCGCACGCCACGAGCGGCGTCGGGGTCGATCGTCGCCAGGATCAGCTCCTCGGCGAACTGCTTTCCGCGCGCCAGCACCTCGCCCTCGTGGTCGATCACCAGCGAGTAGCCGTCGAAGACGAGTTCGTCCTGGCCGCCGACGAGGTTGCAGAAGGCGACCATCGCGACGTTGTCACGGGCGCGCTGGACGAGCATCCGCTCGCGCTCGGATCCCTTGCCGACGTGGTAGGGCGAGGCGGAGATATTGACCAGCAGGGTGGCTCCGGCCAGCGCCTCGTCGGAGGCCGGGGGCCCGGGCTCCCAGATGTCCTCGCAGACCGTGACCCCGACCGTCGTCTCTCCGAGCTCGATCACCGCGCCGCCGGTACCGGACTGGAAGTAGCGCTGCTCGTCGAACACGCCGTAGTTGGGCAGGAACACCTTACGGTAGATCGCGCGCACGGATCCTTCGGCCAGTACTGCACACGCGTTGTAAACGTCCTCGGCGTGCTCGGGGAAGCCGACCAGCACGACGATTCCTTGTGTCTGCGCGGCAATCCGCTCCAGCGACCGGCGAGCATCGGCGAGGAAGTGCTCCTTGAGCAGCAGATCCTCGGGCGGGTAACCGGTCACCGCCAGCTCCGGGAACAGCACCAGCTGGGCGCCCGCGTTGCGCGCGTCGCCCATCCAGCGCAGGATCTGGCCTTCGTTGCCGGCGATGTCCCCGACCGTGGGGTTGATCTGGCACAGGGCGAGCTTCAATGGCGCGGGCATCGCATCAATTATGGAGCGAGCGCACCTAGCGTCCGGGCGCGCCCCGGTCCAGGTACGCCTGGATGAACTCGCGCAGGAGCGGATCGTCGGGCGCCCTAACACCGACCAGGTGCGTCCACGCCACTGCGATCAGTCCCAAGGTGCCGGGGCGGCGGGCGAGGATCACCGCCTGACCGACCGCGGCCAGCGCGGGCGTGAAGGGCGCCGCTATCTCCAACGCCAGCTGTCGCAGACCTGCGGGCGCCTTGCGAGTTCCGTACATGACCACGACATCGCCGACCGCCAGCGCCTGCAGCAGCTGGTCGTCCGAGAGCTCGGTCTCGTCGCGCCTGACGGTCACGGGGAGATGGGGACCGCTGGTCGGTGGTTGAGAGTCGTATACCGGCCGGCGCTGACCCGGGGCCAGCCGTGCGTCGCCGAGGTCACGGTACGCCACGCCGGGTCCGCTGCCGGTGCCCGACACCCCGGGCTGGTCGTGCCCGGCCAGCAGTCCGCCTGACAAAAGGGCGATCACGCCGATCGACAGGGCCAGCGAGACCAGGACAATGGCGCTGCGCTCGAGCAGCCGGATGACCCGAGCTCGGCCCATTCAGCGAAGGCCGGCTACGGCGGCGGCCACTAGTTCACTCGGCGATGCGCAACGCCCGCGAGCTCGCCGGGCGGGGGACCGAGCCCTCGCCGGCGGCGGCCACGAGCTCCTCGATCGAGGCGCGCAGCTCGTCGGCGAGCACGTCGAGATCCTCTAGCGCGTCGTAGTCGGCGTTCAGACCGAAGTTGAGCTGGCCGTTGTAGCTCATGATCGCGATCCCCAGCGCGGTGTTCTCCGCCAGCGGGACCATCGGGAACATCGCCTCGAGCTGACGGCCGAGCATGTAAAGCGGGAATTGGGGACCCGGCACGTTGGTGACCACGACGTTGAACAGGCGCTGACGCGCCTGCAGCCGGGCGGCCTGGGCCATGATCGTCGGCGGCGCAAAGCCTGAGAGCTCGGTCAGCACCTGGGCGCCGACCGCCTGACCTGAGTCCTTGACGCCCTCCATCTCGTGGCTGATCGTCAGCATCCGCGCGACGGGGTCGGTTACTCCCACCGGCAGTGGAGCCCACATCGCCGCCACACGGTTGCCCAGCGCGCCCCGTTCGACGTCGGCGCGGACCGATACGGGCACCATCGCCTTGAGCACGACGCCCTCGACGTCCTCGCCGTGCAGGCGCATGTAGCGACCCAGCGCGCCCGCCACGACGGTCAGCACGGCGTCGTTGACCGTGCCGCCGAGCGCGTTCTTGACCGCCTTGAACTGCGCCAGCTCGCTGCGCACCCAGGTGAAGCGGCGGTGGGGTCCGATGCGGACGTTGAACGGGCTGGCGGGAGCCGCCTTCAGGCCGGCCCAGGCCATCGCGCCGACGCCGGCCAGCGCGCTCCCCACTTGGGATGCGATCTGGCGCGGGCGGCGCACGGTGGCGCGCACCCCACGGGCGATCTCCGCCGGTACGGTGGCCCGCTCCAGTAGCGCGTCGGCGAGCAGCTGCACGTCGGTGGGCAGCGGCCGGGGGATCCACTCGCTCTCGGCCGCCGCTACGGGCATCGGGTCTGGCGATGAATCGAACAGCACCGTGGCGATGTCCACGCCGGAGATGCCGTCCACCAACGCGTGATGGGTCTTTGACAGCAGCGCGAATCGATCGTCGGCTACGCCCTCGACCAGCCACAGTTCCCACAGCGGTCGCGAGCGGTCAAGCGCCTGCGAGAACACCCGGCCGGCCAGCCGGGCGAGCTTGCGCTCGTCTCCGGGCCGGGGGAGGGCGGTGTGGCGCACGTGGAACTTGGCGTTGAAGTGTGGATCGTCCACCCACACCGGACGTCCCTGGCTTAACGGGACGAAGGCCAGCCGCTGGCGGTAGCGCGGCACCAGGTGCAGCCGGGAGACGATCTGAGCGACGAGCTCGTCGTAAGTGGGGGGCGCCCCCTTGAAGATCATGCAGCCGGCGACGTGCATGTGAGCCGAGTCGCGCTCGAGGTGAAGGAAGGAGCTGTCGAGGCCGGTCAGGCGATCGGTGTTGGCCACCGGAGGATTCTTGCAGGGTTTAGACCGTGTGATGAAGATCACACATACCCGCGACGGCGCCTGCCAGTCTTAGCCAGTCGTAATTTGGCCTGCTGAGTTGCCCCTGCCCGGTGCGGGGGTGAGCGGGGGACCCATTGCCGGTGGTGTCGTGATCAACCGCCGGCCGGGGCGAATCGGCCGCCTGGTGCACTGACCAGCGGCGGCCGTAGCGATCGGTGGACGGCGCGCGCCATGCGTGCGCAGTTCTCGTTTGCGAGCCCGACAGCTAACCCCGTAAGCGCCCGGTCGAATGATTTAACAGGAGGTCCTCATCTTGAGGCCCAACGCCCGATGGCGCACGACGCGCTCTGTCCAAGTAACTATTGCCACAACCGTGCTCGCGGTACCCGCGTCCGCCGTCGCACTGACCACGGCGGTTGTGCCCCAGACGCCGGTGGATGCCCAGACGCCGTTGAAGATCGACGTCGAACCCCACCAGGTTGCCTTCGGTGGCGACGTGACCGTCACCGGGGCAGCTCCGGCGGCGGACCAGGGTGCAACGCTGCTGTTGGAGACCGCGCCCGGGCGAGGCGCCGGCTGGCGCTCGCTGACCTCGACCAGGGTCGGGCGCAACGGACGCTTCGTGCTCAGGGCGCCGCTGCGCAGTTCCGGTCTGCTCAAGGTGGTCGATGCCGACTCGACCTCCGGCGCGCATGCGGTCGGCCCGAGCGCCGCCCCGCGCGGCGCGATGGTCCCCGCCGGCGCCGCCAGCGCTGCCAGCGCGCCACAGCCGGTCAGCGTCGCCTCCCAGCTGCGGTTCGCCCGCCGGTCATTCGACCTGCTCACAGGACAGCGGATGGACCTGCGGGGCAGGCTGCTGCCGTCAGCGGCCGGACGCCAGGTTCGCCTCCAGGCCCGGGCCGGCCATGCCTGGCACACGCTCACCACGACCCGGACGGGCGATCGTGGCGGCTTTGATCTGAACTACCGGCCCGCCACCGCCGGCCAGCGATCGCTGCGGGTGCTGTTCGCCGGCGATCGGGGCAATGCCCGGGCATCGCGCCCGGCCGCACAGCTCAACGTCTACGACCAGAGCGTCGCGTCCTGGTATGACGACGCCGGCAGCACCGCGTGCGGGTTTCACGTCACCCTCGGGGTGGCCAACCGTGACCTGCCGTGCGGGACCAAGGTCGGCTTTCGCTACGGAGGCCGCAGCGTGACCGCCGTCGTCGACGACCGGGGCCCGTACGTCGGGGGCCGCAACTGGGACCTGAACCAGAACACCGCCGCGGCGCTCGGCTTCGCCGGCGTGGGCACCGTCTGGACCACCAGCTGAACAACGTCTGCCGGTTGGTGGCCTAGCCTCCGCAGCCGTGCCGGAGCGCTGCATAGCTCACCTCGACATGGACGCGTTCTATGTATCGGTCGAGCTGCGGCGCCGGCCTGGGCTGCGGGGGCAGCCGGTGATCGTCGCCGGCAGCGGCCCGCGGGCGGTGGTGACGACCGCCTCCTACGAAGCGCGCCGGTTCGGCGTCGGCTCGGCGATGCCGGCGGCGCGCGCGCGGCGGCTATGTCCCGGCGCGATCCACCTGCCGCCGGACTTTCCCCACTACCGTGAGACCTCACGTCAGGTGATGTCGATTGTGCGCGCGTACGTGAATACCGTCGAGGTGGTAGGCCTCGATGAGGCCTACCTCGACCTGAGCGACATTCCCGCGCCCCACGCGGCGATGCGCCGGCTGGCGATGGAGATCGAGCGCACGACGCAGCTCGGCTGCTCGATCGGGATCGGCCCCAGCAAGCTGGTGGCCAAGGTCGCCTCCGATGCCGAGAAGCCGCGCGGATTCGTGGTGCTCACGCGCCGGCAGGCCTGTGAGCGCTTTGCGCCGGCGTCCTGCGGGCTGGTGCCCGGCATCGGCCCCAAGACCGCCGAGCGCCTGCGGCGCCTGCGGATCGGGACCCTCGGCCAGCTCGCCGCGGCGCCCGCGCACGAGCTCGCCGCCCATTTCGGGGCGCGGCTCGGCGCCGAGCTCCAGCGCCGCGCGCGTTTTGAGGATGATGCGCCGGTCACCGAGGAGCGCAAGGTGATCTCCGAATCCCGGGAGACGACCTTCGACCGCGACCTCGTCGGGCTGGGCCAGCTCGAGCCGGTCCTCGCCGAGCTGGTCACTGGCTTGTGTGCCGCGCTGTCGGTGCGGGGCCGGCGCGGGCGCACGATCGGGATCAAGGTGCGCCTGGACGACTTCTCGACCCACACCCGGGCCCGGACGCTGACCGAGGCCGTCAGTGACGCCGAGCGGGTCGGTCCGATCGCCCTCGAGCTGCTGCGTCGCTTCGCACCGGTGCGACCGGTACGGCTGCTGGGGGTGCGCGTGGCGGGGCTCGAGCCGGTCGCCGCCGCAGCCGACGAGCAGCTGTCGCTGACCTTCTGATCGAGCCCGCGGCCCTGCTTAGTACAGCGCGCTGGCCAGCTTTCGCCGCGACTCACGCGCGAGCGGGTGCTCGACCCCGAGGTCGTCGAGGATCCCGACCACGACCCGGCGGATGTCATCACGTGAACCGTCGGCCGACGGCAGCGCGCCGATCAGCAGATCAAGCGCGCGCTCGCGGTCGCCCGCGTCAAGCGCCGTGAACGCCTCACGCAGCTGGTCGCCTAGCTCGCCGCGCTCCAGCTCGATCCGTGCCGCCAGCCCCTCGGCAGCGAAGCTCCCGGGCACGCGACGCAGCAGCGCCAGCGCTTCATCGGGCTCGCCGCGTCCGTACAGGATCTGGGCCAGCGGTACCGCGGCATCGGCGCGCGAGGGTTCGAGCTCGGCCGCCCGGCGCAGCGAATCCTCGTCGCCGAGCACCACCAGCCGGTCGGTCTCCGAGGGAAGCAGCGAGTCGAGGAAGCGCTCTACCGCCGCGGGCGGCTGGGCTCCGACGAACTCGGCGGCAACCGTGCCCTCGCTGAACGCCTTGACGGCCGGGATGCTCTGAATACCCCAGGTCTGCGCCAGCGTCGGGTTGGCGTCGACGTCGAGCTTGGCCAGCTCCAGCCGACCGGCCCGCGCGGCGACCGCCCGCTCGAGCACCGGGCCGAGCTGGCGACAGGGGCCGCACCACTCCGCCCAGAAGTCGACGACCACCGGCAACGTACGGGAGCGCTCGATCACCGCGGTTTGGAAGTTCTGCTCTGATACGTCCATCAACGCTGATGGTAGCCAGTGGCCGTCCCCCAACCACTGGTGGCCGGCAGATTCAGCGGCGATCGTGTAGACAGCGGAGCGTGCGTGAGCAGGTTGTCGAGCGTGCCGGCGTGCGCCTGAGCGTCGAGCAGGACGGGGAGGGGATCCCGGTCGTGCTGTTGCACGGCCTCACCGCCACGCGCCGATACGTGGTGATGGGCTCCCGGGCCCTGCAGCGCTCCGGGCACCGCGTGATCGCCTATGACGCCCGCGGGCACGGGCGATCGTCGCCGGCGCCCGCCGCCGGCGCCTACGGCTACCAGGAGCTGGGCCACGACTTGGAGGCGGTGCTCGATGCGCTCGGCGTGCACCGCGCGGTGCTCGCCGGCGCGTCGATGGGCGCCCACACGATGCTGTGGCTGGCACTCCGGCGCCCCGACCGAGTGGGGGGCCTGGTGGTCATAACGCCGGCGTATGAGCCGGGGGAGACCCTCGATCGGCAACGATTGGCTCGCTGGGACGCGCTCTCGGACGGCCTGCGCGACGGTGGGGTCGAGGGCTTCGTGGCCGCCTACGGCGAGCCGCAGGTTCCGCCGGCCTGGCGCGACAGCGTGATCAAGGTGATCCGCCAGCGGCTCGCGCTGCACGAGCACCCGGAAGCAGTCGCCGACGCGCTGCGCGCGGTCCCGCGCTCGCGGCCGTTTCAGACACTGGACGAACTGGCGCAGATCGCCGCGCCGACGGTGGTCGTGGCCAGCGGCGACGAGGCCGATCCCGGGCATCCTCAGGCGGTGGGAGAGGCTTACGCGGCGATGATCCCGGGCGCGCGGCTGGTGACCGACGAGCCCGGGCGCTCGCCCACCGCCTGGCAGGGCAGCCAGCTCTCCAAGCTGATCGCTGAGCTGGCCGGCCGCGCCGAGCTCGCCTGAGGGTGGTGCCGCGAACTTCTGAATCACGCCACCAAGCTTGACAGCTATACGAACATATGTTCGTGACGAGCGACGGCAGCCCATATGCCCGCTTTCGCCGGGCGCTTCAGACGGGCAACGAGAACCTCGTGCTCGCGGCTGCGCGCGACCTGCCGCAGATCGCGCTCGACGACGCGCTGCGGATCTGCCTCGTCCTCCGAAGCGGGGATCCCGGACGCTATGAGCGCGCTGCCGCCCGGTGGCTGGGGCGCTTTGCGCTTGAAGCACCAGGTGCGACGATCGAGGATCTGAGGCTCGCGGCCGAGGCGCTCGACCTGCTCCCGGCCCGCGCGCACGAGGCGATGGAGCGCTTGCAGCAGCTCTGCCTGGCCCGCGGCGTGGCGTAGGATTGGCGGCCCGTGAGCGAATCAGGGCCGCAGATCAGCGCGAGCGGCGAGCTGGCGCGCAAGCTGTCGATCAAGTCCGATTCACGGCTTTGCGTGACCGGGGCCCCGCCCGGGTTTGCCCAGCTGACGCCCGCGACGCTACCCGACGGCGTGAGACTCCTACGCAGGCTCGCCGGGACCTTTGACGTGATCGTGGCGTTCAGCGCCTCCCGCGCCGAACTCGAACATCGCCTGCCGCGCCTGCGGGCGGCGCTGGATCCCGCCGGGGTCCTGTGGATCGCCTGGCCCAAGCGGACCTCTCCGATCACCACCGACCTGCGCGACGGCGTCGTGCGCGAGTTGGGGCTGGCGGCAGGGCTGGTCGACAACAAGGTGTGCGCCATCGACGAGACCTGGTCGGGGCTGCGGTTCGTCTATCGCCTGGGCGATCGGCCGGCCGCCGCGCGACGCAGGACGTAGACGCGGGCGCAGCCGAACGGGTGCACCGAGGCCAGCACCGCGCCGAGGCGTTCGGTCAGGTTGGCGCGGTGCGCGCAATCGGAGATCAGGATGGTGGCTCCGGTGCCGAGCACGAACGAGCGCGCTGAAGCACCCCGCAGCCGCGCGCCGAACAGTGAATCGACCATTCTGGCCCGGGCGGCATAGTCACGGCTCCAGTAGCCGTGCCCGACCCAGACCGACCGGCCCGTCTGCGAGGGAACCACGGCCGCAAACGGGGTGGGGGCGAGCACGCCACCGCCCGGCGCCCGGTCTGACACCCAAGCCAGGGCGCGCGTATCGGAGCTGGTCAGGTAGTACTGCACGGCCCGGCCGCGTGACACGTCTATGAACTTGCGCGCATCGTAGGCCAGTCCGGGCAGCGTCACCAGCGCGATGGCCAGCGCGCCCAGGACGGCCGGCAGGCGCAGCCGGCGCCAGCCTCTGACCGCCAGCACGGCGAACGGCAGGCTCAGACCCTGCAGCGCGTGGGGGGCGAACGAGTTCACGGTGAAGTAGGTGACAAAGCAGCCGGCGATCCACAGCAGCAGCGCGCGCTCGATCACCACCACACCGGGACGCCGCACGCCGAAGACCGCAATCAACGCCAGCGGTCCCAATCCGGCCAGCAGCACCAGTGCGGGCAGCCGCGCGATCACCTCGTTGTGCGCAGCCAGCTGCCAGGCCGGATCGTTGCGCGACAGGACGAGGTAGTAGAGCAGCGGCAGCCCCGCGCCGACCGCCGGAGCCAGGAGCACCCGCCAGCCGCGCAACCGCTGCCACACCGCCAGCCCAGCCAGGATCACCAGCAGCGTCACGCCCTGCCAAGGGTGCAGCAGGGCGGCCAGCACCGCCGCCAGGGTGGCGAGCGCGAGCGGACGGCCTGCGCCGGCCGGCTCAGGGCGACCCGGCGCGCCGGTGGTCGGCCTCGCGGCGATCAGGGCTCGTTCGGTGCCCAGCAGAACGACCGGCATCATCGCCAGGCCCAACGCGCTGGGGACATATCCCCACAGCTTGTTGGCCGGCAGCAGCTCATAGCCGAGCAGGTACATCTGAAACCGGAACGGCCCCGCGCCCAGCTTCGCCCAGCTGACCAGCGCGGTGACCGGCGTGTAGAGGAACAGCGACAGGGCCACGGCCGCGGCGCGCGCGCGCAGATCGTCGCCGAACACCCGCCGGGCCAGCGCCAGCGTCGTGAGGAACAGCGCCGCCGCCGCCACCGGCTTCCACAGCAGGTAGGCCAGCTGCAGCGACAAACCCAATCGCCACAGCACCCCGGTGATCGTAAACAGCGGCTCCAGGTAGACGTGGCTGCTGGGCGCGAGGCTGAACAGGTCCGAGGCGAGCCCGTGGGTGCCTGCGTCGCGCGCCCAGGCGAGGTACTGGAGCTGATCGGCCCCGAGCACGCCGTCGGCGCCGATCAATCCGTCGGCGCCGGTCAGGGTGGCATGTGCGCGGATCGCGTGGGCGATCAGCGCCACCAGCGGGAACACCCCCCAGGCCACCAGCGACACGAGCAGCAGCAGCTCGACGCGCGACGCCCGCGTCCCGGATCGACGCATGGAGCGCAAGCCTACCCGGCAGAGGGCAGCCGGCCGCCGCCGGCAGCCGCTGCCTATCCGAGCGTCACGTGCTCGGTGCTCTGCACGGCGGCGAAGTAGCCGTTGCCATCGAACTGGATCTCCACCTTCAGGGCGGCCCGGCGGTGCCCGATCAGGCGCCGGAACGACACCTGAGCCGAGAACGTGCAGTTCGGTTGCACCACGGCGGACGTCGAGCCGACCTGGCGCTTACCGTCGAAGTAGCGGATCGTCGCGTCGCCCACGCAGCCCAGCGCGGCGGGGATGAAGCTCGGCCCGCTCAGCTGTGCCGTGGTCGTGAACACATAGGGCTTCTGGCTGGCCCGGCCGGGCTTGGTGCTCGCCCGCAGCCTCGGATGGGGACGAATCGCTGGTTCGGTCAGGAAGGTCTGATCGGCGCCGGCCGAGACGACCGTCGAGCCGTGGAAAGCGACCAGGCGGAAATGGAACACGGTCCCGGGCTCCAGACCCGCGAGCGGCAGCGAGACCGCGACCGGGGTGGTCGTGGCGGCCAGCGACAGCGGGGGGTTTGTCTGCGCGCCGTAGTTGGTCGAGAGGCCGTACTGGAACACCCACGTGGTCACCGCGCCCTCGGGATCGATGTCGCCGGTGAGCGTGGCGATGCTCTTGCCCACCGCGGCTGCCGGCCCGGTGACCACCCCGGCAGGAGGGGCTCCGGTCGTCTTGAAGGTCAGGTTGGCGCCGATTCCCGCCCCGGACTTGTTCAGCGCAACGACCCGGTAGTCGTAGACGGTTCCCGGGGTGAGGCCCGTCAGCGTCGTCTGCACCGAGACGGGCTTGCTCCCGCCCCCCGCCGAACGCGTCGTGGTGGAGAGCCCGTAGGCGCTGGTCGGCCCGTAGTTGAACTGATAGCCGGCCGAGCTGCCGTTGGGGTTGACGATGGCATGAAGCACGACACTCGTGTTGGTGGCGTTCGAGCTCGAGCCGGTCGCCACGGTCGGAGAGGACGCCGCCAGGGCGACGCCGGAAACCACGGCCGAGACGGCGAGCACGACCGCCGACAGCTTCGCAATACGCCTCATCCTGCCTCCTCAAAAGGTCTTGACAGCAGTCTGTATACCGCGCGCTGCCCGGAAGTTGCGTGCAGAGTACCGCTGGCGCAGGCGTTGCAAGAAGATCTGCGCCCTGATCCGCGGCGAGCGGCTGGTGAATGTGCCGCTAGGTTGTGAGCGAACGTGATCTTTTACGAGGCCCACAAGCGCGACCGCGAGATCCTTTCCCACGACCCCTTCAAGGCGCTCGTCGCGCCGCGTCCGATCGGATGGATCTCGACCGTCAGCGCCGGCGGACAGGTCAACCTCGCGCCCTACAGCTTCTTCAACGCGGTGGCCGAAGCGCCGCCGATGCTCGCCTTCTCCAGCCACGGCGCCAAAGACTCCTCCACGTTCGCCGGTGAGATACGCGAGTTCGTCTGGAATCTCGTCACCTACGAGCTGCGTGAGGCGATGAACGAGACCTCGGCGCCGCTGCCGCGGGGATCGAGCGAGTTCGAGCGCGCTGGGCTGGAGATGGCGCCGTCGCGGCTGGTGGCGCCGCCACGGGTGGCCGCCAGCCGGTGTTCGATGGAGTGCAAGGTCGTCCACCAGCTGGAGCTTCGCGATCTATCCGGTCGCCCGACCGATCAGCACCTGGTGATCGGTCAGGTGGTCGGCGTGCACATCGACGAGCGGGCGATCGTGTCGGGCGCCGTCGACACGACCGAGCTGGCCCCGGTTGCTCGATGTGGCGGGCCGGGCGACTACGCGGTCATCGATCGGCTGTTTGAGATGCTGCGCCCTCGTGCGTGACCCGGCCAGGCGCGCCGCATAATCAACGCTCGATAATCAGGCTTATGTCCACCAATAGCGTTTTGGGTCAAGAACGTGATCGTGTAGCCCCGGTCAGGCGCGATCTAAAGGCAACGTGACCTGAGACACAACGAGCGGCTGCCGTTTGGACGACCCTGTAGACGGCGTGCCGCAGCCCGAAGCGCCGTCGACTGCTGTCATTCCCGACGTTCTACAGCTGGCGCGGTAGGCGCCGTTGTCGAGGTCGAGGATCTCCGTGGCATGGAGTTGCTCGCGCCTGGCACAGCACTAAGTAGGGCGCGCGCTCGCCGGCGCGGCAGGATGGTCACGCGCCGACTGGCCAGTGCTGAACTTCCAGCTCGCGCATCGGGAAGTCCTTCGGGTTTCCGGTCGCCAGCGGCACGCCGACGGCCACGGCCGCCGCAGCGATCAGACAGTCCGCCTGCGCCAGCGTCATGCCCGCCGACGCATGATCGCGTCGCCAATCGCCGGCCCGGACCCCCTCGAGGCGGCCGATCGGCGCGATGCGCAGCCCGTCGAAAAGGCGGGTCGCCGCAACGCGTTCGGTATCGCGCAGACCCCGGTGAATCTCCTCGACGCTGATCGGCGTCGTGAATGGCACGTCTCCATGCTGGCGAAGCGCCGTGAGTCGCTCGACGGTTCGCCGGCGGCCCCGCAGCACATCGATCAGCACCGTGGTGTCGAGCAGGATGCTCACGCCTACCCGACGCGGCGGACGTCAGCGGTACGCTGCTCGCGCACCCATCCAGCCGGATCGCCGTCCCAGTCGTGCTCGGAGTCGGCCAGCGCGCCGACAGCGGCTTTGATGTCGTTCCAGCGACGCTCGTCGTCGAGCGCTCGCCGAACCGCCGCCGCGATGAACGTGCTGCGTTGACGCCGACCAACCCGGCCGTCGAGAGCATGCACGATTTCGTCGTCGAGACTTATGTGCAAACGCATGGCCACAAATTAGCACACACTGTCATTCGACCGACGTTCTACAGATTGTCAATTCTCAGATGTTTGTCAGCGTGGTTCTCAGCTGATGTCAGTGGATCGTCTGATTCGTTTGTCAGTGCCCGGATGGGCGGTGCTGGTAGCTGGTAGCTGCTGTAGCGCGTGATGTGGCTGGCGCGGCAGATGTCGCGATCCAGGTCGAGGACGTGTTCGGCGCGGAGTTCGTCGAGTCGGGCGCGGACAGGTGCTGGGATCTCGGCGGCTGCGATGAATTGTCTGCGACCGGCCTCGACTACGACCTCGCTCCGGTATGCCGACGTTCGGGGAACCGGTCTATGGTCTCTTGCGCTACGTGCGGCTGGCGACGCCTCGAGCTCGCAGTAGGCTCGTGACCTCGGGGCTCGGCTGCTTGGGCTCTCCGGCAGCCAAGATGATCCCATCGGTCGAGGACCCGGCATCGAGCAGGATGCGCACGACCGCTTCCCAGTCGGGAGCCGCTGCGCTGGAGGGCTGCTCGCCGCTGCCGACGACCGCCCATTCGAGGGCGTTGGCTTTGAAGGTCGAGTCGCGCGCTTCGATCTCGGCGCCGCGGGCCAGCAGGAGCGTCACGGTCTCGACGCTGCCGGAGTGCGCGGCGGCGTGCAGCGCGGTGGCGCCGTGTCCGCCGCGCGCATCGATCGGGAGGCCGACGTCCAGCAAAACCGCGACGGCGTCGGCGTCGCCGGCCTCGGCGGCGGTCACGATCGTGGCGGCCTCGGCGGCGGTCAGCCGTCTCGGCAACCCGGGATGCTCGGCCGCCAATCGCATCGCCGCCTCGCGGTCTGCCTGCCGGCAGGCGCCCAGCAGTCGGTCGATTGTGGTCCTGTCGTCGCGGGCGCCGTGGCGCGCCAGCAGCGCGACGACGTCGCCGCGGTCGAGCGCGGTCGCGAGCCGGTAGGGCGATCGGCCGCCCGGGCCCGGCGCGGCTGCGTCGGCGCCGTGGGAGAGCAGCAGTTCGATCACCTCGATCGGGGCACCCTCGGCGAGTGCCTCGGGGATCACTGCGGCTGGATGGCCGTCGCCGTCGCGGTAGCGGGTCGGGTCGGCGCCGGCGTCGACCAGGAGCCGCACCGCCTCCACGTCCCCCGAGCTGATCGGCGCCCCGAGCGCCTGCTCGGCAATCGCGGCGACGTTCGGGACGCGCTCGAGCAGCATCCGCAAGCACCAGCTCCCTGCGAACCCCGCGAGGTACAGATCGTGATCCTGCACCGTCGCGCCGCGATCGAGCAGCAGCCTGACGATCGGCTCGTTTGCGCGGCCGGAGTTTGCGCTGGTCACCGCGCATCGCAGGGGCGACCAATGGCGATCATTGCTCAGGGCGTTCGGGTCTGCTCCGGCGTCGAGCAGCAGCGTCGCGGCGGCGAGCAGGCCCTCGGCGCGGGCGGGGTCCAGATGCCAGCGCGAGGCGCAGACGGCGTGGAGCGCCGTCCAACCCGTTCGAGGATCGCGCCTGCTCGTCAGCCCTGGATTGGCGGCCAGCTCGCGCTTGACCCGCCCCGCGTCGCCGAGCACTACCGCCGTTTCGAGACCGTGCTCGGCGATCTCCGGACGCTCGGCGAGCAGCCGCGCAGCGCGGCCAACCCGGTAGCCGACGCTCGCGGCCAGGAACGCCTCGACCACCTCCTCGAGGCTGCGGTTGCGCTGCTGCACCTCGGCCTTCAGCGCCGGCCAGCTCGGCAGCCCGTACTCGCGCGCGATCGCCAGCTGCGCGGCCGCGAGCGTGACCTCGTCTGACACGGCGCCGATCCGCTCGAGCGCGCTGCGGTCACCCGCACGGGCGCCGCGGACCAGCTCCTTGGCCTGACGGCGCAGCTGATCAAGATTCGGGTTCGCCGGGAGTGTCGGCATGACGTCTCCTTTCGCCGGCCCGAGGTCCGCGTGTCAGGCCCAGGAGATCGTCAGAATCGACAGCCAGCATCAGAGCTGGACTCCGTCCTCTCCGCGGACCCGGAGGCGTCCCCCAACGCCAGCCACACAAGATAAACGATCCCACAACCGCTGGTGAAGGTGAGCGCACCCCATCGACGGCTCGCCTCGTTCGGGGCAGCTCCGCGCCCGCTTCCGAACGCACCTGCGCTGAGTACCGCGATCGCAACGATGCACGTGTCCAGCCCGAACTTGCCCGCGCCCGCTATTCGCCAAATCGGGGGACGGCGCTCTTATGTGAGGCGTCCGGTAACCGTCCGCGAATGAGACGGACCAGGCAGGCGACGTCGAGGCCTCCGCCCGGGCGAGCTCGACGCGGTCAGCGATCGCCGATCGGATTTGGACGCGCTGGCAGCATTCGACCGTCGTTCTACAGATTCCTGTTGTTGATTCCCAGACCCGTGAAACCGTTTCCTGCATGGCCGCCGCGACAGACGGCGAGAAATACAAACCGTCGGATCTCGCACATTCGGCTTGGCTCATCGGCGAGCATGGGCTGGTCCGGCCCCGATCCCCTTCAGAGGACTTCGCCGACGTCGTCGAACGCGGTCGCTGTGCGGATGTGGTTGCGTAGCACGGGTAGGTTCTTGTGCCTCGTGACGTTGGCGATCTTGCGTTCCTCGACGCCGGTGCGCGGCGGTGACGTAGCGGATCCAGGAGGCTCCCGATGTCGAATTGCAGGAGGCTCGGGAGCAGGAGGAGGGACTTCGCTTGACACGGCCAGCTCAAATCTGCGAGAAATAGCGTTCTGCGTCCGATTCGGAGGCGGCGGTTTCTAGAGCGTCGAATGGCGCCGGCAGTTCTGGTAGCGATCACGATGCTGACGATCGCGGGGGGCTGGCCGCCACCGCGAGCGCTGGCCCGAACGCGCACGCAGCCTCCAGCCGTGGCCCGCGTGGCCCGCGTGGCCCGCGTGGCTTTCGTGGCTTTGCCGGCCAGACCGGCTCGCAGGGCGTGCAGGGCGTGCAGGGCGTGCAGGGTCCCGCCGGCAGCAGTGCCGCGGGCATTCCGCTCCTCTTCGAGGTGTCGGCGAACACTGCGAATACGGTCCTGTTCAACAAGAACGGACTCCAGTTCGAAGGCTCTTGTTCCGCTACCAAGATCACGACACTGGTGGCGCGCTCAAAGGCCGACCATGGAGTCATTCGGGCGGTCAATGTCGTGACCGGCGGCGAGACGACGAGCGACGACTTCGACAACAACGTCACGGTGAACATTACGCCGGGGACGCTTCCGGCCAACTGGGTTCTCACGTTCTTGTCCTTCGCCGGCAACAACATCACCGCCAACTACGCCACGGCTAACGGCGGTGGAGGCGGGGCCGGCACCACCTCGATCGCCGATTGTCTGGCCTTCGGGACGATCGTCGCCCCGTAGGATCGGCACAACCTCGACCGCCGGCCGAGGCGCGGCTCGCCTCGGCCGGCGGTCTTTGACCGGCCCGATGACACCGCTCCTCTCGATCGCGTGCTCCGTCGTCGTGCTCGCGACGGCCGGCTGCGGCGGCGACCACGAAGGCAAACGACCGCCCGCTCCCGCCAAGCCTCGCGGGCCCGTGCCACACGCACTTACGGAGGGCCAGGTGATCAGCGTCCGCCTTGGCACATCGCTCAAGACGGTGCTTGAGCGGCTCGGCTCACCCTCTGGGACGGGGCCGCAGACCGTCGGCCGCGATCGATGTCTCTACTGGCAGATCGTGGGGCAGCCACCCACGATCGCGCTATGGCGGCTGTGCTTCCGATCTAACCGGCTCGACGTCATCTCCACCTATCTCGTGTAGGTGGAGATGACGACACCGCAAGACATTTCTCAATATTTGATCGGCCCTGTTCGGTGGGCGGTAAAGGTCACCTTGCCGCTCGAGCAGCCCTTGGCCGAGGCAATGAAGTACCCGGAGGCGGTCCCCTTGCCCTTGAGCACGATGTGGCTGGTGAACGTGCCGGGAGCGAGGCCCTGGCGCTGTTTGACGACGCCGTTGCGCGGGATGACGCTGGGGCCGAGCTCGACGCCGTAGGTGCTGCCGCTTGCGCCGCCCTTGCAGGCGGTGTCGACCAGCAGTTCGACGTTGTTGGGCCCGGAGGCGTACAGGCAGAGGCGTACCGGTGAGGCCGAGCCGGGACACGGCGAGTCCACGACGAACATGGTGAACCGCTTGTGCTGGCTGGTCTTGCCGGAGTAGGTACCCACGCGTGCGCTGGGGGCGGGGCTGGCGGTGGCGACCGGGACGGCGAGCAGCACCCCGGCGATCACCAGCCCGAATCCCACGCTGCTGGTCCGGCGCGGCCGCCCAGCAGCTGTGAAGAGTCCGATCAAGGTTTCCTCCTGGAGGTGGCGAGGGGCCAATCGGCCCAGAACGGGTCGCGGCGAGGGCGAGCCTACCAGGCATACCGAGCGGTGGCCGTAGACGCCGCAGGTAGGAATAGGCGTCAGGCCGGCTGGTTTGCTGGGGTCGTGCAGGGTGGCGTCAGGCTTGGTCTGGTTGCTGGACGGCGACGGTTTCGGTGGGCAGCACGCGCAATTCCGGCTGCTACGGCTCGTCGGCGTTTGTGCGGAACCGGGCGCGCCAGTGATTGGCGTCGAACTGCGCTGGGTCCGTTTCCTGGAGGAATCGCTCGAGTGCAGCTACGAAGCGCTCCGGCGCCTCGAGCTGCGGCAGATGGCCGACCGCGTCGAGGATCTCGAGGCGGCTGCCGGGGATCGCCTCGTGGGCGCGCTCTCCGTGGCGCACGGGGATGATCGGATCGCGCGCGCCCCAGATGATCAGGACTGGGAAGCCCTCGGAGAGGTAATGCCGGTCGCTGGCGTCGACGCTCTGGCCACCGATGCCGATGACCGATCGCAACGTGGCAAGGAAGGCGCCGCGGCGGTCGCGGTCGGCAAGCGACGCGTAGCCGCGAGCAACCTCGGCGAGGTCCGCGGCTGGCCGCACCCCGACGGCCGCCAAGCCACGCCGAATCGCGGCTCCCGCGACGCTCGCCGGCGCGGCGGTCGCGGCGATGAACAGGTCCGCCCCGGGCAGCGCGGCGGCGCGTAGGATCACGCTCACCTCCGGACCGAGACCGCCGCTTGAGACGAGCACGAGGCGCTCGGTGATCTCGGGGAAATGGTAGGCGAACTGCATCGCGATCCCGCCGCCGAGCGAGTGCCCGACAAGCGTCGCGCGCTCGTGGCCGAGCGTGACGAGCAGGTCGCGAAGGCCGACCGCGAACGCCCCGAGCGAGTAATCGCCGGCGGCGGGTGCCGAACCGCCGTGCCCGGGCAGATCGGGTGCGACGACGGTGTGAGCTCGCGCCAACGGCTCGATCACCGCCTGCCAGTTCTCGTAGGTGCCCGCCATCCCATGGATCAAAAGCAGTACCGGGCCGGTGCCCGCCTCGACGTAGCTCACCAGGCGCCCGTGCAGCATCGCCGTCTTGGACTCGATCGCGGGATGGCGGGACAAACCGTCAGAAGCTGAGTCGTGAGTCCTTATGGCCAGGGGGCGCTGCTTTGGGGTTGACGATCGGCAGGACGATGTCGATTCTGGAGAATGTCACCGAGCCCACTGCGCGCTGGGTCTGGTAAGCGACGGTGCCGGCGGTCAACTGCAGGGTGAACTGCTCGCCCGGCTTGGCGCTGGCGGCGAGGATCTCCAGATTCTCGGTCAGGGTGTGGCTATGGCCGTCGAGCTTGATCGGCACCGGCGTTATCTGGTTGCCGAGCACCTTGCCGGTCGCGTCGTCGAGGACTTGTGCGTAGATGCTCGTGCCCGACTTCGCGTTGCTCGCCTGCCCCCGGTAGGTGATCGTCAGCCGCGGCGCGCCGACGACAAGCGCGGTCCGCCGCGGAGAGCGCAGCTTGACGTTGACGGCGTTGGTCGCCTTCGCCGGCGCGATCGACGCGGCGGCCGCGCCGAGCGCTCCGGACCCGGGACCGGGAATGACTGGACCTGAGCCGCCGGTCGAGGTGATCTGCAGAGCCCCCTTTCCCCGAGCGCTGAGCGAGCCGTCGCTGGCGAGCGGGTAGTCCGTGGCCGTATGCTCGGCGCCGTCCTGATCGACCCACTCGAAGGTGGGCCCGGTCTTGACCCTCGTCTGGTGCTTGAGATAGCGGTCAAGCCAGGCGATCGTGTCCTTGTCGATCAGTGATGTGTCGCCCGCCTTGGTGAGGCAGATCCCGTGCCCGCCGCAGAACCAGAGCATCTTCACCGGAACTCCGTCGCGTCGCAGTATCTGGTAGTTGGTGACCGCTTCCTGCAGCGTGAACAGGGTGTCGACGGTGCCCTGGATCAGAAGCGTTGGTGCGCGGATCTTGGTCACCAGTTCCCCCGGGCCGCTGCTCGCGTAGAAGTTTCGCTCAGCTGAGCTGAGCGGCTCCCCCAGCACGTCCGCCTCGTAGGAATCCCCGATCAATGGATCGAGGCGTCCGGCGTGACCCGCCAGGTAGAGCAGAGATGCCCAGCCCAGCTTGGCCGTGTCGTGCTTGTCCAAGCTGGTGATCAGCGAATGCCAGGCAATGTCAGGCACGATCGCGTCGATTCGATGGTCGATCGCCGCCGCGACGAGTTGGATACCACCGCCGTAGGAGCCGCCGGCCATCCCCACGCGGGGGTCGCCAGGATGGTCGAGCAGCGCCTGCGGCTGACGCGCCAGCCACGAGATCATCGCCGACACGTCCCGCCCCTCGTAGCGAGGATTGTCGACCTTCACGATCCCGCCGGATGAGCCAAAGCCACGGGGATCCCACGTCAACACGTTGAACCCGGCCCGCCGCAACGTTCCCACCCCCGGGATCCCGGCCGACACATCGGTTGAGTCGTTGGGATTGGTGTCTCCGGGCGAACCCCAGCCCGGCCCGAGCATCACCGTGGGCGCCCGCTTGCCCCGAGCCAGGTTCGCGGCGGCAAAGAAGTTGACGTGAATCCTCGTTCCGTCAAACGACGTGACCGTCGACGACTGAGCGGATGCGACGGACGGCCCCAGCAACGCCAACAACGCGCAGAACAGCCCAACGACCAATCGACGTCTCATCCCACAACCTTCCAAACCCAGCTGCGCGGCGACACCGGTCCGCAGTATGACGAGCGTGACCACCACCGGCTCGCGGCGCTCACCACGACTCGTCAATAGTTGCCCGAGATCAGATCCCAGGCGCGTTGGAGCTTGCTCGCGAGCGGCCCGGGCTCTGACTCGCCCGGGTCATCGCGCATCACCGCCGGATTCGCCGCGGGCTCGGGCAGCTTCTCGCAAGCAGCACGATCCTGCCTGAGCACGAGGGCGTGCTCATAGATTCCCTGGATGTCATCTGCATCGGCGAACCGATGCCCATCGGAGCCCATGACCTCGGCGATCACGATCCCGTCGAAGACATCCTGGTCCTCGGCCGCCAAGACGTGGCCGACCTTCCCGATTCGCTGTCCGTCTGCACTGTAAACCGCAGTGCCCGGCTCGAGTACCTTGTAGCTGATCGGCTCTCCGGTCTCCACGTGGCCAGCATATAGCGTCAAGCGCCCCAAAGCAGGGGCATCCATTGGTCAGCGACGGCGCAAACCCGCTCGGCTACGGAACGGTGGGTCGGGGGAGTCCGAAGTGGTCTCGCAGCGTGCGGCCGGCGTACTCGGTAGCAGCGATGCCACGTTCTTGCAGGATTGGCATTACCTGGTCGACGAACGTTGACAGCTCGCTGGGCAGGACGTTGGGCATCAGCGTGAAGCCGTCACATGCACCGGCCTGCCACCAGTCGCCGATCAGCTGGGCCATCGCCTCCGGGGTGCCGGTGAAGTCCAAGCCACCGGGCAGCGCAGACAGCTTCTGCGCGACGGCCCTGAACGTGGTCGGCTCCTCGGCCGCCAGCCGGTAGATCGAGGCGCCGAAGCTCGTCTTGGGAGCATCGTTGAGCAACGCGGGCGGAAACGGAGCATCGGGATCGATCGTCGTGTAGTCCAGTCCGGCCAGGTTGGCCAGATTGCGCCAGCGGAACTGGCTGCTTGACGCTTTCTCCAGTTCCTGCTTGCGGGCGCCGGCCTCTGCGTCGGTGCTGGCGAGCAGGAACGACAAGCCGGGGAGCGCTCGGACGTGATCAGGGTCACGTCCGTTAGCGGCGGCCCGGGATCGCAGCTCGTCGCGAAACGCGACCCCGGCCGAGATCTCGCTCTGGGGAGTGAAGACGGCGTCGGCGTACTTGGCGGCCAGCGCGATGCCCTGGGGTGAGGAGCCGGCCTGTGCGAGCAGGGGGTGTCCCTGCGGTGAGCGAGGGAACGGCAGGTAGCTGGCTACGTCGAAGTGCTTGCCGTGGTGGCGAGGCGGTTGCAGCTTGGCGGGATCTGCCCACATCCCGGTGCGCTTGTCACCGACCATGGCGTCGTCCTCCCAGCTGTCCCACAGCTTGAGCACGACTTCGACGTACTCGTCGGCCCGCTCGTAACGGTCTGCCCGTGGCGGGTGCGGCTGGTCGCCGAAGTTGCCCGCCGCGGCCGGCTCGACCGTGGTCACGATGTTCCAGCCGGCCCGTCCGCGGCTGAGGAAATCCAGAGTCGCCAGCCGTCTGGCCACGTCCCACGGGTAGCTGTAGGTCGTCGAGACGGTGGCGATCAGGCCGACCTGATCTGTGGCGGTCGCCACAGCTGAGAGCAGTTGGATCGGATCAAACCCCACGCCGGGCAGAAACTCGGAGCGAAACTCGGCGACGCCTGGACTGTCGGGAAGGAAGATTGAATCGAGTACGCCTCGCTCCGCCTTCCTGGCAAGCTCGATGAAATGCCCGACGTCCAAAACGGAAGCGGGGTCGGCGGGTGAGACCTTCCACGCTGACTCGTGATACCCCGAGTTGCGGATATAGAGGTTCAGATTGAGGAACCGGCCCGATTCTCTGCTCATATGCGTTGCAGGCGTCTGAGCGCCACCCGCACTTGATGCCTCCGATGAGTTTTGCACCGCGCAGCGGTCCTAGCGCACATAATCACCAATCGACCTCCGTGAAAGGGGCGCCGCGATGGACAGGGTGACCTCGAGCGACGGTACCCAGGTATCCCCGGACAGGATGGCGGCGGCGCTGGCTGAATTCTTCGCTGGCGGCTCGTAAGCGGCAGCCCGAGCGACCCTGGAGCGCCCGCGCGTACAGCGGCCGGAGCCGCGGGTCAAGCGGCAGGAGCCATGGGCGAAGCCGAACCTCGAGGTGCCCGGCCTCGTGCATCGCGCGGCGCTTGAGGAGAGCAGCGGAAAGCCGGGTTAGCGCCGGGCGATCGAGCGTTTGCGGGCTTGGCGCAACGCCGCGGCGGCGGCCGCGTCGCCGGGGACTCCGTGGACCGCGCCGCCGGGGAAGGCTGCCGCGCTGCCCAGGAACAGCCCGTGCAGCGGCGTGCGATAGGGCGAGGGCGATGGGACGGGCCGGAACACGGCCTGGCGCAGCATGTAGCTGCCGCCGCCGACGTCGCCGCTCACGAGGTTGGCGTTGCGGGCCTCCAGGTCCGCCGGCGCGAGCACATGGCGGGCGAGGATCCGGTCAGCGAATCCGGGCGCGAAGCGCTCGATCTGCGCCTCCATCGCCTGCACGTGGCGATCGGTGAGGGCCGCCCAGTCGGCCTTCGGCGGCCCGTGTGTGTAGGCCCACGCCGTGTGCCGGTCCTCAGGCGCGCGGCTAGGGTCGGCGATGCTCTGCTGGCCGAGCAGCAGGAACGGCCGCGCCGGCAGCCCCTCGGCGCTCTGGGCGATCGCGCTGAGCAGGTCCTGCTCTGAGCCGGCCACGTGAACGGTTCCGGCGCCCGCGACCTCATCGTTGAGCCACGGGATCGGACCGTCAAGCGCCCAGTCGACCTTCAGCGTCGCCGGCCCGTAGACGAAGTGGCGCAGCGCCTTGCGGTACCAGCCCCCCAGCGCGTCCCCGGCCATCCGCAGCAACGCGTGGGGCATCACGTCGGCGATCACCAGCGGCGCGGCGACGTCCTCCCCGCCACTCACGCCGACGCCGCGCACCTTCCCGCCGGCCGACAGGATCCGCTCCACCGTGGCGCCGGTGCGGATCTGGCCGCCGAGGCTGTGCAGGTAGGCGACCAGCGCGTCGGTCAGCCGTTGGGCGCCGCCGCGCGGGCTAGGCCATCCCACCGCGTGGCCGAGGAGGTTCAGATAGAACGCCGCGATCCCCGCCCCCGCCTTGCCCGGCGGGGCGTCACCGTGCATCGCGGCGCCGTAGAGCCAAGCGCGTGAGCCGTCACCGTCAAACAGGCGGTGGGCCAGATTCACCGCCGAGCCGCCGACCAGGCGTGTGAAGCTCGCCAATCGCCGCAGACCCGCGTCACGCAACAGCTCCAGCGGGCCACCGACCGGGGGAAACCCGCCGAGCATCGTGGCGCGCAGGGCGGGGAACACATCGAGATAGGGCACAACGAAATCGATCCAGCTCTGGCCGTCACCCGGGTGCTGGCGATCAAGCGAACGAGCGGTCGCTGCAAGGTCGCGGTAGAGCACCGCCGCCTCCCCGTCGGGCAGCGGGTGCGCCATGCAGGCGGGCGGGTGAACCCATTCCAAGCCGTGCTCGGAGAGGGGCATGCCGGCAAACACCGGCGAGGCGACGGCCGCCGGATACACCGAGGAGAAGGTGTCATGACGAAATCCGGGCAGCGTCAGCTCCTCGGTGCGGACCGCGCCGCCCGGGTGCTCGGCGGCCTCCAGCACGATCACCGATCGGCCGGCGCGGGCCAGGCGGATTGCGGCAGTGAGCCCATTGGGCCCGCTGCCGATCACAATCGCATCGCTCACGGCGCGATCTGCAGCGCCAGCTGGTGCGGCAGGCTCTGCGGGGCCACCGGCTGCTCGGTGAGGCTGCCTGGCATGGAAAGCTGGAGTTTAGTGTCGCGCCTCGTGCCGAACGGGCGCTGCAGACCAAACTTGACGCGATTGCCAGCTCGCTGCTGGAGGACCGGCGTGGGCGTCGCGGCGATGCCGAGCGCCAGCTCGAGCAGTCGATCGGCGTACACGAGCAGATCTGAGCCACATCGTCGGCGTCGGATCCTCGCCGGCCACGCCGCCGGCCCCCTTTCCCCGTTACCCTTGGTGCGTTCAGCGCTGCGGTGTGCGCATGGCGACTGGGCCGGTGCGTCGGCGCCGTGGACCGTGGATCCAGACGCGCTCCAACGACCGATAACAGATCGTGATGAGCTTCAGTCACCGCCACTGCTCAGTCCGTGCCCTGCTGGTCATGACGCTCGCGGCCCTAGCGGCGCTCCTGCCGGCGCTGGCCGCCAGGGCCGCGGGTGGCGGCAGCGGCCTCCCCGGCGCCGGCCCTGGCGCCAGCGGCGGCGCGGCGGTCGGCGGCCTGGCGCCGACCAGCACCCCCCCGGGACGGATCCCGGGCGCTCCCGGCCAGCACGCGCACGGCGCCTGGCTCGGAGGCGTGACCGTCACCGAGTACTGGCCAGCTCCGGAATCGTGGTTCGTAGGGCGGCTCGTCAAGGCCCCGGGGCTACCCGGTCTGCACCGGATCGACTGGCTGTACTCCGCGATGGGGCTCTCGATGGAGGGCGACGGCATCGGCCTCGACGGTCGGAGCTACCACATCGAAGCGCTGGGAGACGGCGGCTGGGTCACCGTTGCGGACCAGGTCACCGACCCGGGAGCCGGATGGGCGGGCGGCTCGCCGTACTGGCGCGCGGGAGGTTTCTGGCGCAACGGTGCCGGTGGCGTCACGTTTCCGCTGCAGGCGGGCGGCTGGTCGGCCGGGCGAGGACGGAAGTACGTACCGCTGCGTGGCGTGACGTTCGCGCCGGGGCCTTCGCTGCCACTGCACGCGTATCAGTCGATCGCGGTCGACCCCGGCGTGATCCCGCTCGGCAGTCGCGTCTACATCCCCGCCTATCGCCACGACGGCCACGGTGGCTGGTTCCTCGCCCAGGACACCGGTGGCGCGATCAACGGCCGCCACATCGACGTCTACCGCTCGCCGCCGGCCAGCTCCAGCGACTCCGGGCAATACCTGACCGGGCAGCGGATCTACGTCATCAAACCCCATCGCTGACCCAGGCGAGGGCGGCCCGCCCTGGCGTGGTTTCAACCAGCTGGGGCGAACGTCCTAAACTCCTGTCTGATCATGGCCAAGCAGCGGACTACCCGAATCGAGCAGCGCAGCCAGCTGGCAGCGATCCAGCAGCTCGAAGGACGCTCTGACGAGGAGCTGGAGGCCGAAACCAAGTTCAAGGCGGCAGCCCAGGCGATCCTCGGTAGCCGCGCCGCGGAACGGTATGACGCCAAGGCGGCGCGAGCCCACTTCCAGCGCGCGATTGCCGCCGCCCGTCCGCAGGAACGCCTGCAGCTGCGCCGGATGGCTGACGCCTCCCTGGCGCTCGCCGAGCGCCGGGCCGACGACCTCAAGAAGGCCGCCGACAGGCTGGGAATGGACGCGATCTCAAATCGCCAGCTGCTCGGACTGAAGTTCCTGCGGCTGATCGCCCCGCCGCGCAGCGCCGGAATCTTGCCGAGGATCGGCGGGATCCTGGTCGTGATCCTGTTGATCGTGGCGATCCTGCTGATCGGATTCGGGATCATCAAGCTGATCGCGCTGCCGTTCGGTGGCCTGTCGCTAGATCTGTCGATCTTCTACACGATCGTGCTGGTGCTGGTCGCGATCGGGGGGCTGGCGTACTACGGTCGCCGTCGCCAGCGCCGTGCGCAGGAGCAGCGCTCAGAGCAGATCGCCGCCCGCGCCCGCTGAGCGCTGCGATCGCTCGTGTGCGGCCGCTACACGCTCGCTGCGCCTGACCCGGCGGCGGTCAGGGCTAGGTTCGGGATCGCCCAGACGGTTGAGGTCAGGCAGCGCTTCAACGTCGCGCCGGGCGACGAGGTGCTGGCGGTGACCACCGACCGCCAGGGCGCCGCGCGTGGTGAGCTGCTGCGCTGGGGGCTGGTGCCTTCATGGGCCAAGAGTCCTGAGCTGGGGTTGAAGCTGATCAACGCCCGGGTCGAGACGGCCGCGCAGCGCCCGGCGTTCAAACACGCGTTCGCGCGCTTCCGCTGCCTGATCGTCGCCGATGGCTTCTATGAGTGGCAGGCGCGGTCAGGCGGGCCCAAGCAGCCGTTTCACATTACCCGCACCGACGGCGCGCTGTTCGCGTTCGCCGGGCTGTGGTCGATCTGGCACGCGCCGGATGGCCGCCGGCTGCGCACCTGCACGATCCTGACCACCGCGGCCAACTCGGCGATCGCGGGGCTGCATGACCGGATGCCGGTCATCCTGGCACCGCAAGCCGAGCCGGTCTGGCTTGACAGCGCCACGCCGCCGGAGCGCCTCGATCAGGTCCTGGCGGGGCTCTCGCCGGCGCAGACTGCGCTGACCCCGGTCGGGCTGGCGGTCAACGACGCCCGCTACGACGGACCGGCGTGCCTGGCGCCGCCGGTGCCCGGCACGCAGGAGGCGTTGTTCTAAGTGCTTCTCGCCACGGTGGGAGCACCAAGGCCTTTGCGTTGAGGCGGCGCGGCTTACGGCCGACGGGCCCTTCACTCAGGCGGCCCGGGTGGAGCCGGTCGGGGCTTCCAGATAACGCAGGTTGGACGACTCCGACTCCGGCCGGCGCCCGGCGCCGCTCGCGCCCGGCGCCTGATGGGGCGCGTCGAGCCAGTGCGCAAACGCGTCGGCGGCCATCGGCCGGCTGAGGTGATAGCCCTGCGCCAGATCGCAGCCGAGCAGCGCCAGGTGCTCCAGCGTCGCGCCGTCCTCGACGCCCTCGGCGATGATCCGTAGCCCCAGGTCGTGACCCAGGTTGATCGTGGAGCGCACGATGATCAGGTCGCTCTCGTCCTGGAGCATCGGCGAGACGAACGACCGGTCGATCTTCAGCTCGTCGATCGGCAGCCGCCTGAGGTTGGCCAGCGATGAGTAGCCGGTGCCGAAGTCGTCGACCGACATCCGCACGCCCAGGTCGCTCAGCCGGCCGACCGTGGCGACGGCCCGATCGGGATCGGACATGATCATGCGCTCGGTGATCTCAAGCTGCAGCGCCTCGGGCGGCACCGAGTAGGTCGCCAGCAGCCGCGCGATCTCCGTGGGCAGATCGCGGTCGAGCAGGTTTCTGACCGACAGGTTGACCGCCACCGACATCTCCCGGCCGCCACGGCGCCACCGCGCACACTCAGCCAGCGAATGCTCCAGCACGTGACGGGTCAGCGGCCCGATCAGTCCCGTCTGCTCGACGGTCTGCACGAACGCGGCTGGCGGGATCAGGCCCAGCTCGGGGTGCTGCCAGCGGACCAGTCCCTCCGCCCCGCGCACCTGCCGGTCTTCGAGGTCGACGATCGGCTGGTAGTGCACGACGATCTGGTCGGAGCTCAGCGCATGGCGGATGTCACTGAGCACGCTCAGGCGCCGCACCGAATGGCGGTTCTGCGCAGCGGCATAGAGCTTGTACTCGCACTGGGCCTCCTTGGCCGTGTACATGGCTATATCGGCGCAGCGCAGCAGCGCGTGGGAATCCTCGCCGTCGTGCGGGTAGCGCGCGATCCCGATGCTCGCGCCCAGCTCGAGCGATAGCTCATCGATCTTGAACGGCTGCTGCACACAGCTGAACAGGCGTGCGGCCACGCGTTCCAGGACCTTCGGATCGTCGGTTCGCTGCGCCGGCAGCAGCGCAAACTCGTCGCCGCCCAGGCGCGCGACCAGGCCATCAGGGCCGATCGCCTCCACCAGGCGCGGTCCGAGGTCGCGCAGCAGCACATCGCCGTAGTGATGGCCGAGCGTGTCGTTGATCTCCTTGAAGCGGTCCAGATCCATCAACATCACGGCAAATGTGCCCTCCGAACGCAGCGAGGACTCGATCAGCGCCTGCACCTGGATGCGGAACTGCTCACGGTTGGCCAGACCGGTGAGCTCGTCGGTTCTGGCGATGCGCTGCAGCTCTTCGCTGCGACGCTTTGACGTAAGCAGTTCGCCCACGAGGTACTGGAAGATGAACAGCACCAGGCCGAACAGGAGCAGGCCGGTGAACCCGAGCTGAACGGTCAGGTAGACGGCAGCCATCGTCAGCAGTACCGAGAACAGCTCTGACCCGAGCAGCGGTACCAGCGCCTCGCGTGTCTTGTCGGCCAGCGATGACTCGTCCACGTAGCTCTGGTAGCCGGCTATGGCGATGAAGTTGACCACCAGCGCGACGATGAAGGCCGCGAACACCAGCAGATAGAACCCCAGCTCATGCGATCCGACGTGAGCGAGCCTGGTGGTCGCGTGAAAGAACAGGCCCGCAATCAGGGGAAACCAGGCGTACGTCGCCAGGTTGTTGCGGAACACGTCCATCGGCTCACGCGAGCGCAGCCAGCCAACGGCGATCGCCAGCACGCCGAACAGGGCCGCCGGACCGCCGCCCAGCAGCACCGCGGCCAACATCAGCCCCAGGCCGCTGCCCGACACCCTCAGCCTCGAAGACGCCGCTTCCACGTAGGTGAGGTCGCTGGCGATCGTGAACACGGCGATCACGACCATCGGCCACAAGGGCCAGCGATCCGTGCCCGCGGTCAGCACCGCAACGCCCCCGGCGCCCGCAAGCGCCAGCACCTGCGCTACAGCGACTGCGGCGCCCGGCTTGCCCTTCTCCCGCGCCGGGGGGATCGCTCTCTCGTCGGCGTTCATTCCGAGGTATTCATCGGTAAACGTCCTTCGACCTAAAGCAAAGCCTTGGCTCAGTGGACACAATTTGATGTGTCCGGATTCGTCTGGCCACAATTGATGTGTCCAGGTTCGTCTGGACGGAATTCAAGTCAATCCTTTGTTCGGCCGATCTAGTGTTGGCCGGACAAGAACCGAGCAGTTGTTGCAAGACAAAAAAGGAGGAGCCCTCGCCCGCAATGCGAAAGCCCCTCCTGGTCACCGATCAGCTTCCTTTGAAGGGCATTAAAGCTCCTTTCCTGGGGCTGCGACTTTCAGATTGACAGAGGCGTTATCGGCAGAAGGCGCCAGTGGCTTTAGCCCTGGCGCCATTTCTGCTTGTCATTTAGCTGACAAATCCCGTGCAAAATCGCCATCGGCCTTGCGCACGCGGCGATAAGCACCCTCTTTTTTCCCTCCCCAACGTAACGATCGGGCGTGTCGCCAGTCGGTTCGGATCATGTGCGCATAAGCACTGGGCCTGGCTCAGGGGATAATCGGCGACGCGAAAGCGCTGCATGCCCCTCTCCCCTCTTCTTGCCAGCTACGAGCACGTCCTGCTCGACCTCGACGGTTGCGTCTGGGTCGGCGACGTTCCGACCCGCCAGGCGCCGGCTGCGCTGGAGCGACTGCGAAGTGCAGGCAAGACCGTGTCGTTCTTGACCAATGACGCGCGCTCCACCCCGGAGGAGTACGTGCGCAAGCTCTGGGCGCTTGGTCTGCGGGCTTCGCTGGAGGAGATGGTCACCGTCGGCTCTGCGCTCCAGCATGTGTTGGCCGAGCGCCGGCCGCGCATCCCGACATACGTGATCGGCGCTCCGGCGATCTTCCGGCACGTGTCCGATGCGGGTGCGCGGATCGTCAACGGGACCGAACAGGCCGCCGAGGCCGAGATCGTCGTGATCGCCGGCCACGACGATTTCAGCTTCCAAGAGCTGCGGATCGCCACCCGGGCGGTGCTAGGCGGCGCGGAGATGCTCGCCACCGGTCGTGATCGCAACTTCCCCACTCAGAGTGGACCTTGCCCGGGGACGGGCGCGATCGCCGCCGCGATCGAATATGCGACCGAGCGCAGGGCCCGAAGCGTCGGAAAGCCCGAGGCGCAACTGTTCGAAACCGCGCTGGATCGCCTCGGGCCCGGCCGGTCACTGATGATCGGCGACCGGCTGGACTCCGACCTGGCCGGCGCCGCGGCGGCGGGCATCGACGGCGCGATCGTGCTAACGGGGGCCGCCACACGGCCGCAGGCTGAGGCGGCGACCGATCCGGCGCCGGTGGCGATCGCCGAAGATCTGTACGCGCTGGTGACTGCGTGAAGTTCGCGCTGATTGTCAACCCGGCCGCCGGCGGCGGTCGGGCCGGTCGCGCGCTGGCCGGGGTGCAGCAGGAGCTGACCCGCCTGGGCCTGGAGCATCGAGCCGAGCTCACCCGTGGCCTTGACCACGCCCGGGAGCTGGCGAGGGCGGCCGGTGACGCCGGCGAGGTCGCCGTCGCCTTCGGCGGCGACGGGCTGGTCGGCGCAGTGGCGGGGGCGCTGAAGTACGGCGACGGCGTGCTGGGAGTACTCCCCGGAGGCCGGGGCAACGACCTGGCCCGCACGCTGGGGATCTCTCAGGACCCGGTCAGCGCCTGCCAGGTGTTGGCCGGCGGTCAGGTGCGCCCGCTGGACCTGGGCGAGGTCGACGGCCGCACGTTCATCGGGATCGCCAGCTGCGGCTTTGACTCCGACGCGAACCGGATTGCCAACCAGACCCGGCTGATGCGGGGAAATCTCGTCTACGCCTACGGGGCGCTGCGCGCGCTGATCACCTGGCGACCGGCGACCTTCACGGTCGCGCTCGACGACGGCGTCCGGCGCACGGTGACCGGCTACTCGGTGGCCGCCGCCAACTCCAAGGCCTACGGTGGCGGAATGCGGCTCGCCCCGGATGCGTCCCTGCAGGACGGCCTGCTCGACGTGGTGATCGTCTCGCATACTCCCAAGCTCCGCTTTGCGCGGCTGCTGCCGACCGTGTTCTCAGGCGCGCACGTCAAGCAGCCGAACGTCGAGGTGCTGCGCGGCGCGGTGGTGGCGATCAGCGCCTCCCGTCCGTTCACCATGTACGCCGACGGGGACCCGATCGCCGAACTGCCGGTCACCGTCCGCGCACTGCCGGGCGCCGTCCGGGCGATCGTGCCCGTCTCGTGAACTCGATCGGCGCCAAGATCCTGGCCGCGCGCGCGGTCGGTGACCTGGCCCGTCGGGCCGGTCGCGGTGGCGGCACGAGCCTTCCGGGCAAGGTGCTGATCCGCCTCGCACCCGGGGCGATCGGGCAGCTGGCGGCGCGTCTGCCCCGCGGCACCGTCGTGATCTCGGCCACCAACGGCAAGACCACCACCGCCGCGATGGCTGCCTCGGTGCTGGAGCGGGCGGGGATCCGGCTGGTCCACAACCGCGCCGGGGCCAACATGGCCGGCGGCGTCGCCTCGACGTTGCTCACGGCCGCGCGGCGCGGGGACGCGATCGACGGCGAGCTCGGCCTGTTCGAGCTGGACGAGTTCTGGCTTGACCGTGTCGGCCCGCAGCTGCGCCCGGCGGCGATCCTGCTCGGAAACCTGTTCCGTGACCAGCTCGACCGCTACGGCGAGCTGGAGACGATCGCCGACCGGTGGGCGGCGATGGTCAAGGCGCTCGCGCCCGGTATCGGATTGGCGCTCAATGCCGATGATCCGCTGATCGCCGACCTCGGGCGGGGCCGATCACCGGTGACGTATTTCGGCGTCGAGGATCCCGCGATGGCGATTGCCGAGATGCAGCACGCATCTGACTCCAAGCACTGCCGGCGCTGCGGCGCCGCCTATCGCTATGAGGCGATCTACCTGGGGCACCTGGGCCGCTACAGCTGCCCTTCATGCGGGCAACGACGGCCTGATCCCGACGTTGCGGCCGAGGCGATCGAGCTGCACGGGACGCGCGGGGCGAGCTTCCGGTTGCGGACGCCGGCGGGCACGATCGCGATCGAGCTTCCACTGCCGGGCCTCTACAACGTCTACAACGCGCTGGGAGCCGCCGCCCTGTGCCTCACGCTCGGAGTCTCGCTGGAGACGGTCGCCGCCGGACTGGAGGGCGTGACCGCGGCCTTCGGACGCGCCGAGCGGATTCAGATCGCCACCGTCGAGCTGTCGCTGCTGCTGGTCAAGAATCCGGCCGGGGCCAACGAGATCCTGCGCACGCTGGTGCTCGAGTCCGGCGAGCTCGACGTGCTGGCGATCCTCAACGACCGGACCGCCGACGGCCGCGATGTGTCGTGGGTCTGGGATGCCGACTTCGAGCTCCTCGCGCCCCGCGTACGGCGCGTCACCTGCTCGGGTACCCGCGCGGCCGAGCTGGCGCTGAGGTTGAAGTACGCAGGCGTTGATCCCGGTCGTCTGCACGTCGTGCCCCGGCTGGCCGCGGCGCTGGATGGCGCGCTGGCCGCCAACGTCGACGGCCGGCTGTTCGCGTTGCCGACCTACACCGCGCTGCTGGAGCTTCGCCAGGAGCTCGCAACCCGGGGTCACGTTTCCCGGTTCTGGGTACAGGACGGAGGTGGGCACCCGTGAACGCGATCTGGCACGACCTGGAGTGCGGGGCCTACGATGCCGACCTGCCGCTATGGCGCGGCCTCGCCGAGCAGCAGGGCGACCCGGTGCTTGACGTCGGCGCCGGCACCGGCCGTACGAGCCTCGATCTGGCCCGGCACGGTGCGACGGTGACCGCGCTTGACCACGACCCGGAGCTGATCGCCGAGCTGGCGCTCCGGGCAGACGGACTCAAGGTCACGACCGTGGTCGCCGACGCCCGGCAGTTCGCGCTCGGACAGCGCTTTGCGCTGTGCATCATGCCGATGCAGACGATCCAGCTGCTGGACGGCGCGCAGGAGCGGGCGAGCTTCCTGCGCTGCGCAAAAGCGCACCTGCGGGCGGACGCGATCCTGGCGGTGGCGCTCGCCGTCGAGCTGGAGGTCTTTGCGGTGCCCGACGACTCCCCCGCGCCCCTCCCGGACATCTGCGAGCGCGACGGGGTCGTCTACTCCAGCCAGCCGACCGCCGTTCGCGCGGCTGATGGCGGCTTCATCTTGGAGCGTCGCCGGGAGACCGTGACCCCCGACGGCAGGCTGTCGATCGTGCGGAACACGATCAGGCTCGAGCAATTGGCGACCGAGCAGCTGGAGGCCGAGGCCGGCGCGGCGGGGTTCTCCCCCGCCGGGCTCCAGACCATCCCAGCCACCCGCGACTATGCCGGCAGCACGGTGGTGATGTTGCGTGGCTGAGCGGAGCGGGCTGCGCGTCTGTGCTCTGTACCCCGACCTGATGAACATCTATGCCGACCGGGGCAATCTGCTGCTGCTCCAGCGCCGCTGCCAGTGGCGAGGGATCGAGTTCACGCTGTCGCCCAGCGGGCTGGGAGAGGCGTTGGATCCCGACGGCGCCGACCTCTACTACATCGGTGGCGGGCAGGACCGCGATCAGAAGCTGTGCGCCTACGACATGGTGGAGGTCAAGCGCGACGCGCTGCACGCCGCCGCCAACCGGGGCGCTGTGATCCTCGCCGTGTGCGGTGGATATCAGCTGCTGGGCAGCTCTTATCAGATCGATGACGAGACTCTGCCGGGCGTCGGACTGGTCGACCTGCAAACCGTCCGCGCCGATGGTCCGCGCCTGATCGGCAACGTCGCGATCGAGGTCGAGCTCGAGCCCGGCCGGCGGCGCGTGCTGGCCGGCTTTGAGAATCATGGTGGGCGTACGATGCTCGGACCCGGCGCCCATCCACTGGGCCGGGTCCTAAGCGGCCATGGCAACAACGGTCGTGACGGCCATGAAGGCGTGCGTGATCGCAACGTGATCGGGACCTACCTGCACGGGCCGCTGCTACCCAAGAACTCATGGTTCGCCGACTGGCTGATCGCCACGGCTCTGGGCGCGGACCGGCCCCTGAGCCAGCTCGACGACACGCTTGAGGCGGCGGCCCACGCCGAGGCCCGGCGCGCGGCCGGAGTGTAGTGGCGGCCACTGGTTACGATGCGCCTTGGTTACCTGAAGAGCATCCGCTCACGCCGCCCGCCGATCACCTTGCGCCGACTTGCCGCCCCGCTCCTGGCCGCCCCGCTACTGGCCGCGCTGGCGTTCGCCTGCGCAGGTTGCGGTTCGACCGGCCATGACAGCTCCGGCCCGACCGCTTCGCCCACGTCCACCGCCCCCGCGACGAACTCGAGCGCGACGGGCTCGACGGGCTCGACGACCGCCACGGTGGCGCTGCCGGGAGACGGCAAGCCGACGGTCACGATCGGCGACAAGAACTACACGGAGCAGTTCATTCTCGGCCAGCTCTACCAACAGGCGCTGCAGGCGCAGGGTTTCTCAATCGACCTCAACCAGAACATCGGCCCCACCGACGTCACGCTGCCGGCGCTCGCGAGCGGGAGACTGGCGATGTATCCCGAGTACCTGAACGTCTTCAACACCACGATCGCCGGCGATCAGCGCCGTTTTCGGACCTCGTTGGGCGCGTACCAAGCCGCCCAGCGGTACGCCCTTGGCCACGGGCTGCAGCTGCTCGACCCGACCCCGTTCAGCGATACCGACGCGATCGGCGTCACGGTCGGCTACGCCCTGACCAATCACCTGAACTCAATCCCGGACCTGCGCAGGGTCGCCCCGAAGCTGACCATCGGCGGCCCGCCCCAGTTTGAGCAGAGCTCCCCGGGACTGCCGGCGATCGAGCAGACCTACGGCCTCGTGCCGGCCGCCTATCAGGCGCTCGCCATCGGAACTCAGTATCCGGCGCTCGACGCCGAGACGATCCAGGCCGCCGACGTGAACACCACCGACGCCCAGCTGGCCAGCGGCGACTACCGGCTGCTCGACGATCCGCGTGACGTGTTCGGCTGGGGCAATGTGGTCCCCGTCGTGTCAGACCAGGCTATGGCCGCGGAGGGCCCGGTGTTCATCGCCACGATCAACCGCGTCAGCGAGTTGCTGACCATCTCGGTGATGCGTCAGCTCAACCAGGACGTCGATATCTCACAGCTGGATCCGGCCGCGGTCGCCAAGCAGTTCTTGGAGACCCACGGCCTGGTGTCACCGACTGCGCCCTGAGTGCTCCGCGAGGACGAGCAAGCTAGACCCCGCTGGAACCGAAGCCTCCGGCGCCACGCTCGGAGATCTCCAGCGCCGGCACCTCGACCGGCGTGGGGGTGTGGATGTCGACCAGCACGAGCTGGGCGATACGGTCACCGGCGTCCAACGTGAAGCTCGCAGCGCGGTCGGTGTTGAGCAACAGGACGCGGATCTCTCCCCGATATCCGGAGTCGATCAGCCCGGGGGCATTGACGAGTGCGATTCCCGCGCTTGCCGCCAAGCCAGATCTGGGCAGCACCAGGCCCGCCTGGCCGGGCGGTATCTCGACCGCGATGCCCGTGCGGATCGATGCGCGCTCCCCCGGTCCGAGCCTGGCGGGCTCAAGCGCGTACAGATCAAGTCCGGCGTCGCCCGGAAAGGCGCGGGTGGGCAGGATCGCGCGCTCGTCCAGGCGCGCGACGCGCAGGCTCACGCCCGCGCGGCGCCTGGATGCCGGGCCGGTCTCATCCGGCCGCGGGCCGGTGACCGAGCACGAACGGGGCATAGCGAGCGGCGATGCTGGCCGGCAGGCGGGCGGACACCCGTACGCCCTCGGGTGTGTCCTCACGCTCCAGGTCACCGGCCAGCTCATGCAGCTCGGCGAGGCGGCCGCCCTCGCCGTAGGGGACCAGCAGCTCGACCGGAGCGAGGGTCCGCGCGAACTCGCTCTCGATCCGCTCGATCAGCGCTTCGATCCCCTCGCCGGTGTGGGCACTGACGAGCACCCCGTCGGGGTGTCGATGGGCGAGCTCCGCGCGACGCTCGTCATCGATCTGATCGGCCTTGGCGAGCACGAGCACCCGTGGCGCCTCGACGGCTCCGATCTCGGTCAGCACGTCCTCCACCGCCTTGATCATCTCCAGCAGATCGTCCTCCGATGCCGACGCGTCGACGACGTGGACGAGCAGATCGGCCCGCCGGGTCTCTTCCAGCGTCGCGCCGAAGGCGTCGACCAACTGGTGGGGCAGTTTGCGGATGAAGCCGACCGTGTCGGTGAGCAGATAGTCCCGGCCGCCAGCCCGCAGCACACGAGTCGTGGGGTCTAGGGTGTGAAACAGACGGTCTCTGACCGGCACGGTGGCGCCGGTGAGCGCGTTGAGCAGCGTCGACTTGCCGGCGTTGGTGTAGCCCGCCAGGGCGACCTGCGGAAGATGCGCGCGCTCGCGCTGGGCGCGCATCACTGAGCGCGTGGAGCGAACGTGGGCCAGCCGGCGCTTGAGCGCCGCGATCCGGTCGCGCGCGAGCCGGCGGTCGGTCTCGATCTGCGTCTCGCCCGGTCCCCGGGTCCCGATCCCGCCCCCAAGGCGCTCGAGGTGAGACCAGAGCCCCCGCATCCGGGCCAGGTTGTATTCGAGCTGGGCGAGCTCGACCTGCAGCTTGCCCTCGGCGGTATGGGCGTGCGCGGCGAAGATGTCGAGGATGATTGCGGTGCGATCGATCACCGGCACGCCGAGCGCCGCCTCCAGGTTGCGCTCCTGGCGCGGGGAGAGCTCGTCGTCGCAGGCGACCAGGTTGGCGTCGGCCCTGGCGATCTCCTGCTTGAGCTCGTCCAGCTTGCCTGAGCCCAGGTATGAGTTGGGGTGGGGCTGATCGCGCCGTTGCACGAGCTCGCCGGCGGCGGCGACGCCCGCGGTTCGCAGCAGTTCCTGCAACTCGGCGAGCTGCTCCTCCCCGTCGTCGGGCAGGGCCGCGATCAGATAGGCACGCTGGCGGGCGCGCCCGCCAGCGGGTTGCGGACCGTTACGGGAGTGCTCCGGACGGCCGTTGGGGCTTTGCGGCACGACATGGATGGTAGCCGCGACGCCGCCCGGCTTGGTGGCCGCCGCCGTAAGTCCGGTCGACGACGACCTACAGTTCTCGCAGGCGCGCGACCGCCTCGACCAGGCGATCGTCGGGCGTGGTCAACGAGATCCGGAAGAAGCCTTCCCCGTTGGGGCCATAGGCGCCGCCGGGCGAGATGACCACCGCCGCGTGCTCGAGTACGTGCTCGCAATAGGCCGCGGCCGAGGAAAAGCCCTCCGGCACCGGCGCCCACACGTAGATCGTGCCGCGTGGCGGCGTCACCTGCACCCCGGCCTCCTTCAGCGCGGCACAGACCAGGTCGCGGCGGCGCTGGTAGACCGCATTCATCGCCTTGACCTCGGCGTCCACCTCTGGACTCAGGGCGGCGGCCCCGGCGAGCTGGACCGCGTCGAAGCACCCGGAGTCGATGTTCGACTTCAGTCGCCAGTAGCTGGCGATCGCCTCGGCGTTGCCGACGATCGCCGCGCACCGCCAGCCGGTCATGTTGTAGCCCTTGGAGAGCGAGAACACCTCCACGCCGATCTCCTTGGCGCCGGGGGTGGCCAGGAACGACGGCGCCACGTAGCCGTCGTAGGTGGTCTCGCTGTAGGCGTTGTCATGCACGGCCAGGAACCCGGCCTCGCCGGCGAGCTTGACCACGGCCTCGAACAGCCCGTCCGGCACCACAGCTCCGGTCGGGTTGTTGGGGTAGTTGATGAACATCAGCCGGGCACGCGCCAGTGCCTCGGCGGGGATCGCGCCGAGGTCGGGAGCGAACCCCAGCTCGGGCACGAGCGCCATCAGCACGGGCTCGGCGTCGGCCATCAGCGGCCCGCCGGTGTACACGGGATAACCGGGATCGGCGGCCAGCGCCGCGTCACCGGGGTTCAGGAACGCCAGGCTGAGGTTGAAGATGCACTCCTTGGCGCCGATCGCCGTCATCACCTCGGTCTCAGGGTCCAGCGTGACGCCGAAGCGGCGGTCATAGAACGCCGCCACCGCCTCGCGGAACTCGCGGCGCCCGCGGTTGGACGGATATGTGTGGGTGCTGGGGTCGGCGACGGCGCGCTGTGCGGCGGACACGATCGGTGCATAGGTGGGCATGTCGGGATCGCCGATTCCCAGACTGATCACGTCGACGCCGGCCGCGCGCTTGGCGGCGATCTTCTGCTCGAGCTGCGCGAACAGGTACGGGGGGATCTTTTCCAGGCGCCTACTGGGTTGCATGCAGCTCCTTGATGAAGTCATCGGCCAGGCGCCCGCTGAACACGGGCACCGCCCAGCCGCTCAGATTGACGTGCAGATCCTCGTCCACCTCGACCAGCAGCTCGCCGCCGTCGAGCACCACGGTGACCGGCGAATCGCCCCCACGCAGGACGTGGGCGACCGCCGCACCGGTGGCGCCGGTACCGCTGGCCGATGTCTCCCCCACGCCGCGCTCGAAGATCCGAGCGCGGATCCGCTCGGTGGAGAGCGGATGAAACCAGGACACGTTGGTGCGATTGGGGAACAGGCTATGGCGCTCGATCCCGGGGCCGATTTGCCCGAGCTCGAGCGCCTCGAGCTCGTCCTCGCGCTCGACGTAGATCGAGCACTGCGGGTTTCCGACCGCAACGTGCTGAAAGCTCCAGCGCCGCGGCGGGTCGACGAGCTCGCCCCGCCCATCGTCGCTTCCGGACGGGTAGTCGTTGCTGGCCAGGCGCGCGCGGCCCATGTCGAGTGTGCAGGTAGTCGGCGAGCTGATCGTCGGGCGCATCTCGCCGGCCGCCGTCTGGATCGAGAACGCATCGGTGTGCGCCCAGCCGCGCCGGCGCAGGTAAAGCGCGGCCTCGCGCGCGCCGTTGCCCGACAGCTCGGCCTCCGATCCATCCGGATTGAAAATCCGCAGTCGGGCCACGAAGCCGGGTTGATCAGGCGCTGCGAGCAGCAGGATGCCGTCGGCGAACACCCCCGTGTGCCCGGCGCACAGCGCGCGAATCCGCGCGCCGGTCAGCTCGAATGGGAGCGCGGAGGACTCGACGATCAGGTAGTCGTTTCCCAGCGCTTGCCATTTCTCGAACTCCACGCGGCGGGAGTGTATGTGTACCGTCGCGTGCGCCATGGTGAGACGCATCCTCGCGGCGCCGCGCACGCCGCTGATCCTGCTCGCGCTCGTTTCGCTGCTGTCGCTGGCCGCCCGCTCGGCGTGGCTCGGAGAGCCCTGCCAGTCACCGTGCAACCGCGCCGGCGACCACACGCTGGTGTTCGACGAGGCCTACTACGTCAACGCGGCCCGCGTGATCGCCGGGCTGCGGCCAGCGCCGGGGGACCACTATGCCGACGCGCCGCCCGGCACCGACCCCAACGCCGAGCACCCTCAGGGCGCCAAGCTGATCATGGCCGCCAGCATCGAGCTGTTCGGGGACGGACCGTTCGCCTGGCGGCTGGGCAGCCTGATCTTCGGATCGATCGCGATCCTGGGCGTGTTCGCACTGGTGTGCGCGGCGGGCGGCAACCGCTGGCTGGCGCTCGGCGCCAGCACGCTGATGGCCTGCGACAACCTGCTGCTGGTCCACAGCCGGATCGGCACGCTGGACATCTACGTGCTGGCCCCGATGCTGTGGGGCGTGGCTCTTTACCTGCGCGGGCGGGTGATCCCGGCGGGAGTCGTGCTGGCGGTCGCGGCGTGCTTCAAGCTCGTTGCCCCCTACGCGTTATTGATACTGGGGCTGATCGAGCTGGGGCGGATCCTGACCGCGCGGGGCAATCCCCACCGGCCGGATGGTTGGACGCTCAAGCGGGCGCTGCGGCGCCTGATCCCCTGCGCGTTCACGGCCGCGGGCGTGTTCGTCGGCCTGCTGGCGATCATGGATCGCATCGCAACGCCCTATGCCGACGCGGACGCCAAGCTGATCACCGGCGGCGCATTTGCGCACATCGCGCACATGTTCTCCTACGCCGCGCAGCAGACCAGCCCCCACGGACCCCAGGGGATCGCCTCCTACCCGTGGCAATGGCTGTTCGACTACAAACCGATCACCTACCTGCGGATCAATCCATCCAATCCCGGCGCCGGCCTGGGCGCGATCCACCCCGTGTCGCGCTTCTTCGGCATGATCAGCCCGCCGATCATGGTGCTGTGGATCCCGGCGATGCTGTTCTGTCTATACCGGCTGGTCCTGGCGTCAGGGCTGCGCCGGCGCCAGAGCGGCGTCCAGTCAGCGATCGCGGATCCGTCACTCGCCAGCTGGGAATCCGGCTCCGCCGCGCCCACGCAGGTCCCGATCGTGGGACTGGCGTGGTTCCTCGGCACCTGGGTGCCCTTCGAGCTGCTCAGCGTGATCTACAGCCGGACGAGCTACATCTACTACATGGTGATCGTGATGCCCGGCATCTACGTCGCGATCTGCTACCTGCTCGCGGGCGTCTGGCGACTGGAGGCCGGCAACTGGGCCCGCGCGGCCCGATGGTCCACGGGCGCGTGGGCCTTCTCGGTGCTGGCGGCGGTCGTGGTGATGTATCCGTTTACGCCGCTGTTCTAGGGTGGTGAGATCTTCTGAATCACGGCACTAGCCACAGCGCCAGCACCCGGTCGGCGGCCTGGTCGGGGGACAGCTCGGTCGCGTCCAGCTCGTGGGCGCCGGCGAGCTTGCGCATCCAGGTCAGCTGCCGGCGTGCATAGTTGCGCGTGCGCCGCTTCATCGCCTCGACGTCGCCGCTGAGCAGTTCGTCGAAGCCGAGCGCCTTGCGAGCGGTGGGCGAGGCTCCCAGGGCATTGGCGCGGCGGACCTCGCCTTCGACGCCATCGGCGAGCATCTGGCCGACCCGCGCGTCGATCTGGGCGTAGAGCTGCGCGCGCGCCATCACGAGCCCCACCAGCAGCGTGCGATGGCGCGTGGCGGCGGTCCACAGCTCGGACTCCTCCGGCGGTGCTTCCAGCTCGCCGGAGTCCAGCAGCTCCAGGGCGCGCACGATCCGCTGGCGGTCACTGTGCTCGATCTCGGCTGCCGCCCACGGAGCGCGCTGCGTCAGAACCCGATGCAGCGCCTCAGGCCCGCGGCGCTGCAGCTCGGCCGTCCAGCGTTCACGTACGCCTTCGGCGGGAGGCGGGCGCAAGCTCAGCTCGCCCAGCGCGGCGCGCAGATATAGACCGGTCCCCCCCACCACGATCGGTCGCCGTCCGGCCGCCAGCAGTTCGTCGATCTCAGCGTGCGCGAGCTCGGCATACTGACCGGCGCTGAAGCTCGCATCGACGGGCAGGAACGAGATCAGGCGGTGCTCCAGGGCGGCCCGCTGTGCCGGGCTGGGTGCGCCGGTCAGCGTCTCCAGGCCCGCGTAGACCTGGAGCGCGTCGGCCGAGACCGCTACCGGCTGCTCGCCGAGCGCCCGCAGGCGTTGCGCCAGCGCGATCGCCACGGC
>OCTA010000296.1_pt1 | contig 45929 bp, 40 predicted proteins | sample 1538991 | NCBI WGS metagenome assembly OCTA01 (sample SAMEA3539302, study PRJEB22396) | soil metagenome | biome: tundra; feature: field; material: soil | place: USA | collected 2010-05 | depth 0.15 m
AGTAGTGGACACGGCCCGGCGGTCGTATTCACGCGGATCCTCGTGGCCGTCTACACCGGTATGCGGGCGACCGTGGGCGCGGCGAGCAAAGGGGACCCAGTTTCCGTAGCTTGCTCGTGCAGGGCAGGTAGGGCGCTAAAGCCCGCTATTCGTTCTGGCCGATGAGTGTCCGCTTGTTCGACCGTGCTGGTTGCCGTGGCCGAGTGACCATCACCGTATCAACGGTGGACGGTTTGCTCAGCCGCCAAGCTGCACGGCCTGGCGCAACCACGTGTCGACGGTGGCGGCTTCGACCAGGAAGTCGGCGACGTCCGCGCGCGAGATGGCGCTTGGCACTTTCTGTAGGCGCGGGGTTTTCGTGGATTGTTTGCGAGCGGGGCCATTGGTCAAGCGGGTGGGACGGGCGATGACCCAATCGAGGCCGCTTTCCATGACCAGCTTCTCTTGGCGTTCATGGTCGAGAAAGGGCGCCTTTAGCAGAAATCCGATGACCAGCCTGTCGAGAAAGAAATTGGCAAGCTTGCGACTTTCGCCCACGCCCATGGCGCTCAAGACGACCAGGCGTTTGACGGCGTTGGCTTTCATGGCCGCGATGGCGTGGGCCGTGCCTTGGGAGAAGTAAGTCGGGTTGTCGCGGAAGCCTTTCAGGGTAGTCGACGAAGCGGTGACGATGACGGCTTCGTGCCCGGGCATGACCTTGGCAACGGATTCCTGGCTGTGGAAATCACCGCTGACCCGTACCAGGTCGGCGTGTTCCAGGACTAGCTTGTCGGGGTGGCGTGCAAACGCCGTGACTTTGTGGCCCCGATCCAGTGCCGCTTTGACCGCCAGGGCACCCGTACCTTGCGAAGCGCCGAGTACCAGAATCTTCATCGTCGTGCCCTCCTTCCGGCAGTAAGCAGCAGCACGAAGCCTATGTCTGCCACCGGGAACGTGCCAGCGCATTCGTCCGGCGCGCGATTGCGTTCTTGCGTGGCTCGATTAGGTTTCTAGTATGTCCGTCGGGGTGTGCGTCGCTGCACCGCCAAGCAAACCTGTGCTGATCTTCGACGAGACTGCGATTTTTGTTGGCTGTGGATACGTCGCGGGCAGCAGTCGCCGGGGGAAGCCATCGACTACTTGCCGTCGCAAGATGCAAGCATCGCCAGTCGCTTTCCCGAAATCACGCCCGAGCAGGTAGCCGCGACGACCGTGCCAGCCAAGAAGGTCACGACATCTTGTCGACTATTCCCGGCTCGGCTCAAGTGGCGCAGCCGAGTTGCCGATTAGATTAGGAGGAGTATAGACCGAGTTTCTTGCCGGCCCATTCCCTCTCGGACAATCCAGGAGATACGCGGCCCATATGCGCCCCTACCAGGAGATACACTGATGCGAAGTCACGTAGCAATGGCCGTCGCCCTTCTGGTCACTTCGGTCCTGGCGCCCGCGTTCCCCTCGCAGGCTGAACCCGATGTCTGGGCCACGCCGAAGGACGCTGAACGAATCGTTCACGGCGCTGTTGCCCGCATCAAGAAGGTTGGAAAGGAGAAAGCATTCGCTGCATTCAATGATCCCCAGGGCTCCTTCACCTATCGGGACCTCTACGTCATGGTCTATGACTTGTCAGGCAAATGCCTGGCCCACGGCGGCGACCAGGGCCGAATCGGCAGGGATCTGAGCAATGACAAGGATGCCGACGGAAAGCCCTTCATAAAGGAGCGTGTGGCCATGGCCAAAGCCGACGGCAAGGGCTGGCAGGAGTACAAGTTCAAGAATCCCCTGAGCAAGAAGATCGAGCAGAAGATTGTCTACTTTGAAGTCGTGGACGACGTGATCGTGGCCTGCGGCGCCTACAAATCCTTAGGCTCGAAGTAAGATTGAGAGGACGCTGCTCGGGCTCGCGAAATCGCTTGCCCACGCGATGCCCGATGGCGTGGTCCACGCCTGGCGCTGCCCGCTTGCCGACAGCAACGGCCTTCGGATGGGCAAGATTGCCTTGTTCATGTTCGTGTTCTCAGCAAGTTGGCGGATTGGCAACACCGAATTGCGTTCCCAGATTCCCAACAGGCAGCGTCATGGCGACCTAGGCACCTGATCTATCCCCCTAGCCAGGCGGCCCGATCCGAGGCGCGAGGAGGGAGAATACTTGACGTATTTGACCGACGAGCAACGAAGGGACGCGACGCAAATACGCGATTTCACGATGGGAGTCAACCCGTTCGGTGCTCTAGAGGCTTGTTTCTGTTTCCTTGCCGGAATCGCGGCCCGTGATCAAGCGCGCGCCGCGCCGGTAGGTCAGATAGGACCAGGCCCAATTGATAATGACGAAAGTGCGGTTGCGAAAGTCGACCAAGTAATAGATGTGGACGAGTAGCCACGCAAGCCAGGCGATGAATCCGCTCAATCGGACTTTGCCGATCTCCGCCACCGCGCGGCTGCGGCCGATCGTCGCCATCGAGCCCTTGTCACGGTAGACAAAGGTTTCCGAGGCATGGGTGTCGAGGCGTCGCCCGATCTGCCGGGCAACGAAGCGGCCTTGTTGCATGGCCACGGGACTCACGCCCGGAAGTGGAGAGGTTCCACTCGCAGGAAAGAAGGCGGCGGCATCGCCAATGCAAAAGATCTCGGGATGCCCTGGCAGCGAGCAGTCGCGTTCCACCAGCGCCCGGCCTATCCGGTCCACGGGCGCGGGTAAGTCCTTGGGCAGCGGAGCAGCGGCCACGCCAGCCGCCCACAACACCGTGCCGGCCCAGATGCGCTCGCTACCGAGCAGGACGCCGCCGTCGTCGATCTGCGTGACCTGGGCGCGGGTGCGGACCTCGACACCCATGCCAGCCAGGCTACGCATGGCGCGGTCGGAAAGTTGAGGCGCGAAGGTGTTCAAGATGCGCGCGCCGCCCTCAAGCAAGACCACCCGGGTGTCTTCCGGATTGATGGCGCGAAAATCGCGAGCCAGCACGTAGCTGGCCAACTCGGCGATGGCGCCGGCCAATTCGACGCCCGTGGGTCCGCCGCCGATCACGACGAAGGTCAGATGGCGGCGCCGTACTTCGGCGTCGGGCTCGCGCTCGGCGGCCTCGAAGGCCAAGAGGACACGCCGCCGAATTTCAACAGCGTCCTCGATGTCCTTGAGCCCGGGCGCGACGTCGCGCCACTCATCGTGTCCGAAGTAGCTGGTGAGCGCCCCCGTGGCCACGACCAGAAAATCGTAAGCAAGGGGCGGCGCCTCGCGCAGGACCACCTGGTGGGCCGCCATGTCGATGCGCATGGCCTCGGCCAGCAACACGCGCGCGTTTTTCTGTCTGCGCAGAACGCTGCGAATGGGAACCGCGATCTCGGCAGGTGACAACCCGGCCATGGCCACCTGATAGAGCAGTGGTTGGAACAGGTGGTGGTTGCGTCGATCGACCAGCGTCACTTGCACCGCCTCGCGCGCGAGCGCACGGGTCACCGCCAAGCCGCCAAAGCCGCCCCCGATGACCACAACTTGCTTGCGAAGCTTGCTAGCCACGACGGGAAATCTTAGCCGCCGGCTAGCCGAACGCCACATCAGTCGAGGGCGCGTGTATCTACCGTCTGGTTTGTCTAGTTTGTATCGATGGCCTGCCCGGCGTCCACAACGCCGCCACGGTCTCAAGGATGGACTCAAGCAAACCGGCCTGCGCCTGTCCGCCATGGCATGCGTGGCCTTTCCAACTTGCGGTCAAGCCATGGCCGAATCGGAACGCTACCTGCCAAGTCTGCTCGACAAGCTCGACGCCATTCTGCGCGAAATCGGATTGGAAAAGGATCCCATCGTCATTCGCATGACCGGCTGCCCGAACGGCTGCGCCCGGCCGTACATCGCCGAGATCGGCTTGGTGGGCAAGAACCTCGGCAAGTACAATCTGTATCTTGGCGGCGGGTTCGTCGGCCATCGTCTCAACAAGCTGTACCGCGAAGGCATCTCCGACGAGGAGATCGTCGCGGCGCTGGACCCCATTTTCCGTCGATACGCGCGCGAGCGGACAGCGGGGGAGCGCTTCGGCGACTTCGTCATCAGGGCCGGCTACGTCAAGGCGACTGCGCAGGGTTTGGATTTTCACGACTGATGGTCGCGCGTCAGCGTGGGGAATGCGACTTTGACTTGAATGGAGATAGCGCTAGTCTTCTTTCCATTTGAAGAACCATAACGGAACGGGCGAGCCCGACGGAATTGCCGCGAAGTCGACTTTACCCGTCGCGGACGATCCGGTGGGTGGTCTAACCCCGCTGGAAGACTTTCCCGCTTCGACTCGCGTCTTCAAGACCGACGGCGATGTGCGCGTGCCATTCCGGCGTGTCGCCGTCACGTCTGGCGAACCGCCCATCGATCTGTACGACACCTTCGGCCCACGCGTCGTCGATCTGCACGAGGGATTGCCCAAGCTGCGTCAGCCTTGGATCGATCGCCGTATCGCCCGTGGTGACACGAACTTCAGCCAGATGCACTACGCCCGCCAGGGCGAGATCACCGAGGAGATGCGTTTCGTGGCGCTGCGAGAAAACGTCGCGCCGGAATTCGTGCGCGACGAAGTGGCCCGCGGCCGTGCCATCATTCCCGCCAACCGCAAGCACCCGGAAACCGAGCCGATGGTCATCGGGCGCAATTTTCTCGTGAAGATCAACGCCAACATCGGCAACTCCGCGGTCAGCTCGACCATCGGCGAGGAAGTCGACAAGCTTCGCTGGTCGGTCAAGTGGGGTGCGGACACCATCATGGATCTGTCCACCGGTTCGCATATTCACGAGACGCGCGAATGGATTGTGCGCAACTCGCCCGTGCCGGTGGGCACCGTTCCGATCTACCAGACCCTGGAGAAAGTGAAGGGCAAGGTCGAGGATCTGAACATCGACATCTTTCTCGACACACTGGTGGAGCAGGCGGAACAAGGCGTGGACTACTTCACCATCCACGCCGGTGTTCTTTTGCGCTACGTTCCGCTGACCGCGAAGCGCATCACCGGCATCGTCTCGCGTGGCGGGTCGATCATGGCCAAGTGGTGCTTGGCCCACCACGAGGAAAATTTTCTCTTCACGCACTTCGAGCGCATCTGCGAGCTCATGAAAAAGTACGATGTCGCCTTCAGCCTCGGCGACGGCCTGCGCCCCGGCTGCACCGCGGACGCCAACGACGCCGCTCAATTCGCCGAGCTCGACACCCTGGGCGAGCTCACCGAGATTGCCTGGCGGCACGATGTCCAGGTCATGATCGAGGGACCGGGACACGTGCCCATGCACAAGATTCGCGAGAACATGGACAAGCAACTCGCGATCTGCAAAGAGGCCCCGTTCTACACGCTGGGCCCGCTGGTGACCGACATCGCGCCCGGCTACGATCACATCACGTCCGCCATCGGCGCGGCCATGATTGGCTGGTTCGGCACGGCGATGCTCTGCTACGTGACGCCCAAGGAGCACCTGGGCTTGCCCAACCGCAAAGACGTCAAGGACGGGGTCATCGCCTACAAGATCGCGGCGCACGCCGCCGACATGGCCAAGGGCCACCCCGGCGCCACCGCGCGCGACGATGCGCTTTCACGGGCGCGCTTTGCCTTTCGCTGGGAGGATCAATTCAACCTATCCCTCGACCCGGACACCGCGCGCGAATTCCACGACGAGACACTGCCCGCGGCAGCGGCCAAAGGCGCGCACTTCTGCTCGATGTGCGGACCGCAGTTCTGTTCCATGCGCATTACGCAGGACGTGCGCGACTACGCCGTGGCCGAAGGCCTGCGCGAAAAGGCCGCCGAGTTCCGCGCCAGCGGCCAGGAGATCTACACCCTATCCGGCGAAGCACTCCTGGCGCCGCGCGAAGGCTCGCAACGTTAGGCGTGAGTCCCGATTCGGGACTCACGATATCCGACAGCGTTTTCAGAATGTTATGAAATTGCAGCCGCTGTCAGAGGGTTGACCGGGCTTGCCGTTGTTGAGCCTAGTCGTTTCAAACGCCATTTTTCCTTCACCGAATCGCGTTCCCAGATTCCCAACAGGCAGCGTCATGGCGGCCTAGGCACCTGATCTATCCCCTAGCCAGGCCACCGGTCCTAAGTGCAAACCTGGCCGGCGAAGGGATTTGCCGGGGACCGTGCTTACTTCCGGCCAAGTCTTAGTTGGTCACGGGTGCCAGTTGGGATTGGACGAAAGATCCGTCGGACTGGATGCATCCGAAAGTGATGACGGCGTTCGACGCCGCTGGGCCGGTGTATCGCGTGAATGCCACTGCGCCACTCGGAATCAACATCGAAAGACTGTCCCCGTTGAATGCGTACTTGTAGGTGTAGATCGGGTCTGGACCAGGACAGGTGTACTGTTGCGGGGTGAAGGTGATCGTTGTGTCTGTTACGGAAAACACCCCGGTTTCAACCTCATCGTTGGCTGAGGTCGTTGACGTGAGCTGCATTACCTGGGCCGAGTAAGTATCGTCCGTCTTGAATGTGATGACGACGCCCGCGTTGCCAGCGCTGTTAGTGTAGGTCCACTCACCGATCAGCCTTTCTTGCGGCGTCACGGTGTTGCTCCCACATGCGGCCACGGCTACCAAGAGAACTGCGAGCGTCCACTTCATGTCATTCCTCCGGGTGAAGAAAGCCTGGTCTCGGTGCCTCTCCACGGTTCGCGTGGAAGGGTCTGTCGGCACCAGAATGCCTATATTACCCTATTCGTGAGGTTTTTGGTGGAGCCCTTTGCGGCTACGGGTGGACATGGCTTCACAGCCGTCCTTCGAGAGCGCCTGGGCAAAGGGGATAGTTGCAGGTAGGAAGTTCATGGCCGCATCTCGTTCCAGCCGATGAACGTCCATTCGATGGCACCGCGCCTCATCCGTCTAATACATCCCAAATGCCGGAATATTTCCGAAAACACCCTAGAAGTAGTCCCCCATTCCGGTCTCGATGAACTCGCGCTGCCACGCCTGGAATAGCAGTTGACAGGTAGGAATGTCGCTGCCGTCGTGACTCATCATCTTGAGGTAGTCCGCAACCAGGTCGCCGCACAGAAGGATGGGCTCGACAGCCAGGCCATCGTCGATTGGATAGTCGATGCCCTCGATCATGTGGTGCCGGGGGTGGTGTTGCTTGGATAGTGGCGGTCCCAGATTGGTCAGAACCCGGCCCTTGTAGGAGAGGACGATCTGCTCGGGAAGCTGGGACATCGAAGCGAGCGCTCCCAGCGCCACTTCCGATTGCACGCCGGCGGTCGAGGCGATGATCTTGCGCAGGAACCCATTCCCGGTGATCTCTTCGTTCCCCTCCGCGAGGCGGGTCGCCATCTTCCGGCGGAACCCAGCCTTCTGGAACCGGTTCTTGAACTGAAAATTGCAGTAGTTCACACCCATCGGAAACCCCTGCTCGACCACGAAGGCGACGAGCTCAAAGGCCGCGAGTTCGGATTCGAGCACGGTCGGCTGGTCGCCGTGCAGATAGGTGTATCCGTGCGGAAGCATCTGTTCAGCGTTGTGCGCGGTCAGCCGAAGTTGGTGCAGGTTCAGCCTGGTCACGCCAAGTTCGCACAACCGGGGAAGCAGTCCCTTGAGTCGCTCGACCTCTTCGGGCACGGCGGGAATCTCCACCGTCACGTTTCGGATGCACTCGGCTGCCCCTTGCAGCACTCCCAGGTGGTAGTTGGTTGCCCCAAGATCGAAACGAATTTCGTCTATTCCGGCCAAGGCCAGCTTCCCGAATTTCTCCTCGCTGCCCAGGATCCCGTTGGTGTACATCCAGACGTAGACATCGGGTGGACATAGGCGGCGAACGGTTTCGATGGCCCGGATGGCACGGTCGAACACCATCAACGGCTCGCCGCCGCTGAAGCTCACGCCCTTGAAGCCAAACCAGTTGATGTAGCGGGCATAGGCCTCGGGATCTTCGAAGAGCAGCCGCTGGGTCTGTGGTGTCTCGTCCCTTCCCTGGCTGGCGGGGCAATAGAAACAGTGGGCGTTGCACATCCCGGTGATGAACAGGCACGACCACTGGCCTTCGCCGCAAAGCTTGCAACCTGGTGACAGGGAATTGACCCACGGCTTGGTCCGCTGGAAATCCCAGTTCAGGGCTGCCCCCGCCCTTGCGATGTGCCCCTTTCTGGTCTCTTCAAACTCGCCCGCGAGGTAGGGATTCAACCAGTTGACCGGCAAGGAATACCGCGCGTGTTCTTCCGCGACTCGGTTGGCGGTTGCGTTCAGGTAGGTCAGGTGTGCCTTCATTTTGATTCTTGCGGGGACCTTGCCCACAAGCATCCTGGACCTCGACGCGGGCAAAGCGCAACCACGCGAACGGCCAATGTGGTAAACTGAGCAGGGCAGAACAACAGTATGGCGATCAACTGGTATCCAGGTCACATGGCCATCGCGCGGAAAGCGGCGGCCGAAAGCATGAGAACGATCGAATTGAAGGCAAGTGTCGTCTCGCCGCGCCCGCGTTTGTCAGCGGCGCCGGCGAGCCAGCAACAGGAAGCCGACCGCCAGCAGCCAGAGGGTCGCAGCAGGAGGCTCGGTCGAAGCGATCCTACAGCCGCAGCCCTGTTTTGAACCACCCGGGTTCTTGCTAACTGCATCCGATGGCGCAGGAGCGTCTCCGCCAACAGAGCCGGCATCGACGGCAGCGCCAGCATCGAAGCTGTCGATTGTAACTGCATCGATTCCCCTCGCATCGCCGGCGGCCGTATCTTTAGCCAAGGCGTCGTCCGACCCAGCATCGCCGACGGTGCCAGGCCCGGCGTCGATGGCACCTCCAACGGTGGACACCATCGCGACAAAGCCGGTGCCGAATCCCCCGCTCAGCGCCTTGTCGAAGGCATTCGCGCTCACCGGTATATCAGCCGAGCCTGTCTGGCCCGCCACGAAAATGTTGGCGTTCGAATCAACCGCGATGCCACTAGGAACATCATTGCCTGTGCCACCGAAATAGGACCCGAACAAGATCTGGGAGCCAGCAGCGTTCAGCTCTAGCAGAAAGACATCCTGGTTGCCATGCTCGACAGCCGGGATTGGGGCCTTCTGAGCTAGGTCGAAGGCACCGCCGTTAATCCCCGCGACATAGACGTTCCGGCTTGCATCCACGGTTATCGCCGAGCCGCTCACCGTGCAGCATCCGCTGGGCGAACCGTAGAGCGTGGACCATACCGCGGTCGTTCCGGTGGGATTGATCTTGGTGACGAATGCGTCGTTGCAACCGTTCGGATTCACATGTGAGCACGCTGGCTGCAGAGCGCCGACCGTGGTGGGAAAGTCGTTCGCCTGGGTCGTGCCGGTTACGTAGGCGTTCCCGGTGGAGTCCACCGCTATCCCGTTGACGTGCGTGGTTGGCAGCGCGGGGACCGTCCCGTTCAATCGCGTGGAGTAGACCAAGGACGCTGCCCCCGCCTTCGTGGGATCGAAAGCAGCGACGAAGGCCGTTTCGGGGCAGGCCCCATTGGTGTCGGCGGGACAGGTCGCCTGCAAGGCACCGGCGGTCACTGGAAATGTGGCGGATCTGCTGAACCCGGCAATATAGGCGATGCCGGTGGCGGGGTTGACCGCCAATGCAGATCCGGTGTTCCCGGGCGGGCCGTTCCCCGAGGTTCCGGTATCGATTCCGCCGATAACCGAAGAGTAGAGCAATGAGTGCCCATCACCGTTCAAGACGGTAATGAATGTCGCGAAACTGCCCGGAACACCAAGGCTCTGGAAGGCCGAGGCGGTCACGGGATAGTTGAATTGTCCCGACTGGGCGAAAGTTCCAGTCGACGCCGAAGAAGTTGAACCAGAAACATAAATGTTGCCGGCCGCGTCCAGGGCTACACCGTCGGGCACATCATTCTGCGAGCCACCGAGAAAGGTGCCGTAGAGAATCTGTGAGCCGGCGGGGTTCAACTTCACGAGAAAGATATCCTGCTCACCATAGATATATTCGCCTCCGCCGTTGATGCCAGCGCAGCCCGCCTTCTTGCCTTCGTTCACCAATGTGTTGAAATTGAAGTCGGCTGCAATCGGACTGCACACCGACTGAAACGCGTCTGCGGTGACGGGGAAGTTGTTCGAGTATGTCGTTCCAACGACATACGCATTGTCTTGAGAATCCACGGCGACCGCCACGCCCACGTCCGATCCCTCCCCGCCATTGGCAGAGCCATCACCGCCCAGATAGGTGGAGTAGATGAGCGAGCCACCATCGGCGCTGATCTTGGAAACGAATGCGGCTGACTGCGAAGACGCGCCACACTTGGTAGAGCCAGTCACGGCGGCCGGGCAGTGAGGAGATACGACCCCCGTGGTCGTTGGAAGGTCGAGGGCGTTGGTCACGCCCGTCACGTACATCTGACCGTTGGCGTTCATGGCCATCCCGTTGATCGTCGTCGGCTGGCTGGTCCCGCCCAGGTAACTGGAGTAGACCAGCACAGGGTCGATCACCAAAGGCCGTCGCCGGTCATAGTCTCCAAGGCCAAAGCGTACCTCTCGGTTGGCGGCGACGATGAAGCGGCCGTTCACCGGGTCTTTTCCAGCGGCGCTGGGTTGATAGACGACCGGTTTCCGAAAGCGCAGTACCTGGTGACCGATTCTTAGAATCAGGTCGCCATTGGTTTCGATGCGAGGAGTTGCACCTTCAAAAGCCAGGCGGATGACCGATGGGTCGGCTCCCGGAGAGACCACGAAGTCGTATTCGAGAGTCCCTTGATTTCCATAATAGACCAGATCGACGCCCGGGTAGGGGCGCGGATAGTGCACTTCCGCGAACGTCTCGATGTGCGCGCGCCACTGCCTCGGGTCATTTCCGCGAAAGTAATTCACGAGGCCTGGAAGGCGTTTTTCGCCGATGGGTTGGCCGGTGCCGGTGGTTCCGAGGAGACGCATGCCCAGGCCAACCGCGTGGGGCCTTAGGCTGGAGACTTGCAGAGCCAGGAGGGCGCGGCCTCTGGTCAGAAAGAGATCGTAGCCCAGGCCGCGCGACAGAAACTGAACTCGGGGATCGACCTGCCCCCTGTTGGGCTGGAAACCGAGCGGAAGCCTGCCCTGACTGATCGCAAGTTCCGCTTTCGAAACCGGCTTGAAGGCGTGGGGACGACCGGACGCAGACCACGCCTGGCTCGACGCTCCGACAGTCGACAGAAAGAGCGCAACAGCTACAACATGGCGGGAAAGGAATGATGACATTAGAAACTCCTCAATCAATTCAGGCACTTCAAGATTCGTTCGTAACGGGGATCGGAACCGACGCCGGCAATACGATGCCGCAGCGGAATATCCACCGGGACTAGGTGCCCAAGATGGCCGGCAAGTAGCCGTGCACCCACATGCGAGATTCGGAGCTGGCTCGATTCCTTAGCCTCCCCCCTGCGGACGATATTCACGGCAAGCCCTGAGCGGCCAGTCGACGAAACCAGATAGCAAGTTTGTCTTTAGGCGCACCTTCTTACGATGCCGGAGGAGACCAGAAGGTAGGACCGTAAGCGAAATAGGCGCGAGCCCAGGGTACCCAGTGCGGCCATGGCGCGCTGGATAGGTGCGCCATGCACGTCGTGACACCGAGCCTCCTTGGGCCTTCGGGACCGAAGGACTTCGCCGTCGACTGGTGCGGTCACGAGAGTGATGACCCCGCGGCGCTGGAGGAAGCGGAGGATGCGCTTGCTCGCGCGCTCGACGACCTGCTCGACGTCCTGCGGGTGGGTGCGGGCGTGGGATGGAACATCTGGCCCTTGCCGTCGCCGTCTTGTGCGCAAACACCGTCGAGAAAGCGCCGAAAAAGCATCATGGGGACAATGCCGGCGGCGATGCCAAGTGCCATGCCTACACACCACCGCGCCGGTCCCCGACCCGACTGCACCGGACGTTGGAGGCCAGACCGATGGACGTTCCGATGCCGGCGCCATCCAGGCCGATGGGCCTGTGGATTCCGCAGACGCTGAGTTCGTGCCCGGACCGTCCAAGGCCGTACTGTCGCGGCTACGCAAGAGCCGCGCGTGATTTTCCGGTCGCAAGGACGAACGAGCCGAGAATTCCAAGGGCGACCAGCACGCCACAGAGGTCAAAGGGGGCCGCCCCGGGCGGGCTCAGCGATGGCGCCACGAGCAGGTGTCGTTCGAGCCAAATGCCGAGAAGCTGGGCCACTACGGCGATTCCAAGTACACGCGCGCTCGACTTGCCTCGCGACCCGACCAGTAGCACGAACGGAACGACGAAGCAGAGCAGGACGACGAGCAAGGCCTCGGTGCGCCAGCCATGCGTCGTGCGCCGAATGATGAACGCGGTTTCCGTGGGTAGATTGCCGTACCAGATGGGCAAGTATTGCGACCAAAGAAGATAGCCCCAAAGGATGGACATGGTGAGAACGAGCGCGCCCAGATCCCGCCGCACCTTCGCATCCAGGCGACCCGAGGCCAGGCCGAGCAGAACCAGCAGTGCCGCGCCAGAGGCAGCGGCACCGACGAAGAGGTGCGGTCCGATCAGCGTGCTCGACCACTCCGGATCGGGGCCGAGAACGAAATCGAAGGCCCAGAAGGAGAGCACGACGGCGAACATCAGACAGAACACGACCAGGGTCGGAGCCGATCGCGGCTCGCTGGCGGCGGGTACGGGGCTATCTCCCCGCCCGCGACGCATGCCGAGATAGGCGAACCCGAAGAGAGCGACGGAAGATAGCAGTTCGCGCGCCGAGAAGAACGGTACGTTCAGCCAAAAGGCTTGCCCGGCTGGCGGTTGGTCAAACCAGGGCGCCCAGCTGGCCAGGCCGGCGACGATGAGAACCAAAAGCAGCATCGCCAGTGGAACAAAGCCCGTCACTGCCGACGCCGAGGCGTTCATTCTCGCGCTCCAACGCGCGCCCGACAGCTCGAGCACGGCGGTAAAGGCAAGCGCCCCCATGGCGGCGCCCGAAAAGAAAAGCCAGCTGGCGATGAGAGCGGCAAAGGTGCGCGGGGCCTGGCCTCCCAAGGTGCCCCAGGTAAAAGCGGCCACGCCGGCAACGACAGCAACCAGGCAGGCCCGAGTCAGACCTCGCCCGAGGGTTTGTTCCGCGTCCCCAAGAAAGCGACTCATGGCGCGCCCCCCGCTGATGGCGTTCCGTCGGGCGGCGTGGGCAGGGCCGCAACACATCCGTCCTTCTCGAGATGGCGAACGTGGTTCACGAGCGCCCAGCGATCGCGCGAGGTGAGGCCCTCGCGCATGGGCGGCATGGCCCGCCCGCCCGCCGTGATGGTTCCGTAGATGAAACCATCGCTGCGGCGACAAATCGTTTCGTAGCGCAAGTCTGGTGCGGGCGGAAACTTCGTCGATATCTTGCCGCCCCCTCGCCCCTCGGAACCGTGGCAGATTGTACAGTGGGTGCGAAACAAGCGCGCTCCGCGATCTGGCGCGCCAGGATCATGGGCATACGGGTTTTCCACATCGCTCACGTCCTCTCGATCCTCGACCGTTTCAACGCCTCCGACGGGTACGGAGCCCAAGGGCGCCGGGCGCGGCGCCATGAAGGGGCGTAGGGCGGGCTGTTCATCCATGCTGGCTGGCCACTTGCCGTTGCACGAACCGACGAGGAGTATGGCGATGGCAAACGTGCGCAGAGAGCCCTTCACGGTAGTAACTCCTCGGCGCCGGCAAGCGCCCGCTCGATGGCGTGGACTGCACTCGATGTGCGACCCTGGATCGGCACCACCACCGCGAGGCAATCCGATGCCACAGCCTGCTTCGCGGCGCGCGGAATGCCCCGGCGGGCCAGCGCGCTCAGCACGGCCATGGCCAGGAAGTTGCTCAAGCCTGCTCCGAGCATGGTGAGTTCGAAACAGATGATGGCGAACGCGGGCCAGGCGAGAATGGGTTTGCCACCGACGATCATGGGGTGGGAAAGCGAGGTGACAACTTGAAGCGCGACCGCGGCGGCGAGCCCGGCCAGGGCTCCGCCGAGCGCGAACCAACCGAGGGTGCGTTCTGTGCCGGGGCGGTGCACCCGATGGACCACGGGAAACGGGGCCGGGCTTGCCAAGTGGATGTTTTCGACACCGAGTGCCTCGACGTCGAGGACAGCTTGCTCCGCCCGCCGTGGATCGGCGAAGAGGGCGATCAGCTCATGGCGCATCCGGCACCTCCTCGTGGCCAGCGGCCGCCTCCGCCTGTCCCTGCAAGGTCTCGGCGACGGACACGCTGGGGAAGATCTTGACGAACAAGAGAAACAGCGTGGTGAACCAGCCGAAACCGCCAAGAACGATGGAAAGCTCGCGCAGGGTTGGCCGATAGCTGCGCCAGGCGGCGGGATTGAAACTGTGAGCCAGGCTCGTCACCACGAACATGTAGCGCTCGAACCACATCCCGACGGTGACCAGGACGGCAATCGCGACCATCGCGGACAAGTTGTTGCGCACGCGTGGCGAGAAGCACAGAAGCGGGGCGATGGAATTACACAGAACCACACCCCAGAAGACGGGCGCGTACGTCCCGCTGATGCGCCACATGAAGAGCTCTCGTTCGACGTCGCCGCCGCGATAGAAGGCCATGAAGAACTCGGTGGCGTAGACCAAGGTCATGACCAGCGACATGGCTACGAGTATTTTGGCCAGCATGGCGAAGTGTTCGGTGCGAATGTGGGCCTGCAATTTGAACCCCCGGCGCATTCCAGCGAGCAGGATGATGGCCATCGCGATGCCCGAGAAGATGGCGCCCGCCACGAAGTACGGCGCGAAGATCGTCGAGTGCCAACCGGGCGTGACGGACATTGCGAAATCCCACGAGACGACGCTGTGGACCGACACCGCCAAGGGGATGGCGATGCCAGCAAAGATTGGATACGCGCGCTCGTAGTGCGCCCACTCGCCCTCGGTGCCCGCGAAGCCGAGCGACAGCACGCGGTAGAGCATGCGCCGCCAGCCCGCGACCCGACGGGCGAGGATGGCCAGATCGGGCAGCATACCCATGTAGAGGAAGAGCGCGCTGATGGTCACGTACGAGGTAATCGCGAACACGTCCCACGCCAGCGGTGAGCGGAAGTTCAGCCAGAGGTGCCGTTGATTGGGCAACGGCAAGAACCAGAAGAACAACCAGGGATGGCCCAAGTGAATGATGGGATAAAGGCCGCCGGTCATGATGGCGATGACCGTCATGGCTTCCGCCGAGCGACCGATGGAAGCGCGCAGGGGAGAGCGGGCGAAGTAGAGGATCGCGGAAACCAGCGTACCCGAGTGGCTCACGCCGATGAAGAAGACGAAGGTCGTAATGAAGCTGCCCCACATGACCGGCGAATTCAGGCCGGTCACGCCGACCCCATCGCGCATCATCACGGCCCAAGACCAGCCGCCAAGTACAGTGACCGCGATGGCCGCGAAAAGCCCCAGCCAGTACCACCAACCGCTGTGCCACGAGGCCAGCATGTCGCGCTCGATGAGCGGCAACGAGCGGCGGGCCGCACTGCCGGCGCCAGTGGCCTCACGACTTTGCAGGGCTGCGCTGCTCACGATTGCACATCCTCTCGGCGCCGGGCCAGATAGGCGAGGCCAGGGCGCGTGTTGAGCTCTTCCATCAGACGGTAGGCCCGACCGCTGGCCGCGGCCTGCGAGACGCGCGAATTGGGATCTTTGAGATCGCCGAAGATGATGGCCTGGCTGGGGCAGGTCTGCGCGCACGCGGGCGTGATATCGCCGTCCTTGAGATCGCGGCCGTCGATGCGGGTCTGCTCTTTGCCACCGCGGATGCGCTGGATGCACATCGTGCATTTCTCCACCACCCCGCGCTCGCGCACGGTCACGTCGGGATTGAGCGCCAGGTTCGACGGCGGTTTTCTCGGCCAGTCGAACCAATTGAAGCGTCGCACGCCGTAGGGACAGTTGTTTTCACAGTAGCGCGTGCCAACGCAGCGACTGTAGACCTGCGTGTTGAGCCCTTCGGACGTGTGGTAGGTCGCGTACGTGGGACACACCGATTCGCAGGGCGCATTCGTGCAGTGCTGGCACATCGAGGGAAGGAAGATGGCGCGCGGGTGCGATGTCGGTCCTTCGATAAAGCGCTGGATGTGGATCCAGCCCATGTCCCGGCCACGCGCCACCTCGGCCGCGCCCACGATGGGCAAATTGTTCTCGACGTAGCACGCGCCGACGCACGCACCGCAACCCGTGCACGCATCGAGATCGATGACCATGCCCCAGCGATGGACAGGGTGAACGTGCTCGTCGTACATCGAGGGCTGTTCCGGCCGCGGCGGAAGCGCTGCCGTGCCGACAACTTCTTGGGCCAAGCCCCGGCCATGCTGGCTGAGATTGGCAATGGTCAGCGCCGCGTTCGACTTTCGTCCCGTGGATTCGATGCGCGTCGACGCCAGATGGCCGACCATGCCCGCATCGCCCACGAGCAGCCCAGTGGCATAGGGCGCGGGCACCGCGACCACGTCCTCTCTCACGCCGGAGTAGAGAAAAGCGGGCAGCTCGGTCTGGCCCGCATCCGTTGCGACACGCACGAGGTCGCCCGTTGCCACCCCGAGTTTGGCCGCTGTCGTCGGGTGAATTTCCGCCCAGCCGCCCCACGCGATCGTCGTGAGTGGATCGGGCACCTCCTGCAGCAATGTTCCCTTGGGCTGCAGGCCATCAAGGTAGCGCACCGATGGTGCGACCAGGATGGCCATTGCGCCTTGGTCCTTGGCGCTCGCTGACTCGGGTGGACGCGCAAGCACGCTATCCGCGAGCTCTACGTTGCGCGACGCCGAGGGCGCGAAGACTCCGCCGCGTTCGAGATCTTCGGGCGTCGCGGATTGGCGAACGAGGGCGTCGAAGTCGCCGTCGGGAAGACCCGTGGCTTCCAGTTTGCGTGCGACATCGAGTAGGACCGTGCCGGCCGCGCGCGTCGGGCGCACGAGAGTCATGACCGGCTGCTGGAGACCCCGGATTCCGGCGCGCGGCGTGGCGTCGCCCCAAGCTTCAAGGAAGTGATGATCGGGCAACACCACCTGCGCATGAGCCGCGGTCTCGTCGAGGCGATTGCTGAATACCGCGACCATCGGGATTTTTCCCAGGGCCTCGCGCAGGTGGGCGAAGGCGCGGCCATAGCCAAGCGGGTTCGCGTGGTGCACGACCAGGGCGCCGATTTCGCCGGCGGCGGCTCGGGTCGCCAGCCCGTCGACGGACATCGCCGGGGCTGCCCACGGTTCATCCGAAGGCGGGGAGAAGCGCAAGGTGCCGCCAAGGTTTCCCACCAGGGTGTTGAGCACAAACACAGCCTCGGCCAGCGCGGCCGCATCGGCGCCAAGCGCGGCGCGGCCCGGCCCCATGCACAGGCTTGGGCGCCCGGCCAGGAAGCTGCCGGCCAGGCGTTTGATTTGTTCCACCGGAACGTTCGTGCGTGCGGCAACGCGGGCGAGGTCGTAGGGCGCAAGCACACCCTGCAATCGTTCGCGCACGGCCTGGGCCAGCGCATCGACGGCATTGCCTCCGCGTTCAAGGGCGGCCCGTGCCAGACCGAGGACCAGCTCGGCTTCGCTGCCGGGTCTGGCCGAGATCCATTCGTCGGCGGCCGCCGCAGTCAGCGACAGGCGCGGACCGACGTACACGAAGCGCCCGCCCGCCGCACGCATGTCCGCCAGCGCTCGTGCGTGCTCGACCGGAGATCCCCAGTCTTCGAGGAAGTCATCGCCGATGGAGAGAAGGGTTTTCGCCTGGGCGATATCCCACACCGGGTGGTCGTCGACGCCGAAGGCCCGCCGCGCGCCCTCGCGAATCCAGACGTGCTCCATCGGATCGAACGTCACGACCTGGCTCTTGTCCTGGCCGAGGGCAGAAAGCCAGCTTCGAAAAAGCGAACCCAGGGCGCCGCGTTCCGGCCGCGTGAGGATGACGACTCGACGGTGCGCGGTCGTGGCCGCACGCAGCCCGGCGGCAAGTGCGTCCAGGGCGTGATCCCACGACGTGCCCACGGGACCAGCGGGCGATGCGACGAGCGGCTGTTCCAGACGATCCGGTGAATAGAGATCCTCGATGGTCGCTTGGCCGCGCAAACATAGCGCGCCGCCGCTGATGGGGTGTTTGGGGTTGCCTTCGAGTTTGACCGCGCGGCCTTCGCGAACCCGGACGGTCATGCCACACGCGGCGGAGCACTCGCGGCACACGGTTCGGTAGTAGCGGGCTATTCCGGGAACCATGTCGTCGGAGGGAATCGCGTCCGGCACGAGAAAGCGCGGAAGGCGCTTGCTACAGCCCGTTAGCGAAGCGGCCGCCCCGCCGGTGAGCACGGTGCCTAGGAAGGTTCGGCGCGATAGCTTTGATTTCGGCTCGTCCACGGGGGCCTCACTTGTGGCACGCGACACAGTCGACGGTGGCGTTGTGCTGGCTGTGACAGTCGATGCAGAAACCCATGTTCATGGTCACCGCCGTCCTGACGGTGTGCATGTCCTTCACCTCGCCGTGGCACTCCTTGCAGTCGACCTTGCTGCGAATGTGCATGCGGTGGGTGAAGTAGATGAAGTCGGGCAGGATGGTCACGCGCTGCCAGTGTGGCGACTCACCCTTTTCGAACAGCGCCGCCAAGGCCTGCACGCCCGCCTTGTCCTTGGCGACAAACTTGTGGCATCCCATGCACTTGCGCGCAGACGGCAGACCCGCGCTCGTGGATTGGGCGGCGTAGACGTGACAGCCCAGGCACGGCATGCCGTACTCCCCGGCGTGGATGGTGTGATCGAAGGAAAGCGCTCCGCTGCTATCTGGCGTGGCTCGCTCGGGCGCAGCTCGCTCGGGCGCGGCTCCGTGCGTGCGCAGACTTGCGCCGACCGCGACCGTGGCCACGACGATGGCAGCTAGGCCGAGCGCGCGCCGCCGAGATATGAACGACGCTGCCACGGGGCACCACCTCGGGGGCTAAAAAGACAAGGTCACGGGAACCTTGCCGCCGGTGACCTTCACTGGGAAGGTCTTTTCCTTGTCGGGCTTCTTCAACTTCTCGCCCCACACCTTCAGCGTGTACTGGCCAGCCGGCACGTTGGGGATGGCAAAGTGTCCATCCTTTGCCGTGATGGCGAAGAAGGGATTCTGCAGCACGATCACGAACGCCAGCATCTCTGGGTGGATCGAGCAAAGCTGGGTGTAGACCCCGGCCTTCTTGTACGTGTACGAGTGCTTCTCGCCCTTGGGCCAGGTGCCGAGGTTGAAGCCCTCGTTGTCCGGCGTGAAAACATTGTGGGCGACGGCGTCGCTGTTCAGGTAGTCGACGGTCGTGCCTGCCAAGACCGGCATTACGTGCGGCGTGAAGGTCATCTTCTTCTGGTCCATGAGCGCGTGCTGGGCCGGTGCGGAAAACTGGCCGGGCGCCGAGACAACGAACACCACGAGGTCGGCGTTGCCGCGCGCGTGCGCGACGGTCCCCTCGATGGTCCCGGTTTCGGCGGTCGCAACAGCGGGAGTCAGGAATGTGATTGCCAACAGGGCAGCGAAAATGGCGAGCCGATTCATGTTCTTCTCCTTCGCGTCTTGCGTTCCTAGCAACGATGGACGAACGCCATGAACTGCACCGATCGTGCCAGCCGGTTCTTTTTCGGATTCGAGGCGCAGCAAGGGGCAATTGGGCGGGCTCAAGCTAAGCCCGTGCACCCATGCAAGTCCGCCGCGCTGGAAGCTTGCGCGCTTGCACGGGGCGCTCGACAAACTCAGTCGAGTCCGTAGCGAAGTGCCTTGCGGTACAGCGTCGCCGGGTCGATGCCGAGCAAGGCCGCGGCCTTTTCGCGCGCGCCGCCGGTTGCGCTGAGCACAAAGGCGATGTGTTGGCGCTCCGCCGCCTGCAGCGCCTGGCGAAGATCCGTCGGTGCCGCCACGGCCCCGCGCAGCTCGTGCGGCAAGTGATCCGGTCCGATGGTTTCGCCCGAGGCCAGGATGGCGGCCCGTTCGATCACGTTGGACAGTTCGCGGACGTTGCCTGGCCAGGCATATCCGAACAGCATCCTCATGGCGTCGTCGGTAACGGCGAGCGGCTGGCGCCCGAGGTTGCGGCAGTGCAGGGCCACGAAATGCGACACCAGCGTCGGGATGTCCTCGGGGCGCATGCGCAACGGCGGAACGTCGATGCGGAAGACGTTCAGGCGGAAGTAGAGATCTTGGCGAAAACGCCCCTCGCGAATCGCCGCATCGAGATCCTGGTTGGTGGCGGCGATAAGCCGGAAATCGACGGCGACCGGACGGTCGGCGCCGACAGGCAGCACCTCGCGATTTTCGATGGCCCGCAAAAGTTTCGCCTGGGCGCCCATGGGAAGCTCGCTGATTTCGTCGAGGAACACGGTGCCACCGCTCACGCTGCGCAAGAGGCCGTCTCGGCGTTTGAGCGCGCTGGTGAAGGCGCCTTTTTCGTGGCCAAAGAGCTGGCCCTCGACGACTTCCGCGGGCAGGGCGGCCATATTGATGGCCATGAATTCCCGGTCGTGCAAGCCCGAGCGGGCGTGGATTCCGCGCGCCACCAGCTCCTTGCCCGTGCCGCTCTCGCCCGTGATAAGGACCGTGGCCCGCGTAGGCGCCACGCGCTCGATGAGCTCGAACATCTGGCGGATGGGCTGGCTCTCGCCCACGATGCCCTCGAAGCCAAGCCGGCTGTGCAGGTCGCGCCGCAAGCGAGTCACTTCGTTCTTGAGCGCGCGATACCCGCCGAGTTGCTGGAGCTTGCGCCGAAGATCGTGGAAGGACACGGGCTTGAGCAGGTAGTCGTAGGCACCGCAGCGCAAGGCCTCGACCGCGGTCTCCACGGTGGCGAAGGCCGTGGTCAAGATGACGAAGGTGTCGGGCCGCTCGGCCAAGATGCGCTTGAGCAATTCGACCCCGTCCATGCCGGGCAGGCGAATGTCGCTCAGCACGATGGGGTAGTCCTGCTCGATGACATAGGCCAGCGCGGACTCGGCGTCGGCGGCGCCCTGGACCTCGTAGCCCGCGCGCTCCAGCATTTCGCACAGGTTGGTCAGAAGGACGGCTTCATCTTCGACCACCAAAATGCGTTCAGACATGGGCCGCTCGCGAGCGCCAAGTTGCGGCCGGGAACTGAAGGCGAAATGCCGTTCCAGCCTTGTCGGAGTTCTCGACCTCGAGGAATCCTTGCATGCCTCTCACCAGCCCCTGGGTGACGAAGAGGCCAAGTCCCGTGCCCTGGCCGCGTGCCTTGGTCGTGAAGAAAGGTTCGAAGATATGGCCGCGCACACCGGCTGGAATTCCCCCGCCGGTATCGCGCACGCGCACAACCACGGCGCTGTCCGCGCTGGCGATCTCGAAGCGAAGCGTCCCGCCACCGGGCATGGCGTCGAGGGAGTTGAGGGCGAGATTAAGCAGAACCTGCACAAGGTGATCCTCTTTGGCACGCACCACGGCGGCCGGATCGTGCTCGACCTCGACGGCAACCTTGCGCGCCCGAGGATCGTAGCAGACCAGGCGCACGACATCGTCGATGACCTTGTCCATCGCAACCAGCGCGACTTCCTCGTCTTGATTGCGCGCAAACGAGACAAGCTCACGCAGCAAGCGGCTGATGCGCTCGACCTCGCGTGACACCACGGCCAGGGTCTCCTCGGTTCGGCCCGGCTTGGGCGCTTCCTCGGCCATCCGGATCTGCGACTGGATCGCGGCGAGTGGATTGCCGACCTCGTGCGCGACCCCGGCGGCGAGCAACCCGAACGCCGCCATTTTCTCGTGGTGGACCATCTGGGCTTGCAGGCGCCGCTCGTCGGTGATCACCCGCCGCAACTCGATGACGGCGTCGACTTTTCCGTCTTCGGCCAGGACGGGAAAGGCCTGCCGGCTGACCACGTCTTCCGCCTGGCCGATGCGCTCGGTCCGCTCGTCCGCGGCCGGGCGGCCGGTTTCGAGGGTCACGCAAACCGGACAGAGGGCGTCGCTCGCCTCAGCCGGCGACGCCAGATCTTCGTGGTAGCGCCGGCCCACCAGATCCGCGCCGTAGCGGCGTCGCGCAGCCGCGTTGGCCGCGACGAACGTCAGCGCGCGATCGACCACCACCACCGGCTCGTCGATCGAGTCGAGCAATTTCTCGGAAAACTCCTGGCTTCTCTGCAACTCGCGCGTGCGTGCCGCGATTCTCTCTTCGAGAAGGCTGTGCGACTCCTTGACGGCCAAGCCCAGCGTGTTGAAAGCCCGTGCGAGATTGGACACCTCGACGGTGCCGCCGGGCGGAATAGTCACGTCGAATTCCCCCTGGGTGGCTCGACTTGCGGCTTCGGAAAGGGCCAGCATGGGCTGCGAAATCCGGCGCGCGACGACCAGGATGGCGGCAACGACAAGAAAGGCAAGCAAGCCGCCGAAGGCCACCGCCTGCCATTTGAGCAAGTCGAAGTCGGCCATGGCCGCCGCCACGGGCTTTTCCACCAGGACGCCCCAGCCGAGCTCTGGGATGGGCGCGAAAGCCCCCAGCACTTCCTCGCTGGTGGTGCGGTAACGCCCCTGCCAGGGCTCGTCTCCGAATTTCTTTTCGGCGTCGCGAATCAGCAACCGGCCGAGAAGCGGCGGTGGCAACGGGCCTTCCCCATGGGCCTCGTCGATGACCCGGCCGGAGTAATCAAGCAGAAACACGGCTGTCTGCATGGATCGCCCGGTTTCGAGCCGCGCGACATCGAGGTGCATTTGGAAGCGCACTTGCCCGCACAGGACACCCAGGAAGTCACCGGCCTCGTCACGAATGGGTGCGGACACCAGCAGGACCGGCTCGCGCCCTTGGAAGTCCACGCCGTCAATGGCGGCTACCTGGCGGCCACGGCGGAAGCAGGCGCTCTCGGACAGGTCCGCGGGGATCGATGGCAAACCCAGCGACGAACCAAGGAGTCGCCCGTCGGGTGCAATGATGGAAAGCTCCCGGACCACGGCATCCTCGTGCGCCTTTTCCGCGAGATGCTGTCTGAGCGCGAGTGCGACGGCGGTGCGGGCTTCGCCCTCTGGGCGATTGAGGGCGCGCAGCAGGCTAAACAGGCTGTTGTTGCCGGCGACGATCGACGCAAGCCAGTGGTGGTGCTCGCCCACCGAGTGTAAAACGCCGGCCGCTTCGAGAGAGGCGATGTTGTGGGCGGCGTGCAACTCGCCCTCGGTGCCATAGTGGCGGCTTTGCAAATACCCCCACGTGTTGGTGACGACCAGAGGGCCCAGGGAGAAGACAAAGAACAGCGCGAAAAGTTGCTGCCGCAGACTCCACTCACGCCCCCGGGGACGCGCAAGCTGCGGAAGCTCGCGACTGGCGCTCATGGTTTCAAGCCTACGAGGTCGCCAGCGCGCCTGCAACTTGCGGCGTCAGAGCGCCCCTATCAGAACGCGAACGCGATTCCCGCGACGATGGACTCGATTTCCTTCTTCGACGTACCAGCAGCAGGCGTCGCGGCTCCGCCAGCATTGTCCCAGCCAGCTTTGGGCATCCCGTTGGCCTGCTCGATGAGGCCGATGAGCGACAGCTTGAGGTTCGGGCGAACCAGGAAGGCGATGCCTGGAATGATGCGAAGATCATGAATCGATGCCCCGCCGCTCGGCTGCAGCTGGGACAGCTCGACGCGAACTGCGGGTACCATCCAAGGGAAGACGACATACGAGAGCTCTTCGTATTGCGAAAGCGCGTGAACACCTGAGCCGTCGGCAAGCACCTGGCTGTGCCGTTCTTGGTAGATTCCGGCATCGAGCTCTAACGAATCCAGCTGGGCGCGCAAACCGGCACCGTACGACCAGATCTTGTCATCCAGACCAACCGCCACCGGAGGCGTGGCGCCGTTCGCCATTCCGAAGGTGGATTCGGCGTGGTAGGCGAAGACATCGAGAGTGAGCGATCGCTCGGCCCACGGTTTCATGGGATTGGCGGGACCGGCCGCGCCCTCGCCATCGAGGCGCATGCCGCCCAGTTTGTAGCCGGCGTGGGCATAGACGTTGTTGCTGAGTGCCACCCCTGGATTCGCGCCCGCGGCGATTCCGACCGCCATGTTGAAGCGGCCCCTGATGATGCTGGTCAGCTCGATGCTGTTGAACTTGCCCGTCACATTCCACGACGGATCCGTGCTGCCGTAGAGCCCGCTCACGAACAGCGGCGGAATCAGGGCATCCGCCACATACGAGGAATGAGGACCGAAAGACGACAGCGATGCGAACTGCTTGCCGACCGACAGGTTGACCGCATGCTTGGGACCCACGATGTCGTTGAATTGAACGCGCGCGTGCTCGATTTCCACGCCATCGGCGGAGAAGGTCACCTCGCCAAAGAAAGTGGTCTTGTCGTCGAAGCTGCCGCCAGCCCACAGGTGCGCTTCGGTGATCAGATTGTCCAAAGAGAAGCGGGCGCCATTGTCGGCCACGGCCGCGCCCGAGGTCTTGCTCGGATGGATCACCGCCTGACCGTTGAACCCGAGCGCGACCGGCGCGGAAGCAGCCACCGTGCCCGGCCAGGCCATGGCTGGAAACACATCCTTGTACGCCTCCTGACCGAGCGGCACGGGATCTTGCTTGACGAAGTCGCTGTCAGCGCCCGGGAAGCGGAAGCCGTTGCGCCGGAACGCCTCGCCGAATGGAGTCAATTTCGGGTAGACCGTGTGGCAGGTGAGGCAGCTCGTACCGTACTTGCGCGCGAACGCAGGGATGGCCGCCGCAGGCGACGACCATCCGAGCAGAAGCGCGAGGACAATCCCGCCTGAGAACCAAGCGAGAGGAGCGCGGTTGGGGTGCGGGATACGAGGCAAGGGCGACGTGCGTGAACAGGACTGAAATCGCATGGCGTTCTCCTGGGTGCCTAGGGCACGGGCTGCGCCGCCCATTGGGTGCGGCCGATGAGGAACATCACCAGCACCGTTTAGCAAGAAGCGAACCAGCGATGATGATCGGCGCAAGATCCGAGGAATTCAGCGATTCTGGTTCTGACAGCGGCTACCTGGGTCGCCGGGTGCATGCAACATTGCAATGCTGGCATTGCTCCGGGTTGCGGCCATGCAACCTGCTTGCCTTTCAGGCGAAAACGCGGCCCTGATCCTTGCGCAGCTGCACCAGCGCGTCGCTTGAAAAATCAAAGCGGGGAGCGGCCCTGGGATCAGCGGGCCGGCTGGGGCGGCAGGTAGGCCAGGTACAGGTAGGCCGCCGCCACCTCCTCGTCGCTTAGATAGGAGTAGACCGGCATGCGCGACGCGGGCGTGGCCATCCCCGCCAGGGAGGTCCAGCCGTGCCGCACCTTGTGCACCACGCCGTCCAGCGACATCTGCTCGGGGAGGTTGGCCAGCGCCGGGACCAGGCCGGACATCATCATGGCGTGACCGCCGGCTTGGCCTGTCGAGTCGTGGCAGACACGGCAGGTCCCGCGAACCAATTGCTCGCCGATCCGCAGGGCCGACTGGTTGACCTTCCGGACCGCGGCGCCGGTGGGGGCTACCCCACCGAGCTGTTTGAGGTAGTCGGTCAGCGCCACCACCTCCGGCTCGGAGAGGTAGGCGAAGGGAGGCATGGTCTCCAGGTATGGCAGATTGGGCTTGTTCCCGCCCTTGGCCAGCCGCTCCCGCAGTGCCTCCTCGGCGTGCAGCGCCAGTTGGCGGGCCAGTTCGGGCTTCGGCTCGGCGCCTGCCGCCTTCATGGCGGCCTCGTGCTGGGCGGGAGAGAGTGCCCGCGACGGGCCGATGATCGAGGCCACCGCGGGCGGCTTTCCGGCCCCGGCCGGGCCGTGGCAGGAGCGACAGTTGAGGCGGTAGATGTCGGCGCCGCTGACCGGGAACTTGGCGCGCAGGCTCTCGAGCGCCGCCTTGTCCCGGACGCCCGTCAGAGGCAGCGCCTTGCGAACCGCGTCGGTGAAGGCCCGGGGCAGCGCGCTGCGGGGCGTGTCACCGTCCCCGAGCCGACCGAGCGGGCTCATCTCGACGGTGAGCGCGAGTCCTCGAAGAATGCTTGGGCCGCTGAGCGGCAGGGTGGTCCCTGGCGGCGCAGGGGTCGCGGTCGGGGCCGTCTGCGCGACGGCCAGTGCCGGGACCAGGAGAGCGAGGAGCAGCACCAGCGACGGTCGACCTTCACGGTTCGTGCGCATGGTTGGAACGATACCCCTCCGGCCCGGATCTCCCAACGGGGAACTGCCGGGCACGAGGAATTTGGTGTGTTGGCGGGCAGCCAGCTGGACGGGTCGGTGGCGCGACCATCACACGCAGCGAGGACAACAAGATCGTCATCGCACTGGCCGATGACATCAAGACCGCCGAAGCCGATGCGTTGAAACGTGCGTGCCGATTGCTCGGCGTTGGCGCCGAGTTGTACGCCAGCGATCAAGGTGATGCCGCCGGGCTAATCAGTGGTCCGCCTCCCAGCATCGCCACCCAGCATCGCGCTGGACCACACTCGCTACCGCCGAGCCCACTGCCGCCACGTGAACGACTCACCGCTGCCGACAGCGCCACCTGTGCCCGCAATGCCACCGCTGCGCGCATCGACTCCCCCCATGCCCCCAGCTCCCTCGTTTCCAGAATAGCCGCCGCTGCCCAGAGGGAACACAGCGCTGCCGCCAGCACCACTGAGAGGAGGCGAACACACGACCTCGCATTTTCCACCAACGCAGCCAAAGGTGAACGGGACTTGCTCTCCAAGCCGTAAGACTATCGGTGTGGCTCGACGGTGATCTGGACCAGAGTCTGGTTGAGCAACTGGTAGGCGATTTCACCAAACGTCATGGGCCCCTGCAAAGCTCCCGTGCGCCGGCCTTCCAGCGAGCCGTGCAGATAGTTGAGCACGCAGTTGCAGGAAAACACCGGCGGCTCGGCACTGGCTGGAATGGCGGCGAGAAAACGCTCGGAGTAGGCCGACACGGGTTTGGCCGGCCGGTAGCCCACACCCTTGAAGACCGGCGCGAAGAACTTCACGACGCGCCCTGTGAGGTCCAAGGACTGGATGCTCACGTTGACCTTGGTGCCGAACATATCGGATACAAGAGGCAGGCGAAGATCCAAGCCACGGCGGCTCATGTAGTCGACGACGTTCTCCCGCTGTCCGGCGACGATGCATTCGCTTGCCTGGAACCCGCTTTCTGGAAACTGAATCTCTTCGCCATCACTTGGCTCGAAGATGTTCACAATGCCGATGCGCGCCTCGAGCGTGGATGGAAGCACGACGTGCATCGCCACCCCTTTGTCTTCGAATGCGTCGCCCGTGGCCCCCGCAAAGACCTTGGGTTTCATGCGGCCCACGTCATCCAGATGCGTGCCCGCGACCCATCCAGCGACCGACTTGAAGAACTGCTGTTCGTAGAGAGGACAATCCAGGGCAAAGCATTCGTGCAAACGGCTGAAGGCGGGGAGGATCAGGATGGTGTAGCCGGGATCGGGGCTGTCGACGAAGATGCGCGGGATGGAGGCTTGGTCATACACGGCAGCGCGCGCGCCACACGCGATGGCCGGCACTTCACACACGAAGATGTGCTCGCGAGATGTCCGTCCCCCGTCGGTGGTCATGAAGTAGGGGATAGTGCCGCCAATCCATGGTCCCCGCGGCAGGGCGCGAAGCAGGGACTCGTCGCCGGCTAGAACAAGACTCTTGCCTTGTGCCAAGAGCTGTTTGACGTCCTCGACTGTGGTGAACATGAACCTCCTCGAACCCGGCCGCACAAATTCTGTCTATTGCGAGCAGAGACGCTACCTCTAGCAACGGCAGCCGCCGCCAAAACTTGAGCCGCCAGAGGCGTGCTACGCGACCGTCTCCAGGGCTTCCACGCCCGGGACACCAGCCAACTGGGCGAGCACGCAGCGGTGGTCGCGGTGGACGCCGCAGTATTCGACGCTGATTTCACGAAGGCCTTGCGGCCGTTCTTTCTCGTCGCCGATGGCAATGTGTCCCTTGGCCTCGTCAAGCAGCACTGTGATGCGCGCGCGTCTTGCCCTGGCCAGGCTGGCACACGACCAGCACCCGGCGCACATGGCATGCGCGGACCCAGCCCAGTGTGACCAGCACGGCCGCGGACAGAACCACGCCCGCTGCTGCGTAGCCGGCGCCTACCACAATGCCGATACCTGAGCTGGCCCAGATGGTGGCCGCCGCGGTCAACCCAGAGATGCGATGGCGGTCACGCAGAATGGACCCTGCGCCCAAGAAACCGATGCCGGTCACGATCTGGGTGGCGATACGCGGCGGTTCGTGGCCGCCCAGGATTGGGCTGACGGACATCACGGTGAAGATGGCCGATCCGACACAGATCAAGATGAGCGTGCGCAGGCCGGCGGGCTTCTGTTCCCTTTCGCGTTCGAGCATAGTCGGTAGCCCCAGGGACTTTTGCTGGATATAGGGATAGCTTGGGCGTGTAGGTCCGTGTGGTTAACGCAAGATCTTCAATTGGACATTTCCGGTGGAGCAGGGAGAAAAGGGGGCCTCTTCGCCTCATGGTCCAGCCTGAGCGAATGGACATTACGCAGGTGGGCCCGGCGGCACCGGCAGGGTGAGCCCTTGTTCCGCCACCTGGGCCCGCCACGCAAGCAAGATGAAGCAAGAGCGTGGCCGGCCGGCAAGGCACGCAGGGAATTTGCGGAACCCACGAATCTCGATTCGTTCTCCGCGACGCATGGACTGCTCCATGCACGCGAAGACGGTATTGACCAGAAGCTCAGCATGCTGCCAGGTCATCTCCTTCTTGTCGGCAAGGTGTTGGATCAGGTCGGCTTTGGTCATGGTGGTGATGCACGTGCCCACTACGGACGATGCACTCGAAGGCGCGACAGATCGCAGGCTTTTCATCAAATCAAAGCCGTCTCCCCAAGATCGGGCCAGCAGGTCAGAAATGTGAGCATGTTGCAAGATAGCAACTCGGGTCTCCTCCAGACTCGGCGGCGCATCGGTCCAGCGCATCGTCCTCTACTGCTGTCATGTTGTCCAAGCCGAATCCAGAAAATGCTGCTTCGGTCACGGGGTACTGATCGCCGTAGGAGTCCTCAGCGATGCAAGTCACATTGCGAATGACAGCCCAGTTCCAATAATACACGGGGCGGGAGAACTCGGGATGCTCCCAGTGACTCCACTGGTGACCGCCATATTTGGCGACTGTGGGTTGCAGTACGCGAATCGGGTGGGGACGCACGATGGCACCGTGCGGGTGCGCTCCCGGAGGGTGCGCCTGGAAGCGCTCCGGTGGAGCCCGACGCTGTGGTGGCGTGGGCCTTGCTTCACTTCGGCCCTCGCTACGACCTCCGCCGCGGCCTTCCTCACGCGCGAGCGAATAGGTTGCCAGCGAACTGACCACGAACACGATTGCCAGGGATGATTTGAGTTTCACATGGGCCTCCTGTTCCAAGGGATATCGACCGTCCCCAGCGCCACATCGGCACGCATGCTGCGTGGCAATGGCTTGCTGAGGATGCCAGTGGGTGAGAGCATACCTCTGCCGCGCCCTCTGTGTCCGGATGAAGTTCTTTCGCCCCCCAGGTGAGTGACGGGGAATGGGCCACCGCAGGCTGGTTGAGGCGGGCGCCTCGGCTGGGTGCCCGAAGCCGCACATGGCGCCCGCCATACCGTCGGCAGCAGCTACGCCGTGATGGGCGCCGGGCAGACAGCTACCCACGACCAGCGCGACCTGACCGAGTGACATAACGGCGTATCGCTGCAGCGGATCTGTCGCGCAGGCTTTGGTGGCCGCGCCCGCTCGCAGTCCATCAACAGCTAAATGCACTGGCAGAAATCCAACAGAACTTCATAGTCGCGCCTCCGCTCCAGTCTGTTGAGGCGAAATCGATATTTGCGGCGGCCAGACAACAGTTCGGCCTGAAAGACGCCCTTGAGGCGGCATGTGGTTCATGCGCTCTTCTGGAAAAGCGAGAGCAGTGGGCAAAGGCCCAATTTCTTGCTGTTGCCGGACTCATGGCTTACTTGCTCGACAAGTTAGATTGGGGTTGACGGACTCGAAGATAGCGTCTTCCGTTACCGCTACGATGTTGTCGGTCCGACCTAGGAAGTTGTCGGTCCGACCTAGGAAATCGAAGGCTGTCTGGTCGCATCCTTGGAGGACATCGGCGCCATGAAACTCTTGGCCATCTGCCAGCGCTCGTTGAAACGGGACTACGTGGATCTTCACGCCATCCTCACGAGTGGCCGCGTGGGCAATCGGCGATCTGCTGAACGCCTGGAACCGCAAGTATCCGGGAAAGGACGTCAGCTTCTCTCTTCGCAGGCTCGTCTACTTCGCGGGGAAGCCGAAGACCCGGTGTTCCGAGTGCACGAGCGAATCTTTCCTGTCTGTCGACGACCACGTGATCCTCGCACATCTGAACGGCGAGCACTCCATTGGCGTGTATCATCCTGACCGAGACCATGTCGCAAACGACGGGAGCCCAGTATGCGATCCTACGACCGGTTGTTCCCGTCGCAGGACACGCTGCCCAATGGTGTTTTCGGCAATCTGATCGCGTACGAGGCCGCGAGATCTCGGCGAGGTTTCCGCTGCGCATCGATACGGCCGATGGTGCTGCCGTGGAGGAACTCGGGCTGTTTGTCTCGCTGGCGCGGGCATATGATCTATAATCGTTGGCGGTGCCCCATGAAGCCCACCGTCACCTCGACGCTCGCCGGCCTTATCCTCGCAATTGCGGTCAATGCGAGTTGCGGGGGACGGGCAACAGGAGGGCGGTCAGGGAGCGGCGGCGGTGGTGGTAACCAACCGGGTCAGACGGGCCGCGACGCCGCTCTTGATTCGTCCGAGACGAATCCCACCGACGCCGGCATCGACGCAGCCTCCGGCGGGGGCGCCGGAGGAGCGGGAGGCCCGTCAGGCGGCGCTTCTGGGGCAGGCGGAGGCGGGGGCCGCAGCGGCGTTGCCGGGGCAGGCAGCGGCGGGGCGACCTCGGACTCCGGTGTTGCCGGGGTCGATGGTGCATCACCGGGAGCCCGATGCACGCTGTACCAGTTTCAACCAAGCCACCCGACGGCCGACGAGATCCTTGCCGACATCGACAAGGATGGTTTGCCCGACATCATCACCGTCTGGAACGAGGCATCGGTTGCCCATTTCCTTATCTACCGGCAGACCGGGCCACGCACTTTTGCGGCGCCGGTTGAGTACGCTACCAACGTATTCATATTCAATCGACTGGCGGCCTACGACCTCGACCAGGACGGCATTCTGGACATCGCCGCGACCTACTCCAACGTTGCAGGCGTGGGGATGCTGCTGAGCGCGGGAGGCCCCGGATACACCGTTGCCCCAGTCCTCCGGCCACCCACGAACGAGTCTGCTTTCGACATCGTGGCCGCGGACTTTGATGGGGACGGTTACGGCGACATCGCAGTCCCGATAAGCTATGGTCCCACGAGCCTCGGAATCTACTGGGGAACCGGCGGCGGCGCGTTCTCCGCGCGGTCCGATCAGGTCATATGCGATAGCGGCGTCCATGCGGCGGTGATCGACGCTAACGAGGACGGACGACTGGATCTGGCGGTCAGTTGTCTCAATTCCGGAAGCAAAATCCTAATCAACCAGGGGAATCGCAAGTTCGCCAGTTCGTCGCTATTCGGTAGTACCCAGGCATTTGGGCTAGCGACGGGCGACCTCAATCACGACGGGCACGTCGACGTCGTGCTGCCGGATCTCGTGCTGAAGCAGCTGCTCGTTTACCTCGGTGATGGGAGTGGCAAGTTCACGGTGCCGACCGGCCTCGTGGCCACCACGAGCTCGGATCCGAGGGCCGCCGCGATGGGCGACCTGGACGGCGACGGCAACCCGGACATTGTCCTCGAGGACGCCGCCCAGACGACGCTCGCCTTCTACCACGGGACCGGCGACGGTCATTTTCAGTCGGCGCAGCAGCTGCCCAAGGTGGACTCTAGCGACACCATGGTCATCAGGGACGTGGATGGTGATGGCATCCAGGACCTCCTGCTTGGCGGCGGTCCGAACATCTTGTACGGGCCGTGTCCGTGAGTCGCAAGATGCGGCCGGCATCGTTGGCGCCTACTACGTCGAGGTTATCCCTCCACCGCTGTTCGAAGCTTCGGTTCTGAAGCGTGGTCGGTACTTGTTGCAGTGCACTGCACGGCTTCTCGGCAAACGCAACGTCGGATGGATACATCGGGAAGTCGGAGGCTCGGTCGACTGCGAGGTCCGCCGGGCTCGTCATTGATTCAGTCAGCTCTCAAACAGGTCCCAAACAGTGTCCTGCTCTGTTCATTGGAGATCGAGCATTTGAACAATGAGTGTGGCTCGATTGCTGACGCCTGCCTTGTCGAAAATGGCCGACAAGTGAAACTCGACCGTGCCCTTGCCGATCATGAGCTCTTCGGCGACTAAGTCGTTGGTAAATCCCCTGGCGACGAGGTCCAGCACCTCAATCTGGCGAGTAGTCAATTTCCAAGCTCGGCGCGCCTTGGGCAGTGCCTTGGCGATCGATTTCGCACACGAGGGCGGACGGCAGATGGCAAGAAATCCCGCGGGATCGCCCTCATTGCCCAACGGCGCCAGATCCCACGTCGTGTTGGCCGTATCATGCGAGATCGCACGCGCCAGCGATCGGCCGACCTCTTCCGTCTCTTGAGCAAGGAGCAGGCGGGCGGGCCCGTTCGAGCGCAGGATTTCGCCGTCGAAGGTGATCACGAAGGCGGGTGGCGCGATGGCCTCCAGCGCCTTGTCCAGCGCAGCGACAAGGCGACCCTCCGTGGTCTCGACGCAGACGGAATCGTCCGCTCACTCACCCTGGCAGCTCTTGTAGCTGCTCTGGGGAAAGGTGCTGAAAGTGGTCCGGTACGCCCGGCGAGTTCAATTGGTGTAGAGGCGCTGGTCGAGGCAGTCAAGCATTTAGGCGTCAAAGAATCTCCCCCGGGCTCGAACAGAACCATGTTTGGCGTTTGGTTTGGGGTTGACGGCGTCCCGTGGTGCAATATCTTTGTGAGCTATTGTTTCCAAGTTGGAGCCAACTACACGCTGTGCAGCGGCTTTAACGGTGCAGGTACCCGACCAGGGAAGGGCTGTGCGTACGTGCCAACTACGGAAGCCTGGCTGCGTGCCACGGGCATGTGGGTTGGACGTACCGATCCGAAACCAGGTGACATCGCCATCCTCAACTGGGATGGGGGATGGCGGACCACATCGGTATCGTGGAACAGGACCTGGGTAACGGTTTGTTCCAGACCATAGAGGGGAACACGGCGGTAGGTAACAATTCCGATGGAGGCGAGGTTATGCGCCGACAACGCCACATTTTGCAGGTCAACGGATTCGGAAGGGTGAGCTAGGAGCGGGAGACGAGAGAGTCTGCCGTGTTGTTCTTCGCCAAAACCCGATCCGTGGCCACTGACGTGTCAGCGATGGTGACCACGACGGCGAACCATTGTGGACTTTCGACCAGCAAATCGCGAGCTGGCGGGAACACGGGCGGGCAGATCTCGGCCACCGGGCTAGGTTGTCGACGGGGTGCCATTCAGGCGGCCCCTCGGGCCCCAAAAAGAAAACCCCCGGAAATTCCAGGGGTTTTCAGTGCGAAGAGGGGGACTCGAACCCCCATGGCTGTTAACCGCTAGCACCTCAACCCGGCAAGGCCCTCCTGATTCCAATGATTTAGCTGAGTTAGAGCGTCAGGGAACGTCAGAAAGCGTCCGTAAACGCCCTATTCTGGCTACATGTAGCCAGAATTTTGAGACCGCAGATCCGGTGGCTGAGCGGCTCGGCGACGCCATCCGTGCATGGGGCGAGCAACATGATTCGCGCGGGTTGCGGAAGGCTTTGCTGGCCATCATGGGGTTCCTTGACGAGTAGGGCTCGGCCTGTCGATGCGTCGGCCTGGGCGAGTATTCCAGGCGGCCCCCCAACGGCGTGCTTTCATCGTCAACTCACGGTTTTGGCTGTTTCCTTTTGGTGAGCTAGAGTGCCCTCGCTTTGGCCTCGACCGAACCGAGCCAGCCTCTCTGGCAGAATGCCAAGAACCAGCCGCTTACCATTTGGGCCAGAGCCCGAGTGTACTGGTACCGCGCACTTCAGTCGTTCCGTTCCGTGAAGTGGTGGTTGAGGACGACAGCGATTGTTGGTTTCTGGGTCGCGATTGGTTGGCCTCTCTATCGGCTCAATATTGCGAAGGGCCTGATTCACACAGGATTTGCCCTACTCCTTGTCTTCGGTCGCGCGGTTCGGTTCTCCGGGCCGATGATGTTGCCTCAAGTCGAATTCGAGTATCTTGCGCGGAAGGGCCGCCTCTACAAACTGCTGAAGCTCATGCAGCGACGGGAAATGCTGACGAGGCAAGAAGTCGCCGATTTCCAAAAGGAGGCTCTCCAGCTCATCGCGTCGTATGTTCGTGGACACCGAGCAGATGCAGCAGGAAGCGAGATATTCGTGAACCTCCTCGTAGAAGATGGAGAGGATCTAATGGTGGTCGCGCGAAATCAAGATCATCGCAACCCCGGAGCTCGCTACCCTAAGGCCCGGATGCTTGCCTGGGGAGCAATAAACTCTGGTCAGGTGGTCTGCATAGGAGACCTGGCGAAATGCGATCCTGACCAAGCCTCAACTAAGCCGTACCGAAGCATTCTGGCTCTTCCAGTTCACGGTGAGAATCGAGTGCTCGGTGCGGTCTCAATTGACAGCACGCGACGTCATCACTTTGATGCGGAATGTGTAACGCTTGAGCGATATCTGGCACCATACGTATGTCTGCTCGGGTGGTCGATACAAGAGTCCAAGAGTATGATAGGAGTGTCCCCGAAAGCCGCAAAGAAAAGGAAACCTCGATGACCAGCACGACGGTGTTCGAGAAGGTAGCGGCGGGTGAGTTCTCCGCCGAACAAGGCGCCAAGCTGATGATTGAATCGGACCGGCAGGCGCGTAAGCCTGTGAAGCCAAACTGGATGCCCAGGTACGCTTGGATCGTTTGCCTTGTGGCTATGGCCGGACTCGCAGTCGGCCTTTCAGCGTTCGGTATCCAGCGAGATAGCTAGCTCGGTAGCGGATTTGGCGTGGGGGGGCTATGGCCTCTACCGCACCCTATGCTCTGCCGGCGCCTGCAAATCCGGCGCATCCGACATCTGGATGCCATCGACCCTGGCGCGACATACTCAGCCACCTGAATGGAGGCCAAACCATGATGCGAAACTTCTTCGTCGTCGCTGCGTTGTCGTTGCTCGCGCTGCCACTATCTGCACGTGCCCAGGATGCTTGCAAGGCCGACGCGGAAAGGCTGTGCAAGGACATCCCTCCCGGTGGAGGCCGCATCATCGGCTGCCTGAAGTCGCACGAAGCCGACCTGTCGCCCGCGTGCAAGGAGCGGATGGCTGCCGGGAAGGGAAGGATGGAAGGGGTCAAGGAGGCATGCAAGCCCGACGTGGAAAAGTTCTGCAAGGAGATCAAGCCTGGTGATGGCCGCATCGCCGCCTGCCTGAAGTCGCACGATGGCGAACTGGCTCCCGCCTGCCGTCAGATCGTCGACAAGGTGGAATCCGCCATTCATGAAACGCACGAAGCATGCAACAGCGACGCGGAAAAGTTCTGCCAAGGCATTCAACCTGGCGGCGGTCGCATTCGGGCCTGCCTGAAATCTCATGAGGCCGAACTTTCGGAGGCCTGCAAGGTTGTGTTCGACCGGGGAAAGCCGGCAAAATAGATCTGGGGACGGCGTTCGGTACTGCCTCGGCGGTGGGATCGAGCCGGTGGGGGACCCCACCCCCCTAGTATGCGTTTCCCAGGATGGCAGAGGCGGGCTCGTATTGCAGGCAGGTAGCTTACTGGGCTCGGCCGGTCGAACTCGAAACACCCCTACGGCATCACAAGTTCATCACCGCGACGGCAGATCTGACCGTCGCTGCGCTCGACCGTCGTGACCAGTCGAGGCCGCATGATGTCCGTGAGTTGCTGCCATCCGTCCAATTCACCACCCACGAGTCACCCGGCCTGGCTGATGCAGTTGCGCCGTTTCTCGGCCGCGCTGAGCGCGGTCGGTGCTTCGGAATGAATGGAAGGATGTTGAACCCTTCGATGAAGATGCCGCCGCGCTCGGCACGTGGTGGTGCCGCGTTCCTCCAAGATTGGTTCTAGCTACGGCGCCGGGCATCCTCCCATCGCGCTTCGTTGCATCCACGACGCCGCCTTGGGTGAGTAGCGGAGTTGTCGAGCACGTTGCGGTCCTAGGCGAACGGAGAGGAGCCGCTCGATCTCGTCACCAAGATGCGACCATCGGACGAGAAGGCGTTCGCTGAGCGGGGAAGGAACGACGGGCGGCGAGATAGCCTCTATGCCAGCCGCCTCCCTCGCCATTTTCTGCCGAGCCTGTGCCATCTCATCGCCTGCCAGATTCTCGATCTCGCCAATCATCAGGCTCGCCGGAATGCGATCCGTTTGACCATTGCCGTGCGTGGCTTCCTCAAAGAGGCTGTGCACAAAGCCATAGAACTGGGAATGCACCGTGCTGAGAGTTGCGTTCAGCTCGATGCGCTCACTTGGCGACAACGAGAGAATCGATTCTTGCTCGCTATCTACGCTCGGAGCCTCCAGGCCGAATACGTTCGGTGCATCGATCCGGATCTCGCACCGCTGCGCCATCTCCACGAGCTCCGCTCTTGACGGCTTGGCCCATGCCTCAGCCACTGCCACGGCCTCTATCTCCTGCTGCGCGGCCGTTACGGGTGCAGAGCCGTCTTGCTCCCCTGAAACATCACCTGAATCGGGAGCCGCCTCCAGGGTCAACGGGTCGAGACGTTCCCCCATTGCTAGCTGAGGACCGCGCTGTTCGTCCTGGACATTCATTCGGATGGCGGACTTACGCTGGTGTCGGGAAACTCTCTCCCGAACCTCGTATCCCACAAAGACAATGAGCACCAACAGTCCGATGCCAAGGGTCGAGAGAAGCACCTTGCCCATCACCTCGACCTCTTGTCGAGCAAGTCAGCTTCGGTGGTCCACCCCGCGCGACTCGCGTCGCCGCGATAGGCGCCCTCGACCAGGACGACAACATCGGCCACGTCCGCGAAAGTCGCGCATCGAAATTCCAGTTCCTCGGCGCCGGTAACCGGTTGCATGGCGGCAGAATAGCAAAGCCCGCGAAGGTCCGTAGGATCGCCGGATCGGTTCCCGCGCCCGGCGACAGCCCACCTGGTCAGCCTACATCGTGCGACTGGTCTCCAACGTGCGGGCACATCTGCGACGGCACCGCGCTCTCGACAAGCTCAGGTACCTGCTCTACGGCAAAAGTCTCACGGAAAATGACTCTGCCAAGATTCTGCGGCTGACGTGAGCGGGCCCCCGTCGGCGCCGCCGCTCTAGGGTGAAGGGCGGCCTACTGGGCCGCCTTCGCGCCCGCACCTATTCTCCCGGCAGGCCGCTTACGATGATTTTCCGAAGACCTGGCACCGGTAACGCCTGCCCTTGCTTGATCTCCTCGAAGATGATTTGTGCCATGGTGGCCGTGGTTAGGTCTTTGCCGGTTTCCTTCTGGGTGACCCGAATCTCCTCGCCAGCGCGGATCAACTTGGCGAGATCGACCAGCGTGACGTAGTGGCTTTGTTCCATGTCGTACAGCTTCCGGTTGGAGTAGCGGCGGATCATCCTCATGCACGAAGGATGACACGGGGCTCGGGCAACGGGTAGCTCGGAGAAACGGCAGTGGGCATGGGTGGTCGCACGAAAAAACCGCCGGGTGACCGCGCGGCCGACGGGCCAAGGTCACGGCCGCAAAGGTGGCCCGGACACGGGCCATGGCGACCTACCCAACCCCAGTTTTTTCCACCGCCGAACTTTTGGCCCCGGTATTCGCAACCCAGGATCGCAGGCCCGGCCTCGCTTTGCAGGCAGGTAGCTTACTGGGCTCAGGCCATCACTGCCGACAGCACTTCTTGAACTTCTTTCCGTTAGAACTGGCAGGTACCGGCCGTGTTGTTGAGGCAACTCGATGCGGGCATGAGCCCGCCCAAGGCAGCGGCTGCCACCGCGCAACCACCGCGCGACGGAAGCCCCACAGGCGATCCGCCGGGACAAGTGGCGGAATTGCCTGCTGCGGTGCCAAGCAGGGTCACCATCGCTGTTCCGGTACCGTCCTTGTATGCCAGGACGTCTTGGGTCGCCCCAGCGTCGCCGACGGTGGAGAGGTCCACGGAATAGCAGGATTCTCCCTCCTTCTTGACGGACATGACGATGTGCCCGCTGGGCGTGTTGCCCGAGCCCCACGACTCCAAGACCTTGATGCCATTATCGAAGCAGCGGGCAATGTTCAACCCCGCCGATTGCATCGTACACGTGTAGCTGGGCTTGCACGAAGTGATGAGATTGGCGGCGGAAACCAGGCACGGCAGTTCAGGGCAATCCGCAAGAGCGATGGAACCGTCTGGCAGTGCTACGGCGGAATCGGCTCCGCCCATCCCACCGACGCTCGGTACGCTGCTGCCGCCCGGACCTGTTCCCGGCTGGCCGCCTGTCCCCGGCGAAGCCGTCGTGGCTCCATCCGAGTGGGAAGCTGAGGCCGAGCCGCAGCTCAACTCACCTGCGAAGACAAACGGTCCAAGAACCGAGACTGCCAAAGCGATCAGAAGCCGACGAGCACAAACGAGCCCGTGTGCCAGCCCAAGCATCGGTCGTCCTCGGTACGTGAGCATCCTGGCCAGGATAGCACGCGCAGTCGTTTACGAGGGACGGGTTCGCTCAGGGGCGGCGGCTATTCGGGGACGATGGTCACAGAGTAATCCTCGACAATCCAAGTCTGCCACCATGGCAATCGCTGATAGGCTCCGCGTGGTAGTTAAGGGCAAAGAGGAACCAGACACGACCACGCTGGGTTGTCTCCATCGCCAGGTCCACAGGTACACAACGCTCCGCAGGCGGGAACTGAATAATAGCATTCCAATCCAATCGAGTCGCATGCGGTTCTGTTGAGGCGCATGACATCGTCAAGCTGAGTTACGCAAGGACATTCTCCAAGCCCAGCGTCGTCAGTCGAGGATGGCACGCATGCGCCCAGGTCCGACGAGGCGTCGCTACCTCCAGCCCCCGCACTACCTTCTGCACCACCAGCCGGGCTGCCACCAGAGCCACGGACACCTCCGCCAGTAGTCACGCCGCCCATGGCTGACCCGCCGAAGCTGAATGCTGCTCCCAGGCCGTTCGACCCGCTCTGTCCGCCGTGGCCGGTCGCCTTCAACGCGCTGCCGGTGCAGGCCAGCACGAGCAAGACGACCACGAATGCCGAAGCTCCTTCCATCTTTCGCATGAAGCGTTCCGGTCGCGTATTCTAGCAAGGGTCAGAGCTTGACGCCGATGGCTTCTCAGGCGAACACCTGCCCAGGATGACCTTCCACCCATTCCGGGCCACACACGCAGCGGCCAAGATGTCGTTCACCTCGGTCGCGTCCACCCTCTCGTCGGATGGCTGGTGTGCTCGGCGGCTAGGTCGGCACGGTCACGCAGTCTCGGTGCGCGTTCCAGGATGAGCGCATTGGCCTCGCCAGCGTAGCGCTTACCGGAGCAACCTGAACCAAGGTCTGACGAGTTCGATGTGCCAGCCGATGTAGCCACCTAGCATGGTCACGACCAGGATGACGATTGCGAGTAGCACAAGTTCGGCCGAGAAAAGCGCGCGCAGCAGCGACGTGCCGAGCACATAGCGCAGCGCCTGGCTACGCGCACGGCTCCTCCAACCCAGCGCCTGCCGCACCGCCGGCCAAGCGTCGAACAGGACAATGTAACTGTTCCACAGAAGGAGCAACCACACGACCGTCGAGCCAACGATCTGTATCGCCAGTGTCGGGCTCGACTGCGCTAGCCACCAGACCACCGCCAAGATCGAGACTTGTACTCCAGCGATCTTCAGGACATGCCGCAGGCTTGCTTTGACCTGCCTGCGGACCTCGCGCCTGACCACTCGGTGCAGGTGCAGGCGCTCGGACAGGGCTCGCAACCATTTCCGCAGAAGCAGAAGCGGGGACGACCCGTGTTGACGCAAGCTGGACCAAGACACTACGCTGCCTGGACCGTTTCATAGCCGAGCGCAGGCTTGGCCGCCACGGCGTCTGTCCCAAGGAGCTAGCGAGTGAGCTTGGGAATGGCTGTCGAAAAGCCATGTATCCTGTGACATATGCGCCTCCAGATCCTCTCCGACCTGCACTTCGAGTTTCATCGAGACGATGGGCGCTCGTTCGTGGACTCGCTCGACCCAACCGGCATCGACGTCCTGGTGCTCGCGGGTGACATCGCCGTTGCGGAACGACTCCAGCCTGCGCTCGCGCTGATGTGTGGGAGATTTCGCGACGCCACCGTGGTGTACGTCCACGGCAATCACGAGTTCTATGGTTCCGACCGCAGCGCCGTCGTCGACATCACCAAGCGCGCGGAAGCCGAGAACCCCAATCTTGTCTGGCTCGACAGCTCGGACGCCCATCTTCACGGGTTCAACTTCCTGGGAGCACCGCTGTGGTTCCCGCGCTCCACGGTCGATGAAGGGCTCAAGCACGCGATGAACGATTTCTCCGCCATCGAGGACTTCGAGTCCTGGGTGTACGAGGAGAATGCCAAGGCCATCGCCTTTTTCGAGCGGCAGATGCGTCCCGGCGACATCGTGGTCACTCACCATCTGCCATCGCAGCGATGTGTCGCCCCCAGGTTTGCTGGGCATCCGCTCAACCCATTCTTCGTATGCGACCTCACGGGGCTGATCATCGAACGCCGGCCGCGCCTCTGGCTTCACGGGCACTCACACGCATCGGTGCGCGTTCAAATCGGAGAAACTACGGTGCTGTGCAATCCGTTCGGATATGCGGTCGAAGATCTAAATCCCGAATTCTTGGACCGGCTGGTGGTGGATTTTTAGGGTAGGTCCCATAGAACCAGTTCCAGGCTCGAAGACAACGTGCGCTGGCCCGGTCAAGCATTCACACTGCTTCGATCTGTTGATGTCTTTGTGCATTCTGCGCGCTTGAAAAGCGGTACCATCTACCTTGACCATGAAGAAACATCGTTCCCAGCAAAGCGTCGAGAGCTTCCACAAAACACCAAGATTCGTGGCGGCCATCCTTGTAGCTGGCGTAGTGGGACTGGCTTGTAGCACGTCCGATAAAGGTGATGGGGGCGCGGCAGGATGGAGCCAGGTAGGTGCGGGTGGTGTTGGCGGCACGAATGATTCAGGTGGAGGTGGCGCTGGTGGGCAAAGTGGCACTTCCGGACCTGTTCCTACGTGCAATGCGTATCCTGGTTATAGCTGCAACCCAGGTGACCATGAGGTGGGCATCTCGTTTGCTTCATACTACGGCGATCAGTGGGACTGCCCGGCGGAACGCGAGTGCTATTCCTTGGGAGGAAACTGCGGCTCTATACTGTGTGTATTGCCTGTTGGCGTGCATTGCAGCGATTCACCATTGTGCAATCCTGGCGATACGCAGATACCGCTGTGGGGCCCAGCGTGTGTCGGGTGGCCCAGTCCCTGCTACACCAAACAGCTATGTGCTCAGCAATCTTCTTTGTGCAGGCTTGGGACGGATGCCGTTGTGGATGCAGGTGGTCCAGACGCACCCTTGAGCGTGGGTGTTGTGGACATAGGAACGGTAGGCGAGGACTCAGGCGTTGACCAGCCAGGCGGTAGCGTGGGCGTGCCCTGCGACGACCTTGCCCCGAGTGCAGGCCCATCCCAGGCCGTCTTCGACTATGAGGCGCTTGAATGCCAAAGTCGCATCTGCGTCAAGCCCGCTGTCCAAGCCGGCGTGGCAGAAACGGTGAGCACCACCGCCTATTGCACAAAGGAGTGTGTCCAGGACAGCGACTGCGATGGACAAGCACGCGATCAAACCAATCCTTCGGACACGCGTTGCCGAACCGGTTTTGTGTGCGGGATTGAATTTGCTGTAGGACCTCTTTGTTGCATGCGACTCTGCGTGTGCAAAGATTTTCTCGGCCAAAGGGGAATGCCAACACCAGCAGCCTGCGCTGGCGACGCCGCCGCCAGTTGTCATTGAGGGCCCGCACCAGAGATCGAGAGATCTGGTTGCCCATCTTGCCCAATCCTCGTACGATGGGCCGAAAACAACTCCCAGGAGTACCAATGCCCGAGCTGAACATCACCACCATCGTCGAGACATTTGCCATTCAGATCACTGCTGCCGTGGAAATGTCCATGGCCGACCGGCTCCAAGCTGCCATCGCCGGTGCATTCGGGGCACCACAAAAGCGCGGGCCAGGTAGGCCACCAAAGCAGGCTGTGGCGGGTGTGGCACCTGTGGCGGCAAAACCGGCGGGAAAGAAATCGAGGCCAAAGCAGCTATGCCCAGTACCCGGCTGCAAGAACACAGCAGCGCCAATCTTCGGCATGGTCTGCAAGGACCACAAGAACGTGGCCAAGTCCAAGATCAAGAAGTACCGGGCCGAGCGCAAGGCCGCGCCTACGGGTGCAGCAAAGCCAGCGGCGGCAAAGAAGGCGGTCAAGGCCACGCCCAAGGTGGCACGGGCGCGGAAGCTTCAAGGGCAGTACATGGGTGCCCTGAAGTCGCTCAAGGGCGCGGACAGAGCGAAGGTGAAGGCCGTCGCCAAGGAGAAGGGCGTAGCCGAGGCCGTGAAGATGGCGGCGGGGATGAGGAAAGTGAAGTAGTCGGCATCCGCCGCTCATTGTCTGCCTATAGACGTGACCAAGATTCTGCGCGACAATTTTTGGTCAGGATGAGAGTGCTCACCACGCTGATAACCATGGCGTTGGCCAGACGGAGGACACATGCCACGCAGAGACCGACCTCGGGAAACCACTCGGAGCGAACATTGGCTCCGCGTTGCTGTGAACGAAAGGGCCGAAGTGCTGAATGCGGCGATCCTTGCCGCTTTCCACTGGCCACGAGAGGAGCAGATTCAGTGGCTGTCGCCCACAACGGCGGATGGCTACGCGGAATACTACGACCAGGCCTTCTTGGATCGGCTCGGAATCGGGACTCTCTCCACTCAGCTCAGTGAGTTTTGGCCAGTACGGGGCCCCAGATGGGACGGCTTGGCCAGAACCGGCTCGGGAAAGGTTATCTTGGTCGAGGCAAAAGCTTACATCGAGGAGATGGTCGATTTCAAAAGCAAGGCCTCAGAAGGCTCGCTCGTTCAGATTCATCACTCCCTGGAAATGGTCAAGACGGCATCCGGTGCTGCCAAGGATGCTTCGTGGCCGAGCCCGTTCTTCCAATACGCGAATCGCTTGGCCCACTTGTACTTCCTGGCTGAACTGAACAAGGTTGACGCCTATCTGCTGTTCCTATCCTTCGCGGACGCTCCGGATGTTCCGACCCCGGTTACAACCGCTCAGTGGGAGGGCGCTCACCGTCTGGCATGGAAGTGCCTAGGGCTTGGCGTTGCATCCTTTCGAGGCCGGGTCGCGATGGTCTCGTTGTCGGTACCCAACTCGCTCATTGGCCGGGACGCTGGTGCCCGACAAGATTAAGACCGTTCACCGGATAGAATTCGAGTACTCACCGGGCCGACGCGACCCGAGATATAGGGCTGACCGTTCTGCCTTCGACCTCCACATCGAGTACGAGGGCTTCTTCAATTCTTGAATTCTTGCTCGTCTTGATAGCGAAGAAGAATATCGCTGAGAAGCACCTCGGTTCCAGTCGGTTCCGAGTTCTTGTTTGGCAACAAGCCGCCCGAAGAGGCGTCCTTCTTCTTCACCGCTCATCGAAATTGAACCACTTGTGCTCATTGAAACTGACCCACACTTGGATCACGCATTTGGCCCGGGCCAACAGGGGGCGATGCTCTTGCATCGCCCCCATACTGGCTCCCATGCAGGCGAAGGCCGCGCCAGTCAAGGGGCGCCGCAGGCGCCGAGCGTAGCGAGCTTGCCCTTGACGGGCGTGGTCATCGCCTGCAGCGCGTTCCGGGGTGGGTCCGTTTTGGTGAGCAGACCCCGGGTCAATCTCAGTGAGCGGCGAAGTCCTTCTTGTACTTGGGGTAGGATAATTTCCGGAGTCGAGCGATTTCGCGATTTACATGACGCGGTTCGATGATGGCTTGGAGGATCGAAACGAACTCACGGCGTATCTGGAACAGCGCAGTCTTCTTGTCAGGAAAGCCGTCAATGGCGAGCTCGTCTCCGAGCACTCGGTATGCGGCCATGAGGGCGTCAAGACTCCTATGTCGCAGTCCTCGATATGCGCACGGCTTGTGGACGTCGATCTTTTCCTCCTGTTCGTTAGGAAGGAGAAGGCGGCCCCTGTCGATGAGCGATGATAGATCGACGCGATGGGCGTCAATTTCCGCCTTGAGGTCCGGACCGCTTTTTGTCGAGGAGGCCTCGACCTTTGCGAGAACCCCGATAGCTTCATCTGCCCAAACGCGAATTTCGCGTCGCCACTGCGAGACAATGCCGGATGCGCTAAGCCGGTAGCTTTGGTAGGCAATAAGCCAACCTAGGAGTACTCCAACGACAGTTGCAAGTGGTCCCGCGAGCGTGAATTCCATGGTGTGATCCTCCAGAAGGAACGGGAGACGAGCCGGCCTAGGCGCTTTCCCCGGTTATCGTGAGTTGCCACTCACCAATACTTGACCATTCGATCTTCACAACCATGGGACTCTGAGGTGGGGTCGCCCGCGCAGCTACGAGCCAGGACATCCTGGAGTTACGGCGTCGCAAATGCAACAAGTGTGAAATTGCAGAGGAAATTGCTCCTTGGCTGATTTGCCCCCGAGCCCGGCGAGAGCATCCTTGACGCATGTCTACCTCGCTCTGCCGTAAAGCGTATGACCACCGGCTTCGCGACATCACTTGCGAAGAAGGTGACCCCATGCTGTTTCGTGACCTCGGTGTGCCGCGCTCCACTGCCGCCAGCTGGATTCGCCGCGGCCAGCGCCCGGTCGTCTCCACCCAGGTCCTTGCCTTGGACCAGCTCGAACTCCAAGCCGAGGTCCTCGCTCTTGAGCGCAGGATCAAGTTCCTCCATGCCATCATCCGCTTGGCCTTCCTCCTTGTGCGCCTCTCCGGTTTTCGTCTCGACACCAGGCACGTGCCCGACGGCGCCACCAAGCGCTCCATCCTGGACGCCATCGCGCACGCCACGAAGGCTATCCCGCTTGCCGTGGCTCTCCGGGTTTTGCGGCTGTCCGCCGCCAGGTATCATGATTGGAGGAAACGCCCACCAGACTGCTCTCTCGACGATCATTCGAGTTACCCTCATACGTCGCCCACGCAGGTCACCGCCAGAGAGGTTTCCGATATGCGGGACATGGTCGTCTCGCAAGACTATCGCCACATGAGCATCTTTTCGCTGGCTCTGCGTGCTCAACGGATCGGGAAGATCTTCCTCTCGCCTTCGACATGGGGGCGCCTCATTCGCGAACGCGGATGGCTTCGGCCACGTCATCGCGTCTATCCGGCCAAACCCAAGGAAGGTATTCGGGCGACCAAACCAAATGAATTTTGGCACATCGACGTCACGGTCATCAAACTGCTCGATGGCACCCGCACCTATTTGCATGCGGTGATCGACAATTTTAGCCGGCGAATCCTGTCCTGGAAGCTGGTTTTGCACCTCGAACCGCAAACCACCTGTCAGGTTCTCGTCGAGGCAGCGAAGAATCTCCCCAAGAATGGCGATGGCGCCACCGTGATAGCCGACTCGGACGTCGAGAATGTCAATGATGAGGTCGACGACCTTCTTGGTCTCGGGCAACTGCGCCGCATCCTCGCCCAAGTCGAGGTCAGCTATTCGAATTCCATGATCGAGGCCCTGTGGAGGTCGATGAAGCATGGCTGGTTGTTTCTGCACCACCTGGACACATTCGCGGCGCTGGAAAAGCTGAGCGTGTTCTATGTCGAGCAATACAATTCCGTTGTTCCCCATTCCGCCTTCGCTGGCCAAACGCCAGATGAAATGTACTTCGGCCGTGGCGACCAAGTCCCTGTCGATCTCGCCACGGGTCGCGCTCGTGCCAGAGAGGCTCGCATGAAATCCAATCGCGAGCTGTCCTGTGAAGCCTGTCGGTCGGCAATCCGAGAGACGCCCAGCGCGTTGGTTTCCTCTGCAATTCCCGGCGTGTTGCAACTGCACGATGAAATGTCTGCAACGTCCTGATTCGTAGCTGTGGTTGTCGTCAGGGTCACCGTGGCGGTCACGGTTCCAGTGTTCGTTCCCGTCGC
>OCTA010000297.1_pt1 | contig 45908 bp, 46 predicted proteins | sample 1538991 | NCBI WGS metagenome assembly OCTA01 (sample SAMEA3539302, study PRJEB22396) | soil metagenome | biome: tundra; feature: field; material: soil | place: USA | collected 2010-05 | depth 0.15 m
CCCGGCACATCGGGCAACTCCGGAAACTCGCCCGGCACATCGGGCAACTCCGGAAACTCGCCCGGCACATCGGGCAACTCCGGAAGTTCGCCGGGCAATATGGGCGGCTCGCAGGGCCGGGGCTCATCCAAGTGACGATCCACTAGGAGCCTGTTGAACAACGCCCGTTTGAGGCGTATGTTAGAAATCGCGAGTCCGGGACATGTGTGAACCGAAGCGCCGACGCGAAGAGGGTCGAAGTCGGCCACCCTGGTGGGCAGAATGACATTGATCACCCTTAGCGCCTTTATGTGCCGCAGCGGACCCTCTGACCCACCCCGAAATCAGCCTGAAATTATCCGAAACCGGCCCAATTCGCGAGTTTGTGGGTCCGTTCCAAGTCGAAAGAGCTTCATTTCCTGCGGTTTCGCTGGCCGGACTTATACCTACACGATCTTTGAGGGCACGAGCGAGATTCAGCGTCTCATCATCGCGCGGTCGATCGCGGGCGTGCAGATTCGCTAGTGACTCGTTAGCGTACGGCGATGGTTTCGTCCCTCAAACTGGTGACGCTCTGCACGGGTAACGTCGCGCGGTCGGTGATGTTGGGCTACATGTTGACGAGCCTCGCCACCTCGAACGGGTTCGACTGGAAAGTTCGAACGGCCGGCACGCACGTCGTGGAGGGCAGTGCGATGAGCGCGCGCACGAGAGACGCGCTGCTGACGCTCGACGATCTCGGCGAACACCACTACAGCGGTCATCGAAGTCATCAACTGACCAGTGACGACGTGGCCTGGGCGGACGCGATCTTGACGAGCGAAGCCGGTCACGTCTACTTCGTTCGATCGAACTTTCCCGAGGCCAGGTCAAAGACCACGATGCTTCACCAGTTTGTCCGCGAAGCGCCGCTCGACGTTCCCTTTGACGACCAACTTCGCCACGTGGCGTCGCTCGAGCCCTCGCCCCTCTTCGACGTTGACGATCCCGCCGGGGGAGATCAGGCCGACTACAACGCCTGCGCGTTGAAACTCTGGGAGATGGCGCAGGTTTTTTCGACGATCGTGGGCGACGATGAGACCGGTTAGTCGAGCTCGACGGAGCGCAGTCCGCCCCAGGCGAGCGTGGCACTGCGCGCCGCGAGACGCTCTGCCACACCCGGCGAGGGCGTGGGCCAGTTCTTACCTTCTTGTTGTATCAGCCACGCCGTCGCGGCGCCTTCAGCGATGCCCACAACGCCCGCGGCGAGTTGCCGCCGGTGATCGGGTTTGATGCGAACGGCGATGAGAGGCTGAAGGAACGAGACGAGACCGAGCTCGACCGCTCGAAGGTCACCCTTCGTTTCGCCTTCGTGAGAGTGAATGAAGAGAATGCGAAAGGCGTCGGTCTCGCTGACCACCATTTCGAAGTAGACGCGAAAGGCGACTTCGATCTTCGAGCGAGGTGATTCAACTTCAGCGACGGCGTCGCGCAGCGACGTGAGCAGTTTCTCCGCCGTCTGGTTCACGATCTCGCGATAGAGCTCGGTCTTGGACTCGAAGTACTGATAGAGGATGGGCTTGGTGAAGCCGGCCTCTTTGGCGATGTCGTCCATCGTGGTCGCTTGAAAACCACGCTCGGCGAAAATCGACCTCGCGACAAGAAGTAGTTGATCGCGTCGCTCGGTGGGGGGGGTGCGCTCGGTCTGGGGAGATCGCTCGTCATTGATGACCATCAAGGAGAGCCTAGTTGGCTTCAGTTAACGCTTAACGCCTCCAGCAGCGGCGCCAGCCGCCCGGGAAGTCCGGCCACGTTGAAGTGCGCGCGGGCAATCGCGGCGTTGTGTTCGAAGAGCTCGTCGTCGGGATTCTTAAGAAAAGTTTTAATCGCGTCAATGTCCATCAGGTCGAAGAAGTGAAAACCGAATGACTCGATCTCTCGTAAGACCGGGTAGGGGTAGACGGCGAGCGGGCGTCGATGCGTCACCGACTCGAGTACCGGATTGCCGAACCCTTCCCAGGTCGAGGGCATCACCACGACGTCCGAGGCCGCGTAGGCGTCGTGCACGTCGAACCCCGCGGGCAGGCCCTCGAGAACTCGAACGTGGGCCTTCGCCGTCAGCGCCTCGAGCGTGGGAGCGTAACCGTCTTCGGCCGGTCCGAGCAACCAAAGCACGGCGTCAAGTGCCTCGGCGAACGCGAACGCACCCTCGACGTTCTTTCGAGGGATTGCGCGTGTGGGCATGAGGGCGAGACGTTCGCTGCTCAGGCCCAGCGCGTGGCGCGTGGTGTCGCGACGACCCACCGGGGGATCACAGTCGAAGGAGTTTCGAATGGTGACGGCGCGAACGCCACGTTCTTCTAGTTCGCGTCGAGAGAGGTCGTTGATCGTGACGTGACGCCAGTGGGCTTCATCCCGGGGGGCTTCTTCGCTTCGCCACCGCTCGCGTTGCCAGGGAAGGTCGTGATGGCGAAAGAGCGCTCGGTGCTCGTCGAGTGCTTGGTAGAGCACGTCGCGCGCCGCCACGTTGAGCGGAAGTGAGACGAAGTTCTCAACGACGACGAGCTCGGCGTCGTTGATGATTCGCGACACGCCCTCGAGTGAGGGTGCCGTCGTCGCTCGAATGGCGAGTTCGGGCATAACCACGTCGGCCTTACCTTCTCCGGCGAGCGTCGTGACGTGATGCCCGAGTTGATGGAAGGACTCGATCCACTTCGCGGCTTCAATACTCACGCCATCGGCGCCGCCCAGTCGAAAACTCACGACGACGAGGTGGGCCACGCGCCAAGGCTAGGCCGAGGGGTCACTTTTAGTCACAGTAGTAGAGTTGTTCGCGGTAGTGACCCCCCGTCAGTGCCGTTGCTATGGAGGAAATGCTGTGGTCAAACGCGCGCTGATTACGGGCATTACCGGCCAAGACGGTTCCTACCTGGCGGAACTTCTTCTCGCCCAGGGCTACGAAGTCATTGGGCTCATGCGCCGTAGCTCGACGGTCAACATCGAGCGCATTAGCCACATCCAAGAGAGTCTGACGTTGGTGTCGGGTGACTTGATGGACGAGGTGTCCCTCATCAACGTGTTGCGCGACTATCGCCCGAGCGAGGTCTACAACCTCGCCGCCCAGAGTTTCGTGCAGGCCTCGTGGGCCCAGCCGGTCCTCACCGGTGAGGCCACCGCGCTGGGCGTGACACGAATGCTCGACGCGATTCGCATTGTCGACCCCGAGATTCTCTTCTACCAGGCCAGCTCTTCCGAGATGTTCGGCAAGGTTCACGCCGTGCCCCAAAACGAGACCACGTCGTTCTATCCGCGCAGCCCCTACGGGGTCGCGAAGGTCTACGGACACTGGATCACGGTGAACTACCGCGAGAGTTACGGCCTGCACGCGTCGAGCGGCATTTTGTTCAATCACGAATCGCCCCGCAGGGGCATTGAGTTCGTCACGCGCAAGGTCACCCACGGCGTGGCGCGCATCAAGGCCGGTCTGGCGAGCGAACTGCGTCTCGGAAACCTCGACGCCGAGCGTGACTGGGGCTACGCCGCGGACTACGTGCGCGCCATGTGGCTGATGCTCCAGCGCGATACTCCCGACGACTTCGTGGTCGCCACGGGCAAGACTCACTCAGTTCGCGAACTGTGCGACGTCGCCTTTCAAAGTGCGGGACTGAACTACGAAGAGTTCGTGAAGGTCGACCAGGCCTTCATTCGCCCCGCCGAAGTTGATCTACTCGTTGGCGACGCCACCAAAGCGCACGACGTCCTTGGCTGGAAGAGTGAGACGGACTTTTACGCGTTAGTTGAGTTGATGGTGGAAGCCGACCTCAACGCGCTCCAGCGTTAACCCAATTTGATGAGTGGACCTTCGCCGGTGGTCGCTCTTAGTGACGCGGTCGTGCTGGTCGGCGGTTTTCCCCTCTTAAGTGGAGTAAACCTCGAACTTTCGGTTACTTCGCTCAACGTCGTCACCGGCGCCAACGGTGCCGGCAAGACCAGCCTCCTTCGCCTCCTGGGCGGACTCGTGACGCTCACGAGCGGCACCGGCGTCGTCAGCGGCGTGGATCTAAGGAGCGGCGACCTACGAGAGCTTCGTCGACGGGTTGGTTGGCTTGGTCACGAGGGCTCGTTCTACGACGATCTCAGCGCGAGCGAGAACCTCACCTTCGCCGCGAAGGCACTCGCACGTCCGACCAGTGAGATCGCCGGAGTCCTCGATCGCGTGGAACTCTCGAGTCGAGCGACGACGCCGGCGAAACAGTTGAGCGCCGGCCAGCGGCGCCGACTCGGCCTCGCGTGGTTGCTGCTGCGTCGACCCGAGTTGTGGTTGCTCGATGAGCCCTACGCCTCACTCGACGACGAGGGACGAACGTTCTTCGACCAACTCGTGGGTGACGTCGTCAAGAGTGGCGCCACGGTCGTCGTGAGTGCGCACGATCCTCTTCGTTCGAGTGCGCTGGCGCCGCGCACGATCACCTTGGCGGGCGGTCTGGTCGTCGGGGACCACCCGTGATTCGTGTCGCGTGGCTGGTCGCCGCGAAGGACCTGCGCATTGAACGCAGAAGTCGCGTACTGCTCTGGCAAGTGCTGCCCTTTGGCGTCATGGCGCTCTTACTGAGCGGTCTCGCGCTCGGCGCGGCGCACGCCGGTCACTCGAATGCGGCGCCGGGGCTGTACTACCTGGTGATGTTGCTCGTGGCGCTGCTCATGATCAACCGCAGTCAAGTCATCGAGGGTTCGCCCGGGACTCGGGCGTCGGTGGCGACTTTAGGGCTCGACCCCGCGGGCGTCTTCTTGGGTAAGGCGCTCGCGCTGGCCGTGGAGCTCTGGCTCACGGGCGTCGTGCTGTTGGCCGGTGCGGTACTGGTCCTGCACACGGCGCTCGGCGGGACGTTGTCGGCGCTACCCAGTGTCGTCGTCACGCTCGGCGCGCTCGCGGCCGCGGGCACGCTCTACGGCGCTCTCAGTGGCGGGGGACAGGGCCCGGCGACCCTACTGCCCGTCCTGTCGTTGCCGGCCTTCGCTCCGTTGCTCATCGCTGGAGAGCGTTCTTTCAGCGCGGCACTGCACGGTGGCGCGCTCTTACAGTGGTGGATAATTTCCCTCGTCGCTCTGGTCGCCTACCTGGCTATAGGCATTCTGCTTTACGGTGTTCTAGAGGAATCATGATAAAGCAGCTCTCCCAACGACTACTCGGACCGGTCACGCTTCTTTTGCTAGCGCTCACCTTCTGGCTCGGTCTCTGGGTGACGCCACCCGACAAGGTTCAAGGTAATCTCGCGCGACTGCTCTACGTGCACCCGGCCGTGGCGTGGGTCGCGCTCTACGTCTCCTTTGGGACGGCGACCATCGCGAGTGCGCTCTATCTCTGGAAGCGCTCAAGGTCCATCGTGATGGACCGCGTCGCGCACTGCGCCATGGAAGTGAGCACGATCTTTATTCTCTTGACGCTCATCACGGGATCCATCTGGGGACGTCCGACGTGGGGCGTGTGGTGGGCGTGGGACGCGCGACTCACCTCCACGGCGATCCTCGGCGTCTTCACGGTGGCGTACCTGGCGCTTCGACGCGCGAATGACGACCCGGAGTTACGGGCACGTCGTAGCGCCGTCTTTGCGATCATCGCCGCGATCAACGTACCGATCGTGCACTTCTCGGTTGATTGGTGGAAGACGCTGCACCAAGGCGCGACGGTCTTCAACGAGGACGGGAATCTACTCGTGCACGGCATCATGCTCTGGACTCTGTTCATCAGTCTCGTCGCCTTCACGCTGCTCTTCTTCTGGCTACTGCGCGCGCGCTATCGGCTGGAAGTGCTGCGCGGCGAGCGTGACCAAGCGTCACTCGAGGAGGCGCTGGTGCAGCGTCGTCGTGAGGGCGTTCACTGATGGGGTACGTCGTGGCGGGCTACGCCTTCGCCTTTGGGGGGTTAGCGCTCTACGCGCTGTCAATCTGGTGGCGAGGACGTCGTGCCCAGCGCTGACGCCACTTTCGATCTCACTCCCGTCGCCGCGCCGCCATCCAAACGCCGGGGACGTCGGCGCACGATCGGCGTTCTCGTGGTACTCGCTCTCGCGGTGCTGGCGCTGCTGAGCCAAGGACTGCTGCACTCGCTCAACTACTTCGAGACGATTGATCAAGCGATGAACTCGCGCGCCAGGCTCGGCACCGAGACCATTCGCCTCGAGGGCGTCGTGGAACCCCACAGCATCGTTCGCACGTCGAGCGGCGCGTCGTTTTGGATGACCGGCGGAGGCAAAGAGGTCCTCGTTCACGCGCACGGCTCGCCGCCCCAACTCTTTCAAGCCAACATTCCCGTGGTCGTCGTGGGCCACTTCACGAGTTCAACGTCGGACAGCTTCTACGGCACGCAGATCTTGGTGAAGCACTCCGCGTCGTACATCGCGGCGCACCCCAAGCGCGTGAAGGCCCCCAACGGGACGGTTCGATGATCCTGACGTGGCTCGGCCGGGTCGCACTGTACGTCTGCTTCGTGGGCGCGCTGGGTGGCGTCATCGAGCAGATTGTTGCTCTTCGTCACCGACGAGCGTCGCGCGCCCTCTGGTGGGCGGGGCTGTCCCTCTTGGGCATCGCCGCCGCCGTCGCGGTCATGGAGTTCGCGCTCGTCACCCACAACTTCTCGCTCGCCTACGTGGCCGAGAACAACGCCACGTTCACGCCGCTGTTGTACTCCATCACCGGTATGTGGTCCGCCCTCGAGGGTTCCTTGATGTTGTGGGTCCTCTTACAGGCCGCCGTTACTCTGGGCGTGCTGTACTTCTATCGCCGTGAGAAGGCCGACGAGGTCGTCGCGTGGGCGGCGATGGTGCTCTTCGCGATTGGCGGGTTCTTCACGCTGCTGATGATGGGTCCGGCCGATCCCTTCATCCACAACGCCGCGCTCGTGCACCAAGGCGCTGGGCCGAACGCTCTGTTGCAGGACAATCCACTGGTCGCCATCCATCCGCCACTGCTCTATTTAGGGTTCGTGGGATTTAGTGTCCCCTTCGCCTTCGCGATCGCCATGCTCGTCACCGGTCGCGTGCAAGAACGTTGGCCCTTCGAGCAGCGTCGCTGGACGGTCCTCGCCTGGGGGTCGTTATCGGTCGGTATCGTGCTCGGCGCGTGGTGGAGCTACCAGGTGCTCGGTTGGGGCGGCTTTTGGGGTTGGGACCCGGTGGAGAACGCGGCCCTCTTGCCGTGGTTGACGGCGACGGCCTACATTCACTCGGTAATCGTCCAAGACCGGCGAGGACTCTTTCGGGTGTGGAATCTCTCGTTGGCCGTCGCCACGTTCGCGCTGACGATTCTCGGCACGTTCTTCACTCGCTCGGGCGTTCTCGTGAGTGTGCACGCCTTCTCCTCGAGCACGCTCGGACCAATACTGATCGGCTTCTTCTTCGTCATCGTCGTGGTGGGCGCGGGACTTCTCGCGTGGCGAGGTGACCGACTACGAGCGCCCCTCGGGGTTGAGCATCCGCTCTCTCGCGAGGGGCTCTTCGTCGCGAACAATATTCTCTTCGTGGGCTTCGCGATTGTGGTCCTACTCGGCACGGTTTTTCCGCTGCTCTACCAAGCCATCAACGGCACCCAGGTGACCGTCGGCACGCCGTACTTCGCCTCGGTCGCGGCCCCCGTCGCCGTCGTGTTGTTGCTACTCATGTCAGTAGCGCCCCTCGTCAGTTGGCGAAGCGCCGACGCGATGGTTCTCTGGGGACGAATGCGCGTCAGCGCGTGGGCGGGCGTGATCGCCGTCGTTATTCTTCTTGCGCTCGACGTTCGACGCCCCGCGGAAGTCGTGGCGGTCTTTCTCTCGGTGCTCGCGGCGGGCGCCGCGCTGCGCACGTTACGCGGCGCGCTGGTCGCCGCGATTCGCCGGGGCTCGTGGCGCAGCGTGCTGCGCGCTCCAGCGACCGGCGGCATGATCGTGCATCTGGGCGTGGTGATCTTGGCGCTCGGTATCGTGAGCTCCACGACGTACGTGACGCGCGCCGAAGTGACCCTCGCCACCGGGCAGAGCACCGTCGTCGACGGTCAACTCGTTCTCTTCTCAGGATTTCACGGCGTGAAAGACGCCCTCAAGTCCGCGACGCAACTCAAGGTCACCGTGGACGGACATCAGCTCCGACCAGCGGTAACGACCTACCACGGCCGAGGTGGCACGACGGTGGGTACGCCGGCCATTGACTCGAACTTCGCGCGCGACGTCTACGTAACGTTCGACGCGATCGGAGGAAACGGCTCGACGTCGGGCGCGCAGGTGCAGAACAATCTGCCGTCCGGTTCGGTAGTGCTGGGCGTCACGGTCGAGCCGCTACTGGCGTGGCTCTGGTTGGGCGGACTGACGATCGGACTGGGCAGTGCGCTGTCGTTCTTTCGCCGGCGCTACGGCGACGAGGCGACGTCGTGAAACGAACCGTCATGGCGAGTTCGCTCGCGGCGATCGTCGTCGTCGTGGCCCTGTCACTCTTCTTGGCGACTCGTAACCCCATCGTGAACGCCACCAATACCCAGAGTCCGCTACTCGGCAAGTTCGAGCCGGCACTCTCGGGTCAACAACTCGGCGGCGGCGGCACGCTCAACATCAAAGACGACCTCGGCAAGGTCGTCGTCGTGAACTTCTGGGCGTCGTGGTGTGGGCCCTGCCACGTTGAAGCGCCCAACCTCTCGACGTTTGCCTGGCAGGAGAGAAACCGGGGCGTCGTCTTGGTGGGCGTCGTCTTTGACGACACGGTGAGTGCCGCGGCGGCCTTCGCCGCCCACTACGGATCGCTCTATCCCTCGGTGATCGATCCGGGGGGCGAGATCACGAATCGCTACGGCGTCACGGCGCCGCCGACGACGTTCATCATTAACGCGAAGGGCGTCGTCGCGGCGACGCTGATCGGGCCCGTGAGCACGCGCCAGCTCGAAGAGGCCGTCGCCAAGGTCAAGGCGTGAAGATTCTTCGCTCCTTCGCTCTCTGGTGCGTGGCGTTCCTCGCGGTCGTAGCATTCGCGGTGGTGCTGAACCCACACGGATCCAACGAGAGTGCTCGTATTGCCCATTTGGAGACGCTCGTGCGTTGTCCGTCGTGTGACGACCTCTCGGTGGCGGTGAGTAACGCCACGTCCGCGATCGCCGTGCGCCACGAGATCGCGTCGAAAGTCCACGAAGGGCAGTCCGACAACAAGATTTTGACCTCGCTGGAGTCGGCCTACGGCACGTCGATCTTGTTGAGTCCGCCCACGACGGGTCTCGGCGTCTTGCTCTGGGTCGTGCCGTTACTCGGTCTGCTTCTTCTCATCGCCAGCGCGATTCGACTGACGAGGCGACCTTGAACCGCAGCGAGCAGCAGATCCGTGACGAGATCACGCTGCGCGAGGCCTCACTCGCTGACGCTCGTCGAGAACTCGCCGCGGGCGAGTTGACCAAAATCCAGGCCGCGACGATTGAGGCCCGCGAGGAGATCGCCCTTCGCCGCGCCCACGAGGAACTGAGTGAACTGACGGACGGCAACACTCGACGTCGCCCCGCTCGACGACGTCGCCGTTCGCTGCTCCTCATTGGACTCGCGTGTTTTTTCGTGGCCGTCGTCGTCGTACTCTGGTCCTCGCTCTTGCTGCGCCAGCCCGGCAACTCGGTGACCGGCAACGTCTCGCTCGGACGGGCCCAACAGGTCACCCAACTACTCAGCGAAGCCGAAGCGGACGTCGCCAACCGCAACTTCGCCGCCGCACTCAGCGCCTACCAGGACGTGTTGACGTTAAGTCCTAAGAACGTACCGGCGTTAACCGAGACGGGATGGCTGGACTTCTCCGCGGGTAGTTCGGCCACGAACCCCGCGCTCGTGACCCTCGGTATCAAGGACCTGCGAAAGGCCATTACCTACGCGCCGCGCAACCCCGCACCGCGCCTCTACTACGCCATCGTTGCCGACTCGACGCCGGGCAACACCGCCCTCGCCAAGAGTGAGTTCAAGGTCTTTCTCGCGCTCAAGCCTTCGCAAGGACAACTCGTCATCGCGCGCCCGTTCTTGAAGCAGTTAGGACTCGTGGTCCCGTAGCGCGAGGACGCCACGAGATAACGCGCGTTCGCGTCGCGCTCCGGCTAATAGCACTGGCATTACGTCGCGAGACGCGGGCCGACTGGTTGATGGTCTTTGGTGGAGTAGGCGACTCTCTAGTGTCCTTTGACCTGATCGGGCGCCAGCGACTCCGGCGGGATGACGAGGGGACCGGTCTCCGAGGGTGGAATTACCGGGGATGGATGCCGTCTCGCGGAGGCGAAGTAGTAGATGACCCCGACGATCAAAACGAAGCCGAGCACCCTCTCACTTGTCAATTAGCCCGAGAGTGAAATACTTGAGAGCGACGGAGGACTCCACGGCGATGAACCTGGGTGGAGAGGTCCTCGTCGTGGCGACGGCGCGCGCGACTGAGTACTCAAATCGAGATCCACAACTTTGGACTTCGTGGCGCCGGTGTACCCTCTCTTGAGCGTGGGGGTGGCACGTTCGTTCGCACCATCAAAGTGGGAGAGTGATGTCGGTGTCGACCAGGACGTCGCAAGATTCGGTGATAGATCGTGCTCGCGTCGTCGTCATCGGTGGCGGCATCGGAGGCTGCGCGATCCTGTACTGGCTTGCTCGTCTGGGACTGAGCGACGCCGTCTTGGTGGAGCGCTCGCAACTGACCAGTGGTTCCACGTTTCACTCGGCGGGCCTGGTCGGTCAGCTACGCGGCTCACTGAGTTTGACTCGAATGATGATGAACTCCGTTGACCTCTACCGGTCACTCGGAGAAGAAGTGGACCTCGAGACCGGCTGGCGAGAGGTGGGATCGCTGCGCTTGGCGTCCTCGAGCGAGCACATGGAAGAACTGCAACGCCAGTCCGACTGGGCTGAGACCTTCGGTCTGCCCTTTCATCTCATTTCCGCACCTGAAGCGCAGGAGCGATTCCCCGTGATGACGACCGACGGCGTCTACGGCGCGGCGTATCTGCCAACCGACGGTTTCCTCGATCCGAGCCAAGTCACCCTGGCCCTGGCCAAGGGCGCTCGTCAACGCGGGGCGACGATTCTCACCGATACGCGGGTCAGTGCGCTTCGAGTCGAACGCGGTCGCGTGACCGGCGTCGAGACGAGCCGTGGTTTCATTGAGTGCGAGGTCGTCGTGAACGCGGGAGGAATCTACGCCCACGAGATTGGACTCCTGGCGGGGGTGCACGTGCCGATTATTCCCATGGCTCACCAGTACGTGATCACGAAGGACGCCGGTCTCCCTCGCGACATGCCGACCATGCGCGACCCGTCGCGCCTCGTCTACTACCGCGGTGAAAGCGGCGGCCTCGTCGCCGGCGGCTACGAACGCAATCCCTCGCCGTGGGGCCTCGGGGGAATCGCGAGCGACTTCAACAATCAACTTCTGAGCGAGGACTGGGACCGGTTCGCCGACATCTACGAGGCGGCGACGCTGCGCGTGCCCGATCTCGCGAACGCGGAAATCGTGAAACTCATTAACGGCCCCGAGGCGTTCACGCCGGACGGTGAATTTATTCTGGGCCCGACGGAGGTCGGTGGCTTTTGGGTGGCCGCCGGCTTTTGCGCTCACGGCATCGCGGGATCGGGCGGGATGGGTCAACTGCTGGCCGAGTGGATCATCAACGGCCAGCCGGGACTCGACACCTGGGAGATGGACTCGCGGCGCTTTGGTCCCCAGTACCGCAGTCGCGGCTACGCGCTCAAGCGGACCTACGAGGTGTACGCCACGTACTACGACGTGAAGTACCCGGGCCACGAACGCGAAGCGGGACGGCCCCTGCGCGTTCCCCCGGCTTACTCGCGACTGGAAGCACTCGGTGCGTCGTTTGGTGAGAAGGGCGGCTGGGAGCGCGTCAACTGGTTTGAGTCGAACGCGAAGGACGGTGACGAGTCGCTTCGCCCCGACGGGTGGGCCGGGCGGCTGTGGTCTGCGGCCATTGGCGCCGAGCATCTGGCCTGTCGCGAAAGTGCCGCTTTGTTCGACGAGACGTCGTTTTCCAAACTCGAAGTGCGGGGTCCGGGCGCGGCCGACTTTTTAGAGCGTCTCTGCGCCAATCGAGTCGCCAAAGCGCCGGGAACGATGACCTACACCCAACTGTTGAACGCTCGCGGAGGGGTGGAGTGCGATCTCACGGTCACGAGGCTCGCCGAGGAGCGCTTTCGACTCGTGACGGGCACGGCTTTTGGTAATCACGACCGCGCGTGGATCCAGTCGCAAGTGGGCGAGAACGATCGAGTGTCCGTCGAGGACGTGACGTCGCAGTACGCGTGTTTCGCCCTGTGGGGCCCGCTCGCGCGAGAGATCCTCCAGGCCGTCACCGACACCGACTGTTCGCACGGGGCCTTTGGCTACATGAGAGCTCGAGAGTTGAACGTGGGGGCCGCACCGTGTCTGGCCCAACGCGTGACCTTCGTTGGCGAGCTCGGCTGGGAGATCTACTGTCCCTCGGAGTACGCGCTCGCGCTCTGGGACACGTTGATGGCGGCGGGTACGCCGCACGGACTGCGCCCCGGTGGTTACAAGGCCATTGAGTCACTTCGACTGGAGAAGGGCTACCGCGTCTGGGGGAGCGACGTCACCTCCATCGACACGCCCTTTGAAGCGGGTCTCGGATTCGCCGTGCGCATGGACAAGGGCGACTTCATTGGTCGCGCCGCTTTGGAAGCGGCCGGGGCGCCGACGCGCCGACTCGTCGGTCTCGTGCTCGACGATCCCCGCACGATTGCGCTCGGATCAGAGCCGGTGCGCGTCGACGGACGAGTCGTTGGGCGCGTCACGAGTGGGGGCTTTGGTTACAGCGTGGGACACTCCATTGCTTACGCGTACGTACCGGCCAACGACGTCGAAGAGGGCCGCCGCGTGGAAGTGGTGGTCTTCGGCCGAGTGGTCGGGGCTCGGGTGGCGACCGAACCCCTCTTCGATCCCACGAACGCCCGCGTTCGCAGTTAGTCGAGACCGCCGCCAAGATCGGGGTGACTAGCTGGTCAACCGCGAAGCCCGGTGCAGCGTCTCGTCGAAATCCATCGCTTCAAGAAGTGCTCGGTAGCGCTCGCTTCGCTCTCGGCAGTACGCGGCGAAGTCGACGTCGAGCGGGGACACCGCGAGTTGCACTACGCCCCACATTGTTTCGCGCAGTTCCGAGACCATCTTCATCAACGCAAGAACGGCTACTAACGAAGCGTCGCAGCTCCCGAAGTAGTGCCTAAGAAGGATCTCGTCCGACGTCGCAGGGAGTTCGTGGTTGACGGAGAAGTTGGCGAGGTCGAAGAAGGGATCGCCCATACCGGCGTACTCCCAGTCGAGTATGCGGATCTCGCCGTCGTAGAGGAGATTGCCGTTGAGAAGATCGTTGTGGCAAAAAGCCGTCGGCGCGAAAGCGCGCACCGCACTAATCCGATCCAGTACTGAACTAGCGGCTGGGTAGTCAAAGGGTTCCACCACGTCTCGCGTAACGGCGATCTCGTGATAACTGCGAATAACGGAAAAAGGGTTGAACTCCATTCCAATGGATCCGGCACGGTGAAGTCGCCGCAGCGTCTTCGCGAATTCGCCCAACATCGGTTCGCTGGCCAGCTCGGAGGGAGGGATCGGGCGTCCGGCCACGAAGCGGGTGACCATCCAACCTTTGTTCTCAGAGTTGGTCAGTACTTCGGGGGCGATTCCAATTGATGAAGCCAAGTGGTTGGCCGCCGTTTCATGACGCCGATCGATGCCGAGCAACTCCGTGTTTTCCCCGGAGATTCGTAACACCACCTGTTCATCTCCGAGGTCAACCAAGAAGTTCGCGTTGGTGATGCCACCGTGCAGGGGTTCGACCCGTACTTCACGGCCGGGCCAGAGCTCAACAATCAGCTGGTCGACGTCACTGCTCATTTGCTGATGGTACTTCGTTGGCCGTCTTTTTAGCTTTGGCACCCAGGAAGGACGCAATGCTTATTAGCTCGCACGACGTCGCCTTTTGGGAGGGACCTTCACGTAAGGCCAAGAGTGAAGGCTCTGCGAAGTGGAGTTCAACGAACAGAAACTGCAGACAACGTCGTAACGTTCGAAGACTTGAGGAGAGCTACACCGTCACGCGACAGGCGTCGTCGCCGAGTGCCTTCGAGGTCAAGGTCACCGTCGTGCGCTCAGCGCCAAGACCTTCCAGCATGCCGGCGATGAGTCCGCGATCAACGGCACAGAGCACGGGGTGGTGCTGAGCGGCCGAGCCGAAGGGACAGTTGTCCGACACGACCGAGCTCGTGAATTCATTTTCCTCGGCGCGCGCGTTAAAGCCGTGCGCCGTTAAGAGTCCCGCGATAGAGATCATGGCCGTCTTCACCGAGCGCGTGGAGTCGCTCGACCCCACGGCCTCGACGAGTGTTCGACCATACTCGATCCCCACGTCGTGCGCCATGGCTTCTGCGGCGTCGGGGCCGAGTCGCTCCAGCGCCATCTCTAAGAGTGCGACCAACAGCGCGTCGCGGCGAACGGACCCCTCCATCATCACGGACTCCTCCAGAGCCCGGTAACCCTTCGCGGGGCGACCGACGGTAGTTTTTGGCACGTTGTCGAAGGTGACGTAGCCGCCCTCGGTCAGGCGCTCCAGATGGTGGCGTACGACGTTGGCGTGCACTTCACAGTGCAGGGCCAACTCGCTGGCCGTCGCGCCGGGGTTGTCGCGAAGGTAGAAGTACACCTTGCGACGAGTGCTGTCGCCAAAGGAGTGGGTGAGGCTGGTGACGGTGGCAGTAAAGAGTGCCGGGTCGAGGTCGTTCTCGTTGGGCGTGGTCACGAGGAAAAGTTTACGGGTGAAGCGGCCAAGAGCGACGGTAATCTCAAAGAGCCCATCTAAAGGACTCTCTTGACGCCTGACCCCCTACTTCGTAGTGATCTTGCCGCGATTCGTGAACCCCAGCTGGTACGCACCCTGGCCGAACTGGGCTTTCTCGGCGACGTCGACGACAGTGGCGCCACGGTTCGCGTCGAGCTCGTGCTGCCGGTAACGAACTGGCCGCACCTCGAGACGTTGCGCGACGCCGTTCTCGAACGAGCACCCGGGGCGGAGGTTGTGGTGCGAACAATGAACGACGACGAGCGCCTGGCGCTACGCAACTTTTTACGCGGCGCGATGACGACCGACGCCGGCCCGGGCGAACACGACCACGGCGACGCCGCGCCGCGCTTTCTCGACAAGCTCTCCAAGACTCGGGTGCTGGGCATATCGTCAGGAAAGGGCGGCGTCGGAAAATCGTCGGTCACGGTGAACCTCGCCATAGCGCTGGCGCAAGCGGGCCACTCGGTCGGTGTGCTCGACGCCGACGTGTACGGCTTCTCGCTGCCCAAGATGCTCGGCGCGACGAACGATCCCATCGTGCTCGGCGACACGGTGATTCCAACCTTGGTGCACGGCGTGCGCTGTCTATCGATGGGCTACTTCGTCGACGACGCGCAGCCCGTGATCTGGCGCGGTCCCATGTTGCATAAGGCCATCGAACAGCTCGTGACCGAAGCCTGGTGGGACGAGCCGGACTTCTTGTTGATCGACATGCCCCCCGGTACGGGCGACGTCGCGCTGACGCTGTCGGAGATCTTGCCGCGCATCGAGATGTACGTGGTGACGACACCGCAGGCGGCCGCCCAGCGCGTCGCGCAACGTTCGGCCTACGCCGCACGAAAGCTCAAGCTCTCGGTGCGAGGCGTCATTGAGAACATGAGTTGGTTCACCGGTGACGACGGCAAGCGCTACGAAATCTTTGGCGCGGGCGGGGGAGAACAGTTGGCCCGCGAACTGGGCATCACGTTGCTCGCCCAGATCCCCCTCGAGTCCGCGGTGCGAAAAGGGGGAGACCTCGGTGAACCCGTCGTCGTTACTGATCGCGAGAGTGAAGCCGCGAAGGCCTTTATCGAACTCGCGTCGCGTGTCGCGCAGCAGGGTCCTTCGCGGGTCTATCGCCAAGAACTCAAGCTGGTGTAGTGACGACGAGGGGGAACCATGGAGTTAGACGGTAAGACCGCGGTCATCACGGGCGGCGCGAGCGGCATTGGACTGGCGACCGCCAAGAAGTTCGCCGCCTCCAACGTCAACCTCGTCCTCGGTGACATCGAAGAGGCACCGCTGCGAAAAGCCGTCGACGACCTTCGCTCCGACGGCGCCCACGTCATTGGCGTGGCGGCGGACGTGACGGTAGAAGACGACGTCATCGCCCTTCGAGAGGCCGCGCTGAAGGAGTACGGTGGCGCGCACCTGGTCTTCAACAACGCCGGCGTGGCGGCCGGGGCGACCATCGGAACGCCGACGAAGGTGTGGAAGTGGGTGATCGACGTCGATCTCTACGGCATCATTTACGGCATCAACGCCTTCGTGCCGCTCTTCTTAGAGCAGAACGAGGGTCACGTGGTGAACACCGCCTCGCTGGCCGGTCTGGGGGGCGCGCCGGGCATGGGACCCTACTGCGCGGCCAAGTTCGCGGTCGTCGGACTTTCGGAGTCGCTCTTTCAAGAGTTGTTGCTGAGTGGCACCAAGGTCGGGGTGTCGGTGCTCTGTCCGGGTTTCGTTCGAACGAGGATCCACGAATCGAGTCGCAACATGCCGCGTGAACTCGTGAGCTACAACGAAGATCCGACCGCCCGGCTGATCGCCGACGTGGCGAGCGAGGCGGTGAACGCCGGCATCGACGCGGCCGACGTCGCCGCGTTGGTCGAAAACGCCGTGACGACGAATAGGTTCTGGATCCTGCCGCACGAACGCTCCGCCCTTCGCACCACGGAACTTCGCCTCGACTGGATGCGCGGCGGCGCGCCGATGAGGTTCGACCTCATGGGCGCGACGAAGCCCTAACGGTCGATGCCGCTCGGCAGCTGCTCGGTGGTCCAACCGAGGTGGGTGACGGCGCTCTGACAGGCGTAGCGATCGGTCATCCCCGCTACGTACGCCACAGCTTCGTGAAGGGCCTGGGCCGCGTTCTCAACGTCGCCGCCGCGCGCGGCGACGTCGGGAATCAACGCTGGATTCGCGCTGTAGAAGTTGACGAGCGCGCGCAACATCTCCACGACCGACGTCGCTTGTTGGCGTGACGCCGCGCGCAGGTAGATCGCTTCGTAGTTAAAGGCGCGAAAGGCGGCGAGGGCTTCGGCGTGAAAAGCGTCCATGCCGATGACGCCCATGGCGTGCACGGTATGGATCATCGCGTTGATGAATGCGCCGAGTTGTTCACGTCGGCGCACTCCGCAGCGTTCGCGAACAACGGCTGGCAGCGCTTCGACGTGAACGATGCCGACCGCGATGGCGTCTTCGAAGTCGTGACAGACGTAGGCCACGCGATCGGCCCAGGACACAACTTCGCCCTCGGGCGTGCTCGGCGCGGGCCGCGACCACGAGTGGTTTCGAATACCGTCGAGTGTTTCGACACAGAGATTGAGAGCCAGGAGCGACACGTCCGCGCCCCAGGTGGCGTGATCGAAGCCCCCCTCGACGAAGGGATCGAGCGCTCCTTCGCTGGCGTGGCCGCCGGGACCGTGTCCGCAGTCGTGACCGAGCGCGATCGCCTCAGTGAGAGCGACGTTTAGTCCGAGCGGGCGAGCGATACCGGTCGCGACTTGGGCGACTTCGAGCGCGTGCGTAAGACGCGTCCGCGTGTGGTCGTCGGGAAAGATAAAGACTTGGGTCTTGCCGGCGAGCCGACGAAAAGCACTCGAGTGCAAGATTCGGTCGCGATCGCGCTCGAAGCAGGTACGAAACTCGTCCGGCTCTTCTTCGTTGACGCGATTGCCGCCCCCTTCGCTTCTCGTGGCTCCCGTCGCCATGAGCGCGTCCGAGAGCTCCTCGCGTTGGTGTAGCGAGCCGGCGAGAGACGGCTGGCCATCGACGAGTACCGCGATGGTCGCCTTCGAGTCTTCGTGCGCAACGGTCACGTCGTCGCTCGCGCCTTCGTAGCCGCCCATCGTCGCGGCCCAACGACGGGCGCGCTCGGAGATGGGTTCATCGCTCACGTCTCTCATCTTGCCCCAGCGCCGTAACATGGGTTGAGTCATCAACGTTTTAGAGGAGTCTCATGGACATTCGAATTGGCATCGTGCAGTCAATGAAGGAGATTGACGTCGAACTTCCCACCGACGCCGATCGCGACAAAATCATGAAAGAGATCGAAGCAGCCCTCAGCAGCGAAAAGACCCTCTGGCTCACCGATCGCAAAGGTCGCCGCGTGGGCATCCCCGCGAGCCGGATTGCGTACGTGGAGCTCGGCACGCCCGCGAGCGACCGGGTCGTGGGATTCGGCGCGGCCTAACACTTCGTGATTGACTACCACCTGCACCTCTGGCCTCACTCGGAGTCTTCGGTGTGGTTTCGCCTCGACCAGATCGCCGAGTACTGCGACGAAGCGGCTCGCCACGGCGTCCATGAACTCGCCCTCACCGAGCACTCGCACCGCTTCGTCGACGTGGCTTCGCTGATCGGTCCGTTCTGGCAGCGTTTCGGGCACGAGCCCACCAGTCGAACGATGGCCGAGTACTGGGACTTTCACGCGCGTAACTCGCTCGACGAGTACGTGGCGCTCGCGCAGTTGGCCAAAGACGAGGGTCTGCCCGTAAAGATCGGTCTCGAAGTGGACTACTACAAGGACCAGATGGACGTCGTGTCGGAACTCCTCGCGCAGTATCCCTTCGACGTGCTGATTGGTTCGGTGCACTGGCTCGGCACGTGGCACCTCGACGACTACGAAAGCGAGGTCGACCTCAACGAGTGGCGAGTGCGCGACGTCGATCAGTGTTGGAGGGACTACGCAACCGCGATCGACGAACTCTGCGGGGCCAACGCTGTTGACGTCCTCGCGCACCCCGATCTGATAAAAGTTGCGGGTTTCTACGCGAAGAGTCCCGGTGAGTACTGGGACGCGATGGCCGAGTCGGCGGCGAACGCGGACGTCTCGCTCGAATGTTCCTCGGCCGGCTGGTCCAAGCCCGTCGCCGAGCAGTATCCGGCCGAGGGGTTCCTCGACCGACTCGTGGCGAAGGGCGTGACGTTCACCACGGCCTCGGACGCCCACGGCCTTGAACGCGTCGGCGAGCGAGCGAACGACCTCGCGATGCTCCTCGAGACGCGCGGGGTTCACGAGGTCGCTTCGTACACCGCTCGCCAACGCCAGATGATTCCTCTAAGAGTGAGCTAGTGGCCACCCTCGCCGATCTCGCCACCTTACGAACGCGGCTCGACGAACCTTCGATCGATCACCTTCTTCGACTCATCGCGTCCTGGTCTCTGCTCGCGGACCTGGCTTTCTCCGACATGCTCCTCATGGCCAAGGTCGACGAGTTCAACCGAGACGACGAGCACTTCGTGGTCTTGGGCCAGATGCGCCCCAACAATCGCACGACGTTGATCAACGACGACCTCGTAGGGACCACGCACCGAGCGCTCAACTGGCCCCTGGTGCGCGAGGCCTTCGAGTACGGCCATCGTGTCGTGGGCGACGCGAAGGTCGAGAACGTCGAGGACCTCGTGCCGGTGTGGTGCGTGCCGGTGCGCTACAACGGCGTCGTGGCGGCGGTCATGGTTCGACTCCAGGGACCCCTTCGCGGCTCGGCTTCGCTCTACGAGCAGCAGTACCTCTCGGTCTTCGAGCGACTCTGTGACATGGTGTCGGAGTCGACGTTTCCCTACCGCGAAGACGCCGTCGCCGGGCCGGGACTGCCGCGTGTGGGCGACGGCGTGATTTTGATCGACGCCCTCGGGCAGGTCGAGTTCGCGACCCCGAACGCGGTGAACGCGCTGCACCGCCTCGGCATCTATACCTCGGCGGAGGGTCGAACACTCGACGAGCTAGGGGTCCAGGCCCGGGCCATCGAACGTTCCCTGGAGTTCGGCATACCGTCACTCGAAGAGATCGATCGCGGCCACGACGTCGCCATACTCTTTCACGGCGTGCCCCTAATTGAGGGTCCGAAGGTCACGGGGGTCTTAACGCTCGTGCGCGACGTGTCCGACCTACGTCAGCTCAACCGATTGGTGTTGAATAAGGAGGCGGCGGTACGCGAGGTCCACCACCGCGTGAAGAACAATCTTCAGACGATCTCGTCGCTGCTTCGTCTGCAGGCGCGACGAAGTGAAGAACCCGAAACGAGGACCGCGCTACACGAAGCCGAGCGCCGCGTTCGTTCCATCGCCGTCGTGCACGAAGTACTCTCGCGAGAGCCCGGCGAAGAGGTGGTTTTCGACGAGATCGTTCGCTCGCTGGTGCTCCTCGTGGAGGACACCGTGTTGGCGCTGCACCCCGTGGAGATTGTCGTTAATGGAGAGCTGGGCGTCCTCTCGACCGACCTCGCGACGCCGCTGGCGGTCGCGATAGCGGAACTCCTGACGAACGCCGTCGAGCACGCCTTCACTGATTTTGGCGGTAGTGACAACGACCACGTGGGGGTGGTGACGCTCAACTTGTACCAAGAAGACGGCCAGGCCATCGCGGAGATTCGCGACAACGGCCGCGGACTGAGGGAAGACTTCTCACTCGAGGTACCGACGAGCCTCGGCCTGTCGATAGTGCGCGACTTGATTCGCGCGCAACTCTACGGCGAGATCGAGATGAGGACCGTCGCGGCCGTTGACGGCGGCGGCACGTTCGTGCGCGTCGCGGTGCCCTTAAGCGCGCGGCTCTAGTTCGCGCTCGACGCGCGCCGACGCGCGGCCAGCCACTGCTTACGCAGTTTGCGACGTTCGTCTTCGGTCGTGCCACCCCACACGCCCGACTCCTGATTCGTCGCCAGGGCGAACTCGAGACAGGCCTTCCGGGCGTCGCAGTGGTCACAGACGCGCTTGGCGGACTCAATCTGGTCGGTCGCCATTCCGGTCGTTCCGATGGGGAAAAACAGCTCTGGCTCGGTGTCTCGACACGCGGCGAGTGAACGCCATTCGGTGTCGTCCCACGCGTGGGTACGGTTCCAGATCAACGACATTACAAATCCTTTAACTTTGGGGGGACGTAGCGTTCGTTGCTAAAGAACACGTGCGTGGAACAAAAATTCTACTGAAGGTACTCTTGAAAAACAAGGGGTTTTTCGGGTATTTACGCCTGTTGCGGGCTAGTAATACCTGGTCAAGTGAGAGACTTTCACGGTGACCGACGTCTTCGCCCATCGAGGAGCGCACCTCAACGAACGCGAGAACACCCTCGCGGCCTTTCGTGAGGCGATCCGCCTCGGCGTGGCCGGAGTCGAGCTGGATCTGCGCAGAACGCGCGACGGGGCACTCGTGATTCACCACGACCCGTTCATTGACGGAAAGGCCATTGGCCTCCTGGACGCCCGCGATCTGCCGTCGTTCGTGCCGTCGCTCGACGAGACTATGGAGGTGCTCAGGGGCACCACCGTCAATATTGAGATCAAGAACTCCAAAGGTCCAAAAGAGCCGACCTACGACGAATCTGGTTCGATCGTTCGCGAAGTTCTGGACTTTCTGCACGAAGGCGATCTGGCCCCGTCGGTGATCATCTCGTGCTTTGATCTAACGACCTGCGCCCAGGCGCGTTCGTACGATCTCGAGGTGCGCGTGGCCTGGTTGGTCCGCGCCGGGTCGTTACCGGCCGCCCTCACCGAGGCGCACGTGTTGGGCCTCAACGCCGTGAACCCGCACTTCACGTTGGTGACCTCGAAAACCCAGGACGTGGCGAACGAACTCGGTCTCGAGGTGAACGTCTGGACCGTCAACACGCCCGAGGACATCCGAGCAATGGCCGCGCTCGGTGTTGCCAGCATCATCACCGACCAACCGGCCTTGGCGATGGAGCTCGTCGCTGCCGCGTCGTCCTGAATTGCCCGGTTCGGTGATGGCCTAGATTATTAGCCATGGACATCGTCGTCTGCGTAAAACAGATACCCGACCCGGCGGCTCCCCAGTCGTTTGACTCTTCCAACAATCTCAACCGATCGGGCAAGCTCATCCTCGACGAGGCCGATACCTACGGCGTCGAGATGGCGCTGCAACTGGTCGACAAGGCCGGCGGTGGTGAAGTGACCGTCGTCTCGATGGGTTCGGGTGCTGACGTCGCGGGACTACGCAACGCTTTGGCCTTGGGCGCCACGAAGGCGGTCATCGTGAGCGACGACTCGCTTCGTGGCAGTGACGCTCTTTCGACCGCCAAGGTTCTCGCCGCGGCCATCAAGCGAGAGAGCTTCGACCTCGTGTTGGCGGCGACCGAGTCGTCCGACGGCTACACCGGCACGACGCCCGTGCAGTTGGCTGAACTACTCGGGCTACCTTCGATCACCTTCGCCAAGGCGGTGAGCGTGGAGGGAACGGAACTAAAGGTCAGTCGTCAGACCGAGGCCGGCTACGACGAAGTCACTGTACCGTTGCCCGCTCTCGTCACCGTGACGGCCGGCGTGGTCGAGCCCCGCTACGCGTCCTTTAAGGGCATCATGGCGGCCAAGTCCAAGCCCCTCGAAGTCCTCTCGGTGGCCGACCTCGGTCTCGAGGGGCAAGTGGGCGCTGCGGGCGCTCGTGAAGAGATCGTCTCGGTCGAAGCGGCCGAGTCCCGTCAAGCGGGCGAAAAGTACGTCGACGAGGGCGACGGCGCCGACAAGGTCGTCGCGTTCCTCGAAACAATCAAGGTCCTCTAGGAGTAGTTGATGACACTTTCTACCCTGTGGGTACTCGCCGAGCCGTCCAGCGGATCGTTCACGACGACCTCGCTCGAACTTCTCACGCACGCGCGATCGCTCGCGACGAACGTCGCCGCCATCACCTGGGGCGACGGTGGCTCACTGGGCGCGCTGGCCGGAGAGTACGGCGCGACCACGCTCTACGACGTTGGTGATCTCAAGGGCGCCCTGCCCGGGGTGCCGGTGGCGGCCGCGATTCAGGCGCTCAGTGAAAGTGGTGACGCGCCCGACGCGCTGCTCATCCCCACCAGTTACGACGGACGCGACGTGGCGGGACGGCTCTCGGCGCGACTCGATCGTCCCGTGTTGACCAACGTGACCGGTCTCAGTGACGAGGGCGGTCTCGTCACCGAACACTCCGTCTTTGGTGGATCGATGACGGTGAAGGCCAAGTTCACCGGTCCCGGCCCGGGCATCGTCGTCGTGCGAGCGAAGTCTTTTGTGGCCGAGTCCGCGGGCGGACCCGCCGCGGCCGTGGTCGCGGCACCCGCGGGTGACACGGGCGCGACCGGCAGCGCCGTCGTCGCCACTTCCCACGTCGAAGAACGCACTGGCCCCAAACTCGAAGAGGCAACGGTCGTCGTCTCGGGTGGGCGCGGACTGGGTGAAGCAAGCGCGTACACCATGATTGAGGAAGTCGCGAAACTCCTCAACGGCGCCGCGGGCGCCAGTCGGGCCATCGTCGACGCCGGTTGGGTGCCGTACTCGCACCAAGTCGGCCAAACCGGCAAGACCGTCAAACCGCTCGTCTACATCGCGTGTGGTATTTCGGGCGCTACGCAACACATGGTGGGTATGAAGGGCTCAAAGAACATCGTGGCCATTAACAAAGACGCCGACGCCCCGATCTTTCAGATCGCTGATCTGGGCATTGTGGGCGACGTGCACAAGGTGTTGCCGGCCCTCATTGACGCGCTGAAAGCGCGCAGTTAACCCACCACTAGGTACGTGATACCAAATTCTCTGACGTTTTCCGGTCAGTCAGTTCCCGAGCGGATTCACGGCGAAGCGTTTCATGAGTAGGAACCGCCAGAGCGCGCACTCGCGTCGATGGTGGACGATGTCGGTCTTGAGTCTCGCCCAGTTGATGGTGCTCTTGGACGCGACGGTGATCAACATTGCCTTACCCCGGGCGCAGACGGATTTGCATTTCTCGTCGGGTAACCGCCAGTGGATCATCACCGCCTACGCGTTGGCCTTCGGTTCACTTCTCATGCTGGGGGGACGCCTTAGTGATCTCTGGGGTCGACGCACGGCTCTCTACGTAGGACTCGCCGGCTTCGCCGTGGCGTCGGCGATCGGGGGCTTCGCGCACAGTTTTACGACGTTGGTGATCGCGCGAGCGATCCAGGGAGTCTTTGGCGCCCTCCTCGCGCCGGCGGCCCTCGCGACGTTGACCGTTACCTTTACTGAGCCCAAGGAGCGCGCCAAGGCCTTCGCGATGTACGGCGTCATCGGCGGATCTGGTGCGGCCGTGGGACTCTTGCTCGGGGGGGCCTTGACCCAGTGGGCGTCGTGGCGCTGGTGTCTCTTTATTAATCTGTTCTTCGCGGCGATCGCGTTAGTGGGCGTGGCCGTCTTCGTCGAGAGTGGGCGTAGCGAACACCGCGCGCGTCTCGACGTTCTCGGCACGGTGCTCGGCAGTGCGGGACTCTTCTTCGTGGTCTTCGGCTTCAGCCACGCCGTGACGTCGAGTTGGTCGAGCCTGGCGACGTGGGGTTCGCTCGTCATCGGCGTAATGCTGCTCGCCCTCTTCGTACTATGGCAGCAGCACTCGAAAGATCCCCTGTTGCCCCTTCGCATCTTGACCAATCGAACTCGTGCGGGCTCGCTCGTCGCGCTCCTGCTCACGAGCATGGGCCTCTTCGCCGTCTTTCTGCTTCTCGCGTACTACCTCGAAGACACCCTCGGTTTCTCGCCGCTACGAACGGGGGTCGCCTTCATGCCCATCGTCATCGCGGTCTCACTTTCGGCGTCGTTCGCGAGTGCTCGACTGCTCTCGATGGTCGGACCGAGGCCGCTCGTGCCGACCGGCATGTTGCTGGCCGCTATGGGCATGGTGCTCTTCACGCGCCTGACGCCCCACTCCGACTACGGGGGTCACGTGCTGCCGGGATTGGTGGTGCTCGGGCTGGGACTCGGTCTCATCTTCGCGCCGGCCATCGCGAGTGCGACGGCCGCGATCGAGCGACGTGACGTGGGCGCGGCGTCGGCGATGGTGAACACCACCCAACAGATCGGTGGCTCCATTGGTACGGCGCTCCTCAACACGATTGCGGTGACCGTGGCGGCCCGGGCGTTCGTGCACGCCAGCGGAACTTCGACGCAGGCGCATCAAAGTGCGACGCTGCACGGATACTCCGTGGCCTTTTGGTGGTCGGCCGGATTTTTCGCGATCGGCGCGGTGCTCACGCTCTTCATGCTCGAGTCGGGTAATCCCGTCTACGAAAGTGAGCTCGCCCCCGCGTCCTAGATCAGCGGCCACGGATAGGGCGGCCAGTCCGAGGTCTCGTCGGGACCGGGGTAGAGCGCGTTCTCGAAGAGTCCGTGCGCGCGCAGTTGAGCCAGCGCGAGTTCACTCGGGTTGAGCCACTTCGCGACGTCACCCGTTTCGCCTCTGGCGAACTGCGCGACGCGCGCCAGGAGGTGATCTTCCACCGCGAGCCCGGCGTACTCCCAGATGACGGTGCGCAGTTTGTCCTCCTCGTGAAAGCAGAGCCCGTTGTCGATCGCCCAGAGCCTGGTCTCGTCGTAGAGCACGTGGCCCGCCTTGCGATCGGCGTTATTGGCAATGACGTCAAAGGCGGCCAGCCGGGCGAACCAGTCAGAGAACTCGGGTCGTTCGCGCAGGGTGAAGTAGTGGTCTTCTTGGTTGTCCTCGACCCACCACTGAAACGAGCCCGGACCGAAGGGCCCGTCGTCGCGACCCACGGTCGTGGGCACGAGGTCGGTACCGAGTTGTACGTCGAGCTCGTACGCCGCGACCTCGCGACGCCAGAGCCCGTCGGGAAAGTCCCACAGTGGCCGCTCGCCGGCCTCGGGTTTGTAGCAAGCCAGGGCGTTCACGCCGTCGAGTGTCAAGGTGACCAGGAGCGCCTGATTCGACGAGCCCGCGACGCGCCCTTCGACCTCGATGACCCCTTTACTCAGTAGTCGGCGCTGTTCGTCGCGAGTCATGACGGCCTAGCGAATCGGGGGACGATGCCCGTTCGTGCGCGGACAGTCGTGGCCTTGAGGGTCGAGGGGCCCGCCACAGAGCGGACAGAGTGGTCGACCGGCCTTGACGAGTCGCACGATCGCGATGGCCAGTCCTGCCGCCCACTCGCGCGAGAGGCGCACGTTCAGTGAGGAGTCTTCTTCAATCGACTCCATCGTCACGTCGATGGCCTGCGCCTCTTCGTCGAGGGAGACCGCAATGTCCCCGGCGACGAAGTCCGACTCGTACTCGGCCTCGAGCGTGAAGTCGTCGGGTAGGTGATCGGGCCGACCGAGTTCGCCGATGACTTGACTGATCCACTCCCCGAGGGCGGCGAGTTGAATTTTCTCGCACTTGATGATCGCGAGGCGCCGGCCTTCGCGGACTTGAAAGAGGAAGAGACGGTTACCCACGTCGCCGCGAACGCCCACCATTATCTTGTCGGGGTTGCTAAAGACGTAGTTCACGACGGGCTGAGCTCCTTCAGTGAACCAACGTTGTTGACGCAGAGCACAATGGGCGTCGTGTCGGTGAAGGTAATGGCACTTAGTGAACATGGCGAGATCACCGTGCGCTGAAAGAGGTCGAGGGGCACGCCGAGGGCGTACGTGACGGCCGCTTTGATCGGATCGGCGTGCGAAACCACGATGATCGTGCGGTTGCGGTGTCGCTTGGCGAGTCGCTCTAACGTCGCCCAGATTCGCAGTTGCATCTCGCTGAAGGACTCACCTTCGGGGAAGCGAAACGTGCTCGGCGCGTTTTGCACCGCGCGCCACTCGACGCGACGACTGAGCGTGCTGAGCTTCTTGCCCGTCCAGGTGCCAAAGTCGCACTCGAGCAGCCCGCGCTCAACGAGAGGGCGAAGGCGTAGGACCTTCGCGATGGGAATTGCCGTCTCCTTCGCACGCTCTAGTGGCGAGACGAAGAGCGCCGTGGGCTTACGGGGCATCTCCTTCAGTCGTTCGGCGAGTTCACTGGCCTGGGCCTGACCGCGCTCGGAGAGGTGCAGTCCCGGCGTTCGACCCGGCAGCACCGAACCCGTCGTCGCGGTCGTGCCGTGGCGAACGAGAAGAACGGTCGTAAAGGTTGGTCGGCTCGTCACGCGCTGACGTTCACCTAGCCCGGCGTGACGGGCAGGCGGCGAGGACCGGGAACTGCCGTTTCGGGCCAACGTTTGCGCGACACTCTCGCGAGTTTGTGCAACAGCGCGACCGCGCCGGGGTCGTCGTCACCGGGGCGCGTTTCGATCAGTCCCTTTTCCCTCATGGCGCTCAAGAGCTCTCTGCCGAGATCGGTGCGCACGATGACGAGCGTCCAGTCGCCAAAAGCGCCAATGCCGCCCGTCGAGAGGTCGGCGTGCTCGGCGGCAAAGTCGGGGCACAACGTGCAGCCCTCGCGGGTGTAGGCCTGGGCCTCCTTCAGCGGGATCTCGTGAAAGCCCCCGTCCTTGGTCCAGAGTTGAAAGACGCCCTTGATGTTCATCTTGAGGATGTCGGCGCGCTTGATGTTGTACTGGGCTTCGAAGAGTTTTTCAAAGATCGAGTCGTCGAAGGTCTTCGAGCAGAGAAGTCCAATGGTCAGGCTCAGTCGTCGAGCGACCTTGCCAGCCTTGCGCGCTTGCATCGCGCCCGGCGCTGACGCCATGCAGCCCATGCCCACCAGCGCGATGCGCTCGGCGCCCCCTTCGACGGCTTCTTCGTAGGCCAGCAGGTTGGCGCTGTAGGTGTAGCGCGACTTCGCCCTGGCGATGACGTCGGCTCTGGTGCGCGCCACGATCGGTACCGCGCGCCACGTCGAACCGTCGCCTTCGAGACCACTGACGAGCGCCGCGTCCACGACGTCGTTTTCGAGGGCGTAGATGAGTAGTGCCGATACGAAACCGCCGTCTTGGCCGTTCTCTACTAGCGACTCGTCCGTCGCGCGAGCGAGCAAGACGTCACCGACGCCCCAGACCTCGTCGGCGGTGCGCTCGCGCGCGAAGCGCTGGGTGTCGATCTCGCTCTCCCAGTTTCGAAAACGCGGACAGGCCCTCGTGCACATGGTGCAGCCCTTTTGCCCCCACGTGCAGTCGTCGGGTCCACCGTCGAGATCGAGGTGAAAGGGCTTATAGACGCCGTTGTCGGTTTCGTACTCGAGCACCGGGTGGGGACAGGCGATCACGCAGGCCGCGCATCCCGTGCACAGGCCCGAGGTCACGACCTCGCTAAAGAGCTCTCGCCACTGCGGTTTGTCTACGGCCACAGAACAACCTTAGTTTGGGAGACCGAAACGACGTCCGCCGGTACGCTTCGACACGTGCCCGAAATCCTCGAAGTGGAGTCGTATCGCCAACTAGCGAATCGGGTCGTGGGTTCGACCATCACGCGGGGTTGGGCCGACAGCCTACTCGCGAAAAAACTTCACTCACCGTCGTCGTGGGCTCGCTCAGTGAAGGGCCTAACGGTGACCGGCACGTCACGAAGGGGCAAGTTGTTGCTTCTCGAAACAGACGGTCCGGCGCTCGGCGTGCGATTTGGCATGACCGGCGTACTCTTGCTCGACGGTGAGACCGGAATCGAAGGACTCTTCTACGGTCCGCACGAGTATCAGTCGAAGTGGCTACGCGGGGGACTCGAGTTCGACGACGGACGAAAGCTCATCGTGCACGATCCCCGACGTCTCGCTCGATTTGAGATCAATCCCGACCTCGACGAACTCGGTCCCGACGCGCTTACGCTCACGAGAAAAGAGTTCGATCAACTCATCCGCGTCGATCGCGGCGAAGGCCCGGCGATCAAGGCGCGCCTGCTCGATCAGTCGCGCGTCGCGGGGGTAGGCAACCTTCTCGGTGACGAGATGTTGTTTCGCGCCGGTATCGATCCGAGGACCCCGGCGGGAACGCTCAGCACCGAGGAACGCGATCGTCTCTTCAAGGCTTTTCGCCAGACCATGAAATTACTGCAGCGTCGTGGCGGGTCGCACTTGGGCGATCACATGGACGCGAGATTTCCTGGCGGACTCTGTCCGATCGACGGCGGAACGATGTTGCTGGCGACCATTGGGGGACGCACCACGTACTGGTGTTCCACGCACCAGCGCTAGTTCAGTCGTGGGCCTCGTCCAAAGTCGATAAGAATGAGACGATGCAAACCTTCGTACAAAGTTATGGCTACTGGGCGCTCCTTCTGTTGGCCATCGCGGAGTCGGCCTGCGTGCCTATTCCCTCGGAGGTGACGTTCGTCGTCGCGGGCGCGCTGTGCACGACGGCCGTGACCGGTCACGTGCAGTTCTCACTCTGGGCCGTCATCGTGATCGGCACGTTGGGATCGATTATTGGTTCGCAGATCGCCTACGAGGTCGGTCGAAGCGCCGGACGTACCGTGGTCGATCGCTGGGGGAAGTGGATTCTATTGAGTCACAAGGACCTCGACACGTCCGAGCGCTGGTTCGCCAAGTACGGCGCGCTGACGGTCTTGATAGGGCGAGTGCTGCCCGTCGTGCGCAGTGTCATCTCCGTGCCGGCCGGTATTGCCGAGATGAAGCGTGGACCCTTCGTGGCGTTGACCGCCATTGGCTCGGCCGCGTGGGTCGCGCTCTTGAGCGCGCTTGGTTACACCGCGGGTAAGAACTGGCATCGCGTCTCGAAGGACTTTCACGTCGCCCAGACGCCGACCATCGCACTCATCGTCGTGTTGATCGTCGTGGCCGTCGTGTTGCGCGTACGTTCGATGCGTCGCTACAACGCCAGTTAATTCGATAACGTCGCGAGCACCTTCGCGGCGTGACCGTCGGCACGAACACTGTAGAAGGCGCGTTCAATGGTGCCGGTGGGACCAATGACGAAGGTTGAGCGAATGACGCCCGTGACCTTCTTGCCGTACATCATCTTTTCGCCGTAGGCCCCGTACTTGGTCATCACGGTCTTTTCCGGATCGCTGAGTAGGGGAAAGTTCAGACCGTACTTCTTTTTAAAGGCGACGTGCTTTTCGGCGCCGTCGGGTGAGACGCCGAACACGAGAACACCTAACTTCGTAAAGGCGGCGAACTCGTCGTTGAACTGACAGGCCTCCTTGGTGCACCCGGGCGTATCGTCGGCCGGGTAGAAGTAGAGCACGAAACGACTGCCGGCGAGGTCCTTCAGCGAAACCTTCTCGCCGTGCTCATCGTTCAACGTGAAGGCCGGTGCCTTGTTGCCCACTTCGAGTCGCGCCACGGGTCCCCCTAACGATTGACGAGTAGTTCTCTCACGTAGACTAGAGGGGAGCTCGAAGAAAGAGCTCGGGCCCACTTGTTACGTACGCCGGTTACGGGTCCAGCCGAGAAATGACCCGTGATTTAAGTGAGTAGTGAAACAGTCGAGTCTGTCGCGCATGGCGAAGACTCTTACGCCACCAATAAGACCTTCGAAGATCTCCTGGTATCGCCCGAACTCGTGGCGGTTTTGACCGCCCAGGGCATCACCATGGCCTTCCCGATTCAAGCCATGACGATTAAAGACGCCCTCGCGGGACGAGACGTCTGCGGCAAGGCCAAGACCGGCTCGGGCAAGACCCTGGGCTTTGGCCTGCCCATGCTGCAACGCCTCGCGGCCGATCCCACGCTGGCGGTAGAGAATGGTCAACCCGCCAGGCCTCGGGGACTGGTGTTGTTGCCTACGCGCGAACTGGCCGTGCAGGTCTACGAAGTGCTCCGACCCCTGGGCGCGGCGCTGGGTCTGCACGTCGCGTCGGTCTACGGCGGCGCGGACATTGAACGCCAGATCAAGGCCCTTCGTAAGGGCTGTGACGTCATCATCGCCACCCCGGGACGACTCATTGACCTCGGGGACCGTGGTGAGGTGAACGTGGAGAGTCTGGACGTACTCGTCCTCGACGAGGCCGACCGCATGGCCGACATGGGCTTCATGCCCCAAGTGGAGTGGGTGCTGCGTCGCATCATGACGCGCCCTCACCAGACCCTGCTCTTTTCCGCGACGCTCGACGGCGCCATCGATCGACTGGTCAAGCGCTACCTCACCGATCCGGTCTTTCACGAAGTCATGAGCGACACCCAGACGGTCTCTCGAATGGTGCACCACTTTTTGCAGGTCCATCAGATGGACCGCGTCAAGGTGGCGGCCACGATCTGCAACTCCTTTAACAAGACGCTCATCTTCTGTCGCACCAAGCGCGGCGCCGACCGACTCGTGGAGCAGTTGCAAAAAGAAGGGGTGAACGCCGCCGCGATTCACGGCGACCTTCGCCAAAGCCAACGCGAAAAGGCGCTGGCGGACTTTCAGGCCGAGAAGCTGCCCGTGCTCGTGGCGACCGACGTCGCCGCGCGTGGTCTTCACATCGACAGCGTGGACTGCGTGATGCACTTTGACCCACCCGAAGATCAAAAGGCCTACCTGCACCGCTCGGGGCGTACGGCCCGGGCCGGCTCGACGGGCGTCGTGGTCTCGCTGCTGCTCTGGAATCAGGCGATCGACGCGGAGGTCATAATGCGCCGACTGAACCTGAAGCGTCCGATCATCGAAATTTTCTCGAACGACCCGCACTTGAAGGATCTCGCCCACTGGGATCCCTCGATGAAAGACTCGCTTTCCTGAGCAAATAGTCCATCTCGGGGCGGACGATTTTCGCCCCGAGGGTGTCCTAAAACGGGTCGCAACGATGAAAGACTCTGTTCTATGAGCAAAAAGCGTCTTCCCGTCTACTCGTACGACAAGTCGATTAAACGAGCACTCGTGGTCGTCGCGCACCCCGACGACGTGGACTTTGGCACGGCGGGAACTGTCGCCTATCTGACCAATCGTGGCGTCGACGTCGCCTACTGTCTCGTGACCTCGGGCGACGCGGGCGGCGACGACTCCAGCGAAACCCGCGAAGATCGCATTGCCATTCGAGAGTCTGAACAGACCGACGCGGCCAAGGAAGTCGGCGTCACCAGCCTCACGTTCCTGCACTGGCCCGACGGGCGAGTCGAGACGACCATGGCGCTGCGCCGCGAGATCGCTCGGGTCATTCGCTCGCATCGGCCCAATCTCGTCATTACCCAGAGTCCCGAGCGCAACTACGAACGGATCTTCTCGAGTCATCCCGACCACATGGCGACCGGCGAGGCGACGCTGCGAGCGGTCTATCCCGACGCGCGAAATCCTCACGCCTTCCCCGAACTGGTACGTGAGGGCTTCAAGCCCCACACCGTGGACGAAGTGTGGCTGGGCGGCGTCAACCCCACGATGGTCGTGGACATCACGAAGACCTTCAATCAGAAGTACGCGGCGCTGAGTAAGCACGTGAGTCAAGTCGGCCGACGCAAGAGACTCAAGAAGATGTTGAAGGGGTGGTCGAGAGCGACCGCCAAGCGCGCCGGAATGAAAAAAGGCAAGCTCGCCGAGGGCTTCAAGGTCGTCGCGACCAACTAATCGCTCGCTGCTCTCGCCGTAGGGTGGGGAGATGACGCCCTCGGAGTCAAAGAGCTCGAAGTCTCGCACACCGATCGGGCTTCGCGAACCGGCGCGGGGACTGCGCGAGACCTTCAAGGGCGTCACTCGCGAGAACTTTCCCGGGCAACTGCTCGCCGGCGTGACGCTCCTCGCCATCGCGATCCCCGAGCAACTCGCGACGTCGCAACTCGCCGGCGTTCCCGCGTTCATGGCGATGATCGCGTTCATCACCGCGACGCTCGTCTTCGTCTTTTTCGGCTCGAATCCCATTATGTCGGTGGGGGCGGACTCGACCATTGCGCCCCTCTTCGCCGTGGTGCTCCTACGACTCGCGCCCGTCTCGACGACGTTGTACTTCGAACTCGTCGCGGCGACGGCCGTCGTCACGGGACTCGTCGTGCTGGCCGTGGGACTACTACGTCTCGGGTGGATCGCGGACTTTCTCTCGCTGCCGATCGTGACTGGGTTTCTCAGTGGCATCGGGGTGATCATCATTGTGCACCAACTGCCGAGCGCCCTAGGCGTCTCTTCGGGCGGCACCACCGTTCTCCAACGCCTCGAGTCGATCTCGCATCTTTTAGGGAAGGTCAGCGCGTGGTCGGTGGTGCTGGCGCTGGGCACGCTCGTGGTCATGCTCGTGGGCGAGAAGATTAACGCGCGAATGCCCTGGGCCCTAGGCGCCATAGCCGTGGCGACGATACTCACGGCGACCCTGTCACTGGGCAGTCACGGCGTCAAAGAACTCGGCGCGGTGAGTGCGGGACTTCCCACCTGGCGCCTGCACTGGCTCTCGGGAAGTCAGTGGGGCGTCGTTTTCGCGACGGCGGTGACGTTGGTGATCGTCATTCTCAGTCAAACGGCCGCGACGACGCGCACCTCGTCGGACGATCTCGGCGTGGCGTCAGACGTCAGTCGTGACTTCGTGGGAGTGGGACTCGCCAACGTGGCGGCCGGACTCGTCGGCGCCTTTCCGGTGAACGCGTCGCCGGCACGAACCACGGTGGCGCGCCTCGCCGGAGGGAGTACCAAGTTGGTCGGTCTCTCCGCGGCGATTTTGGCGATTGCCCTCTCACCCCTTGGTCACTACGCGCACGCGATTCCCCTAGCCGCTCTGGCGGGCGTCTTGTTCTTCGTCGGGGCGCGACTCATCAAGATCGGTCAATTGACCAGGATCTGGCGTTCGAGACGGGTGGAGTTTCTCCTCGCCGCGATTTCCGCTCTGGGCGTCATCTTGGTCGGCGTCGAGCAGGGCCTCGCGATCGCGGTCGGTCTCGCGATTCTCGATCAGACCTGGCGATCGGCGCGTCCAGACATGATTGAGATGGGCCGGCGCGAAGGAACGACGAGTTGGGAGCCGTTGAGCGAGAAAAACGTCGCGACGGTCGATCACGTACTGTGCGTGCTCTTTGACAACGACATTTTTTTCGCGAATGCGGGGATCTTTCGACGCGAACTTCACGAACTCTTGGCGAAGCATCCCGAGACGAAGTACTTCGTCGTGGACGCGGTGGCGATCTCCGACATTGATTTCACCGGCATGTCCATTCTCGGCCAAGTGGTGGACGACCTGACGAGAGACGGTGTCTCTATGTCGCTGGCGAGAGCCAACGATAAGGTGAAGACCAGTTTGGCGAAGTCCTTTAGCCAAGCCGTTCGAGAAATTCCGATCTTTGACAACGTCGACGCCGCGGTAAACGCGGCGTCGAACTCGGCGTCTGGATGACGCGAGGCCGAAGCGAGCTGACGCCATCAGGCTGGCGAGCAACCTTCCTATGAACAAAGACGTGGCCGCGCGTCCCCAACGGGGCATTCATTGGAAGGCGGGCCGGGCAATCGTTCTCGTGTTCGCTCTCGCCGCCGGCTCGATGTTTCTGGCCGGGTGCTCGAACAGTCCCACCAGCGCCGCCTGTGCCAAGAAGTTGGTCGTGGCCAGCGGTTCCAATGGGCAGAGCGGAGCCGCCGGCTCGACGACAACGCTCGCGCCTTCTCACGACAACGACGTGGGTGAGGGGCGTATTCCCGACACGCACCCCGACGCCGACGTCGACGCCAATCAGCGCCACAAAATCTGCGAGCCGTCCAAGAGCACTGGCTGACGTCAATCAGTAACGTGACCCACTCTTTGGAGTCCGTCCGTCGTCACGGCTCTCCCAATCGACAATGAAGCGCTCGTCGCGACCGTTGCCACGACGTGACGACGCTAGGCCGAGGCGAGTTGACGTAACACGAAGTTGAGGACGCCGCCGTGTCGGTAGTACTCCGCTTCGGTGGGCGTGTCGATGCGCAGACGCACCTCCAAGTTGAAGGCGTCACCGTTCTTGCGCGTGACCTCTACGTTCACGCGCGGAACGGTCTCACCGTGGTTGAGTGGCGCGAGACCCGTGATGGAGAAGATCTCGGTGCCGTCCAAGTCGTGCGACGCCGCGCTCTCGCCGGGAAGGAACTGGAGAGGCAACACACCCATACCGACGAGGTTGGAACGGTGAATGCGCTCGAAACTCTCGACGAGAACGGCGCGAACACCGAGCAGCTTCGTACCCTTGGCGGCCCAGTCGCGACTCGAACCGCTGCCGTACTCTTTGCCACCGAGAATGACGAGCGGCGTGCCCTCTTCGGCGTAGGCCATCGCCGCGTCAAAGATGGACATCGGCGTGCCTTCGGGAAGTTTGATGGTCACGCCCCCTTCGGTGCCGGGCGCCATCAGGTTGCGCAGGCGGATATTGGCGAACGTGCCGCGCATCATGACTTGATGGTTGCCGCGACGGGTGCCGTAACTGTTGAAGTCCTGGGGCGCGACGCCGCAGTCGACCAGGTAGCGCCCGGCGGGACCGTTGGCTCGAATGTTGCCGGCCGGTGAGATGTGGTCGGTCGTGACCGAGTCCCCGAGTTTCGCGAGCACTCGGGCGTTGAGAACGTCCTCGACGACACCGGGCTCCATGGTGAGTCCCTCGAAGAACGGGGGCAACTTGACGTAGGTCGAGGCCTGGTCCCAGCTGTAGGTGACTTCACTGGTGGTCGGGACCGCCTTCCAGCGATCGTCGCCACCAAAGGCGCTGGCGTAACGGGTCTCGAACATCTCGGGCGTGATCGACGCTCGCACCGCCGAGGCGACGTCGGCGTCGCTGGGCCAGAGGTCGCTCAAGAAGACCGGTGTGCCGACACTGTCCGTGCCGAGCGGCTCACTGGACAGGTCGATGTCGATCGTGCCCGCCAGCGCGTAGGCGACGACCAGCGGCGGACTCGCGAGAAAGTTCTGCTTGACGTCGGGGTGGATGCGACCCTCGAAGTTGCGGTTGCCGGACAGCACCGAGACGGCGGAGAGATCGTGTTCGTTGACGGCTTCCGAGACGCCCTCGAGCAGGGGACCGGTGTTGCCGATGCACGTCGTGCATCCGTAGCCCGCGAGGTAGAAACCCAACGCGTCGAGGGGCTCAATCAGTTGGGCGCGTTCGAGGTAGTCGGTGACGACGCGACTCCCCGGCGCGAGTGACGTCTTCACCCAAGGCTTCACGCTCAGTCCACGCTCGACGGCCTTTTGCGCCACGAGTCCGGCGGCCACCATCACCGACGGGTTCGACGTGTTCGTGCACGACGTGATCGCGGCGACCACCACGGCGCCGTCACGCAGGTGCTCGGCCGCTTCGACGCCATTGACTTCTATGGGCTCACGACCGAGGGCCTCGAGAAACGCTCCGCGGGCCCCCGAGAGTGAGACCCGGTCTTGGGGACGCTTCGGTCCGGCCAAACTGGGCTCGACGGTCGCGAGGTCGAACTCGACGTACTCCGAGTACACCGGCTCGGGCGCGTGTTCGTGGTGCCAGATGCCCTGGGCCTTGGCGTAGGCCTCGACGAGTTTCAGTTGCGCCGCGGGACGCCCGGTGAAGGCGAGGTAGTCGAGCGTGACTTGGTCGATGGGAAAGATCGTGCACGTCGCGCCATACTCGGGCGACATGTTGCCAATGGTGGCGCGCGTTTCGAGCGAAAGTGACTTGACGCCCGGCCCGTAGGCTTCGACGAACTTTCCCACGACGCCGTGACGGCGAAGGAGCTGAGAAATGGTGAGTACGACGTCGGTGGCGGTGACGCCTTCGCGCGTGGCACCGACGATTCGCAGACCGACGACCGGGGGAATCAACATCGACGCGGGCTGGCCGAGCATGCTCGCTTCGGCCTCGATACCGCCGACGCCCCAACCGAGTACGCCAAGACCGTTGACCATGGTGGTGTGCGAGTCGGTACCGACGACGGTGTCGAGGTAGACAACGCCCTCGAGTTCGAAGACGACTTTGGCGAGGTGCTCGAGGTTGACCTGGTGACAGATGCCCATACCCGGGGGCACCACGCGGAACTGCTCGAACGAACTCTGCGCCCACTTCAAGAAGGTGTAGCGCTCGACGTTTCGCTCGTATTCGATCGCGACGTTCTCTTCGTAACTTGACGCGGTGCCGGTTCTCTCCAAGATGACCGAGTGGTCGATGACGAGCTCGACGGGCACGAGTGGGTTGATCCTCTTGGCTTCACCACCGAGGGCGATGATGGCGTCGCGCATGGCCGCTAAGTCGACCACGGCCGGCACGCCGGTGAGGTCCTGCATCAAGACGCGCGCCGGGGTAAAGGCAATCTCTCTCGCTTCGTCGCCAGCCGCTTCGCCGTGACCCGACGGCGTGTCGGACCATTTGGCGAGCGCTTCGATGTCGCTCGCGGTCACTTTTACGCCGTCCTCTTGACGCAACAGGTTCTCGAGCAACACCTTGATGGAGTAGGGGAGACGCTCAACACCGAAGGCTTTTAAGCCGTCGGCCTGCAGCGAAAAGTAGGTGAGTGAGCGACCCTCAACGTCAAGAGTGCTCTTCGTGTTAAAGGAGTTCATCGAAGAGGTCATGCACCCATTCTGCCGTGTTTTTAAGCGGATGATTCCCTCGCTCGCGTCGCTCCTTTGCGCCAAGTGCGAGACTAACTATCGTGACGTCGACCTACGAAACACTGCTGACGAGGCTCCAAGTCGCCTTTGACGCCCTGGAGCTGGGCGCTGACCCCGTACTTCGCACATCCGACCGAGGCGACTACCAGGCCAACGGCGTCATGGCCCTCGCCAAGCGCCTCGGGCGAGCGCCTCGCGACGTGGCCGTCGAGATCGTGGGGGCCGCCCAACTCGATGACGTGGCAGACGTGGAGATCGCCGGAGCGGGCTTTTTGAACCTAACGCTTCGTTCTTCGTTCTTAGACCAACAACTGAGCACACTGGCCCTTGACCCACGACTCGGCGTCACCGAGGCGGCCCGGGCGAAGCGCGTGATTATTGACTATTCGGCGCCCAACGTGGCCAAAGAGATGCACGTGGGTCATCTGCGCTCGACGGTGATCGGTGACGCGCTGGCGCGAATGTATCGCTACGCCGGGCACGGCGTCATAGCGCGCAACCACGTGGGGGATTGGGGCACGAACTTTGGGATGCTGATCGAGCATCTGCTCGACCTCGGCGAGGACCGCGCCGTCGCCACGCTCTCAATCGGCGATCTCGACGCGTTCTACCAAGAAGCGCGCGTCAAGTTTGACGCAGACGACGCGTTCAAAGAGCGCAGCCGAGCACGCGTGGTGTCCCTACAGGGCGGAGACCCCGAGACACTTCGGCTCTGGCACGTGTTGGTGGATGAGTCGCTCGCGTACTTCAACGAGGTCTACACCAAGCTCGACGTGACGCTGACGTCCAGGGACGCCGTCGGTGAGTCGTACTACAACGACATGCTCGAGGGCGTCGTTCGTGATCTCGACGACGCGGGCCTACTCGTCGAGAGTGAGGGGGCGTTGTGCGTCTTTCCGTCCGGCTTTCAAAACCGCGAGGGTGAACCACTGCCCCTCATTGTGCGAAAAAGCGACGACGGCTTCGGTTACGCCGCGAGCGACTTAGCGGCCTTACGCGATCGCGTGACGACGCTGCACGGTGACGAGTTGTTGTACGTCGTGGGCGCGCCGCAGGTCCAGCACTTAGAGATGGTCTTTGCCGTCGCTCGTCTTGCCCACTGGCTTCCCGACACGGTGCGCTGCGAGCAGGTGGTCTTTGGCAACGTCTTGGGCGCCGATCACAAGATGTTCAAGTCGCGAGGCGGCGAGACGGTGAAACTCGTGCGTCTCGTCGACGAGGCGATCGAGCGCGCCTACGTCATTCTCGATGAGCGCGGTACTGATATCGACGGCGACGCCAAGTTCCATCTCGCCGAACAGATTGCGCGCGCGGCTATTAAGTACGCCGACCTGTCCACGGAGCGTCAGCACGACTACGTCTTTGATCTCGATCGGATGATCGCCTTCGAAGGCGACACTGGACCCTACCTGCAGTACGCCCACGCTCGACTTCGCTCAATCTTTCGTCGCCTGGGCGAAGCGTGGCAACCGGGCAACGCGCACTTCACCCTCGAAGCCAAGGCCGAGCGAGAGTTGGCGCTCGGCCTGGTGGGTCTGCCCGAAGCGTTCACCTCGTCACTCTCGAGTTTGCAGCCCCATCGGCTCTGTACCTATCTGTTCGACGTGGCGCAACGCTTCACGTCTTTCTACGACGCCTGCCCGGTGTTGGCCTCCGAAGGTGCGTTGCGCGAAGAGCGCTTGGCGCTGTGCGACCTCACCGTGCGAACGTTGCAGCTCGGACTCTCGCTGCTTGGAATCGACGCCCCCGATCAGATGTAGCAAGAGGATTTAAGTTCCTCGTTAGAGTTACAAAGGCGGCGTGGAACGGCGCCAAGAAGGTGGGAGAACGCATGAGGGTCAACGCTGCAGTCGTCACTGAACAAGGGGGCCCCTGGCACACCGAGGCGATTGAGATCGACGAGCCGCACGCCAATGAGGTGAAGGTCAAGATGGCCTTCGCCGGCCTATGTCGCTCCGACGAGCACCTTCGACACGGCGAAATGCTCCCGGGGGCTGAAGTCATCGGCTGGCTCAGCGGGCGCGAGACAGCTTTCCCGCTCATCGGCGGTCACGAGGGCGCGGGTGTCGTCGAGTCGGTTGGCGAGAACGTGACCTCGCTCAAGCCCGGCGATCACGTCGCGACATCGTTCATCCCGTCGTGCGGACGCTGCGAGTACTGCGCGTCGGGGCGGGGCTACATCTGCGACCTCGGGGCGCACACCCTGGTGGGTCCGATGATCTCCGATGGCACGTGGCGGCACCACCTTGGCGACCTCGACTTGAACCGAATGTGCCAACTCGGAACGTTCTCGGAGTACATGGTCGTGCACGAGGCATCGCTGATCCGCATCGAGCCGTGGTACGACCTTCGTGCTACCGCGCTCATCTCCTGCGGGATCTCCACCGGTTTCGGCTCCGCCGTGAATCGAGGTGGGACCAAGCCCGGCGACACCGTGGCCGTGATCGGCTGTGGCGGCATCGGATCGGGCGCGATCCTCGGCAGCGTGCACGCGGGCGCTCGCGCGATCATCGCGATCGACACCGACCGGTCCAAGGTTGAACGCGCGATGAAGATCGGCGCCACACACGGTTGCGCCACCACGCTGGACGCCGCCTTTACGATCTTGCCTGACCTCACAATGGGCAAGAACTGTGACGTCGTGATCATCACGGCTGACCCGTTTAAGAGTGAACTCATCGAGCAGGCACGTTCCATCACTGCCAAGGGTGGCGTTGTGGTACTGACTACGCAAGCCTCCTTCGGCCTCAAGACATTGGAGGTGGACGTGTTCATGCTGGCCATGTACAACCAGGAGATTCGCGGCACCATCTTTGGATCGGAGAGTCCACGAATTCAAGTTCCGCGACTGTTGCGCCTGTACCACGAGGGCAAGTTACCGATCGACGAATTGATAACCCGCGAGTACTCGCTCGACGACGTGCAACAGGGCTACGACGACCTGGCCTCGGGCAAGAACGTTCGAGGCGTCGTTCGCTTCTAGGCAGTTGGCCTCAGTGCCGTGACCCTCCTACCCTTAGTGAATGAACGTCGAGGAGTTGGGCGAAGCGGACGAAAACGAGGTCACGACGCTGTGGGCCGAGACGGGATTGACGCGGCCGTGGAACGACCCGGCGAGGGACTTTCGCCAGGCAGTTGAAGGGCCGGCGTCAGCCGTGCTGGGCCTCCGAGAAGAAAGTGAACTCGTCGGAACGGTCATGGTGGGCTTCGACGGCCATCGTGGATGGATCTACTTCCTTGCCGTGAAGACGCAGCGCTAGCGCCAAAGTCTCGGACGGGCACTCATGACGGCCGCCGAGGATTGGCTGCGGACGAACGGTGCACTGAAGGTTCAGTTGATGGTTCGAAGCGGGAACGAAAGTGTTCTCGGCTTCTACCAACAGATCGACTACGAAGAAGCGCGAGTCGTGGTCTTGTCGCGTTGGATAAGCGCCGAGCGATGATGACTACCGGAAGCTGAGGCGTGCGAGACTGTTGACCTCGTGGCGCCTAGTGAACACCCACGCCCGCGAGATAACGCCCGTGGTTAGTTGCGAGCCATTCGGCGTCTCGTCGCATCTCTTTGGCGATGTCTTTGAACTCATCGAGCGCTGGATTGACGCCGACGAGGGTAAATTCGTTTTCAACGATTCGCAGGTCCAGTCCCCAGACGTCTTCGAGAATTCGACGAATCCATCCCGAAGCGTGGTCCCAACCCTCGCGGGGCGTTCCCGCTCCGTACGCGCCGCCTCGAACGACGACGAGGACCGCGGGCTTGTTCGCGAGGGGACGCTCACCCGAGGCTGAAGAGATTCGTGGATCAGTCATGACGACGTCCACCCAGGCCTTGAAGTGCTGTGAGACACCGAAGTTGTACAGAGGCACGGCGAAGATCAACGCCTCGGCGTCGAGGAGTTCATCGCCGAGGGTCGATGCGAGAGCGGCGGCGTCGCGTTGCGCTTCGCTGCGGTCAAGCTCGTCGGTGCCGTTCGCGGACACGGCGAGCGCCCACGTGGTTGACGGCAAGGGATCGATCCCGATCGAGCGGCGCGTTACTTCGGCGTCGGGTCGATCTTCACGCCAGGCGTTCTCGACGATGTTGGCGATCTCACGACTGACGGAACCATCTTGGCGGATACTGGCATCGAGACGAAAGAGTGACATTTGGGCTCCTAAGTGGGGGACTTCTACTCTACAGGTAACTCTTAAAAACAAAGCCACTCATTCCAGGCAAGTGAATGGTAACCTGGACTAGATGAAAGCCTCGACCCACGAAAACGCCCTAAAGCAAGGAAAGTCGGATGATTCTTGCGCCGGAGAGGCGTCATCGTGCGACGAGGCGCTGGTCCGGGCGTTTCGATTCCTTGGGAAACGGTGGAGCGGGGTAATTCTCGGCACGCTGACCAATGGACCCTTGGGATTCGCTGAACTTGGTCGGCGCGTCGAAGGAATTAGTGACTCGGTCCTCGCTGAACGGCTGAGCGATCTGCAAGTGACCGGTCTCATAGTTCGCGACGTTCAACCGGGACCACCCGTGTCGGTTTCCTACGCTCTCTCTCCCGCGGGCACCGCGCTCATCCCGGCGATGCGCGAACTGAGTACGTGGGCTTCTGGGAACCTTCCCTGCGCTGAACCTCAGTAGTGGTTTCTAGGCTCCGCGGGTTCTTTGGTTCCAGATTTTTCGCCACGGGCACGATGGTGATGAAGTTCTCGCCCGGGGTGCAGGCGTACGACTTCACGTTTGGCTAATGCGCCGACTTGCCCCTAGAAAGTCGATCGATCACGTGGCGCCAACGTCTCGTCACTTCGCCGGTCGCTTGGGCCAGTCGTTCCTGGTGCTCGTCTCGCGAAGCGGAGAGTCCGAGGGCTTCTTTGAGTCCCATGGAGGACTTGGTGACGTGGGGGGTCAACGTGCGAAAGGACTTCGTTTGCCAGGCGCCCTGGGCGACGCCCACGCCGTAGGCCAGGTCGTCGACGACGCCGAGAGGAATGTCGGTGACGTGGGGCCGGTGATGGCGCCAGCGCCACGCGGTGCCTACCGCGAAGAGAACGAGCGCGCGGGTGCGAAGCCGCGGATGCAGCGCCGCCAGGAGAAGTCCGACGCCAAACGTGCGAACGACGCCTCGAGCGAGTGGGCCGCCGGCACGGACCATGTTCCGAGTCACTAACTCCGTCGCGACCTTGTTCGGCTGGTCGGCCATCTGGAAGTACTCGTCGCGCGCGTGATTGCGCGCGGCTCGAACTAGCCGCCCCCCAATCGCTGGTTGCCCCGCGAGCACGGAGATCCACGCGAGCAGCGTCCACGGGTCGCTACGCAGCGGCGCGAGTCGCGCGCCGTGGCGCCTAGCGAGTTCGCCACTGGACGCCCCGTAGCGTTGGCGTTGCAGCCACCATTTTCGCCACGACGTCCGTGTCCGGTGTGTCACGACGACCCTCGAATCATATCGAACGAGCCAACCCCGGTCGTGAAGTCGCCAGACGAAGTCGACGTCTTCGCCCACGCGAAGTGCTTCGTCAAAACCTTCGCCGAACGCCTCGCGTCGCACCATCAGACACGCACTCGGCACGTAGCCCACGGGCCCCCCGGGTACGACGAGACCGCTTCGTTCCCCCATGTCGAGGGGGCTGAAGTGTTGCTCGAACTTCTCTCGTGTCGAACTGCCCTCGGGGCCCTGGACGCGAGGCGCCGTCGCCGCGACCAGGGGATCCGTGAACGCCGCGTAGAGCCGTTGGGCGACGTCGTGGGCGTCGTCCATCGACACGTCAGCGTCGATGAACCACAGGAACGGTCTCGACGTGGCGAGAGCGGCCGCGTTACGAGCGTGTGAGGGCCCCTCGTTCTCTTGAAGGCGTAGAAGCGTGGCGTTGTAGTCCTTGGCGCACGTCGCGGCGTCAACAGCGTGGGGGGAGCCGTCGTCGACGATCGTGACGTGAAAACCCTCGAGGTCGCCCAGGATCGTTTCGAGCGACGCGTCGTCGTTGAAGAAGGGAATCACGACGTCAATCTCGTCGACGTTTAGGTCGTTGGCGAAGTGTGGGTGCAAGAGTCCTTGTTGGACCAACGTACGCGCGAAGCGTTCTTCGCCGGGGCGCACGAACCCACCGTGTTGCCATCGATCAGCTACGGCTCGTGAGGGACCCACTAAGCGCAACAGTCGCCAGGGACTCCCGCCACTGACGAGGTCCCGGTCGACAAAGGTGGCGTGCTCGTCCAACGACACTCGGGTGCCTTCGGGGATTGGGACCTCGACGGGCGAAAGAGCCAGTGGTAAAAGAGTGCTCACGCCGCGAGTCTTTCACGCCCGGACCCAAGGCGTCCTTCGCACAAGGCAGAATGGAATCGTTCGAGGAGAGAGCGTGACGCCAGAGACATTAGTTAAAGAGGACAAAACCGAAGAAGTTGAAGAGTATGAAGAGTTGCTCGTCGAGGAAGTCTCCATTGACGGACTCTGTGGGGTCTACTAAGTCGTGACACAAACGACGGTGGACGCCTTTGACGCGTCGCAGTATTGGCAGCTCAGTGAACAGGTCTCACTGCGCGACGAAGAGTTTGGCGCGTTGGCCTACCACCACGTCAACCGCCGACTCGTCTTTTTGAAATCGCGAGAGCTCGTCGAACTAGTGCGGCGTCTCGGCGACTTTGAGAGCGCCAACGACGCCGTACGCGCCCTCGTCGCGGCCGACCAGCACGACCGTTACGTGGCGGCCCTGGCCGCACTCAACAAGTCGGAACTACTCCGTGGGCGCTGAGTCGTCCCTACGTAACCGCTTCGAGCGCGGGCTCGCCGCGCCCATCTGTCTCACGTGGGAGCTCACCTACGCGTGCAATCTCGCCTGCACGCACTGTCTCTCGTCGTCGGGACGACGCGATCCCCGAGAACTCACGACTACTGAAGCGAAGGGCTTAATCGGCGAGATCGCCGCGATGCAGATTTTTTACGTCAACATTGGCGGTGGCGAACCGATGATCCGGCGCGACTTCTTCGAACTGATCGAACACGCGGTCAACCAGCACGTAGGCGTCAAGTTCTCGACGAACGGAACCCGTATTGATAGATCGGCCGCGAAGCGCCTCGCGGGAATTGACTATCTCGACATCCAGGTCTCGATCGACGGCGCCGACGCCGCGACGAGCGACCGAATTCGTGGCGTCGGGAGTTACGACGCCGCACGGCGAGCGATGGACAATCTGCGCGACGCCAACTTTGGCGAGTTCAAGATCTCGGTCGTAATGACCAAAGAGAGCGTCGAGCAACTCGATGACTTCGAAGCCCTCGCGAAGTCCTACGGCGCCGAACTTCGACTAACTCGACTTCGTCCTTCGGGCCGGGGTGTCGAGGTATGGAACGAGCTACACCCCACGCTCGAACAAAATCGTCAGCTCTACCGGTGGCTCTTGGATCGACCCAACGTCTTGACGGGCGACTCGTTCTTTCACCTTTCGGCTCTCGGAAGTCCCCTCGAGGGACTCAACCTCTGTGGCGCGGGCCGCGTGGTCTGTCTCATCGATCCCGTAGGTGACGTGTACGCCTGTCCGTTCGTCATCCACGATGAGTTTCGTGCCGGGAACGTTCGAGACGCCGGCTTTGGATCAGTGTGGACGAACAGCGAACTCTTTCGGTCTCTTCGCGAGCCCGGCAACCCCGGCGCGTGCGCGTCGTGTGGTTCGTACGACGCGTGTCGAGGCGGCTGCATGGCGGCGAAGTTCTTCACTGGTCTTGAGATGTCCGATCCCGACCCCGAGTGTGTCTTCGGACACGGCGAAACGGCCCTCGCGACCAAGCGTGTATCAATTCGACCACTCTCGTCACCCGACCACTCGAGAAGGGTACCGGTGACGCTTTTCGCGCGGTAGTACCTGTGGTGCGCGCAGACCCCTCCGGTAGTCTCGCAGTGAGCGGTAACGGGGGATAGATGGCAAGTTCGTGGTTCGAGACCGTGGCGATAGCGCAACGTCGCGCCGAGAAACGCCTCCCGAAGTCGGTCTACGCGGCACTGGTCGCGGGGTCGGAGAAGGGACTCTCCTCGAGTGACAACCTGGCGTCGTTCGACCAGTTGGGTTTCGCGCCGCACGTCGCCGGTCTCTCCAACGAGCGCTCGATGGCCACCACGATTATGGGTCAATCGGTGTCGATGCCGGTCATCATTTCGCCCACGGGCGTGCAGGCCGTTCATCCCGAAGGCGAAGTCGCCGTCGCCAAAGCGGCGGCGAGTCGCGGCGTCGCCATGGGGCTCAGCTCGTTCGCCAGCCGCTCTATCGAAGACGTCTGCGCCGTCAACGATCAAGTGCTCTTTCAGATGTACTGGTCGGGAGATCGCGACACGATGGTCCAACGAGTGGAGCGAGCGAAGAACGCGGGCGCGAAGGGCCTGATCCTCACCCTTGACTGGTCCTTCGCGAACGGACGCGACTGGGGCAGCCCCTGGATTCCCGACAAGATTGACCTGAAGGCCGTTCTGAAGTTGGCACCAGAGGTTCTTGCACGACCGAGGTGGCTCTGGTCCTTCGCGAAGACCGGTCATCTACCGACCCTCACCACGCCCAACATGGCCGCGCCGGGAGAAGATCCGCCGACGTTCTTTGGCGCGTACTACGAGTGGATGCAGAGCACGCTCCCGAGTTGGTCGGACGTGGCGTGGCTGCGCGAACAGTGGCAGGGACCTTTCATGGTGAAGGGCGTCAGTCGCGTCGACGACGCCAAACGCGTCGTCGACTTAGGCGCCAGCGCCTTGTCGGTGTCGAATCACGGCGGGAACAACCTTGACGGCACACCGGCGCCCCTTCGAGCGCTGCCC
>OCTA010000298.1_pt1 | contig 45883 bp, 25 predicted proteins | sample 1538991 | NCBI WGS metagenome assembly OCTA01 (sample SAMEA3539302, study PRJEB22396) | soil metagenome | biome: tundra; feature: field; material: soil | place: USA | collected 2010-05 | depth 0.15 m
ACTGGAATGAGGCTCTGTACTTCCAGATCGACAGCACGGTAAACGCAAACCGCCCCATCTTCCCGAACTACACGGTCAACATCACCGACCCCAAGTACGCGGCGCTGGTGACCCAGATCACGGAGGGGTCTGGGTCAAAGGCTGTGAGTGGGGCCTATTACTACGGGACCGCAATCAATCAGGCCATCATCGACTGCAACGCGGCCGGGGGCGGGAAAGTGGTGATCCCGGTGGGCGGCTCGCTGAACACCAATATCATGAATGCCCCGGTGGGAGGATCGATCAACGCGGGCACGCCATGCCAGCCGAATAGTTTGTATTATTCGGGTTCCATAAACCTTTTGAGCAATGTCAACCTTTACCTTGCGCCGGGAGCCCACGTTGCCTTCGTGCGGAATCCGACGAATGTCTACTACCCGTGCGTGCCCGGAACTTATCAGGGCCAGATGATGTATAATTTTTCCCCGCCTATCTATGCATTGAATCAGAGCAACATAGCGCTTACCGGTGGCGGCTACACTTCTTGCTTTGATATGCAGGATCACGTCAGCAGTTGGACCTATCCGACCAGGGTGTCCGGCGCCACCGCGGGGAGCAATAACACGCTCAACGACGAGGATTACGAGCTGGTTCCGTTGACGGGCAGGATAATAACGGATGTCGGAACCGTGCCGGCGCTGATTCCACAGGTGAACGGGGCATGGGGATCGGGGCTCGGATACACGCTGGCCCCGCCGCCTGCCGGCACGGTCATGGGCTCGGGGGTAAGCAACGTCCATTCGGCTTGGCAGACGCCGGAGCTGCTCGAGTTCGTCTATTGTAACCGCGTCTATATTTCAGGCGTCGAGGACTATTCCTCCATATTCTGGAATACGCATCCGTTTGAATGCACGAATGTGCTGATTCAGCACTTCACCGCCTATGAGCAATCGCATATGACTGACGATGGGTGCGATCCGGAGTCGTGCACGAATATCGTGATGGAAAACAACAATATCAATGCATGGGATGACTGCACGGCGATAAAGTCCGGCAGAAATGTGGAGGCCAGATGGCCGATGGGCGATGGCTTCGGCGGCGTGATCGTTCGTCATGCAACCCAGAACCTCATTAATAGAAACGGGTCGTCTTATAATCAGGGCGGTAATTCATCCGGGCTGGGTTGCGGGAGCGAAAATGCCGGCGGCGCATTTAACATATTCATCGAAAATTACACATGCGGCGGCAACGGAATATCCCAGGCGCTGAAGTTGAAGACGACCGCGTGGAGAAATAACGTGATCGTCGGTGGCTATTATGTCCGGAATCTTACCGCAACCGTGCACCTGTATGGGATCATGAATCTGAATACCACCTATGGGGGGGACGTGGCTTACCCCAACGCCGATGTGTGCAACCCCACCTTTAGGGACGTGTACATGGAAAACGTGAATACGACACCCGATTCCAATACGGCCTATCCGCCGTTCCTGATCTCAGCCAACGGCTCTTTTCCGCGGTGCCCGCAGACAAACATCAACTATAGGAATTCGACGTTCAACTGCTCGGGCTCCACGAACACGTATTCCGGGGCGCTCTCAGGCTTTCCGGCCGCTCCGTTTTACGCGAATCTCAATGCGTCGAACATTTCCATGGTGAATTCGACGACAGGTGTGACCACGGTGGTCAACACGACGCCGATCAATCTCATGGGTGCGCCGACACTTACCGTGTCGAATGCTTCCGTAACGCTGACGGCGGACAGCGAGTACAACACGGGCGTGCCGGCGAATGGCTCGTCCGACACGTGGAAGGGGCCCTACACGTTCACCCGCAACGAGCCCGTCAACCAGGTGCTGTCCCGCAAGTCCCTGGTGATAAGCGGCCAGCTGGATTTGAGCACCTATCCGGGCTTCGCCACCCCGACCGGATCGGGCGGCGCGGGCGGCGTGGTGAGCGTCTACGTCGATAGGACGACGACGGCGGTTACCTGCACGTTGTCGCCGACCGGTGCGTTTACAAGCGGAGCGATCACGCTAACGGACAATCCGGAGCCATACTGGTACATGGGCTACCATATGGTTGCGTTGGTTATCCATGATGCCAGCTACCTGAACATCAATGGGTACGTTTACGATGTCGCCTATCAAGGCGGCGCCCTGAGCCAGACCGTGAAGGCCTCTCCCGCCACCCTCAGCGTGACGGCTGGCAATACGCAGCTCGTGAACGCGGTGGTGAATGCATCCGACTTCCTGGTGGGTGGCGCCCCGGTTTCAACGATCGTCTCGGTGACAGGCAATCAAGGGGCGCTCCCAGCCTCGAACTATGTGATCAATCCGTCGGGAACCAATCCACTGCAGGTCACCCTGGCGGCCCAAGCGGGCCTGATCTACACGCTGACGATCCAAACGACGGACAGCTTTGGCAATACGACCACGAGCACCGTCGATGTCATCGGCTACTCGCCGCTGCCACCGATCCGAAGGCTGTAGCTGTAGTCCATCCGACGGCAAGATTCGCCCGGACTGTGAGATTTCCGGGCTGACAGGACCCGCCCATCACTCGATGGGCGGGTCTTTCTTTGTGTGCGCATCGCCCCTCCGGGAAGTTTCGCACATGAACCCCTGGCCGGGCGGGCCTGCCTCAACGGCGCCGTTCAGACGACGATTCCCGCCAAAAGCCTCGGCAGTGGCACAGTTTGGCTAAAGAGGGCCCTTTCGGGTCGTTACTGGCCTCATTGGCCGGCTCTGGGCCGCCTCGCACGGGGCGGCCGGCTCGACGGCCAGACCGGGTCTTGGCCAGCTCAGACCCGAAAGGGCCCTCTTTAGCCAAACTGTGCCATCACCAAAGCCTCACTGGGGGGCGGCCGTCGCGAGAGATTTTTCGATCAGGCTGTCCACCTCCCCGCGGGCGAGGCCGAGGACGCCCGCCATGTGGCGGATAACCAAGCCGTTCTTGTCGACGAACAGATATTGAGGCAGCACGGTGAAGCCGAACTTGTCGATGTAAGGATTCTTGAAGCTTCCATCGAAGTAGAATGCCCACGGAAGGTCGTGGTCTTTCTTGTATTGAAGGACAGGCTGCGACAGGCTCTTATTCATTTCCCAGGTGATGGAGATGATTTCAAAGCCCTTCGCGTGGTACTTGGCGTAGAGGGACTTCATCAACGGATCCTCCTTGCCAACCTCGTCGCCCCAGGTGACTTTGCGAAAGTCGATCAGCACAACCTTGCCGCGCATCGCAGCGAGATCCACCTTTCGTCCCTCGACGTCCACAAAGCGCATTTCCATGGGGGTTTTCATCGCCTCGGCAATCGCATCGGGGCCCGCGGCGAGGGCGCGGAGCGATGCGTTCTTGCTTGATCTGAACCCAGCCTTGATGGAATCGCCGCCGTCTTCGGCATACCCCCGCGCATTTTTCACCACCAAGGCAGCCGAATCTGTCAGCGTTTTGGAATTCGCGTCCGGAAACTCCGCGGCCACGTCTTCAATCTCCTTGGCAAATTTCTCCCAATCGATATCCCAGCCCTTTTTTCGGCCGGACATGGCCTCGATTGTGGCTCCGCTCACCTCGCGCGCTATGGGTTCCAAACGCAGCCTGCAGCGCAGGTTGACCGGCGCTGAAGGGGCTGCGAGGCAAGCGGACTCGGCGGACGCGATATCTTTCTTCCATTGATCCTCGGCCTGGGCCTGCTCGGTCGAAACGCCTCCCGTGAGACCGGTCCGAAAATTGTAGTTCATCGCCAGGTAATCATCCAAATGATTGTCGAGAACGAACTCCAGCCAGGTCCATCGTCTCGGGTCGGCGGGGTTGTCCGCGAAGAAGCGATATCCGAGATCTGCGACGAGCCTTCTGGCCGAGGAATAGAGGCTCGTGCAATCGCGGGCGTCCGGCCCTTCCGGGAGTTCGGAAAAAGCTGAAAACGGAGTGGTCTTAAGAAACGTCATGATCCCCGACAGGGCCATCCATTGTTGGCCGGTTTTGTCGGGAACCTTGACGGAGTCCGCTTTTATGATGTGCGAGGAATCTTGCGCGCGGAGCGGGCAAAGCCCAAGCGCCGCTGCAGCCGCGATAATGATGCAGTTCGATGCCCTTCGTGGGTAGATGGTCGTGATCATGAGGATACGCCACGCTGGATCGGCAATGCCCGATCGTCAACGACCGAACGGATCGTCAGGCCCTTCACGAACAGCGCCTCGCCGATCTCCGCTCACTTCCGGCGCGCGCGAAGGGCGTTCAGATTGTCGCGCGCTTCGGTCAGGGCCGGATTGAGTTGGAGAGCCAATTCCCAGTGGGCAGCTGCTTCGTCGTAACGTCCCGCTCTGGCGTAGAGCGCGGCAAGATCGTTCTGCGCTTCAGGGTTGTCCGGATCGATCCGCAGGGCCTCCTCGTAGTGTGCCATGGCCTCGGGCAGGCGGCCGGGAAGGGTGGCAAGGGCGTTCGCCAGATTCTCATGGCCCTCTGCCATGTCCGGCTTGAGTCTCAGGGCCTCCTGGTAGTGCGTTATGGCCTCGGACATGCGCCCGGGCAGGGTGGCTAGGGCATTTGCCAAGTTCTCATGGACTTCGGCGGTGTCCGGCCTGAGTCGCAGGGCCTCCTCGTACTGCGCGATGGCCTCGGGCAGGCGACCGGGGAGGGTTACCAGGGCGTTCGCCAGGTTATAATGACCTTCGGCCATATCCGGCTTAAGTCGGAGGGCCTCCCCGTACTGCGCGATGGCCTCGGGCATGCGCCCGGGCAGGGTGGCCAGGGCATTTGCCAGGTTCTCATGGGTTTCGGCCCTGTCCGGCTTGAGTTTTAGGGCCTCCCCGTACTGCGCCAAGGCCTCGGGCATGCGCCCGGGCAGGATGGTGAGGGCATTTGCCAGGTTCTCATGGGTTTCGGCCCTGTCCGGATTGAGTCGCAGGGCCTCCTCATAGTGCGCCAGGGCCTCCGGCATGCGTCCGGGCAGGGTGGCCAGGGCATCCGCCAGGTTTTCATGTCCTTCTGCCATATCCGGCTTGAGTCGCAAGGCCTCCCCATACTGAGCCAGGGTCTCGGGCATTCGCCGGGGCAGGGTGGCCAGGGCATTCGCCAGATTGTAATGGCCTTCGGCCATGTCCGGATTGAGTCGCAGAGCCTCCACGTATTGCGTCAGGGCCTCCGGCATGCGCCCGGGCAGGCTAGCCAGGGCATTTGCCAGGCTCTCGTGGGTTTCGGCTCTATCCGGTTTAAGTCGCAGGGCGTCCTCGTAATGCGCAATGGCCTCGGGCAAACGGCCGGGCATGGGTGTCAGGACATCCGCCAGGTTCTCATGGGCCTCAGCCATATCCGGCTTGAGTCGCAGGGCCTCCTCGTACTGGGCGATCGACTCAGGAAGCCGGCCGGGCACGGTGGCCAGGGCATTCGCCAGGTTATAATGGCCGTCGGCCCTGTCGGGTTTGACCCGCAGCACGGTCTCGTAATGCGCCAAGGCCTCCGGCATCCGGCCGGGAAGGGTGGCCAGGATATTCGCCAGGTTCTCATGGGCCATCCAGCAGTCGGGATTGCGCTTGAGCGTGTCCGTGTAAAGGGTCTGCAGGTCTGCGTATGTGCGACTTTGGAGCAGCGTCAGCACGGCGAGAAGCCCGGTCATGAGGGCGCACAGCGCCCAGCCCGCCAGGCGCGCCGCGGCCGGAAGCCGGCCGATCCAGGACACCAGGCCGGCGGCGGCCAGCGCAGCCACGCCAAGCAGGGCGAGATGCTGGTAGTGGTCGGAAACGAGCGAATACTCCATGAAGCCCACATCGGTGAAGCCCATGGCCGGCACGAGCATCGCGCCAAAATACAGCCAGGCGAACAGGGCGCCGCGGCCCCAGGGCGAGCGGCCGCGCTTCCCCACGATCCAAAGCCCGGCGGTCGTCCCCACGGCCGCCAGCAGCGGAATCCACCAGCGGAATTCGTCGATATGGATGCTCCACGGCGGATACACAAAGCACAGATTCACCGGCCAGATTGCCTTGGCTGCATAAAACCAGAGCGCGGCGGCCGCCCCCAGCATTCGTTCCACAAATCCGGCCATTCGGTGCCCGTACGCGTGGGATTCGAGCCCGACGTTGACGGCGGTGAAGATCGCGGCGACGGCGAGAAACGGCGCAATGCGCATCCAGTCCGAAGCCTCCAGCCGGCGGTGCCACACGATGATCCCCAGCAGCACCAATGGAAGCGGCGCGACCGATCCCTTGCCGAGCATGGCGAGCACGAACGCCAGCAGACTGAGCCCGTACCAGCCTCCCCGGCCCGACCGGCGGGCCGGGCCGGGCGGGGCGCCCGGGTCCGTCTGTAGAAAGCAAAGAATGCTCAGCAGGAAGAATAGCATCGCCACCAGATTCTTCCGCTGGGTGATCCAGGCAACCGACTCCACATTGACCGGATGAAGCGCGAAGATCAGGGCCGCTAGATACGCGCCGGGGATTTTCAGCCGCTTCAAGATCGTCCAAAGCAAAAGCGCCTCGCCAATATGCATCAGGACGTTGGTCGCATGGTAGCCGCCGGCGCGCATTCCCCAGATGCGCCACTCGACCCATAGCGTCGTGGACGTCAGCGGCCAGTAGTCGGGGGCCTGCGTCGTAAGCCATAGGCGCCGCAGCCCGTCGGCGGCCTTGATGAAGGGGCTCCGCGTCAGAAAAGTGTCATCGTCCCAGATAAAGCCGCCGGCAAGGGCAGGAACGTAGGCGAGCACGGTCAACCCGGCGAGAAGCAGGACCCCAAGCAGCAGGCGCCGTTTGCCCGAGGCATGCGCGTCGGTTGGGTTTGGGGCCGGGCGCGCCGTATCAGCCATGGAGAAACTGCCGGGCGGGTGCCGCGACACGGGATGGGGCGGTCAACTTCCGCATAGTGCGTCCTCTCATAGGGATTCCCTTGCCGATCAGCGATCGTTAGGTTGCAGACGCTGAAGGGCCTCCCTCGCGGGAGCAAGATCGGGATCGATCTTCAAGGCAGCCTCATAGTGAAGCGCCGCCTCCCCCTGCCGGTCCGGCATTGCCTCCAGCACGCGCGCCAGGTTGAAGTGCATGACAGAGGAATTGGGCATGAGCCGCAGGGCAATCTCGTAGTGGACGATCGCGTCGGCCTGCCGTCCGGGAAGGCTGGCAAGCAGAAAGCCCAGGTTATTGTGCGCCTCGGCAAAATCCGGTCTGAGGCGCAGGGCAGCCTCGTAGTGGGCGATCGCGTCCGCTTGCCGGTCCGGTTCGGTGGCAAGAAGGCCGGCCAAGTTATTGTGCGCCTCGGCATAATCCGGCTTAAGGCGCAGGGCTTCTTCGTAGTGGGCGATCGCCTCCGCCTGCCGCCCGGGATCGCCGGCGAGAAGCAAGGCCAGGTTGTTGTGCGCCTCGGCAAAATCCGGCCTGAGACGCAAGGCTGCCTCGTAGTGGGCGATCGCCTCCGCCTTCCGCCCGGGCTGTTTGGCAAGAAGGTTGGCCAAGTTGTTGTGTGCCTCGGCGTGTTCCGGCATGAGCTGCAGGGCGGTCTCGAAGCGGACTGCGGCCTCCCGGAACCGGCCCGACTTGGACAGGGCCAGGCCCAGGTTATAATGCGCCTCGGGATTGAGGGGTTCGAGCCGCAGCGATTCCTCGAGCAAGGCGATGGCTTCCGCGAGCCGACCCTGCTTCGTCAAGAGGGCGCCCAAATTGTTTTTGGCCAGCCAGCACTGCGGGTTTTGCTTCAGGGTGGCCGCGTAGAGAGTCTGGGCATCGCGATAGATTGCGCACTGGCGCCAGGTCAGCGCGCCGAGGACGCCCATGACGGCCACCGCCGCGCTGACCCGCAACAATCGCCACGTTTCGCCCGGCGCGGAGGGGGGCCGGGTGTGGCCGTTTGGCCGACCCGGTGCGGCGAGCGAAGACAAGCAGGCGATCACCCCCATGCTCGCCAGGTACTGGAAGTGGTCTGCCACATAGGAGAAAACGAAAGGAAAGACATTAAAAAAGCCGAGGGCGGGGAAAAGCGTGCCGCAATAATACAAGAAAGCCGCCAGCGGTCCCCGCCGGCCCGCGCGCGCGATCCACCCAAGCGCTCCCATTAACGCCAGTGCCGCCGCCGGAAAAACATGTTGCCACCACACCCGCCCATCCACCTCCCATCGGGGATAAATGAAGATCAGCTTGGCCGGCCAAACGAGCTTGCCCAGGTAAAACCACACCGCCCGCCCGGCCAGCAGGCACCGCTCGACGCTTTTCAAATGAAAGTCGTTCCCATGCGCCCCGACATAATTCCACTCCACCCAGGCCGTAAACAGGCCGGAGGCCGCTCCCAGCGCGAACCAGAAGAGCAGCGGCGCCACGTCTTCCCGCCACGCCAGGCGCCCGCGCCGCCACCAAGCCACGACGAGCAGCGCCGCTGGGAGGGTCGCCGTCACGCTCTTCGTCAGGACGGCGAGAACGAACAGCACGGTCGCCAGAACGTAAAGACCCGGCCGGGGCACCAAAGCCCGACCTTCGTTTCGCGAAGCCGAAGCGCGCTGCGCCGTTGCCCCGGTCCAACGAGCGGAGGCGGGCCCGGCGGGCTCCCTCCACCTGAGGTACGCCCATGCGGACAAGAGATAAAGCACGGCCGACAGCGTGTTCTTCTGCTCCGATATCCAGGCGACGGATTCGACGCAGACCGGATGCAGGGCGAACACCAGCCCCGCCACCCAGGCGCCCGGCACGGCCAGCCGCCGCAAGACGGCGACGAATAGACAAGCGGCGGTCGCGTGGAGCAGGACGTTCAACAGATGATATCCCAGCGCCGAATCGCCCCACAGCCAGTGCTCCAGCCAGAACGCGCTGTGCAGGATCGGATAGTATTGCTGCGTCGCCCCCACCTCGAACCAGATCCGCCACAGCCCGTGCAGCGATCGCAGCGCCGGCCGCGTCACGTGCGCGTCATCGTCCCAAATGAACCCGCCGCGGATCGCCGGCACGTAGGCTGCCGCCGTCGCGAGGAAGATGGCCGCGCAGGTCCAAAGCGCCGGGCGGCGATTGCCCGAGGCACGCACACTCATGGTGATAGGGACCGGACGCGCCGCACTAGGCATAGAGAGCCTTGCCGGGGCCTGCCGCGACACGGGATGGGGCGGTCAACTTCCGCATAGTGCGTCCTCTCATAGGGATTCCCTTGCCGATCAGCGATCGTTAGGTTGCAGACGCTGAAGGGCCTCCCCTGCGGGAGCAAGATCGGGATCGATCTTCAAGGCGGCCTCATAGTGAAGCGCCGCCTCCCCCTGGCGGTCCGGCATCGCCTCCAGCACGCGCGCCAGGTTGAAGTGTATGATGGCGGAATTGGGCATGAGCCGCAGGGCAATCTTGTAGTGGGCGATCGCCTCTGCCCGCCCGTCGGGCTGGCGGGCCAGGAGCGTGGCCAGGTTGCAGTGCGCCTCGGCATAGTCCGGCTCGATTCGCAGCGCCTCCTCGTAGTGTGCGATGGCTTCGGGCGTGCGCCCGGGAATCCCGGCCAGCGCATTGGCAAGGTTGTTGTGCGCCTCGGCATAATCCGGCCTGATTCGCAGCGCCTCCCCGTAGTGCGCGAGAGCCTCGGGTGTGCGTCCGGGCATCCCGGCCAGCGCATTGGCCAGATTATAGTGCGCCTCGGCGAGGTCCGGCTTGAGTCGCAGCGCCTCCTCGAAGTGCGCAAGGGCCTCGGGCATGCGCCCGGGAATCGCGGCCAGCGCATTGGCGAGGTTATTATGCGCCTCGGCATAATCCGGCCTGATTCGCAGCGCCTCCCCGTAGTGCGCGAGAGCCTCGGGTGTGCGTCCGGGCATCCCGGCCAGCGCATTGGCCAGATTATAGTGCGCCTCGGCGAGGTCCGGCTTGAGTCGCAGCGCCTCCTCGAAGTGCGCAAGGGCCTCGGGCATGCGCCCGGGAATCGCGGCCAGCGCATTGGCGAGGTTATTATGCGCCTCGGGATAATCGGCTTCAAGTCGCAGCGATTCCTCGAGCAGGGGAATCGCTTCATTCAGCTGGCCCTTCGCCGTCAAGACGGCGCCCAGATTGTTGTCGGCCATCCAGCACGAGGGATTCCGCTGGAGAATCGTCCGATAAAACGTTTCGAGATCGCGGTAGGTTCGGCACTGCGCCCAGGTCGACTGGCCGAGCGTGCCCGCCAGCGCGACGACGACGAGCGCGCCGGCCGCCCTGAGGCGCGGCGGAAGATTCCCAAGCGCAAGAGCCAATCCATACGATGCGAGAGCGACGACGCCAATGATCGCAAGGTGTTCGTAATGATCGGCCACCAGCGAATACCTCATGAAGTACACGTCGGCGAAGCCTAGGACCGGCGCCAGCATCACGCAGAAATACCCCCAGGCGAACAGTGGCGGCCGGCTCCAGCTCCCGCGATACCGCCATAGCGCCATCGTCATGCCGGCCGCCGCCAGCAGAGGCATCCACCACAGCGGATTGCCCGTGCGGATATTCCATTGCGGATAGACGAAGATCAGGTTGAAGGGCAGCAAGGCCTTCCAAAGATAGAACCAAACCGCGGCGCCGGCCCCAAACGCGCGCTCGGCGAAGCCGGCGTCTCGAATGGGCGTGCCTTGGCCGCGGTGCTGAAACCAGACATTCACAAGGGCAAGGACCGCCGCGACGAGGAAGAAAGGCGCAATGCGCCCCAGATCCCGAAGCACAAGCCGGCGCCGCCACGCGATCACGCCCAGGAGCACCACCGGCAACATCGCGATCGACCCCTTGCTGAGCATGCCCAGTGCGAAGGCCAGCAGGCTCAGCCAGTACCATCGCCCCCGACGGAAACGATCCCGGCCACTGGGCCCTGCGCTCGAATACACGTCGGCCTTCAGAAAACCATGGATCGACAGCAGAAAGAACAGCATCGCCATGAGGTTCTTCCGCTGGGCAATCCAGGCGACCGATTCAACGTTGACCGGATGGAGGGCGAAGATGAGCGCCGCGAGGAAAGCGCCGGGCATGCGCAGTCGTCGCAGGATCGTCCACAGCAGCAAGGATTCGCCGATGTGCAATGCCAGGTTGGTGATGTGATAACCCAGGGCATGCATCCCCCACAGGCGCCACTCGACCCACAGCGTGGTGTACGTTACCGGCCAGTAATCCGCAGCTTCGGATGTGAACCAGAACCTGTACAGACCGTCGGCGGCCCTGATCAGGGGGTTCTGGGTCAGCATCCCATCATCGTCCCAAATGAACCCGCCTTTGAGCGCCGGGAGATAGGCGAGCGCGGTCGCGCAGACAAGAAACGCTCCCGCCAGAAACGCGAGGCCGCGCCCTCGCGCAGGTTTCGAAGCATCGGCCGGGTCCGGCGCGCCGCTCTTCGTCCGGACTTCAGGGAGCCGTGAGGCATCCCGAAAGATCGCCAAGGTTGTCCATCGCAGGTCCATGGATCAAGCGGGTCAGCGATCCGATTGCTGCAAACGGCGAAGGGCCTCGCTGGCGGGACCAAAATTGGGATTGATCTTCAAGACAGCCTTAAAATGCAGGGCGGCCTCCGCTTGCCTGCCCGGCAGCTTCGCAAGCTCGCGCGCCAAGTCGAAGTGTATGATATAAGAATCGGGAAGAATGCGCAGGGCGGATTCGTAGTGGGCGATCGCATCCGCTAGCCGGCCGGGTTGCGTGGCAAGAAGCGTGGCCAGATTGCAATGCGCCTCGGCATAGTCCGGCTTGAGACGCAGGGCCGTCTCATACTGGGCGATCGCATCTGCCTGCCGGTCGGGCTGGCTGGCCAGGACGTTGGCCAGGTTGTAGTGCGTTTCGGCATTGTCGGGCTTGAGACGAAGGGCGGCCTCGTACTGGACGATCGCATCCGCCTGCCGATCGGGCTGGCCGGCGAAAAGGTTGGCCAGGTTGCCGTGCGCCTCGGCATAGTCGGGCTTGAGACGCAGGGCGGCCTCGTAGTGGGCGGTTGCATCCGTCTGCCGATCGGGCTCGGTGGCGAGCAAGTTGGCCAAGTTTGCGTGGGCCTCGGCGAAATCCGGCTTGAGTCGAATGGCAGTTTCGTAGTGGGCGATCGCATCCGTCTGCCGATCGGGCTCGGTGGCGAGCAGGTTGGCCAGGTTGTTGTGCGCCTCGGCATAGTCGGGCTTGAGTTGCAGGGCCGTCTCGAGGTGGGCGATCGCCTCCGGCCGCCGGCCGGGCCAGCCGGCGAGAAGCGTGGCCAGGTTGTTGTGCGCCTCGGCGTAGTCGGGCTTGAGTCGAAGGGCGGCCTCGAAGTGAACGATCGCATCGGCCTGCCGGCCGGGCCGGCTTGCCAGAACGTTGGCAAGGTTATTGTGCGCCCAGGCATTGTTCGGGCGGTGAAGCACGGTGTCCTGATAGAGGGAGAGACTGTCGTGGTAGGTGTCGTTTCGGGCCGCAGTGAGAACGCCAAGCACGGCCGCGATGATGGCGCCCAGCGCCAGGGCTTTCCGCCCCCAGAACCGGTGGAGCAAAAGGACGGTCCCGATCACCACGGCGGCGAGCGGAAGATATATGCGGTGCTCCGCAAGCATCTGGCGCGTTCCTCCGACGAAGCTGGAGGTCGGAGCGAGAATGAGAAAAAACCACGCGCCAAGGAAACCGCTGGCAAGGCGCCTCGCGAGGGCGTACGCGGTGGCGGAAAGGATTGCGAGGAGGGCAATGGCCCAGGGCAGCGCCTGGCTGAATCGAACGAAATCGGTGCCGTAGTCGATGATCAGGGGCGAGGGCCAGAAGCAGAGCCTGAGGTAGTGAAAGATCGCGCGAGATTGACACAGGGCGTAATCCCATGCGGCGATCCCCGCCCGCGATCCGATCGTTCCCCCTCGGTCTCCGGTCGACAGGACAAGACAAGCGAGCACGAGCCAGCTCGCGGCAAGCCCGACGTACAAAAGGCGCCGCCGGCGCCACGCCTTGGCGAAGGAGCCGGCCAGGAAGGTCCGGTCGTAAAGAAAGACCGCGATGGGCAGCGCAATCGCCACCTCCTTGGTCCCGGCGCACACCCAGGCGGCGGCGACGCTGAGCGCCTGCCACCAAAAGGAACGAGCGGACTCGGCGGCGCGGATCGCCCCGTAAAGCGAAACAAGGAAGAGAAGCCCCATGAGGGACTCGGCCCGTTGGGTGATGTAACTCACCGACTCAGTCTGGAGCGGGTGCAGGCCAAAGATCAGGGCGCAGACGCAGGAGACGGGCAGGGCGTCCCGACGGAGGGCATCGCCAGACCTCGTGAGGGTTCGGCGGACAATGCCGAAAAGGACGAGACACGCCAGCACGTGAATTGCGAGGTTACCGATGTGGTAGCCCAGGACCGCCGTCCCTCCGAGTGCATAATTGAGCGCAAAGGAAAGATTGAGAATGGGACGGCCTTCCACTGTCGCGCCTGTTCCGTGCATCGGAGAAAGAACGTTGGAAAGCGGCAGGAGATGGCGGATCGTGGAATTGTCCCCTACGGACAGCATGTCATCAAAGACGAACTCCCCGGTGAGGCTGTTCGCATAGGCCGCGACGATCGCGATCACGATCAAGGCTGCGGCAAAACCTCCGCTCCGAGTCGTATTGGGCGCCTGGCGTGTCGATTGGGTCACGTTTTCTTTGCTCTGGATATCGGCACATACCCCATAGGCGGGCGTCGCCTTGATTGCAATCGCCGGCAACTTCGGAGTCCCTGGCCTGGGTCAGTTTTCCCGACCCGCAGCTTGACGGGCCTGTGCTCGCAGGCCCAGACGCGCATCAGGACCGGCGTGGGGCCCCATGGCGTTCCGCCGCCCCCCACGTCCAGATGATGCGCGCGAGCTCCGCATGGCCCGTCAAGCTGCGGGTCGGGAAAACTGACCCAAGCCAAGCCTGCGCCCCGTCAAGCATGCCCGCATTTGAGATGAAGATGCGAATTCATTTTACGTCACCCGGCCTTGTGAAAGCATGGCCGGGTGGCCGCAGCGTCGCGCAATCCGAACGCTCCCAAGATCCGCGACGCAGCGTCGCGTTGGCCGATCTTTGCGGGGGCGGCCATTCTTTCAGGCGCGGCATTGGCGGTCTACGCCAACAGCTTTCTTGGACCGTTTTTTTTCGACGACGCCCCGTCGATCGCGGATAATCCGACTATTCGGCATCTTTGGCCGATCGGGCAGGTGCTCTGCCCGCCGTCGAGCGGCGGGCGGACGGTCGCGGGCCGGCCAATGGTGAATCTTTCACTGGCCGTCAATTACGCGTTGGGAGGCACGGGCGTGGCGGGCTATCATGCGCTGAATCTGGCGATCCATGTCCTGGCGGGGCTGACCCTGTTCGGGATGGTGAGGAGAAGTTTTATCCGTTGGCGCGCAATGTCCGCCCGGCAATTTCCCGCGGGCGGCGCAGTTCGGATTCCGGGGAACGACGCGCTCCGGGCCGCGATCTTCGCCCTCGCCGTCGCCCTATTGTGGACCCTGCACCCCTTACAGACCGAATCGGTCTCTTATGTGGTCCAGCGGGCGGAATCGCTGATGGGTTTGTTCTATCTGCTCACCCTGTATTGTTTCATTCGGTATGCCGAACGCGACTCCGCGTTCGGGGACGGGAAAGTTTGGGCGGTACTTTCGGTCCTGTCCTGCCTTCTCGGCATGGCGACCAAAGAGGTGATGGTCTCGGCCCCGATCATGGTGTTTCTGTATGACCGGACGTTTGTGAGCGGGAGCTTTCGCGAGGCCTGGCGCCGGCGCAAGGGGGTGCATCTGGGGCTGGCGGGCACGTGGCTTTTGCTGGGGTTCTTGATCGTCAACGCGGGTGAGCGCGGCGGTTCGGTCGGCTTTGGCCACGGTGTCAGCGGGTGGCACTATGCCCTGACGCAGTGTCGGGCCATCGTCCTGTATCTCAAGCTGTCGCTCTGGCCGCATCCGCTGGTGCTCGATTATGGCACCTCCGTGTCGGCGAGCTTGGCGGGCGTTTGGCCGCAGGCGCTACTGCTCGCCGGGTTGCTGGCGGGAACGGCCTGGAGTCTGGTTCATCGCCCGTTGTTCGGTTTTATCGGAGCCTGGTTCTTTCTGATTTTGGCGCCCACTTCAAGTATTGTGCCTCTTCCGTGGCAGACGATCGCCGAGCATCGCATGTACCTGCCGCTGGCCGCGATCCTGACTTTGGCCGTGCTCGGGATTCGCCGGCTGCCGGCGCGGCCAAGCCTGATCGTGATCATGGTTCTTGCGGCGGGACTCGGAGCAATGACGGCGCGACGCAACTGGGATTATCGCAGCGAGGCGGCGATCTGGGCCGACGCGGTGGCCAAGCTGCCTGGCAATCCCCGGGCTCATTACAACCTGGGAGTCGTTTTGGATCGATCGCATGATCCCGCCGGGGCCATGGCGCTCTACGAGGAGGCCCTGCGCCTCGAGCCGGGCTACGCCGAGGCGCACAACAACCTGGCCGTCCTGCTGGCCGGCATTCCCGGACGGATTCCCGAGGCCCTTGCGCACTACGAAGAGGCGCTGCGCCTCAAGCCGGACTATGCCGAGACGCACAACAACCTGGCCAACGCACTGGCCGGAATTCCGGGGCGAATGCCCGAGGCCATTGCACAATTCGAGGAAGCCCTGCGCCTCATGCCCGATTATGCCGATGCGCACTATAACCTGGGCAATGCGCTGGCCGGCATTCCCGGACGCGTGTCCGAGGCCATCGCCCACTACGAGGCGGCATTGCGCCTCGAACCCGATTATGCCGATGCGCACAACAACCTGGCCAACGCGCTGGCCGGAGTTCCCGGGCGGGTGCCCGAGGCCATTGCCCACTACGAAGCGGCGCTGCGCCTCGAACCGGATCTTGCCGAGGCGCATTATAATCTGGCCAATGTGCTGGCTGGAATTCCCGGGCGCGTGCCCGAGGCCATTGCGCACTACGAAGAGGCGCTGCGGCTCGAGCCGGATTATGTCGAGGCGCACTACAATCTCGCGATGCTATGCGCCAAAACCGGCCGTTTGGACGAGACGGTCATCCACCTGGAAATGGTCCTCAAGCTCAATCCGGCCTTCCGCGGCGTTCGCGATACCTTGGAAAGACTCAGGGCGTTGCGGAAACCGTGACGTGAGCTGCCGGATAGGAGCTAGCGCTCATCCCGCTGCAAACGCTGCAGAGCCTCCCTTGCAGGAGCGAAATCGGGATTGATCTTCAGGGCCGCCCGGTACTGAACGGCGGCCTCCGCTCGCCTGTCTGGCAGTTTCTCGAGCTCGCGCGCGAGATTGAAGTGGATGACAAGGGAATCCGGCATGAGACGCACGGCCGCCTCGAAGTGGGCGATCGCGTCGGCCTGCCGTCCGGGCTGGCTGGCGAAGATCAGGCCCAGGTTATTATGCGCGTCGGCAAGGTCCGGCCTGAGGCGAAGGGCCGTCTCGTAATGGACGATCGCCTCGGCCTGCCGGTCCGGTTCGCCGGCAAGAAGGTTGGCCAGGTTGGTGTGCGCCAGGGCATAATCCGGCTTGAGGCGAAGGGCCGTCTCGAAGTGGGCGATTGCCTCGGCCTGCCGTCCGGGCTGGCCGGTGAGAAGCAAGCCGAGGTTATTGTTCACCTCGGGAAGATTCGGACTGAGGCGCAGGGTGGCCTCGTAATGGGCGATCGCGTCGGCCTGCCGGTCCGGTTCGCCGGCAAGAAGGTTGGCGAGGTTCGTGTGCGCCGTGGCAAGGTCGGGCTTGAGGCGCAGGGCGGTTTCATAGTGTGCGATTGCCTCGGCCTGCCGCCCGGGCTGGCCGGCGAGCAGCAGGCCCAGGTTATTGTGCGCCTCGGCAAGGTCAGGCTTAAGGTGCAGGGCGGTTTCATAGTGGGCGATCGCCCCGGCCTGCCGCCCGGGCTGGCTGGCGAGCAGCAGGCCCAGATTATCGTGCGCCTCGGCATAATCAGGCTTGAGGCGCAGGGCGGTTTCATAGTGGGCGATCGCATCGGCCTGCCTCCCGGGCTGGCTGGCGAAAAGCGCAGCCAGGTTATTGTGCGCCTCGGCAAAGTCAGGCTCAAGGCGCAGGGCGGCCTCGTAGTGGGCGGCCGCCTCCGCCTGCCGGCCCGGTTCGCCGGCAAGCAGGCCGGCCAAGTCGGCTTGCGCGTGCGGATTGTCAGGGCGTTTGGCGACCGTGTCGGACCACAGGGCCACACCGCTGGCATACGCCTCATTCCGCCGAAACGTCAGCCAACCGAAGGCAAAGGCCATGGCCAGCAAGGCGTGGATGCCGCGCCGGTTCCCGAGGCGCCATGCCGCTGCCGCGGAGAGCGCCACGATGGGAACCAGCGCCAGGTACATCCTGTGCTCCGCCATCGTCTGCCGGTTGCCGGGAATCAGGGACGTGGGCGCCAGAATCGAAAAGAAGCACGCGCCGGCCAGTCCTATCGCGGGCCACCGCCAAAGGGCCACGATGGTACCCGCCAAAAGGGCGGCCACGATGGCCGCGGGTACGGCGACGGCCCAGGGATTTTTCGCCCATTCGGTGCCATAGTCGAAAACAAGGGGATGCGGCCACGCGGACAGCCGGAGGTAGCCGACAACGGCTGGAAACTGGGTCAGGTAATAATCCCAGGCCCTCACCCCAATTCCGAATCCCGAGCTGCCGTTCCGCGACTGGGTCGTGCGCACCAGGAGCAGAAGTTCCGGCCAGATACAAGCCAGGCCCGCGTAGGTTTTCCAGCGCTGGCGCAGCGCCTCCCGGATGCTCCCTGCGATGAACGCACGGTCGTAAAGGAGAATTATCAGCGGAGCCGAAACGATCACCTCCTTGGTGGCTGCGCCGAGCAGGCAGGCGAGAATCGCTGCAAAGAGCCAGAAGCGGGGTTTTTCACTGGTCGCCCCGCGGATAAAACAATACACGGTGAGCAGGTAAAAGAGGCCCATCAGCGATTCCGCGCGCTGCACCAGATAGGTCACGGATTCGGCCTGAAGCGGGTGGAGGGTCCAAAGGAGGGTTGCGGCGAGCGCCGGCAACTCGGGCGGGCCGTCCGCTGCCGCGCGCGCAAACGTCCGGCGCAGGACCCCGAAAAGCGTAAGGCCGGCCAAAATGTGAATGAGCAGGTTCACGGCGTGATAGCCGCGCACGTCCAGCCCCCCGGCGGCGAAGTTCAGCGCCAGCGTGAAATTGAGAAATGGCCTCCCGCTGCTCGTTGCATCCAGGGGTGGAACAAACGAACCCGCCAGAGTCCGGATCGTGGTGTTTTCCGCGATCCCCGACACATCGTCAAAGACGAACGGCCCCGAGAAACTATTGGCATACGCGGCCAACGCCGCCGCCGCGATGATGGCCGCCGCCGCAAGAATCTTCCAACGCGGGGCCGGATACTGGATTCTTTGGGTATTCGGTTTGTGCGCCGCCGGAGCCACGCGACCATGTCCATCCCTTGGCAATGGGCCTGTCAAGAGCGCCATGGGTATTCCCGACCCAGGATCTCGCATCTTGCCAAAAACCGCTCATCCAAGGCGGCCCATCCTTGGGCCGGGCCAAACTCCGCTTTTGACCTTTCTCGTTGTCCACCCCTTTTTCATCGGTAGCCTTTCCATCCAATGCCAGTGCAAGGTCCTCTCGCAGGAACTTCATCCCTGAAGCCCATACCCGCTCGGCGCGCGGATTGGCCGGTGTTTGTGTGCGTTGCCGTTCTCGCGGCTGGAACGATGGCAGCCTATAGCCGGACCTTTGGCGTTCCGCTGCTTCTCGACGACATCGGCTCGATCGGGGAGAATCCCTCCATACGCCGGCTGTGGCCCATTGGGACGGCAATGTCGCCGCCAAGCGAGCTCGGAGTCGGCGGGCGGCCCCTGCTCAATCTTTCCTATGCCTTGAACTACGCTTTTGGCGGAACGGCGGTCCCAGGCTACCATCTGGTTAATCTCCTCATCCACGTGCTGGCCGGCTGGACCCTGTTTGACTTGGTGCGGCGCACGCTGCTGCGTCCCAATCTGGCGGAGCGTTTTGGTTCAGCCGCCACCCCACTGGCGCTGGCCGTGAGCGCAATCTGGATGTGGCACCCGGTGCAAACCGAGGCGGTCACCTACCTCACGCAGCGAGGGGAGTCGCTCATGGGGCTGTTCTACCTGCTGACCCTCTATGGCTTCCTGCGGGGAGCAGAGATCGAGGGTAGGGGCCGCCGCCGGATTTGGTTCTCGGTTTCAGTTCTGGCGTGCCTGGCCGGCGTTGCCACCAAGGAGGTTATCATCACCGCACCCCTCATCGTGTTCCTCTACGATCGCACGTTCGTGTCAGGCGGCTTTTCCGGCGCCTGGAGAAGGCATTGGCCGCTGTATCTGGCGCTGGCCGCCACTTGGCTCCCGCTTGGCTGGCTCATGATCGACATTCACCGCCGCTCGGCGGGCTTCGGCCTGGGTGTCGCCTGGTGGGCTTATGCATGTGTCGAGTGCAAGGTCGTCATTCGATACCTCCTTCTTGCCTTTTGGCCGAAGCCCCTGGTTTTCGATCATGGATGGTACACCGCCATCCCTCTGTCGGAGGTCTGGCCTTATGCCCTGGTTCTGGCACCGTTGCTGGCCGGCACCGTCTTCGCTTTGCGCCGGCGACCCGCGGCGGGCTTCGCGGCCTGCTGGTTTTTCCTGATCCTGGCCCCGACTTCGAGCATCGTTCCGCTGACGGGTCAGGCGATGGCGGACCACCGCCTGTACTTGCCCTTGGCGGGCGTCGTTGCGTTCACGGTGCTCGGAGGCTATGCCTTTGCCGGGCGCCGGATCTGGCCCGTGGTTGCCGTCGTTGCCGCCGCCTTGGGCCTGGCCTCCGCCGATCGCAATCGGGATTATGCAAGTGAATTGGCCATTTGGAGCGATACGGCCGCCAAGTGCCCGGACAGCCCCCGGGCGCACAACAACCTGGGAGGCGCGCTATTGCATCTGAACCGGCCGGAGATGCTGCCCCAGGCAAGGGCTGAATTGGAGTTGGCGCTGCGGCTCAAGCCGGATTACGCCGAAGCGCATGTCAATCTCGGGGATGCCCTGGAAAGGACTCCGGGCCGATTGAATGACGCGATCGCCCAGTACGAGGAGGCGCTGCGCCTGAGACCCGACGTTGCCGAGGCGCGCAACAATCTCGCAAATGCGCTGGCGGCGACACCCGGACGCCTGCCCGAAGCGGTGACCCAGTACGAGGAGGCGCTGCGCCTGAGACCCGACTTCGCCGAGGCGCACAATAACCTCGCAAACGCGCTGGCGGCGATGCCCGGACGCCAGTCCGAAGCGGTGGCCCAGTACGAAGAGGCATTGCGTCTGAATCCCGAGTACGCCGAAGCGCACGACAATCTGGGGGCTGTCCTGGAAAGGATGCCGGGCCGAATGGAGGATGCGATCGTTCAGTTTGAAGATGCGGTGCGCCTGAAACCGGAGGATGCCAAAGCACATAACAATCTGGGTTATACCCTGGAGAAGGTGCCGGGCCGAATGGAGGATGCGATCGCCCAGTATGAGGAGGCGCTGCGCATGAATCCGGATTACGGGAAGGCGCGCAAGAACCTGGGGAATGCTCTGAGCGCTGGGGGCCGCACCCAGGAGGCCGTCGCCCAGTATGAGGAGGCGCTGCGCCTGATGCCCGATGATGCCGCGATCCACCTGAAGCTCGCTGCCGCGTTGCTCCAGTTGCCTGGGCGCGGCAGTGAGGCCAAGGCACACCTTGAGGCGGCCTTGCGCCTTCAGCCCGACAACGAAGAAGCCAGGCAAATCCTGTCCGGGCTTCGGGCGTCCCAACCGTAAACACAACGCAGGGGTGTCCTCGATGATGCAAATTTCGGATAACGGCTTCGGTTCCGAAGGCGGCCTTTCTTCCCCGGCTCGCGGCGTTTTTATTTGGATCAAGGCTGCGGCAATCATGCTGGCGGGTTCGTTCGCCTCTTGGACTGCCCTTCACGGGCAATGGCTGTGGGACGACCCCGGAGAAATCACCGGAAATCTCTTGCTGCGCAATGGGGCGGGCCTCGCGAAAATCTGGTTTGCGCCGCCGGGTCCGGACTATCTCCCGCTAAAAAGCACCGTCCAGTGGGGGTGCTGGCACCTTTGGGGCGACAGCGCTACCGGCTATCACCTGGTCAACCTGGGCGCGCACCTCCTTGGCGCGCTCCTGTTCTGGCGCCTTCTTTCCAAGCTGGGAATGCGCCTGGGATGGCTGGGCGGGCTGCTTTTCGCCGTGCACCCCCTGACCGTGGAGTCCGTGGCTTGGATCTCCGAACTCAAGAACACGCTTTCGCTGCCTCCCCTCCTGCTCGCCCTGTGCGCCTACGTCGACTTCGATAAAGATACTGGGAAGGGAAGGCGCCATTATATCCGGTCGCTCGCCTGGTTCCTGGCAGCCATGCTTTGCAAGAGTTCTGCCGTCATGTTTCCGGCGGTTCTTCTGCTTTACGCCTGGTGGCGGCGCGGCCGGATCCATCGCTCGGACCTGAAGGCAAGCATCCCGTTTTTTGCGATATCGGCCGGGCTGGGTTTGGCGACCGTATGGTTCCAGGTCTATCGGTCGCATGGCATGCTGGATATTCCCGCTGCCGGCATCCTCTCCCGGCTGGCGGGCGCCGGGCTGGCGATCGTGTTTTATCTTTCCAAGTTCATCCTCCCTGCGGGATTGATTCCGATCTATCCACGCCTGCCGTCCGATCCTCGGTGGTTTCTGGATTTTCTGCCGGGCTGCCTGTGCATCGCCTGCCTCGGATGGATCTGGATCAAGCGTTCCGCTTGGCGGCGCACCATCCTGTTCGGCATCGGCTGCTTTTTGATCAATCTCGCGCCGGTCCTTGGGATCGTCCCGATGTCGTACCTGCGCATTTCAAGCGTTGCCGATCATTTTGCCTACCTGCCTATCCTGGGCGTGGTCGGTCTGGCGACGGCGGGCTTTCAGGAACTCGGAAAACAAGCATCGCTTTCTAGAAACCTGCCGGGGCCGTTCCTCCATTCCGCCGTCCGCTGGGCGTGTGCCGGTCTTGTCGTGGTTTTCCTTGCGATGGCGAGCCACCGCTATGCAGGAATCTTCCGCGATGGTGAAGCCCTTTGGACGTACACCCTGAGGCAGAACCCGCAGTCGTGGACGGCGGCAGATAATTTGGGAAATGCGCTGGCGACGATTCCCGGGCGCCAGCCCGAGGCCATTGCCCGCTACGAGGAGGCCCTGCGGATCAAGCCCGACAGCTTCGAAGCGCACAACAACCTGGCGAATGCGCTGGCGGCGATTCCCGGGCGCCTGCCCGAAGCCCTTGCCCACTACGAGGAGGCCCTGCGAATCAAGCCCGGATACGCGGAGGCCCACAACAACCTGGGTTTTGCGCTGGCGGCGATTCCCGGGCGCCAGCCCGAGGCCCTGTCTCAGTACGAAGAGGCGCTGCGCATCAATCCGGATCTGGCCGAAGCGCACGAAAACCTGGGCTTTGCGCTGGCGGCCATTCCCGGACGCCTGCCGGAGGCGGTGGCCCACTACGAGGAGGCGCTGCGGATCAAGCCGGACAGCTTCGAGGTGCACAACAACCTGGCCATAGTGCTGGCGGCCATTCCCGGGCGCCTCCCCGAAGCCGTATCCCATTACGAGGAGGCGCTGCGCCTGCGGCCCGATAATGCCTCGATCCACCTAAATCTCGCCGTTGCGCTGCTCAAGTTGTCCGGGCACGACGTTGAGGCCAGGGCCCACCTTGAGGCGGTCTTGCGGCTTCAGCCCGACAATGACAAGGCCCGGAAACTTCTAACCGGGATTCGGGCGTCCCAGCCATGAGCAAGACGCCGATTCTGGAGCCCGCGCCCATCCGGCGCTTCGATTGGCCGGGGTGGGTATGCGGAGCCGTTCTCGCGGCCGGAGTGATCGCGGCCTATGGCCGCACGTTTTCCGTTCCGCTGTTCTTCGACGACGTCAACGCGATCGCGGACAACCCATCGATCCGCCAATGGAAGACCGCGTTGTGGGCTCCCATCACCACGACCGCGGGCGGCCGGCCTGTCCTGAATCTTTCTCTTGCAATCAACTATGCCATCAGCGGAACGGATGTTTGGAGTTATCATTTCTCGAATCTGGTGATTCACGTTTTGGCCGCTCTCATTCTGTTTGGAATCGTGAGAAGGACGCTTAGGCAGACGGCCCTGGTCGAACGGTTCGGCCCCCGATCGACCGCCCTCGCCCTGGCGGTTGCGCTCCTTTGGGCGCTCCATCCGCTGCAGACGGAGTCCGTGACGTATTTGATCCAACGGGCGGAGTCGCTCATGGGCCTGTTCTACCTGCTCACGTTGTATTGCTTCATCCGGTATGCCAAACGCGAGCCCGCGTTTGCCCGCCGAAGCTCGCTACAAGCGAGCGAAGGCGGGGAGGACAAGATGGGGGCCGGGAAAGCCTGGGCTGTGCTTTCGGTCCTGGCCTGCTTCCTCGGCATGGCCACCAAGGAGGTCATGGTCTCGGCGCCGCTGATGGTGCTGCTCTATGACCGAACGTTCGCCGCCGGCACGTTCAGGAACGCCTGGCGGCGCCATCGATGGCTGTATGTCGGGCTGGCGGCGAGCTGGGTCTTGCTTTTCTGCCTTGTGGCCGGGACCGGCGGCAATCGCAATGGATCGATTGGATTCGGGGTCGGAGTCCCCTGGTGGAAGTATGCGCTGACCCAATTTCGGGCCATCTCCACCTACTTGTGCCTCTCGTTCTGGCCCCATCCGCTGGTCTTCGATCGCGGTCTCTACTGGGTGACCGGGGCGATGGACGTCCTTCCGTATGCAATTTTGGTGCTGGCCGTTCTTGCCGGAACCTTGATCGCCTTGTGGCGGAGGCCCGCCGTCGGTTTCCTGGGTTGCTGGTTCTTTGCGATTCTGGCCCCGACCTCGAGTATTGTCCCGGGCACGACCCAGATGATCGTGGAACACCGCATGTACCTGTCGTTGGCCGCGGTGGCGGCCTTCACGGTCGTCGGAGCGTACGCACTCGCGGGCTGGCGAAGCACGGCAGCATTTGTGATCCTCTCGTTGCCGCTCGGACTGACAACTTCGGCGCGCAACAAGGACTACCAGAGCGCATTGACCCTTTGGGGCGACACGGTGGACAAATCCCCCGACAACGCGATTGCGCATAACAATTATGGGAATGCCCTGGAAAAGCTGCCCGGCCGGTTGAATGACGCGATCGCCCAGTACGAGGAGGCGCTGCGCCTGAAGCCGGATTATGCCGAGGCCCATAACAATCTGGGAAATGACCTGAAGCAGCTGCCCGGCCGGCTGAATGACGCGGTCGCCCAGTACAAAGAGGCGCTGCGTCTGGTCCCGAATGATGCCGAGGCCCATAGCAATCTGGGGAACGCCATGGAGGAGTTGCCCGGCCAAATGAATGCTGCGATCGCCCAGTTTGAGGAAGCGCTTCGCCTGAAGCCCGCCTTTGCCGAGGCGCATAACAATCTGGGTTATGCCTTGCAGCAGGTGGCCGGCCGCCTGAATGACGCGATCGCCCAATACCGGGAGGCGCTGCGCCTGACGCCCGACTACGCCGAGGCGCACAACAATCTGGGAAATGCCCTGAACGAGCTGCCCGGCCAATTGAATAACGCGGTCGCCCAATACGAAGAAGCATTGCTCTTGAAGCCGGATAACGCTGCCATCCAACTGAACCTTGCCAGGACGCTGCTGAAGATCCCCGGCCGAACCGATGAAGCGGTGGCGCATCTTGAGGAGGCCTTGCGGCTCCAGCCGGAAAGTGACGCCGCCCGGCAGATTCTGGCCGGGATTCGGGTGCCCCAGCCATGAACAAATCGCGGATTCTGAAGCCCGCGCCCGTTCGGCGCTTGGATTGGCCGATGCTGGTGGGTGGAGCCGTTCTTGCGGTTGCAGTGATCGCGGCCTATTGCCGGATCTTTTCCTTTCCGATGCTTTTTGACGATGGACCGGCCATCGTCGACAACCCGACAATCCGGCAATGGGGAAGCGCGTTTTTCCCCCCGATCGACACGACCGCCGGCGGCCGGCCCATCGTCAATCTTTCGCTGGCGCTGAATTATGCCATCAGCGGCACAGCGGTGTGGAGCTATCATGCCGCGAATCTGGCGATCCATGTCTTGGCTGGATTGACCCTGTTGGGAATCGTGCGGCGCACGCTCGCACCCCGATCGGGCCCGGTTGCCGCCCTTATCGCCTTCTGCGCCGCCCTTCTTTGGGCCCTTCACCCCCTGCAAACAGAATCGGTGACCTACATCGTCCAGCGAGCGGAGTCTCTCATGGGACTGTTTTACCTGCTGACCCTGTATTGCTTCATCCGAGGGGTCCAGGCAGACCGTCGCCGCCAACGCCTCTGGTTCATTTCCTGCGTCGCCGCCTGTCTCGTGGGCATGGCCACAAAGGAGGTGATGTGTTCTGCGCCTGTCATCGTGTTTCTCTACGACCGCACATTTCTGGCCGGCACCTTCCGGGAGGCCTGGCGGCGGCGCTGGCGGGTATTTGCCGGGTTGGGAGCCACGTGGCTGCTCCTGCTTTTTCTGGTCCGGTCCACCCATGGCCGGAATGGGTCTTTTGGCGTTGGAAGCGGCGTTTCGTGGTGGAGCTATGCGCTCGCCCAGTTTCCAGCGATCGCGCACTACCTAAGACTTTCGGTTTGGCCGCACCCGTTGACTTTTGACTACGGGACCCAATGGGTGACGGGTCTTTGGGCGGTCCTGCCGTACGCGTTGCTCGTGGTCGCCTTGATTGCGGCGACGACATGGGCGCTGCTTTGCCCGGGTATGGGCCACAAGGCCCTCGGCTTTGCCGGGACCTGGTTCTTCGCAATTCTCGCCCCGACGAGCCTGATGCCCGGCAATCGGCAGACGGCGGCCGAACACCGGATGTATCTGGCGCTCATTCCCGTGGTTTTGCTCGCGGTCCTCGGACTTCACCGGCGGCTGGGCCGGGCAACCCTGCCGGTCTGCGTGGCCATTGCCGCGGGACTCTTCGCGGTCACCTACCAGCGAAACGAGGATTATCGCAGTGCCCTGATCCTCTGGTCCGACACGGTCGCGAAGGCCCCGGCCAATCCCTGGGCGCACAATCACCTGGGTTATGAATTGACCAATATCCCGGGACGGTTGAACGACGCGATCGCCCAATTCGAAGAGGCGCTGCGGCTGAAACCGGATTATGCCGAGGCGCACGACAATCTGGGTTTTGCCCTGGAAAAGCTGCCCGGCCGAATGAACGACGCGATCGACCAGTTTCGAGAGGCGCTGCGCCTGAAGCCGGAGGATGCCGAGGCGCACTACAATCTGGGTTATGCCCTGGAGGTGCTGCCCGGCCTGTTGAACGCGGCGATCGCCCAGTACGAGGAGGCGCTGCGCTTGAAACCTGGTTTTGCCGAGATCCATTTTAATCTGGGCAATGCTTTGGAAAAGCTGCCCGGCCGAATGAATGAGGCGATCGCCCAGTACGAGGAGGCTCTGCGCCTGAAGCCAGGCTTGGCCGAGGCGCACAACAATCTGGGCTATGCCCTGAAGAAACTGCCCGGCCGATTGAAAGAGGCGATCTCCCAGTATGAAGAGGCGCTGCGCCTGAAACCAGACTTTGCCGAAGCGCATTTCAACCTAGCGATCGCATTGCTCAAAATGCCCGGACACGGCGATGAAGCCGGGGCGCACCTGGAGGCGGTCCTGCAGCTTCAGCCCGACAATGACGCAGCCCGGCAAATACTGGCCGGGATTCGGGCATCCCAACGATAAACAAACCATACCCAACAGCGGCCAGGCGCCCGACCTTCCGAAGGGGCAACCTGTCGATACCAATGCGCGGTTCCAAACCGACCGCGTCCCGCCTCTTGGCACTCTCCCCCGACCGGCGGCCGTCGCGCCTGACCGGCCGCTGGGATCCCATCCACCAAGGTTATTTCGTTGAGCGCTGGTGGGCGCGAATCACGAACTGGAAAAGATTGTTCTCCCTCAGGTACCGGGCGGCGAGGGCGTCGATCTCCGGCTTGGCCGCGGCCATGAAATCGCCCTGGAGGGTTCGCGCCTCGTCCAGGCGCTCCGGACGTTCCTGGCAGTCCGCCATGACGGCATCGAGCCAGTAGTCGTCGCCATACGCGGCCTCTCGCGACTGCGCGCCCGCCTGGGCCTTCGCCCGCTGCAATTCGTCATCCGTGATCCCGTGCGCGGCCAGATCGGAAGCCACCCGGTTCACCAATCCGGCGATCTTTCGTTCCTGGTCCGGCTTCACGTCGAGCTGACAATGAATGTCGGCGAACCCGGGAAATGTGTCGGAAAAATTCACGCCAGCCATCGGCGAGTAGGTTGCCCCGAGCGCGTCGCGGATTTGCACCCGCAGGCGATCCTCGCAAATGCCTGCCAACAACCGGAGGTGCCGCCGGTCGGCCTCCGTGCAGGCCTGGCGCACCGGCCAATAGAATGCCAAGGTTGTCGGCCGGCCCGTCCCGACGTAGGTGAGGACGTGACGGGCGGGCGGCGCGGGGAAGTTGAGCCTCTGTTTGGCGGAGAGATCGGGTTTGGGCAGTCGGGGCGAAAGGGCGCCGAAAGTCCTGCCGACTTCATCGATTGCCAAATCCGGATCGATGTCGCCGACGACGGCAATTTCAATGCAACCGGATTTCAGGGTGGGTTGGATCCAGGCCTTCAGATCCGAGATGGAGTAGGCGAGTGCGGGATAACGCTTGGGAAGACCCATCCGAGGGTCCGAACCGCCCAGAAAGGGGAGGACCAGCAAAGAGATGGCTCCGTTGCTCGACTGTTCGAGAGAGTTGTACACGCCGCTCAGAAAACTCCTGAAACTGTCGGTTGCCTCGGGGCGGAAACCGGGTTCCGTCAGGTGGGCGGTCGCAAAGCTGAGGAAAACGGGGAGATCTGCGCCCGTCGTGTATCCCCGGAAGTGGAAGGCATCGTCCTCGGCGCGGAGATCGACATGGATGTTGCGGCCATCGAGCGCACGCTTCAGCTCTTCGGGCGAGTATCGGCCCAATCCGCCGAAGGTGCCGAGCAGACTTCCAGTCCAGACTCGCAGGCCGGGCTTGCCGGCCGGCTCTTCAAGCGATCCGGTGCCCAGGCGGATGGAGACGCAGACGATGCCGCTCGTAAAGTCGGTGTGTTTGACATTCAGGGCGACGCCATTGGCAAAACGGACGAGCCAAAGATCGAGATCCGCGACGTGTTGCCGCTCCGTCACCACACCGGGACGGCCGGGGTTTCCGGCCGCAAAGGCGATTCGGCTGACAGCGGTCGGCGGTTTGATCGCAACCGCCCGGCTCGCATCGTAGGTACGCGCAAGTTCCCGGGGCGAAAGGCGGTAGCCCGAGGGAATGCGGACGAAGAGATAGTGACGGGAATCTCCCCAGGCTGCGCGCAGGGCGCGGCGGCAGTCCTCAACAGTGAGCTGATCGATCGACCGCAGAATCGTCGGCAAAAACTCGTCCGGCAGCCAGAAGACCAAGCCCTTTTCCGTGTCGTCCACCAGCCGGGCCGCCAATTCAGAGGTGGGTATGGTCGCCGAGATCTTTGCTGCCGTCTCGGCCTGCGCCCTCGAGGATTCCCTAAAACCGGTCAGCTCAGTTGGATCAAATCCATCCTCCACCGCGCGCCGCAGCTCCTGCTCCGCCACGGCGAGAGCCGTCTTCCAGCCGGCGGTCGATCCGGTCGCGATCAGCCTCAATTGATCAAATCTCTCCACCGGTTGCGCAAGCAGGACGGCGGAGTCGGTGATCGGGTGGCCTGCCTGCTCCTGACGGACTTGCAGGCGGCGCTGCAGCATCTCGCAGGCGGTTGTCAGGGCGAGGCGCTCCACATGGAGTTTCACGGTGTCGGCAGCGGGCGGCCTTGCGCGGAGGGAACCGAGCTCGATTTGCACGCCCTGCCTCCGCTCGCCGTGGGTCGCCTCAAGCATCCCGGAAGCGCGGGCGGGCAAACCGACATCCGGTTCGGGCCGCGCAGGCCCGCGGCCGGCAAGCGAGGCAAATACCTGTTGAACCATGGCGGCGGCCTTTGCGGTTGGAACATCGCCAGCAACTACCAGGACCATACGTTCGGGCCGGTACCAGGCGTCGTAAAACGCCCGCAGGCCCTCCCGCCGGGCGGAACTCACGGACCTGTCCGTTCCCAATGGCCGCCTTTCCGGAATCAGGGTGCCTTGAAACACAAAATCGTCTCGGGCGAAATCGTCGGCCTGGCCGGAAGTCTGCCGGGACAGTTTCTCATTCAGGATGACTCCCCGCTGAAGGTTGATTTGGGCGGGCTCGAACAGGATTCCGTCGGCAAAATCGCGCAATACGCGCAAACCCACATCGACCGTTACTGCCGAATTCTCCGGCAGGTCCAGCTTGTAAAGGGTGCGGGTCGGCGTGGTTTCCGCGTTGATGTGCGGGCCGAACGTCGCACCGAGGCGCTGGAGAATCTTCACGAGTTCGCCCGCCGGAAAATGGGTGGTGCCTGAAAAGGCCATGTGCTCGACGAAATGAGCGTAGCCGAGTTCGTCCGCGTTTTCGTCCAGCGACCCGGCAAGCACGAGCAGCCGCAGGCTGACCGCGCTGGGGGGAGTTTGGTTCGGGAGGACGGCGTAGCGAAAACCGTTGTCCAGCCGGCCAAAAGTCACCCGCGGGCTGGGGGGGATGTCGCTTTGCTCCTGCGGCCACGCCTGCCCGGCTGGGGCGGCCGCAAGGACTGCGGCCGCAAAGGACATTGCCAGGAACAGCACCCATCGACGGCAACATCGCATCGCGGGATTCAAGACGACCCTCAGAGGCGTGTCAGTCCGGAAATCCCGTTCGCTCATCGGCCCGGTCGGGGGCGTGGATTCAGGGTTGAATGCGCTGTGCGTCCTGATCTGCTGAGGGAAGCCAACCGACCCCAGCGGGCTCCGGAGCGCCAGACCCAAACCCCCAGTGATCATCCTGAATTTCTTCGGCAAGCGACGGTATCTGCTGGTGCTCCTGGGCGCGATCCTCGGATGCTTCTTCGGGCATTTCTGGCCTGCGGCGGGGGAGGGGATGAAGCCGGTTGCGACCGGATTCATCAACCTGGTGACGATGCTGATCGGGCCGGTGATCTTCTGCACAATCGTCCTGGGATTTGCCGGCATGACAAGCCTGAGAAAGGTGGGATGGGTCGGCCTGAAGGCCATGCTGTATTTCGAGGCCGTCACGACCTTGGCCCTGGTCATCGGACTGGTCGTCGTGAATGTTGTGAAGCCCGGAACGGGCATCCATTTCCATGCGGCTCCTGCCGATGCTGCGGCGGTCGCGCTGCAGGGGGGAGCGGGCCGGTTGCCGACCGTAACTGCATACGTGCTCAACATCATTCCAAGAACGCTCGTCGGAGCATTCACATCGGGGGAGATCCTCCAGGTCTTGCTCGTGTCCATTCTCGTCGGCATGGCGATGGCGGGGATCGGAGAGCCGGTACGGCCGGTGACGCAGGCAATCGAGCTGGCTTTCAAAATCCTGATGCGGGTGCTCGGAGTCATCATGTGGGCCGCCCCGCTAGCCGCCTTTGGCGCCCTCGCCTACACGGTGGGGACGCTCGGGATGTCGAGCGTGAACTCGCTCCTCTGGTTGATGTTTTGCGTCACCCTGACAATGGTAGTCTTTGTAACCTTCGTCCTTGGTGGAATCCTGCGGCTGAACGGGATCGGGCTCTGGAGCTTCCTGCGGTACCTGCGGGACGAGTTCCTGGTGGCCGTGGGAACCTCCTCGTCGGAGACCGCCCTTCCCGGACTGATGGTCAAGATGGAACGCCTCGGGTGCTCAAAGCCGGTGGTGGGCCTGGTGGTGCCGGCGGGGTACTCGTTCAACCTGGATGGAACGTGCATCTATCTCACGATGGCTGCGGTTTTTATCGCCCAGGCGACCGATACGCCGCTCAGCCTCCGCCAGCAGGTCGCAATGCTGCTGGTGCTCTTGCTGACCTCAAAGGGCGCGGCCGCAGTGACCGGGGGCGGATTCATCACGCTGTCGGCGACCCTGCAGGCCATTCAGACTGTTCCCGTTGGAGGATTGGCGCTGATCGTGGGGATCGATCGTTTCATGTCGGAGATACGCACGTTCACGAATCTCCTGGGCAATGGCGTGGCGGTGGTGACGGTGGCGGCCTGGGAGGGCGAGTTCGACCGGGAACAGGCGATGAAGATGCTGAAGGGGGAAACGCGGTAGCCGGCGATCCGCCTGCGGCGGCCCCTTTTCCGCCCGCCGCGCCGGTTGATGCCCTTTTCCGGGCGCGTGATGACTGCAGCCTGGAAGCCGCGCCGGGTTGCCGCGGTTCACCGGCTGGTCGTGCCGGGGGCAGGGAAGTTCCTCGAGGCGTCATCCAGCACCAGAACCCAATCGTTCCCACGGCCGCTGGATGGCGGCGTGAATTCCCGGGACTCCGTCTTTCGAAACTCTCCGATGGTCGCCGCGGTGCCAAGCCGCGGATCATACCAATAGGCCTTGATGACGTTCCCCGACAATTTCTCGTAGATTCGATCCACCATCCGTATCTCCAGCTTCGCGCCGGTGGCGGTGTAGACAAACGCATAGCTCCCATCCGAGGCCCTGCAGGCCTGAATGCGGTCCGATGTCCCCATGGGGTCGTTCACGAGCAGCCATTGGTCGGGGATCCGCAACAGCATGGGCCTCGACTCGATCAAGGCCCGGAGGTGCTGCATCTGTGCGCCGGCGGGCAATTGCAGTGCCTCCTTCCACGGCATTCTCGGCGCCCTGCCCGGCGCTTCTCCGTCCTGCACCCCCGCTGCGCCTCCGCCCGCCGCACCCCTGACGGCGGCCTCGGCGCTCGCGCCCCTGCCCGCAGCCTGGCTCCTCGCGCCTTCGCTGGTCGCGCCGAACACCGCGTTGGCCCCGTAGGTGTACCCGGCCGCTCCGGCGAAAACGCCGCAGTACGCGATCCTTCGCACGAGATAGGCTTCGATTCTGTTGTAGCCCTCGTACCCTCCCTCCCCGTCGATCACCGGCTTCACGGGAATCCGGTCGTAGTCCGCCGCGACCAGGTCGTAGTTCCGGTTCAGGCTCGTATGGCCGGATTGGAGCATGTTGAAGTCCAGCCACGCGTCATTGTGAAACCATTGGGACGAACTGCGGGGAGATTTCGGGTGGTATGTCTTCAGTTGCGTTCCACCGTCGCCCGCGGCGATTCCGGCGGCCATTGCCCGCCAGGTGTCCTCAATGCCGGTTGCGAACCAGTCGCCTCCCAGAATCCAGATTATGGGCTTGTCGCGGTATCGGCTGCCGAGATATCGGCCATACGTGTACGCGCCCGACTTGTCCACAACCGACGGCCCGTGCGCGCGGATTGCCGATCGGATGCTTGGCCCGTAGTTCGGATTGTCCAGCAGCGAACGGTCCTGCTGAACATACTCCTTGGACCATATCGGCACCATGCCGATGTACAGCCCCAGCGATTCGGCTTTGTCCACCACCCAGTCCACCTGCTTGAAGTAGGCCTCGTTGGGGCGGGTGGGATCGCCGTTCACGAAGACCGTCTCGCCATAGGCATTCGGTCTGTCCAAGCCGCCCCAGAACGTGGCAACGGCCTGGATTACGGTGAATTTCTTCGCCGCGCGGTCCTTCAGATAGAGTTCGGCATCTTCGCGGCTCAGGTGGAAGAGCGCCCATTCGGTATCGCCCAAATAAAAGAACGGCGAGCCATCCGACCTGACGAAGAATCTCTTGTTGTCGGATACGCGCAGTTGCGGCAGGGACCCAGCCTCTGCCGGGAAGGCGCTCAACGCGAGAACCGCAAGGATCGACAAGATGCCGGCCTGCTTGCATCGGGCATAGCTGATGGGAAACCTGATTTTCATGGAGAGGGGTTCAAGGGGGTGACGGGAGCGATGGAATTCATGGGACAAGGCGTGCGTGCACGCAATCTGCTAAGACGTCCAGCCATCCCAAATGGTTCGCCCCCCCATTCAGTCACCGGCCGTCCGCCGCTGAATCAGCGTCCCCTGTAGGTAGGCGTCCGGAGCCGCCTGCTGCCACGCCGTGAGCCAGAGGGAGCCCAGCATCTCGCCCGCTGCCAGCAGGCGGCCTTCGATGAACGCGCGGCCCTCGCGGCTGCCCGGGCTGCCATCCACGAGCTTGTGGCCTTTCAGGAGTTGATACACCGGCTCCACTGTTTTCCGCGTGGCCAGCAGGTAGTCGACTACGTCCACGAACGCCGGATCGCGGCCGTCGGGCCGCGGCACCAGATCGAGAGGCCGGGCCGGAACGACCATGGGCGCCAGCTCGCCGACGGTGATGCCGGCCTTCGCTATGAAGCCGCCGTCTATTATGGCGTGAATATCGCTTGTGGCATAGTTGTTCGGATTTGGCCCCACCCAGCCGCGATTGTGGACCGTCGTGTGCAGCGGCTGTGAGCCGTCGCCGACAAAGTGGCCCATCACGCCCATCACGTAGACCACATTGGCCCGGGCGTCGGCGATCTCGTCCGGGTTTCCATAGCGCTCATAGGTCTTCAGGTAGGAGAATTGCGTCTGAAGCTTTGCGTAGTATTCGGCGATCGCCCAGGGGAGAAACCCCGGCAATCCGAGCGAATGATCCGGGTCCCTGGCCGGATCGATGGCGGGGAAACGATCGGCATGGGCGGCGCGGCCCTTCAGGAATTCCGCTACGAACTCGTACCGGAAGGGGGTGAGCGCGGAGGCGTCGATGCCCGCCCATGCGATCTGGTCGAGGTCGATCACGTGATCCGGCGCGTTGTCGTGCTGGAGCAGCAGCTCGCGGGTCCTCCGCCAGCGGTCCGGCTCCTGGGAAAGAAAGACGATGCGCTCTTGGACCGCGGGCTCGCGGACCCAGGAGGGAAAGCCGGCCGGCAGCGAATCGATGGCGAGCTGATTGATGATGCGGTGGCCCGGCTCGTACCATGCGCGCGACGAAACAGGACCCACGCCGACAACGAAAAAGGCGATGCGTACCAGGGCCGGGTGAAAGGGTTTTTTCATGGATCCGGTTCTCAAAGATTGGGAATGATCGTCGGACTGACGCATTTCCGGTCACGCGAGATTCGAATGCAGGCGATATTTCGGCCGTGTGGCGCCGGACCGATGCGAAGGAAGGCCTCCGCCGGGAGGGGGGCGGTCCTCACCGGGCGGGCTTGTAGCCCTGCCACAGCCACTCCAGGGCCTGCGGCAGGGTTTGCGCGACGACCCTTCTGTCGACGTGGCCCGCACCCGCCGCATAGACGAACTGGTAGTGGTAGCCCTTCGCCTTCAGGACGCCCGCCATGCGCTGGTTGGCGATGACCCAGTTGTGAAGATCGGCGGCGGTGTTGACCGAGCCGTTGTCCTTCTCGCCGACTTCCATCCAAATGCGGAGGGGCTTGGGCGCGCTCTGGGGGATGAGATGCTCGTGATATTCCCAGGCGCCGTGCAGAAACGCCGGATTTTCCGGCGACTGGTTGTTCGTGTAGGTGCCGGAGTAGGTCAGCACCCGCCGATACAGTTCCGGGTGAAACCAGGCCATTGTGAACGCCACGGCGCCGCCCGAGCTTCCGCCCATCGTGGCGCGCCCGTCGGGATCCTTGGTGATCGTGACATTGCAGTCGCTGGCAACCTTCGGCAGCACCTCCGCTTCGATAAAGTCGGCATATTTGCCGGACACGGTGTCGTATTCGAGGCCCCGTTCGCTGCCGCGTCCGTCACCGCCGCCGGAAGCAATCATCACCGCCACGATTGCCGGCAACCTATGCTCGGCGATCAGGTTGTCGAGAATTGTGAACAGTTGATTGTTGCGGGCGCCCATCGCGTCGTGAGACACGAGCAGGGGTGCGGGCGTGCCGGGGACAATCTGACTCGGGATGTAAACGGTCACGCTGCGAGCGGGGACGGTTCCCCGCAAGCCGGTGTCAGGATAGAACCTGCTGTCCGCCGTCGTCAGCGTGAACCCCACGATCCGGCCTTTCGGCACTTCCGGCCGCGGCGTCTGTTCCGGGGCGGGGGCATAGGGCGGTCTCACCAAATAATCGCCCTCACCGGCGCCAAGAGTCAGGGCGGGGAGGTCAGCGAGCGGGGCCATCTCAGCCAAGTCGGCGGGAGTCGCCGGTCCTCCGCGAAAATGAAGGAGAGCCGCGGCAGGGCCGCCGCTGGGTGCGGGCGAGGCGGGGGGAGTGCTCGCAGGATTGGCGTCGGCGCCAGCCATTCGATGAGCGGCCGAGGCCAGGCACAGCGCGGCGACGTAAAGGGCGAGGGATCGTTGTTTCTTCATCACTGGGGTATCGTGGATTGAGGCGATCGTTCTGTGCCGGGCGCCGGCAGAGGTCAAGGGGCCGGATAAAATTGTGGCGCCTCAACCTGAAAACCATGCCCTCGGGTCGGGCTTGGTCTGGCGTCAGGGGCGCCTGATCACTTACTGATCGGCAGATCCATCTGAGGACCAGTTTGAAACACTCGCGGGGCTCAAAGGGGCTCCGGGGATGCGAGGAGTCTGGACGGGCTTCCTCGCCACCAAGACAACGAATTCCTCCGACTCGTCGGCTTCCTGCAGCGGTCGCTTGGGAAACGCCTTGTGTTCTATCTCGAAGCGCTCCTCTTCGAGGAACGTGTAGAGCTGCAGGTTGTTTTTGAGGCCCTTCCCGGAGAATAACGAACGGTTTCCCCTGAAAGGCAGGTTGATGACGATGATCCTGCCGCCCGGTTTTAGGAAATTGGAGAACCCGCGGATGACCTGCCGATAATCGACGTAGTTCAGTATCTCGGAAAAAACGATCGTATCCGCGATTTCCGCACGGGTCTCTATCCTGGGATCCATCGCAAGAAATGCGCAGACCCGCAACAAAGCCTTTCTGAAATCCAGCGTCTGGCGCTCCCCGACCTTCTCGGCGTCAAGGCGGACTCCCAGGCTGCCGGCGGATCCTGCGTTGTCGGAGGCTATGTCGACACAGATCCGCCTCCGGGCAGGCGCCGGCCTCAGAAGCCCTGTCACCGGGACCGCGCCGCTGCCGACATCGATGATCAGGCTGCCGATCTTGTCTTCCCCATCGAGCTTGCTGAAGACAGGGGTCAGCATCCACCGCTTCAATCGGAGGCCGTAGGATTCACCCCAGTATTGCTGCCATGGGTTTGAATCTTCCGGGACAAGATACTGTCCCGGGCGGGCCGCACCGTCGAGTTTCCCATTGTCGGCCGCGTCCATTGGGGGCAGCCGCCTGAAGAGGAATCCGGCGATCGCGGAGGCAGGTGCCGTGATAAACGGCACGGCAACTGTCGGTTGAAGGATTCCGTATCTCATGGATCGGCGGAGCCGGCACGTGGCGGCGCGTCTTGGAAACGAGGCGGCACACGCATGGCCGAGTTGAGATTTATGCAATTTTTATGCCAAAAGGCATTTTGTTTATGCCAAATTTACACCCTTGCAGGACGGATTTCAGGACTCGAGGCGGTTCGTTTTCCCGCGAGCCCCTTCGGTCATGGCCAGTGTCAATGGCACCTCCTTTTTTGGCATTTCATCGGAGCAAATTGGCCTTAAGATGATTCGCAATGAGTGCCGCATCCGGTCTGCCCGTCGTTTCTCCGAGCGGCTTTGAACATGCGCCTCTCGCGGTCTTCCCCAACAGCGTGGCGGCATCCTGTGCCGTGGCCCGGGAATTGGCGGCCCTGATCCGGCAACGCCAGGGCGAGAACCGCGGCCTTGTGCTCGGACTGGCCACCGGATCGACGCCGCTCAGCTTCTACGCCGAACTTGTCCGAATGCACCGCGAAGGGGGATTGAGCTTCGCAAATGTGACAAGCTTCAATCTCGACGAATACTTTCCGCTGCCGCCTTCCGATCCGCAAAGTTACCGGAGGTTCATGCAGATGCACCTGTTCGACCACGTCGACATCCCTCCGGAGCAGGCGCATGTTCCGGATGGGACGGTGCCGGCCGGATCGGTCGACGAATATTGCCGCGGCTATGAGGCAAGAATCCGGGCTGTTGGTGGAATCGATTTTCAGATCCTTGGCATCGGCCGGACGGGGCACATCGGCTTCAATGAGCCCGGCAGCGCCCGCCGGTCGCGCACCCGGCTGGTGACGCTTGATCCGCTGACCCGTCGGGACGCAGCCGGCGACTTTGGGGGAGACGAGCACACGCCGCACTATGCGATCACGATGGGCGTGCGCACGATTCTGGAGGCTCGGCGGGTCGTCTTGATGGCCTGGGGCCAGCATAAGGCATCCATCGTGCGATCGGCGATCGAGGGGACCGCCACCGCGCAGGTGGCCGCCTCCTTCCTCCAGGAGCATGACAATGCGACGTTTGTCCTCGATGAAGCGGCCGCGGGCAGCCTCACCCGATTCCGGACTCCATGGCTCCTCGGTCCATTGGAGGATCAGGGCCTGGCTTGGGATGCGCGCATGACGCGACGGGCGATCCTCTGGCTATCCCAGGCCCGCTCAAAACCCATCCTCAAGCTGACCGATGACGACTACAACGAGGCCGGCTTGCAGGATCTAATTTCGGCCAAGGGTTCCGCCTACGAGGCGAACCTCGACGGCTTTTATCAGCTCCAGCACACGATCACCGGATGGCCGGGAGGCCGCGATCCGAAGCGGACAAAGCCCGGCGACGCTCCCGTGAGGCCGCTGCGCTCCCCGTCGGCGGGAGTTTTTCCCAAGCGAGTCCTCGTGCTGTCCCCGCATCCTGACGACGACGTGATTTCGATGGGCGGGACGCTTTGCCGTCTCGTCGACCAGGGGCACGAGGTTCATGTCGCCTATCAGGTGTCCGGCGCGACGGCGGTGTCCGATGAGTCCCTTTGGCGCACGTTGCGTTTTGCCGTCGATGCGGAACTTTGCGATCGCGAGGGGGCGGAGAAACTCGGGTTGCTTTGCGCCACATACGAGACGACGGGCGCGCTGCCGGACGATCCCGCAGTGATGCGCTGGAAGGGCCTCATCCGCCGGCAGGAGGCTGTCGCGGCGGCACGGGTGTGCGGCGTTCCGCCCGAGCGGCTGCATTTCCTGGACCTGCCTTTCTACCGGAGCGCCGGCCGGAGGCGGCAGCTTGCGGAGGGGGACGTTTCGCGAATGCGGGAGTTGCTTGGACAGGTGATGCCCCACCTCATCTTTGCAGCAGGCGATCTCGACGACCCGCACGGCACGCACCGGCTTTGCCTGCGCGCGCTCCGGGACGCTTTGGCGAGGGAGACTGCCCAGGCATGGGTGGGGGAGAGCGAACTGTGGCTTTATCGGGGCGCCTGGGCGGAATGGAGTCCGGACGAGATCGATCTCGCCGTGCCCCTCAGCCCGCAGGAGGTCCTGCGCAGGCGCCACGCCATCTTTCGCCACGAGACGCAAAAGGACCAGGCGGTGTTCCTGGGAAACGACCGCCGCGAATTTTGGCAGCGCACGGAGGACCGGAGCCGAAGGCTGGCCGAAACATACAACGCGCTCGGTCTGGCGGAGTATGAAGCGATCGAGTCATTCAAAAGGTACTCTCCCGAGGAATTCCTCCGCGACGCTCCGCTGTAGACCGGACGCCTTCGGCTGCGCACGGATTCCGAGGCCGGCGCACCGCTGTGCGCGGCTTGTCTCCCGCCCAAGATCAAGCATCGTTTGCCATTAGGGCCGGCTCGTCCTTTCCGCCCCGTCGGCCAACCCCGACATCGATGCCCCTCCCGCGCCCGCTCCAGAACTATAACCGGTTTCTCCTGCTTGTGGCAGGCTTGGGGGGCCTCCTTTACGGCGTCGATGTGGGCATCATTGCCGGGGCCCTGCCATATCTGGAAGCCACTTCGGGCCTCAACGCCGGGCAGCTCTCCTTCGTCGTCGCGGCCGTGCTCTTGGGAAGCGTGTTCTCCACGCTGTTTGCCGGAATGCTCGCCGATGCGATTGGGCGCAGGACCCTGATGACGCTGAGCGGAATCCTCTTCATCGCGAGCATCCCCATGATCGCACTCGCGCACGGATACGGGCCGCTTGTCCTTGGGCGCCTGCTCCAGGGTGTCAGCGGCGGCTTCATAGGGGTGGTGGTTCCGCTCTATCTCGCGGAGTGTCTCGGAGCCGCCAGCCGCGGCAGGGGGACGGGCATCTTCCAGTGGCTGCTCACGCTCGGAATCGTCGCCGCTGCGGGAATCGGGATGTATTTCAGCATCCGCGTGAACGAGGTTGCAAAGCTGGCCGACGCAGGGCGCCTCCTGGCCTTCAAGGACCTCGCGTGGCGAAGCATATTCTGGGTATCGCTGCCTCCCGGGGTCCTTTTCGTCCTGGGAAGCCTGTTTGTGGCGGAGTCGCCCCGCTGGTTGCATCGGCGCGGAAGGAGGGAGGCCTCGCTCGCGGCGCTGCTGCGTTCACGCGTCCCCGAGCAAGCCGAGGCCGAGCTCAGGGAAATGGACCAGGCGGCATCGGCTGAACGCGCCGCACGGGCGACGGAGGGGGCCGCCCGTCCGGCAGGCATGCAGGGTTCGCTCCTTCAAAAGAGATACCTCATCCCCTTTCTGCTCGCGTGCCTCATTCTCGCCTGCAACCAGGCGACCGGTGTGAATTCGATCATCGGATACAATACGGCGATCCTCCTTCAGGCGGGCCTTTCGGATGTTCAGGCCCACTGGGGTTACGTGATCCTGACCCTTGTCAATTTTCTGACGACGATCGCCGGATTCATGCTGGTGGACCGGAAGGGGCGCAAATTTCTGCTTTCGACCGGCACTGCGGGCATCGTCGTGTCCCTGCTCGCCGTGGGGATGATCTTCCGCCGGACCGAAAGCCGGCGCCTGGACTGCCCGTCGGCAGTCCAGGCTCTCGTGACGGCGGATCAAAGCGTCACGATGTCCTTCTATGGCGCGCCCGCGGCCGCGCTTCTGGCCTCCGCCGGAGACGCCGGCAAGGCCCTGGCGGAGCGGCCCTGCACCCTGACCGTCATCTATTCCTACGGTGGCTTTCGGGCGGCCACCAAGCCGTTCCGTTCCGACGACCCCGGCGGATCGCGGATCGAAATTGCGCGCGGCGACTGCGTGCCCGCCAACAAGGTCATCGCGTTCTTCTCGAATCCGTTCGCGAGCCTGGAGGCTGCGCGCACCGCTCCGCTGAAGATTGAAAACGCGCTGGTGACGCCGGTGCCGAGCGAAGGCAACGGGTGGCTCACGGCCGTTTTCATCTATGTTTTCATGGCTTTTTTTGCGGTCGGCCCGGGGGTCTGCGTGTGGCTTGCCTTGTCCGAATTGATGCCGACCCGGATTCGCTCCAACGGCATGAGCGTCGCGCTGCTCATCAATCAGGCCGTTTCGACGACGATCGCGGCGGTTTTCCTTCCGACGGTCGGCCGCTACGGCTACGGGACGATGTTCTTCGTGTTCGCGGGATGCACGGTCGTGTATTTTCTCACGGCGGCGTTCCTGCTGCCGGAAACCAAGGGCAAGACCCTGGAGGAGATCGAACTCCTGTTCGACTCCCCCGATTCAAGGCGTTGAAGCGTGGCCAATCCCTTGGAAGGCTGGTGGCGTGACCGCCCGCGCGTGAACCACCTTTTTCTGAGCCGCGTTGGCGACGAAGCGGAAATCGGGTAGATTCGTCGCCTTCCATGCCCACAATGACAGCCTTCATCGCGCTCCTCCGAGGGGTCAATGTCGGCGGACAAAAGCCGGTGGGCATGGCGGAGCTTCGCAAATGGATGGGAACCCTCGGGTTTGCCGGCGCGCAAACGCTTCTGCAGAGCGGCAACATCGTGTTTAGCGCCAGGGAAGACAACGGTTCCGATTTGGAGCGCCGCTTGGAAACGGAAGCCGAGAAACGCCTCGGCCTTGTCTGCGATTTCCATGTGCGGACGCTGGCGGAGTGGGAGGATATCATCCGGGGCAACCCGTTCCATGAAGAGGCGAAGACCGATCCAAGCCATCTCGTCGCTATCGTGCTCAAGTCGCCGGTGCCGCCGTCGCTGGTTCGGACGCTCCAGGCGGCCATTCAGGGGAGGGAGGTCGTAAGAGCCAAGGGCCGCACAGCGTACGTTTACTACCCCGATGGCATCGGCACCTCTCGCCTTACTGCGGCGGTAATCGACCGCCACCTACAGACTCGGGGCACGGCCCGAAACTGGAATACCGTACTCAAGCTAGGTTCGCTCGCCCGAGGCGAGTAGACGCTAAATGGGGCGGCCAACGGGATTGGCTCGCTGCGCTCGGGGCTTCGCCCCAAACCCTAGCGGGTTTGCCGTTCCGCTTCGCTCCACGAACCCGCGAGTTCGTTCTTGGCCCTTGAGACAGTTTTCCCAGACGTAGGGAGGCATCGGTGGACATGCAGGACACGGGGAAATATTATTACTTTGTTATTACCCAAAACGGCGTCATTGGGTAAATTATCTTGGATCATACACAAAAAGCACAGCGTTTGGTGACCCTACGGTGGGAGAGTTGTACACATACTCTGCAAAGACTGGCCGTCTGCAAGGACCGGGGCAAAAGGCCAACGGCCACCGCAAGGCCGGGCCGGGGCCGGATTGGCCAGCCCCGCCGGAACTGGGGCTGGCGCGGCCTCGTTGTAATGGCGCAACGATTCAAGACCGAGCACCGGAGGAGCGGTAGCAGATAGGGCGTCTGTCTTCGCGTTCAGTTCGCCACGTCCGCCAAATCGGCTTTCAGTTGGGCGAAGTTGAAGCCCGGCGCAAACGCAGGGTTCATCGCTTCGGGAGGAAGAATGGCGTAGGCCTCGTCCACACATTCATCCCACCATCCCCAAGTCGCCTGCTGCGTATTCCCCCAAGTCAGCACGGTGGCACCTGTCGCATTATAAGAAACGGCATAGACCGCGTGGCCATCGCTGGTCAGCGAACCCGGTGTCCACGGTTGACGAGCATCAAACTCCTGAATGGCGTTCTCCTGCACCTGAAAACCGAGGTAAACACCGCCAAAAAGCTGAATGGCCAGCTGCACATGCGTGTGATTCTTGGCTTGAATGGCGACATAGGCAGCAATCTGGTCTCCGTCCACGGCATTTGACCGCCAGTAATTGAGCACATCCAGTTCATTCAGTCCGGAGTCCACTCCTCCGGTTAAATGCATATACAGCTTCACCACCGCCGACTTCATCATGATCTTCTTTTTCCCGATCAGGCCGCTGAAGACAGTTTCCGAATGGGCCAGCGCCGCCATGGTGCAGTCACCCAAGGTATCGTTGCCGTCCATGGGAAACAACACCGTTGGATCCGAAGTCTTCAGTTTCTGGTAAACTGTGGGAAGCACGTCGTAGGCCGCAGGCGGTGCCGCCAGCTTCGAGGTCAGGTAGTTCTCAAATCGGAGGGTGCGGTAATCATGCTTCGCTGGATGTTTGCCAAAACGACAGTTAGACATATGGGTTGTGTTTTGCAGTTAATATGATTGAATCTATTGGCCACCAGGCACTTATCCTTTAAGGCGTGACTTTTATCCGCCGACATTTTTTCCTCCATTAACCGTCTTTGAATGCTCCTTACCCGTGGTTGCTGAATTAACCGGCCACACCGTTCTCGACAAACTCCGGAATCAGCCAAATACAGTCAGGCATTGAGGATTGCGTAGCGACCTTGGAAATTCACTGTGCCAGAGGTCAGATTTTTCACCAGGATCCAGTAAGTGATCGAGGTTCCCGATAACTGGGTTGACACGGTCCATTGAATCTGCGCCCCGGTGCCGGCGGTCGTGGGTATAATCATCCACGCCACATCCGAAGCCGCACCCCATCCGAAAGTATAATAGTTGGCAGACTGGTTTGGTGCCAGCGTTCCCGTGAATTGTGTTCCGAAGGTCATAAAGCTTAGGCTAGTTAGACTATTTCTTCGACGTTGATGGCTGCTTGGTTGGCACCGGCGCCTGACCAGCGTTCACGACCGTCCCTGGCGGTGTCGTTGCGGAATCAGACCCTCCGCCTGCCCCACCCGCCCCGGGAGCCGCTCCGGCATTTACCTGAACAACCGACGCGAGCGCGCCAGAGGATTGACCAACAGTGGAAACGACTTGCGCGGTTGAATTCGAATCCCCGTTATCATCAATAACAATTCTCATAGATATTATTCTCCTTTTGCCGTCTTAAGCATTCAAGATCGCGTAGCGACCTTCAAAGTCAATGGTGGCCGCAGTCAGGTTCTTTACCAGGATCCAATAGGTGATCGCGGTTCCCGACAACTCTGTTGACACCGTCCACTGAATTTGCTGCGCGGTGCCTGTCGAGGTTGGCATGATTTGCCATAATACATCCCAAGCCTGCTGCCAACCAAACGTGTAATAGTTGGCGGACGCGTTCGGGGCCAGCGTTCCGGTAAATTGCACTCCAAGAGTCATATAATTTAGTCTCCTCGTTTAGGCGATACCGAGAACGGTGTAGCGTCCTTGGATGCTGACAGCCGCCCCGGTCAGATTGGTCACAGTGATCCAGTAAGTTACATAAGCCCCGGATGCCCGTTGAATCTCCACGCTCCAAGTTATTTCAGCCGCCGTCCCTGCCGTCGTTGGAAACACCTCCCAGACCACGAACTCGTATTCGGGCCAATTGAAAGTGAAGAAAGTAGCAGTCTGGTTGGCGGCAAGCGTGTAAGTGAACTGCGTCCCGGAATATGGAAACTTGGTCGCCGGCCAATTCGGAACAATGCAACCGGCGTTGGTGTTGGACCAGAAGGACTGAACCGTGACGCCGTTTAGAACCGATGACGTGCTTTCGCAAACATCGCCGATTTCGCACCACCCGCCACCCGAGCAAGTTCCGGCAACACCAAGGATCGCGCTGCCTTCTGGATCCGTGCAGGATTCCACCAGCTCGTGTGAAAGAACATTCGTGACATAACCCAAGGTGCCGTTGTTGGTCACCCACCCAAAATGAATCCGGTTGCCGCTGCCATCTGTGTAGTAAGTGTGCTCGCCGATCACTCCGCCGCTGCTGCTGTTGATCCCCTTCGGCATAATGACGAAATAGAGATTCGCCTTCGCGGCATCCAGTCCCGGAACCGTTCCAGCCTTGATCAGTCCGGCAATAAAGTTAGAGACATTTGTGTCTGTGAAGGAATTGGGCGGATTCGAACTGGTTACGACTACCGAACCCAGAAAATGACCACGACCGATATTGCGATATTGCGCCAACCCGGTCATGTATGGCCCGGCGAGAATTTGTTGCACCGCGGATGTTACTTGAGCGGAGGTGGGTGACGGAGGCGGATTTGAAGCCCAAGCCGAACCCCAGTAAATTAATTGAAGCCGAACAATCTCAATGACGGCACCGCCATTGTCGGCAAACTTATTGGCGCCGCCGCCGCCCGGGCCGCCAAACGGTCCAGCCACCGGCTTGCCGCCTGGTTCTCCGACACTCCTGACAACCCCGGCATCTTCCGGAACGGTTGCCAAATCTTTTGCACTACCACCCTGCCGCGCCATTCCGGCGCTTTTGGTTATCGGTTGCATTTGCATTGAGGCGTGACTTTTCGCGTCACACCGTGACTTTTCGCGTCACAACCGCGAAAGACATTTTAAATCAGAACTTCCAATTGACGGTATGATCGGGATCAGACTTGTAGGAGCAGAAATAGCCAGTCTTGATTCTGGCGACGAAGTGATGGCCGAGTGCGGGAATGGCCTCCCCGACATTTTGGATTGCTTTCTTGATGCGTTTGGTGACGGCGCAACGCGCGCGTTCGGCTGCGGATGGAGTTTTGCGGTCGCGGCCGCCCAAGCCAATCGCGGCCGTCAATTGCTGGGCAATCGCGTTCATTTCATCCCTGACTTTGGTGGCTCGGTTAGGATCGTTGAATTGTTCCGCCTCCTCCAACTCTTGGCGTAACTCGGTCACCCGGCGTTTGTATTCCGCTTTTGCTCGGGCATCCAGAATGGGGATGCCGTCATTTAGCCCGGAAAAGGCTAACTGGTCTCCATTCTTGTGTTGGCTTCCGTTGGCAGCGTCCGCCGACGGTGCAGCTGGCACTTCCAACAGGCGAACCAGCAATTCGCTGACGTGGAATTCCCGTCCCGGATGTCGCAGCAGGAAGGCGAGGCAGTGCAAACCGCGCATGGATTTTAGAAAGGTGGTATGTCCCTGATATTGAATCTTCCAGTAATCGCCCTGCCGTAAGAAGCACGTTTCTTTGGGCGGATGCAAAGCCGGAAGCCCGACGAGCGAATCCCGGACGCTTTCCAGTAAATCTTCCTCAACCACTCCATAATCCGGTGCGCCATCGTCAAAGCTTTGCAAGATGCTGTTCGTCGCACGCACCTTTTGAAAAACATCCAGACACGACTTTTCGGCCAGAAGCTTCATGGCGTGGGCGACGGCATGGATGCGCATGAGGTGCGGACGCCATGGTTCGAGTTGCACACGGTCTTGCGCACACTGCGCGTGCTGTCTGACATTATCGAGAAGGCGAAGGATTTGGGCCGCATCCCGTTCGGCGCGTGTCCAGTCTTTGACCCGGAACAGCACCATGAGGCGGCGATAAAAGACATTTGCTTCGTCGAAAAGCTCCGCGCATTCTTCCGAAGTCAGCTCAAAAATCGGCACCGCCAAGGTCCGCATCCAGCCATTGATTCGCGCTTGGTGAAAATCCAGAACCGTTTCCATCCCGTTGACCCGGCGACCGTCCGGCCGACCATCCATTTCGTATTGTTCGAGTCCCATCGGCTGCCGGACCAAAATGATGTCGCGCCCATTGACGCCGTGTTCGATGCGAACATTTCTCGCCGAGTCATAAGGCCAGTTCTGCAAACAGTCCCTTAAATCTACAATCCTTTGCATTGGGACAGAACCTTAAATAATATCTGTAATTCACGCAACTATTATTTCCCTCGTCAATCTGCTTACGCCAGGGTGCGGGATTGTGCGGATTTCTGCGGAAAACAGCAGCCGGGCTTCGCCTTCGCGGTCGCGGTCGTGCGGGTTGTAATGGCGCGGCGTGGCGGTGAGGAACAGGCGTTTGCGGATGGGAAGATTTTTGTCGTCGAGGGCCAAGGCAAAGTTGCGGCCTTCGCGTCCGGCGGTTTTGTGCGCTTCATCGAACACGGCAAAATCAAACGCCTCGCCCGGCGGCGGGACTGGAGCGCCGAATTCCGATTCGGCTTTCTTGGGAATGGCTACCGCCCCAGCCGATTTGGAAATCGGCGCTCCGGCCCGCATCGCCGCGCCCACCACGGACGCGGATTGGTAGGTGGAGAAAATCATTTTCACGCCGGCAAAG
>OCTA010000300.1_pt1 | contig 45812 bp, 40 predicted proteins | sample 1538991 | NCBI WGS metagenome assembly OCTA01 (sample SAMEA3539302, study PRJEB22396) | soil metagenome | biome: tundra; feature: field; material: soil | place: USA | collected 2010-05 | depth 0.15 m
CTTCCTCGACCCAGCGGTTGAACATCGAGTAGGAGGGCTGATGGATCAGCAGCGGCGTACCGAGGTGACGCAGGATCTCGATCGCCTCCTCGGTTCGGCGGGGGCCGTAGGAGGAGATGCCAACGTAACGGGCCTTGCCCTGACGGACCGCCGTGTCCAGCGCCCCCATCGTCTCTTCAAGCGGCGTCTCGGGATCGAAGCGGTGCGAATAGAAGATGTCGACGTACTCCAGACCCATCCGCGCCAGGCTGGCATCGAGGCTGGTCAGCACGTATTTCCGCGATCCCCACTCTCCGTATGGCCCGGCCCACATGTCATAGCCGGCCTTGGTTGAGATCACCACCTCGTCGCGCAGCGCCCTGAAGTCCTCGGCAAAGATGCGCCCGAAGTTGATCTCGGCCGTCCCGTAGGGAGGACCGTAGTTGTTGGCCAGGTCAAAGTGGGTGATGCCCAGGTCAAATGCGCGCCTCAGCATCGCGCGGCTGCCGGCCAGCGGGCGGTCGTCGCCGAAGTTCTGCCACAGCCCCAACGAGATCGGCGGCAGCTTGAGACCGCTGCGCCCGCAGCGGCGATACTTCACATCGTCGTATCGGCTGGGGGCGGGCACATATTGGCTCAGGCCCAGCTTGGGATCAAACGGCACTGGATGAGTATCTCAGGTGCTGCGAAATCGGTTCGGCCCAGGGAGGACCTTACCTTCGCCGTTCGACCAACCGATCCGTGCGAAATCGGTTCGGCCCAGGGAGGACCTTACCTTCGCCGTTCGACCAACCGATCCGTGCGAAATCGGTTCGGCCCAGGGAGGACCTTACCTTCGCCGTTCGACCAACCGATCCGTGCGAAATCGGTTCGGCCCAGGGAGGACCTTACCTTCGCCGTTCGACCAACCGATCCGTGCGAAATCGGTTCGTCCGGGGCAGGATCTTTCTTTTCGCCGTTCGGCGAACAGATTCTCTGGCGGTTTGGCCATCGGGATAGTGACCGCCGTCGCGCCGTCCCTTAGATTTTGTCGCTCACGTCTCGACGAGACCTGCTCAGAGATCTGCTCATTTACGCGCGCGCCCCTCGCCGCCGAGGGCGCCGACAGGAAGGAACAAACAGACCGCATGCCTCGCATCCGCCAGCAGAACGTGTTTGCAGCACAGTGGAGTCCCAACGGAGGGACGATCGGAGCTCCCGACCTGACCGCGCCCGATAACCAGGTGTTCGGCGCGAACGTCTTCAGCCCGGCGATTCAGCGCCAGCGGCTGCCCAAAGATGTCTACAAGCGACTGTCGAAGACGCTCGCCAGAGGTGAGGCGCTCGACACCACGCTCGCCGACGCCGTCGCGCTGGCGATGAAGGAATGGGCGCTGGAGAAGGGCGCCACTCACTACACGCACGTCTTCCAGCCCCTGACCGGCTTGACGGCCGAGAAGCACGACAGCTTCTATTCGCCGACGGGCGAGGGCACGGCGCTGGCCGAATTCTCAGGCAAGGAGCTGATCCAGGGCGAGCCGGATGCGTCCTCGTTCCCGACCGGCGGTATCCGGGCGACATTCGAGGCTCGCGGCTACACGGCGTGGGATCCGACCTCCCCCGCCTTCATCCTGGAGAACCCCAACGGCGCGCTGCTCTGCATCCCAACCGCCTTTGCATCGTGGACGGGCGAGGCGCTGGACCACAAGATCCCGCTGCTGCGCTCCATGGACGCGCTCTCCAAGTCGGCGATGCGGGCGCTGAAGCTGTTTGGCAACAGCACCGCCGCACGGGTGTTCACCACCGTCGGACCTGAGCAGGAGTACTTCCTGATCGACGAGCAGTACTACTTCGAGCGCCCGGATCTGGTGACCACCGGGCGCACGCTGTTCGGGGCCAAGCCGCCCAAGGGCCACGAGCTCGACGATCACTACTTCGGGTCGATCCCAGAGCGGATCCTCGCCTACATGCTCGACACCGAGCAGGAGCTGGCCAAGCTCGGCGTGCCGGTCAAGACACGCCATAACGAGGTGGCGCCCAACCAGTACGAGCTGGCCCCGATCTTCGAGAACTCCAATGTCGGCGCCGACCATCAGCAGCTGACGATGCAGGTCATGCAGAACGTCGCCCGCCGCTATGGACTCGTGTGCCTGCTGCACGAGAAGCCGTTCGCAGGCGTCAACGGCTCGGGCAAGCACAACAACTGGTCGATGGGCACCGACGACGGCGAGAACCTGCTCGAACCAGGCGATACGCCGCACGAGAACCTGCAGTTTCTGTTCTTCTGCGCGGCGGTGATCCAGGCGGTCAACAAGCATCAGGGCCTGTTGCGCGCCTCGATCGCCTCTCCGGGTCAGGACCATCGTCTCGGCGCCAATGAGGCGCCACCGGCGATCATCTCGATCTTCCTCGGCGCCGAGCTGGAGAAGGTATTCGGCGCGATCGAGCGGGGTGAAGTGGGCGAGTCAACCCCCGAGTCGTTCCTCGGCCTGGGGACGCCGGTGCTACCACCCCTGCCGATGCACGGCGGGGACCGCAACCGCACCAGCCCGTTCGCGTTCACCGGCAACAAGTTCGAGTTCCGCGCGCTCGGGTCGAGCATGTCGCTGTCGCTGCCCAACACGGTCCTGAACACGATCGTGGCCGAGGCGATCGACGACCTGGCCGAGGAGCTGGAGGACGCACAGGCAAAGGGCGCCGAGCTGGAGGAGGCGCTGCGCCCGGTGCTGCAGCGCAGCTACGCCGCCAACAAGCAGATCATCTTCGGCGGCGACAACTACTCCGAGGAGTGGCATGCCGAGGCCGAGCAGCGGGGTCTGCTGAACCTGCGCGCCACACCGGACGCGCTGCCGTTTCTGATCGCCGATGACACCGAGGCACTGTTCTCCAACTACGGCGTGCTGTCCCAGCGCGAGCTCGCGTCGCGCTATGAGGTGTTCCTGGAGCAGTACGTCACCAAGCTCAACATCGAGTCCGAGACCGCCGCGGCGATCGCGCGCACAATGCTGGTGCCGGCCTCGGCGCGTTACCTCGCCGAGCTCAATGCGGCGCAGTTGCCTGAACTGGCCGGCGAGATCGAAGGGTTGCTGACGAGTCTGACCGGCGCACTCAGCACGCTCGAGTCGGTCAATCTCGAGGAGAGCCAACCGCACGATGACCTACTCAGCCACGCGAACTACATGCGCGATCAGGTGATTCCAGCGATGGCCGCGGTCCGCGAGGCTGCAGACAAGCTGGAGAAGATGGTCGCGGACGACCTCTGGCCGCTGCCCAAGTATTCAGAGATCCTGTTCATCAAGTAGCTGGGTAATCGCCTGGCGGCGATTACCTTGGGAGATCGCCCTGGGGGGCGATCTCCCGGGTGGGGGGACGACCTCCCAGGCCGGGCGCGAGCTGTGGGCGCACCACAACTTGCGGCGCCGGCTGGGTTTTACGCTACGGTGACTCGCGGTATGACGGAGGACCGCGTGGCGCGCGGTTGTCGGGTTCTAGGGCATCCTGGGCTGCGCAATCTGCTGATCGTCTCGCTCGCGCTGCTGGCGACGGGTGGTCCTGCCGGTGCCGCGCGCGCGGCATCAGGCGGCGCCGGCATCCGCTCCGGTGGCCAGCAGAGCACCAGTGCGCGTAAGGCGCCAAAGCAGCCCGTCAGTCCGTTTGCCGAGCGCGGAATGTGGATCTGGGTGCTGGCGAGCACTGACGGCGGCAACCTGGCCTCGATCGTCGCGGACGCCCACCGCTACGGAATCCAGACGCTGATCATCAAAAGCGGCGACGGGACGGGCACGTGGTCTCAGTTCAACCCCCAGGCCGTGTCGGTGCTGCATGCCAATCACCTGCGAGTGTGCGCCTGGCAGTACGTCTACGGCAACAACCCGGCCGCCGAGGCGCGGGTCGGCGCGGCCGCTGCCCACGACGGCGCCGACTGCCTGGTGATCGACGCCGAGGCCGAGTACCAGGGCAAGTACGTCCAGGCCCAGACCTACATCTCCGACCTGCGCGGCCTGATCGGGGCCGACTTCCCGGTGGCGCTCGCCGGCTTTCCCTACATCGACTATCACCCCTCGTTCCCGTACTCGGTGTTCCTCGGCCCTGGCGGCGCTCAGTACAACATGCCCCAGATGTACTGGAAGGACATCGGCACCACGACGGACGGGGTGTTCGCGCACACGTACGCGTACAACCGGATCTACGGACGACCGATCGCCCCTCTCGGCCAGGTCTACAACTCCCCCCCGGAGCACCAGATCACCCGTTTCCGGCAGCTTTCGCGCGAATACGGCGCCCTCGGGGTCAGCTGGTGGGACTGGCAGGAGGCCGCACCGGGCGCGTGGCAGGCCGTGTCGCGGCCGATGGGCTCCCTGGCCGGTTACGCGCCCTACACCGGTATGGCGTCCATCTCCAAGGGCTCGACCGGAGATCTCGTCGTCTGGGCGCAGGAGCACCTGATCACGGCGGGGTTCAAGATCGGCGTCGACGGGGGCTTCGGCGCCACGACCCAAACCGCCGTGGAGCATTTCCAGCTCGCACACGGACTCGTCGTCGATGGCGTGGTCGGCCCAGACACCTGGCAGGCACTGCTCCGATACCAGCCCGCCAACATCGGCTGGGGAGTGAAGTCCAAGCGCGCCACGGTCGCGAGCCTTGGCGGGCTCACCCCCCTGCCCAAGTCCGCATCGCTGCCCGCCAAGCGGTATGAGATTCCCGCCGGCTTGGGCGCCGGACGGCCCGGGCATCCCTGACCGTCGGCGCCACCCGGTATCGGTCCCCACCCGGCTCAGATCACAGCACGCCGTGCTCGCGCGCGTAGGCGACGAGGTCGGCGCGCGAGGAGCGCTGGGTCTTCTGTTGGATGTGCGCGCGGTGTGATTCGACCGTTCGGACGCTGAGGTACAGCCGGGAGGCGATCTCGGCATTCGTGTGGCCGAGCGCGATCAGCTTCAGCACCTCCAGCTCACGCTCGCTGAGATCGTCCGGCGGCCCGGCTCGGGGGACCTCGGCCGCTAGGCGAGCACCCAGCTCGGGATTGAGATACGTGCGCCCCTCGGCGGCCAGTCGCACGGCCTGCACGAGTTCGGACTCGGCCGCCTCCTTGAGCACGAAGCCGATCGCGCCCGTGCGCAGCGCCTCGCGGGCCAGCTCAGAGTCGTTGTGCATCGTCAGCACGACGATCTGGGTTTCGGGGGCCGCCTTGCGCAGCCGGGGGATCGACGGCAGACTTGACCCCTCCGGCATGTTGACGTCCAGCACGAGCACCTTTGGGTGAAAGGCCGCCACCCGGCGCTCGGTCGAGGCCACGTCGCCCGCGTCGGCGACGACCGCGAACCCGTCCTCGGCGTCGAGCAGGAGACGCAGCCCAGCCCGCACGACCTGATGGTCATCGGCGATCACGATCGTGATCGGCGTGCTCGGTGACGCGGGATCACTCACGGCAGACCACCATAACGCGATCGCCGCGGCTGACCGACCTTTACGGGGATTGGAACAGGCGCGGATCGGCGGTGGTGATGCCGTGCACCCCCTGCGCGCGCAGGCGCTCGATCACGCCCCGTTCATTTGCCGTCCACGCGTACAGCGAACCACCGCGGTTTACCACCTCTTCGACCAATCGCTCATCGACCAGCCGGTGCTGGACCATCAGCGCGTCCCAGCGACGCCCTGCCAGTCCTGCCAGCACCTGCGCGCGCCATCCCGTCCAGCGACGGCTCAGGCGGGCGAGTCGACCTCCGATCGAGATCCCCGTGCGGGCGTGCGAGTCCAGCGCTCGAACTCGATCCACGACCGCCGGCAGCTGACAGGAGATCAACGTGCGCGCCAGCAGCCCGTGGCGGCGCAGAGCGTCGAGGACAGCCGCCTCGCAGCCAACGTGCTTGAGATCCACGTTTAGCTCGATCTCGGCAAACCGCCGACTGGCCAGGTACGACAGCGCCTCGTCCAGGCGGACGTTGCCGGGGCGCGGAGCGTCGAGGATCGTATGGGCGAGCACCAGCTCTCCGCGCCAGCCGCGCAGGTCGAACTCGATCATGTCGATCCCGATCGACCGGGCCACGTCGAAGGACTCCAGGGTGTTGGCCGGCACGAGCGCACTGGCGCCGCCGTGACCGATCCGATGCAGGGACTGCGAGCTCATCGGCGATCAGTCAAGCACCGTGCCGGGCTCAATCCGCAAGGGCTCCTCGCTGCTCAGCGCCACCGCGCCCCGGACCTCCACGCCGCCCCCGAAGGTGATGTCGCCCTCCACCACCAGCCGCTCGGCCTCGATCAGCGAAGGCGGCCCATCAGGGAAGCGCCGCTCGAACTCGTCCAGCAGCCGGTAGAAGCGCTTGTCCAGCTCCACATAGGGCAGGCTGCCGCCGCGCCGGGGCGAAAGCTGGACCTCCATCGCGTCCGACACCTGATAGACGTCTGAGCGCAGCACCAGCAGATCGTCGGTCGTCTTGACCGGCACGAACCGGCCGCGCGGGACGCAGAGCACGCTGGCTCCGGGGAAGCTCTCGATTGCGGCTCCCATCGCGCTCTCCAGCTGCAGTACCGGCGGCGAGTCCGAATCACGCGGATCGACGGTCTTGCGGTTGACGATCAGCGGCAGCTCGAGCACGCCCCGGTGGCGATCAAGCGTGTCGGCGAGCGCGCGCAAGTCGATCCACAGGTTGTTGGTGTTGTAGTAGCGCCAGCGGCGATAGTCGCGGAAGGAATCCTCGTCCTCTGGCGGAGTCTGCGCGGTCTCACGCAGCACCAGCTGCCCGTCGGAGCGCCGGCGCGCGATGTGCCCGCCCTTGCGGTCGGCTTCGGTCCCCTCCACGACCTCCATCAGAAACGGGATCTCCTGGTCCTGGAGGTACGCGGCGATCCTGGGTTCAAGTGTCGCGCCAAGGTTGTCGGAGTTGGAGATGATCGCGTAGCGACACCCGGCCTGGAGCAGCGCGGCGAGCATTCCGGACCGGCGTAGGGCGCCGTATACGTCGCCGTGCCCCGGCGGGCACCACTCCAGCGCCGGCGCCTTCGGCCAGCTCACCGGCCTTAGCTGCTCGGCATCGAGCTTGGGGATCATGCTCTGCAGAAAGTCCGGGTCCAGGCCGTCGCCCGGCAGCTCGGGATGGCGCTCGAGGGCTTCCAGCGTCGGGCCCCTAGTGGTCTCGCTGTCCATCAGGACCAACGGCAGCCCGATCCCGTAGCGGCGTCGCAGCGCGAGCGTCTGGCCGACGATTATGTCCAGGAACGTGCTGCCGTCACGCGCCTCGAGCAGCGACTTGGGCTGTTGCAGGCCCATCGTCGTCGCCAGGCCGCCGTTGAGCTTGATCACCGCGACATGATCCAGTGCACTGCGCCCGTCGACCTGGGTTAGCTCGTCCAGTGAGGGAACGTCGGCGGCCGGCTCGAGCTCCGCGCTGGGGAGCATGGTCGAACGACCTGACTCCAGACGCGTGTAGGCGCTGGTAAAGGCGCGGATCGCCTCCTCGGAATGACCCGCGGTTCGCATCTTCTCCTCGGCGGTGCGTAGCCCGGCTTCGCTCATGGTCTCAGTCATTGTGCCTGGACCCGGGCGGCGACAACCTGCAAGGATGAGCTGAGCATGGAACAACGCACGATCAAACGCCTCGGACGTAGCGTCAGCGTGGTCGGGTTGGGGACCTGGCAGCTGGGGGCCGACTGGGGCGAGGTCAGCGCCGATTCTGCGCGCCAGACGCTCGAGGCGGCGGTCGGCGAGGGCGTGACCTTCTTCGATACGGCCGACGTCTACGGCGACGGCCGCAGTGAGCAGTTCTGCGGCGAGCTGCGCCGCAGTCACCCAGAGGTGTTCGTCGCCACCAAGATGGGACGGCGGGTCAAGCAGGTGCCGGAGAACTACAACCGGGAGAACTTCCTCGCCTGGAACGAGCGCTCGCGGGTCAACCTCGGCGTCGAGCAGCTCGAACTGGTGCAGCTGCACTGCCCGCCTGACCAGGTATATGCCCAAGACGCGGTGTTCGATGCGCTGGACGAGATGGTCGGGGCCGGACTGATCAGCGCTTACGGGGTCTCGGTCGAGACCTGCGCGCAGGCGCTGGCGGCTATCGCCCGCCCCCATGTCGCCACGGTCCAGATCATCCTCAACTGCCTGCGGCTCAAGCCGCTGGAGGAGGTGCTGCCGGCGGCGCACGCGGCCGGGGTGGGGATCATCGCGCGCGTGCCGCTGGCCTCGGGACTGCTGTCCGGGCGCTATGACGAGCAGACCATCTTCGCCCCGGAGGACCATCGCCACTACAACCGCCGCGGCGAGGCCTTCGACGTCGGCGAGACGTTCTCAGGCGTGCCCTACGAAGTCGGCGTGGCCGCCGCTCGCGAGCTGACAACGCTGGTCGATCCGGGCCAGACGCTGTCGCAGTTCGCGCTGCGCTGGGTGATCGATCAGCCGGGTGTCAGCACCGTTATCCCCGGCGCGAGGAACCCCGAGCAGGTGACTCAGAACGTATCCACCGCCGCGCAGGCGCCGCTGCGTGAAGAGCAGCTTCAGGGGGTTTCCGAGGTCTACGACACCCTGGTCCGCAGGCACGTTCACCACCGCTGGTAACTTCCGAACCGCCGCTCCCGCCCGCACCGCCGCTCCGGCCCCCACCGCCGCTCCGGCCAACGTCGCCGCTCCGGCCAACCTCGCCGCATCGGGCTGGCGTCGCCGGATCAGGCCAGCATCGCCTCGATCGCCAGCTCCAGCGCTCCCTGGCCCTCCAGGAAGTCGACCGTCGTGTATCGCGCCCGCAGCCGCGTCGCGTGGCGGAAGGTGGCCCGCAGGGTGCGCTCGTCGACATCCAGGTAGCCCGGCTCGGCGGGAATGCCCGCCGCCGACAGCGCACGGTCGATCTCGGCCGATTGAGACAGCGCAGGCGCGATCTGTGCGCGAACGGCCTCCCAGGCAGCCTGGTCGGAGGGCCAGCCGGCGGACCGCTCCTCCACGAAGCGCCGTTTCTCGGCTACCGCCTTCACGATCTCCACCGAGGGATCCCCGAGCCAGTCGCGCGCATCGGCGTCGCCGAGCGGATCCGTGTGCACCACCGGGCGTGTGAGCGACGCAATCGCCCCGGCAAAGGCAAAACGCTGCAGCCGCATCGCCCAGTGCGTCGCATAGCCGGCCTGCAGCCCGTGAGGGGCGTGCGGCCGGCGTCCCCGTGCGGCGAGCAGGTCCCAGAAGTGCGACGCGTGATGCTCGCAACCGCTGGCCGGGCGCGAGCTGCCGAAGATGGCCATCGCGATGCCCGACTCCACCAGTCCTTTGAGCAGCGCTTCGATCGCCTCCGGATCGCTGGCGAGCAGCTCCGGCACGCTGGCGATCGCGACCGCCAGCGGCCCTTGTACGCGCTGTGCCAGCTGCGGATCGAACCGCTCGCCGTAGAGCAGATGCGCGGCCAGCCAGTCGGTGAGCGCGCTGGCCTTGGCGAGCAGGTCGCCGATACCGGCGCGGGTCAGCTCCGCCGGAGCGCGGGCTGCAACGCGCGGATCGGCGTAGATCGCGCTGGGCGCGCGGGCCGGATAGGTCACCTTGACGCCGTCAAGCTGGAGCGCGGCCACGCTGGAGGCATAGCCGTCCATCGAAGCCGCGGTGGGGACCGATACGAACTCCCGCTCTGACCGGTGCGCCGCGTATCGGACGATGTCGGTGATCACGCCGGAGCCGACGGCGATCAGCGCCTGGCCGTCCGCAATCCGGTCACGTACGCGCTCGACCTCGTCTCGGGAGGCAAGCAGGCCCTCGCGCTGCTCGAACACCAGCTCGTGCACGTCCACGCCGGCCTGTGAAAGCTCCCTGACCGCGTCGGCACCGGCCGCCTGGCGCGTGTTGGGATCCATAACCAGCAGCGCGCCGGACCAGCGCTCCGAGGCCACCCGGGCAGCTAGGCGCGGCATTGCATCCTCGGCGATGACCACCTCGAGCTCGCGCTCAGCGCCGGCGCTCAACGGCATTGCTTCCCACCCGACGACTCGTGCTCCCCTTCAACGACTGGTGCTCTCCTGCGGCGGCTGGTGCTCTCCACCTAAGCAGGCTGGCCGTAATAGGCGTTGGGCCCGTGCTTGCGCTCGAAATGCTTGTCGCGGACGGCGACGTCCAGCGGCGAAGCCTGCCCATCCAGCGCGGTGGTCAGCAACGCCAGGTGAGCGACCTCCTCCAGCGTCACCGCGTTCTCGACCGCCGCCGATGCGCTTGCGCCCCAGCAGAACGGGCCATGGCCGCGCACCAGCGCGCAGGGCATCGCCTCTGGGTCGCGCTCCCGGATCAGCTCGATCAGTGCGGTCCCGGTCGCACCCTCGTAGTCGTCCTGGATCTCCTGCCGGGTGAGGGCGCGCGTGAGCGGGATCGAATCCGGGCACAGGTCCGCGTGCGTGGTGCCGAAGATCGGGATCTCACGTTGCGCCTGGGCCCACGCCGTGGCCCAGGTGGAGTGGGTGTGGACGACGCCACCGATCTGCTCAAACGCGCGGTACAGCGCCAGATGCGTGGGAGTGTCGGTCGACGGCCGCCTTAGGCCGCGCACGACCTCGCCGACGAGATCGACGACGACCATATCCTCGGCGGTCATCGCATCGTAGGTCACGCCGCTGGCCTTGATCGCCACCAGTCCGCGCTCGCGGTCGATCGCGCTCACGTTGCCCCAAGTGAGCTTGACCAGCCCGTGCGCCGGCAGCGCCAGATTCGCAGCCAGCACGGCCTCGCGAAGCTCGTCAAGCATCTGAGCGCGCCGCCGTGGTGCGGATCCGCTTGAGACCGTGCATCAGCTGGCTCTGGCTTGAACCAAGCGAGTCATACAGGCTGCGGTAGATCGCATAGACCTGATCGTAGATTCCCTGCGCCGCCGGATCCGGCGCGTAGGTCCGCGCATAGGAGGGCCGCATGGCCTCGATCGCCGCGACGATCCCGTCGAACACTCCCGCGGCCACCGCGCCGAACATGGCTGCACCGCGGGCCGGAATCTCACTCGAGGCTGGCACGTGGACAGGTCGTCCGCTCGTGTCGGCGATCATCTGCATAAGCAGCGGGCTCTTCTCGGCGATCCCACCGCACGCCACGATCTCGGATATGGCGATCCCGTGCTCCTCGAAGTTCTCGATGATCCGCCGGTTGCCAAACGCGATCGATTCCAGCAGCGCGCGGTAGATCTCCTCGGCCGAGCTCTGCAAGGTGAGACCGAAGATCGCGCCGGTGAGATCCGCGTCGGCGAGGATCGAGCGGTTTCCGTTGAACCAGTCCAGTGCCACCAGTCCGGTCTCCCCCGGCAACAGCTCGGCGGCGCCCTGCTCCAACTCGGTAAAGGCGTCGGCGTCGGCGCCGAGCGCCCCGACGAACCAGGCGAGCATGTCGCCTACCGCAGTCTGTCCCGCCTCGTAGCCGTATGAGCCGGGCAGGATGCCGTCACGCACGACGCCGGTGATCCCGGGCAGGCGGATCTCCTGGGGGCTGACGACCATGTCACAGGTCGAAGTTCCGACCACGGTCACGAACGTCCCGGGCTCCTGCACCCCGGCTCCGGGTACTGAGACGAACGAGTCGACGTTGCCCACGGCGACCTGCACGGAGTCCGAGAGCCCGAGCCGCTGCGCTACCTCTCCTCGCAACCGCCCGGCGCTGGTCCCAAGCTCGCTGAACGAGCGGCCGAGTTTCTCGGCCGGGTCCGGAAAACCCGGATAGGCCGCCTCGAAGTACTCGCGTGAGGGCAGCCCGTCGGCCTCAGACCAGAACGCCTTGTAGCCGGCGGTGCAGGCCTGGCGGCACTGGTTGCCGGTCAGGTACCAGACGATCCAGTCGGTGGCCTCGATGAACTCGGCGGCCTCGTCGTATATCTCGCGGTCCTCGAGCCACAGCTCGATCAGCTTGGGGAAGTACCACTCCGAGGAGATTCGGCCCCCGTAGCGGGTCAGGAACCCCTCGCCGCGCTCCTGGGCAACCTCGGTGAGTCGGTCTGCGACCGGCGCGGCGGCGTGGTGCTTCCACAGTTTCGGCCACGCATGGCGGCGGCCTCGGAGGCGTTCCAGCGTGCATAGCGGAACTCCCTCGGCCGTGACCGGAAGGACGGTGCAGGACGTGAAGTCGACGCCGATGCCGACCACCTGGTCCGGCGCGACGCCGGCCTGAGCCAGCACGCCGGGCAGGCCGGTCTCGATCACCTTCACCCAGTCATCAGGATCCTGCAGCGCCCAGTCGTGGGGCAGCCGCTCGTCGGCTCCGGGCAGCGTGCGGTCGATCACCGCGCTCGGGTAGGGGACGACCTCGACGGCCAGCTCTTCGCCGCTGCGCGCGTCGAGCAGCAGCGCCCGTCCGGACTCGGTGCCGAAGTCGACACCGATGCTGAAGACACGCTCGCTCACGGTCGGCCGGGGCTGTCTTAGGGTGTCGCGTCGGACCCGGTCGCCGGGCCGCCGCCGGCAGCCGGTCCGCCGCCGGCAGCCGGTCCGCCGCCGGCAGCTTTCTGGCTGGCTTGCGCAGCGACCTGGGGTGCATCAGCGCCGGCGGTGATGGGGACGGCGACCGAGGCTCCGTTGCCGATGTGGGCCGCCTCGCGGGCGCGACGGTATTCCTCGACGACGATCTCGGTCAGCTCATCGATGGACGTCTCGGCCGTGGGCTTGTCCAGCGCTATCACGCCGTCCTGGATCAGGCTCACGCGGTCACAGGCAGCGAACACGTGCACGTAGTTGTGCAGGATCATGATGATCGAGACGTTTCCCTCTTCCCGCACGCGCTGGATCAGATCCAGGATCATCGCGCCCTCTTTGGCGCCCATCGCCGCCAGCGGCTCGTCGAGCAACAGGATGTCGGCGTCGCCGGAGACGGTTCTGGCCACGGCGATCGCCTGGCGCTGACCGCCGGACAGGCGGGCGACCGGCACGTCGATGCTGGGAATGTTGATCCCGATCGTGTCGAGCGCCTTGCGCGCCTCCCGGCGCATGATCGCGTTGGACAGGAACGGGATCGGCTTGCGGACCCGCTCGCGTCGCAAGAACAGGTTGTGGAAGACCGACAGCTGATCGATCAGCGCCAGATCCTGGAACACGGTGTCGACTCCGTGGGCGCGCCCGTCGTCGACGCTCTTGGGCGAGTACGGCTCGCCCTTGAGCCACATCTCTCCGCTGTCCTGCTTCTGAAATCCGCACAGGATCTTGATCAGGGTCGACTTCCCGGCCCCGTTGTCGCCCAGCAACCCCAACACCTCGCTCTTGCGGAGGTGGATGTTGACGTCGCGCAGCGCGGTCGTGGGACCGAAGCTCTTGGCGATGTGCTCGACCCGGAGCACATCGTCGGGCGCCGAACTCGGCCCGACGATGTGCTCGTCGGAAATTGTCTGATCAGCCACGGCCAGAACCCAGTCGCACCCGCCGGACATAGACGTTGACCGACATCGCGATCAGGATCGCGAGCCCCAGATACAGGTCCTTGTAGTTGGCGTTGACGCCCTTGAGCACCAGGCCGTCGTCCAGGATGCCCAGGAACAAGGCGCCAATCAGCGCACCGACGATCGTTCCCGCGCCTCCGGTCATCAGCGTGCCGCCGATGATCACCGCCGCCACCACGGTCAGGAGGATGGCGTTGGAGCCCGACGGGTCCGGAGTCGCGCTCGACGAGCGCACCGCCTCGAGGATCCCGACGAAGCCGGACATGACGGCGCACAGCATGAAGTTGCGGATCACCACCAATTTGACGTTGACGCCCGCCTCCGCCGCTCCGAGCCGATTTCCGCCCACCGCCACGGTGTACAGACCCCAGCGCGTGAACGACAATAGAAGCTGGAGGAGGATCACGATCCCGAGCGCCCAGAACAACTCCGAGTAGGTCCCCTCGCCGAAGATCTGGGCGAAGGTGGTGACTCCGATGACCGTCGTACCCGGTGTGGTGACCTGCTCGGAGTGGGAGATGACGAGGGTCACGCCGTCGAGCACGAACAGCATCCCGAGCGTCGCGACAAACGAGGCGATCCCGATATAGGCCACCGCAAAGCCGTTGAACGCACCCAGCAACATCGCGGCAAGCAGCGCCACGATCACGCTCGGAACGAGCGGGATCCCGGCACCGGTGAGCTTGATGAACAGAAACGGCGTGAACAGGTACATCGCGCCGACCGAGAGGTCGATCTCGCCGAGGGTCATCACGAACACCTGTCCGCCCGCCATGATCGCGATCGGGGCGAAGTACGGGAGCAGCGTCTTGAAGTTGGCGCCGGTAAAGAAAGCAGGGGTGCTGCTGGCGAAGTAGATCACCGCGATCAGCGTGACCACGATGATGCTGCCCTCGCGCAGCGTCAGAAACCGCTTGAGCAGGCCAAGCCGGTCCGCCCGGGCCCGGCCGGTTGCCGGGCCCGGCGGTGATGCGCCGCCAGCCTTGGCGCTGCTGTCAGAGGTGACCGCCATGCTAGTGGCAGCAGCCTATCGCGCTGGCACGCCTCGAGGGCATTAATTACGACTCAATGGACGCCGGGGGTGGTACCGGTGCCCTCGTATAGGCTCTTGGTCTTGCTGTACGGGAGGACCGTCGTCTTGTCGAGGAACTTCAGGCCGGTGTCAACCGAGGCGATACCGCTGAGCCCCTGCGATGCGTTGTAGAGGTAAAGCTCCAGGATCGGCAGGAAGCCCTGGAGATAGGGCTGCTGGTCGATCGTGAACTGGATTTCCCCGGCGGCGAGCAACTGCTCGGTGATCGGCGTGAGGTCGTAACCGCCACCCTTGACGCCCTTCGCGGCCAGGCCGTGCTTCTGGATCGTCTGTGCGAGACTCTGCGTGCTGCCGGCGTCGACGGCGAACAGCCCCTTGGTGTTTGCGTGCCCGACCGCGTAGGCGTCGATCGCCGTCAGCTCAGCCGGGAGTGCGGCTCCGGTCGCCACAACGTGGGTCTTGATCGAGGGATGGCTCTTGAGTGTCGCCAGCGCGCCGTTGATCCGCGGCTGGATGTTGGCCGCTCCCGGCGTCGCGATGAACAGCGCCACGTCACCCGAGGGCACGAGCGCGGCGATGTGTGCGCCCATCTCCTGACCGGAAACGAACAGATCCTGCCCGATGTAGGCCAGGCGCCCGGTGCTGGGCTCGTCGGCGTTATAGGCGACAACCGGGATCTTGGCGGCGAGCGCGGCCGCCACCGGCTTGTTGAAAGCGGTCGGATCGACCAGCGTCGTCGCGATCCCGTTGACACCGGCCGTGACCGCGGTGTTGATCGAGGTGACCATCTCGGACACGTTGGCGGTCGCCGAACCGGTCCACTGGTAGGTGCAGCCAAGCAGCTTGCAGGCGTCGGCGGCGCCGCTCTGGGTGGGCGTGAAGAACGGGTTCGTCGTCACGTGGTTGACCATCGTGAACTTGAGCGGCTTGCTGAAGCCGAAGATGCCCGCCGCACTGCTGCCGCCTCCGGTGGCCGCCGAAGCGGTCGAGCTGGAGCTGCTGCTGCTGCTGCTGCCGCCGCCGCAGGCTTCGAGCATCACCGCGGCGATTCCCGCGGCGCCACCGGTCAGCGCGGTGCGCCGGGTGAGCTGGCGGAACTTCGACAGCGGGGTCGGATCCGGATCCTTCTTGCGCTCATCCCATTCCAGGCGCTCTACGGCGTCTCCCAGGATATCTGATTCTAACATTTGCATCCTCCTCTAGTGATTGCTCCCTCACGCGTACGCTCTCAGACTCCGCTGCGGCTGTCCACCGTGCTTAACCGACGAAAAACGTCAGGTTCGCACGGATGACGTGGCGGTCACCGCCGGGCGCTTTCCGCTCGCGGCTCGGCGCTCGTGTACTAACCCAGCCTGACCGGACGCGTGCGTCGGCACCCGGTGCCTTTCAATTCTCTCCTCCTCGTCCTGACGGGGCGGCATGTTAGCGATCACACGAGATGGCTGTCAATTGTGGGTTCAGGGGACGACCGCCGTACTGGAGCGAACGATCAGCTCGGGCGTGATCCGCGAGCCCGAAGGTGGCGAAGCTCCAGTCGCGCGTGCCTCGATGATCGCCAGCAGGAGCCGCAAGCCGCGAGCGCCGAGCTCGCCAAAATCCTGGCGGACCGTGGTCAGTGGTGGCGTGAAATACTGGGCCTCGGGCACGTCGTCAAAGCCGATCACGCTGATGTCGCGTGGAATATCGCGGCCCGCCTCGTGCATCGCGCGCAGCACGCCGAGCGCCATCTGATCGTTGGCGACGAACAGCGCCGTGACGGCGGGATCCCGGCTCAGCACGCATCCGAGGTCATAGCCCGAGCGCGGGCTCCAGTCGCCCACCAGGTGCGCAGGCACCGGGGCCCCGGCGGTCTGGAGCGTCTCACGCCACCCATGCAGTCGCTGCTGGGATTCCAGGAAGTCGGCCGGGCCGGTGATGTGCCAGACCGTCTCGTGACCCAGGGACAGCAGATGCCGCGTCGCACTGACCGCCCCCGCGTGCTGGTCGACGCATACCAGCGGCACACCTTCCGCCGGACCGGCCTCCACGGCCACCAGCGGAATCTCGGCGGGCGCATGCGCCAGCGCGTCGACCGCATCTTCGTAGGGGGCGATCACCAGCAGCCCGTCCACGCCCTGGAGGCGAAGCCGTTCGACCGCGTCGCTGACCGACGAGCGGTTCAGCGCCTTGAGACTGGCGACGATGATGAAGTAGCCCGCCTCGTGGGCGGCGCGCTCGATCCCGAACAACGTCGAGGCGGGGCCGTAAAGCGTTGTGTCAAAGCTCAGGACCCCGAGCATGTTGGAGCGCCCGGTCACCAGCGCCCGGGCGATCGAGTTGCGGCGGTACCCGAGCTGGACCATCGCGTCGAGCACCCGCTGGCGCGTCTCCGGGCGCACGTGGCGGCTGCCGTTGATCACGCGCGACACCGTCTGGTGCGAAACGCCGGCCAGCCGTCCCACGTCGGACATCACGGCGGCGCGCCGCGGACGCTCCCGCGTCCTCCCATCCCCCTCCAAGTCCATCGCGCTTGCGCACCTCCCCCAATCACTGTGGTGCCAGTTCGCATCCCCGTGGCGCCATTTCGCCTCCCCGTGGCGCCTGCGATACCGCATCGACCGCATATAGGCGTGCGACCTCGACCCTCAGCCACGAATGTTAGCGCTAACGGACGGTAATCTTCGCACCCGGCCCGAAAAACCGCCGCCTCGTCGCGACCGCGGCGCGGCGGCGCCAACTCATGGGAGAGAGATGAAAGCGAGCGGCCCGCTCGTCGGGCTCGACGTCGGAACCTCGGCGGTCAAGGGACTGGCGATCGATGATGGCGGGACAGTTCTGGCGCGGGCGGAGGCCGGCTACCCGCTTGACACTCCGCGACCCGGATGGGCCGAGCAGAACCCTGAGGACTGGTGGCGGGCGACCGAGAGCGTGCTGGAACAGCTGGAGGCTGCGGTGGGAAGGCCGGCGGGCATCGGACTGTCGGGACAGATGCACGGCCTGGTCGCGCTCGATAGCCGGGATCGAGTGCTGCGTCCCGCGATCCTCTGGAATGACCAGCGCACGATCGCGCAGTGCCGCCAGATCGAGCAGCGGATCGGCCTGAAGCGGTTGATCGCGCTGACGGGCAACCGCGCGCTGCCCGGCTTCAGCGCGCCGAAGCTGCTGTGGCTGGCTGAGCACGAGCCCGATCTGCACGCGCGGATGGCACGAGCGCTCCTGCCCAAGGATTACGTTCGCCTGCGGCTGTGCGGTGAGCACGCCACCGATGTCTCCGATGCCTCGGGCACGCTGTTGCTCGACGTCGCGCAGCGCCGCTGGAGCGAGGAGGTGCTGGTCGCGCTGGAGATCGATCCGGCGATCCTGCCCCCGGTGCTGGAGAGCCCGGAGGTGTCAGGGGCAAATCGGCAGGGCGTGCCTGTAGCCGCCGGCGGCGGCGATCAGGCCGCGGGCGCACTGGGCGTCGGCGTGACCGCACCGGGGCCGGTGTCGGTCGTGCTCGGCACCTCCGGCGTCGTGTTCGCCGCGCTGGCGCGATTTCAATCCGACGAGCTAGGGCGCGTGCACGCCTTCTGCCACGCCGTGCCGGGCGCATGGCACGCGATGGGTGTGATGCTGTCAGCGGCGGGATCGCTGGCCTGGTTGGCCCAGGCGCTCGGCCCCGGCGTGGTGTTCGATGAGCTGCTCGCCGACGCCGCCAGCTGGCCGGCGGGAACCGAGGGACTGCTGTTCGCGCCGTATCTGGCAGGCGAACGTACCCCCCACGTCGACCCCGACGCGCGTGGCGCATTCGTCGGCCTGAGCCTGCGTCATGACCGAGGCGCGTTGGCGCGGGCCGTGCTGGAGGGCGTGGCGTTCGGACTGCGCGATTCGCTGGAGCTGGTCGCCGACCTGGGCGTGGCGCCGACGCTGGGTCGCGTGTCCGGGGGCGGCTCGCGCAGCGAGCTGTGGCTGCAGATCGTCGCCTCGGTGCTCGAGCTGCCGCTGCAACGCGTGGCCGTCGACGAGGGCGCGGCATTCGGCGCTGCGATCTTGGGCGGCGTCGCGGCGGGGACCTGGCCCGACGTGCACGTCGCGGTCCAAGCCACGGTCAAACCGGGTGCACAGGTTGAGCCCGTCGCCGAATGGGTGGAGGTCTACCGCGAGCGTCGCGAGCGGTTCAGGGAGCTGTATCCCGCGCTGGCGCCGTTCCAGCGCAGCGCCGGAGACGACGCCGGCGAGCGGCGGGGACCGGTCTAGTCGATCAACGCCGCGCCCGGTCCCGGCGTCACCGTGACCGCCCCCCGCGGAGCGCTCACCCCCGGCGGCAGCAGCCCCAGCACGTTGCCGCCGAAGCCCCCGCCAACGATCCGCGCGCCCAACGCGCCAGCTCGGTGCAGACGCTCCACGGTCGCCTCCACCGCCGGGGTGGAGACGTCATAGCAATCGCGCAGGCTGGCATGGGAGGCGTCGAGCAGCCGCCCCAGTGCCGGGAAGTCGCGCTCGGCGAGGGCGTGCACGGCGGCGCGCACGCGGTCGTTCTCGCTGACCACGTGACGGACCCGAGCGGCCAGCGGTTCGGGCAGCCGCTGCACCATCTCCAGCGTGGCATCGCGCAGGCTCGCCAGGCCGAGCTCGCGACACGCGCCGGCACACTCTTCGCGGCGCTGGTTGTAACCCGAACCGGCGATCGCATGACGTTCGCCGGAGTCCAGCGTGACCAGCGAGAACTCGCCAAGATTCAGGGCCACCCGGTTGAGTGTCAGTGAGCGGAAGTCGATCTCCACCGCGGTGTCGCGCTCCCCGTACAGCGAGGCGAGCTGATCGAGCAGGCCGGTACGCGCGCCGACCCATTCGTTCTCGATTCTCGAGCACAGCTGCGCGAGCTCGAGCCGCCCGGGAACCGGCGCGTCGCTGAGCGCGAACAGCGCAAGCGTCAGCGCCACCTCCAGTGCGGCTGAGGACGACAATCCCGATCCGCGGGGAACGGTGCCGCTGATCTCCAGCCTGCCCCCGGTCAGCTGCGCTCCGTGTCGATCCACCTCCGCTGCCGCACCGCGCACGAAGGCACGCCACCCGTCCGCCCGCGCGATCTGTCCAAGGGCGAACGAGTCCCGGCGCCCGAGGTCGGTGGCGACCGCCTCGATCCGTCCCGATTTGGTCCGGGTGGCGCGCACGGTGACCCCGTCTGAGATCGCGAACGGCAGCGCCAGACCCTCGTTGTAGTCGGTGTGCTCGCCGATCAGATTGACGCGTCCGGGCGCGAACGCAATGGCGCTATCGCGCACCGTGTAGTCTCCTGTTCATGGTCGGTGACATTCTCCAGCCCACGCATCTTCTCCTGATTCTCGTGGTCGCGCTGGTGGTGCTCGGTCCCAAGCGCCTCCCTGAGGTCGGTCGGGCCGTCGGCAAGAGCATCCGCGACTTCAAGGACGCGATCAACGGCGAGCACGACGAGCCCAAGGCCGAAGTCATGAGCGCTGAGGCGCCCAAGCCGGCCAACGAGCCGGCCGACCGCGTCGCCTAGCTGCCTCGGCGAGGTCCACTCGTGCCCGTGCAGTGGGGAGTCATGTCCACCGCTCAGATCAACGAGAAGCTTCTGGCCGGCGCACGTCAGACCGACGCGTTGGCGATCCTGGCAGTCGCCAGCCGTGATGTCGAGAGCGCCAGGCAATACGCGCTGGTCCACAGCATCGAGCGCGCCTACGGCGGTTACGACGCACTGTTGTCTGACCCTGACGTCGAGGCGGTCTACATCTCGCTGCCCAATTCGCTTCACCTGGAGTGGAGCGTGCGAGCCCTGCAGGCCGGCAAGCATGTGCTGTGCGAGAAGCCGCTGGGTCGGAGCGCCGCTGAGGTGGACACGGCCTTTGACGTCGCCGAGCGCGAGGGGCGACTATTGATGGAGGCGTTCATGTACCGCCACAATCCGCAGACGCACCGGCTTGCCGAGCTGGTCGGCACTGGGGCGATCGGACGGCTACGGCTGGTCCGCGCCGCGTTCAGCTTCGCCGCCCGCGACGCTGCCAACATCCGCCTGCGCTCCGCGTTGCAAGGGGGCGCGCTGATGGACGTCGGCTGCTATTGCGTTAGCGGCGCCCGCTTGATCGCCGGCGAGCCTGAGCGTGTCGGCGCCGAGCAGGTGCTGGGCGGCGATGGCGTTGATGTGGCGTTTGCCGCGACGATGCGCTTCGCTGACGGCGTGATCGGTCACTTCGATGCCGGGCTGGCGCTGGACACCCGCGACGAACTGGAGGTCGTGGGCGAGGAAGGCTCACTGTTCCTCGACGATCCCTGGCACTGCCGCCATCCGATGATCGAGCTCCGGCGCGACGGGAAGGTGGAGGGGATCGAGCTTGAACCGGTCGACTCCTACCGGCTGGAGGCCGAGAACTTCTGCGCCGCCATCCGCGGCACCGCCAGCCCGTTGCTGGGACGCGAGGACGCGGTCTCCCAGGCCCGAGTGATCGAGGCCCTATATCGAGCCGCCGAACTGGGTCAAACCGTGACGCTTCCCTGAACGGTAGCGCCGCCTGCATACGAGGATCGGGCTGTGGATCCTGAGCTCAAACGCCGTCTGGCCGCCAACGAGCGGTGTTCCGCAGCGTCAACGATGAAATCCAGTGGAGAAGCGCGGCGAGGCGGGAGCCGAAGCGGCTTCGATCGATCCGGGAGCGTGAGGGCGCTCGGGCAGTTGGGCGCCCTCGAGGTCAAAACGCATCCGCACCTCGACCCCCCCGCACGAGCGGGGGACGATCGAGAAATCTTCGGTGAGCTGGGCGATCAGTCCCAATCCCAGCCCAAGCCCAGGGCGGTCCGCCCGTGGCTCCAAGCCGCAGCCCTCGTCGGCGATCAGGATCCACAGCTCCTCGGAGACGACCGCGGCGCTGACATGGATCTGGCCGGGTTCGTCGCGGTAGGCGTGGACCACGGCGTTGGTCAGCGCTTCGGAGCTCGCCAGACGAACGGCCTCCAGCTGCTGCGCATTGGCGCCCGAGGCCAAGGCAAAGGCAGTCAACTCACGACGCGCCACGTGGACGGAATCGGCCACCGCCGGGTAGCTCCTGCTCAGACCGTCGTTCGCAAAGTCAGCCATCTTCACCCTTGACGTACCCCCATCGCGTGATCGTCAAGCCACCGGATCTCTTAGCGCCGCGCTGAGACGGAGTCGCCGTGGCCCGTTTGCTGGGTTGGGTTGCGCGCCTAGCTGCTCTGTCCGCAGAACGATACGCGCAACCGCGGCCGCCAAGATCGCATCGCCTACCTCGGCCGACTGGCGTGCGTCGCTATTGCGTGGCTCGGGCCGGGGGCGTACGCTCGGACGGTCGTCTGAATCGTGACCTTGCGTGAGGCAACCTAGGACATGAGCCGCAGCAAACGGGTACCCAAAGAGCAGGAGAGGCATGGCTGACCGTAGCAACCAGCAGCGCAGCGACCAGGATTCACCTTCGCCCGAGCAACAGGTTCGGGCGCTCTACGAGCAGGCCGAGTCGCGTACCGCGCAGGCGTTCGACGAACTCGTCTCCAAGCCTAGCTTCGGCCTGGTGATGGCCCGCAGCGCGGAGAACATTGCCGCACTGACGCGGATCGGCGCGGACCTCGCCGATACGGTGTTGCGCAACCTGCGGATCGCCGGACGGGCGGACGTGACCAGGCTGGCCCGGCAGCTACATCGGACCGAGGACAAGCTCGAGCGGGTGCTGCAGGAGATCGAGGCACTCCGCGACGAGATGGTCGAGCGCAACGCCAGTTCCTCTGGCAACGGCAGCGACCCGAGCCGGCCGGTGCGCCGGCGCCCGGAGGCCAAGCGATGAATGTGCTCGAGCGTCTGGCCAGATCCCCTCTGAACGCGCTCGAGTTCGCCAACATCGTGCTGACCACCGACGACGCGGTGGTGGGAGCCACTCCGCGCGACGTCATCTGGACTCATCGGGGCACGACGCTGTACCGCTACCGCTCGTCCGAGCGCCGGTATCCGGTGCCGCTGCTGCTGGTGTTCGCACTGATCAACCGTCCGGAGATCTTCGACCTGCGTCCCGGCAGCTCGCTGGTCGAGTACCTGCTCGACGAGGGCTTTGACCTGTTCCTCGTCGATTGGGGGGTACCCGACGAGGAGGACGCCGAGATGGGACTCGACGACTACATCTGCGACGAGCTTGACTGGGCGGTGCGTGAGACGCTGCGCGCGAGCGGCGCCGACGAGCTGACGCTGCTGGGATGGTGCATCGGGGCGACCTTGTGCGCGATGTACTGCGGGCTGGACCGCGGCGAGGAACGAACCGCCGTCAGGAACCTCGCCCTGCTGACGATGCCGGTCGACGGGCGCGGCTCGGGCTACGCGGCTTGGGTGGGCGATCCGGAGTTCGACGTCGAGCAGGTCGCCGAGGCCTGGCGCGTGCTCCCAGGATCCTCGGTCGATTTCGCCAACAAGCTGCTCAAGCCGGTGACCAACTTCTTCACCACCTACCGGCGGCTGTGGCAGGGCGTCGAGGAGGGTGCATCGCGCCGGGAGGCCTACCAGCCGATGGCCAAGTGGGTGACGGACAATCCCCCGTTTCCCGGCCGAGCCTGGGCCCAGTGGATTCCGATGATGTACCGCGACGCAGCACTCATCTCGGGCTCGGTGAGACTGCGTGGCCGGCGAGTCGATCTCGGCCGGGTCGATCAAAACCTGATGGTCGTCACCGCCGGATCCGATCACATCGCCCCGCGGCCCGGGACGATGCCGCTGTTTGACCTCGTCTCCAGCCAGGACGTGACGCACATGGCCCGCCCCGGAGGCCACATCGGCCTGATCGCCGGCTCTGCCGCGCGGAAGGAGCTGTGGCCCGAGATGGCGGCCTGGCTGAGCGAGCGCTCAGAGCGCTGAGCGCAGGCGCAGGGAGGGCGCTGACGGGAAAACGACACAGGAGAGGAATCATGAGCACCGATATCACGTCAAGCGAATCCGAGCAGGATGCTCCTCCGGAGACCGGGAGCTTTCCGGGACGCCACCGCCGGCCACGGATGCACGGCCGGGTGGTCTTTGTCACCGGCGGCACCCGCGGGATCGGGGCGGCGATCTCCCGCAGCTTCGCCGAGCAGAACGCGATCGTGGCGGCCGGCTACGGACGGGATGCCGAGCATGCCAATGCGCTGCTGGAGGAGCTGCGCGAAGGCGGCACCACGGCCAGCGTCCACCAGGGCAACGTCGGCTCGGCGGAGGATTGCCGCCGCACGATCGCCGAGGTGATCGAGCGCCACGGGCGCCTCGACGTGCTGGTCAACAACGCCGGCATCACGATCGACAAGACGGTGCTGAAGATGAGCGACGAGGACTGGTACAAGGTGCTCGCGGTCAACCTGTCCGGCGCCTTCTTCATGTCGCAGGCCGTGCTACCGCACATGATCGAGCGCGGCTCAGGCCGGATCATCAACATCTCCTCGATCATCGGGGAGACCGGCAACATCGGCCAGGCCAACTACGCCGCGTCTAAGTCGGGACTGTTTGGTCTGACCAAGACGCTGGCCCGGGAGGCGGCCCAGCAGCTCGCGCGCGGGGGCAAGCAGACCGGCGACTCGATCGGCGTCACGGTCAATACGGTGGCGCCCGGGTTCATCGCCACCGAGATGCTGGAGCACGTACCCGAGAAGGTGCTTGAAAAGATCAAGGCGCAGATCCCGGTCGGGAGGCTGGGCCGCCCGGACGAGATCGCCCGGGTCGTGCACTTCCTCGCCGCGGACCAGTCGTCCTACATCACGGGAGCGACCTGGGGGGTGAACGGCGGCCAGGACATGTAACGCCTATCCTGCGCTGCGATGGCCCACCGTTCAGCGGCAGCGCTGGGAGAGATCATCCGCCAGCAGCGAGAGCTCGCGGAGCTTTCGATGCGCCAGTTCGCTGAGCTGGCGGGGATCTCCAACCCATATCTGTCCCAGATCGAGCGCGGGCTGCGCGCGCCGTCGGAGCAGGTGCTCGACGGTATCGCCAACGCGCTGAAGAGCTCCGCCGACGCGCTCTACAAGCAGGCGGGAGTGGCGCCACCAGGCGAGGAGCCGGCCGATCGCGCAGTGCTGGAGGCGATCGCTGGCGACCCACGCCTCACGGCGCGCCAGCGGGCGGCGCTGCGAGAGGTCTACGAGGCGTTCATCGGAGCCGCACCGCGGCGACGAAGACGAGCGGAAGGAGCGGAGCGATGAGTGATGGGCGAGCGGCTCTGGTGACGGGCGCGGCCGGCGGGATCGGTCGCGCGGTCACGGCCCGGCTGGTGGCCGACGGGATCGACGTGCTGGCTGTCGATCTGCACCCTGACCCAGACGGACCAGGTTTCCCCTACGAGGCCGATCTGACCGATGCGGAATCCAACGCCGGGGCGGTGGCGGCCGCGCTACAGCGCTTCGGCCGGTTGGACATAGTGGTTCCCAACGCCGGCCTGCAACACGTGGCCGCGATCGATGAGTTCCCCGTCGAGCGCTGGAACACGATCGTCGCCGTGCTGCTGACCAGCCCGTTCCTGCTCGCCAAACACGCCTGGCCGGCGTTGAAGGAGAGCCCGGCGGGACGCTTTATCGCGATCGCCTCGGTGCACGGTCTCGTCGCCTCGCCCTACAAGGCCGCCTACGTGTCAGCCAAGCACGGACTGCTGGGTCTGGTCAAGACGCTCGCGCTCGAAGGTGCCGGCCTGGGCATCACGGCCACGGCCGTGTGCCCAGGATACGTGCGCACGCCGCTGGTGGAGAAGCAGATCGCCGACCAGGCCCGGGTGCACGGGCTGTCGGAGGAGGATGTGCTCGAGCAGGTGATCCTCGCGCCCCACGCGGTCAAGGAGCTGATCGAGCCCGACGAGGTGGCCGAGGTGGTTTGGTTTCTGGCCAGCCCCGCCGGGCGCGCCTTCACGGGCGCGCCGGTGACGCTGGACCAAGGCTGGACGGCGCGTTAGTCGCTAATGGGTTTGCACGGCCACGACTCGGCGACCCGAGAACATTAGCCGACACGCTCTTGGTCACCTCGGGGCCCCAGGGCAGGGCGTGGGATATTTTTGCCCGGATCGGATGGCGAGGATTCCATCCCACGCCCCCGGTGGCGCCCGTCCCGCCCGGACCCGGCGTCCCCAGCCCGACTACGCCTGAGCCGGGGCGCGCTTGGGCCTCGGCGTGGGCGTGACGCTGGAATGCTCCAGCACCTCGGCCAGCAGCGGTGGCCAGTGCTCGTGCAGCGCCTCGTGACCCATGAACAGGCCCAGGTGACCGCCTGCGCTGACCCGCCGGCGCTCGAGCTCCGGCGGCGTGGAGGCGAACTCCGCAAGCGCGAACACTTGGTCGGGGGGCGTGATGTGGTCGGTCTCCCCGGCGAGCAGGTTCAGCGGCATGTTCAGCTTGGCCAGGTCGACCCGCCGGCCGCCGACCTTCAACTTCCCGGCGATCAGCGCGTTGTCCCGGAAAAGATGGCGCACGATCCACAAATAGAACTCGCCCGGGATGTCCTGCGTGTACTTGAACCAGTCCTCGAACTCGCTGTAGCGGGCCACGTGGTCGGGATCGTCGAGGTGCCATAGCAACTCGATCTGCCGGGCGATCTCGCTGCCGGCCTGGATCAGGATGAAACCGGCGAGCATGTGCTCGCCCTTGAGCACGCCCCCGTCGGCCGCAACGAGTGACTCATAGAACGCCAGATCGCCGCCCGGGGCGAGGTGGCTCAGGACCTCATGGACCACCGGCTCGCCCGCGTGGAAGTCGATCGGGGCCCCGGCGATCGTCAGCGTGTTGATGCGCTCGGGTGCCAATGCCGCGTAGATCGTGGCCAGCCAGCCGCCCTGACAGTCGCCGATCAGGTTGACGCGCCCGCCGCAGTGTTCTATGGCGCGGTCGATCACCTCCAGATAGTCCTCGACCGTGGCGTCGGCGGTCTCGGCGGTCGCGCCGATCCAGTCGAGCGACAGGGCACGCTCCAGCCCCGACGCGAGGATCGCTCCCATCTGGCTCTGTTCGGAGGAGTAGTCGACGATGCAGGAGTCGTGCCCGGCCTGAGGTGGAAGCACCAGGGTGGGAATCAGCGAGCGCCGGTGAGAGGTGGAGAAGTCGCGTAGCCGCCCGATCGGCGCCTCGAAGGCGATTTCGTGCGCCGTCGTCCAGGTCGGTGGGCGGCGCGAGCGTGAAACCCGCAGCCAGCGGGCCACATCGGGCACGAACGGCCCGCGCTCCCATGCCGCGACCACGCCGTCGGTCAGACCGTCGGTGACGGCCGCCCAGGCGTTCAGCCAGCTTCCGAGCAACCCGCTCGTAGGTGGAAACACCATTGGGCTATGAGACGTTGTGGCCATCAGACACCTCTCCGTTCGGCAAAAGGCAATATCTACTTAGAAGATGAAGCACCGGCAAACTACACCGGTGCTCCCATTGTCCCGCAGGCGAGAGACGCTTTCATGAGGGAAAACGCTTACTTGAGCAGACTGCGTGCCGTCGACGTATAGGAGTTGGTGACCTCGCGCGTGAAGTCCGCCTGGGTCTCGACCAGGCCCTTGATCCACTCCTGCTGGGTCATGCCGGCGAACTTGAGCTCAAGCTCGATCGCGCGGTCGACGGCCTTCTCGTAGGAGTCGAGGTACACGCTGCCGGCCTTGCGCGCAGCGGCGATGAACTGCTCGCCGGTTTCCTTGGCCTGCCCGAAGGCCGCGTCAACGGTCGGGACGGCGGTTTTGTTCTGGGTGGTTGCCATGTTGATCTCCTGAGGTTGGGGTGCTTAGGATCTGCTTGCAGATTAGCACTAACACCGCAAATGTGCAAGCGTTCTTTCCTAGATTCCTTGCCGGCCAACGAGAGGCTCGAAACTAAACCTTGCCACGCTCGTGTCAAGGTTGTGCGAAACGTTGGTACGATCAGCCGATGCGCGACTTCCTCGCCGCCACCCGCCAACGCACGATCGTCTATGACGGCGGCATGGGCGCCACATTGGAGCAGTTCGAGCTAAGCCTCGAGCGCGATTACGGGCTCCCCGGTCGCTGCCACGAAGCGCTCGTGCTCAACCGCCCCGACGTGATCGAGGGCGTCCACAGCTCGATGATCGAGGCGGGCGCCGAGGTCCTGGAGACCGACACCTTCCAGGCCTCGCGGCTGAAGCTGTCCGAATGGGGCCTGGAGGCCCACACGCACGAGATCAACCTCAAAGCGGCTCAGATTGCGCGCCGGGCCGCCGGCGAGCACCGGTTTGTGTCGGGCTCGATCGGCCCGACCGGCTTCCTGCCCGCCAGTGATGACCCCACGCTTGGACAGATCACGTTTGGGCAACTGGTCGAGGTATTCACCGAGCAGGCGCGCGGGCTGCTGCTGGGCGGCGTGGACCTGGTGATCATCGAGACCGCACAGGACATCCTGGAGGTCAAGGCGGCGATCTTCGGCGTTCGCCAGGCGAGCAAGGAAGTCGGCCGCGGGGTGCCGATCCAGTGCAGCATCTCGCTGCTGCCCCAGGGCGGGAAGATGCTGCTGGGTACCGACATCAGCGCGGCCCTGGCGACGCTCGAGGCGCTCGAGGTGGATGTGATCGGTCTCAACTGCTCTACCGGCCCGGAGGACATGCGCGACGCGATCCGCTTCCTGGGCGAGTTCAGCCCAGTCCCGATCCACTGCATCCCCAACGCCGGACTGCCGCTGCAGGGACCCAACGGCGAGACGATCTTCCCTGAGGAGCCCGAGCCGCTGGCTGAGACGCTGGGTGAATTCGTCGAGCGCTACGGCGTCTCGATCGTCGGCGGCTGCTGCGGCACCACGCCCGACCACATCCGGGCCCTGGCCGAGCGCGTCGGGCGCCACATCCCTGGTCCTCGCCCCCCTCGCCGGGCACCCCACCTCAGCTCGATGATCGCCGCAACGCCGCTGGTCCAGGACCCGCGCCCGACGCTGGTCGGCGAGCGAGTCAACTCACAGGGTTCGCGTAAGGCCAAGGAGCTACTGCTGGCCAATGACTACCACGGTCTGCTGACCGTCGCCGAGGACCAGGTCAACGGCGGTGCCCACGTGCTCGACATCTGCGTGGCCCTGACCGAGCGCCAGGACGAGGCCGAGCAGATGCGCGAGGTGGTCAAGGGGATCTCGCTGACCCAACCGGCCCCGATCCAGGTGGACTCCACCGAGCCCGAGGTGATCGAGGCCGCCCTGGAGCAGATCCCCGGCCGGGCGGTGGTCAACTCGATCAATCTCGAGGCCGGACGCGACAAGCTCGATCGTGTCGTTCCGGTGGCCAGGGCCCACGGCGCCGCGCTGATCGCGCTGACGATCGACGAGGTCGGCATGGCCAAGACCGCCGAGCGCAAGCTCGAGATCGCCCAGCGGCTCAAGCAGCTGTGCTGTGACGAGCACGGGCTCGATCCCGAGGCGCTGATCTTCGACTGCCTGACGTTCACCCTGACCACGGGCGACGAGGAATGGCGACCGAGTGCGGTCGCGACGATCGAGGGGATCAGGGCGATCAAGGCGCAGATCCCCGGTGTGAAGACCTCGCTGGGGGTCAGCAACGTCAGCTTCGGTGTCGGCCTGCCCGCCCGCGCGGCGCTCAACAGCGTGTTCCTGCACCACTGCGTCGAGGCGGGCCTTGACCTGGCGATGGTCAATCCCCACCACATCACGCCCTATGGCGAGATCCCAGTGCAGGAGCGCGAGCTGGCCGACGACCTGGTTTTCAACCGCCGTGAGGACGCCCTGGAGCGGTTCATCGCCCACTTCGAGTCCAAGGGCACCGAGGCCGAGAATTCGGACCCCACCCGCCCCGCGGCCAATCCGACCGAGGGGATGGAGCCCGAGGAGGCGCTGCACTTCCACATCCTGCGCCGCAAGCGCGAGGGCGTGGAGGATTGGATCGATCTCTGCGTCGAGAAGATCGGCGCGGTCCCGACACTCAACACGGTGCTGCTGCCCGCGATGAAGGAGGTGGGTGACAAGTTCGGCTCCGGCGAGCTGATCCTGCCATTCGTCTTGCAGTCCGCCGAGGTGATGAAACGCGCGGTCGCCCGCCTGGAGCGCTACCTGGACAAGCTCGAGGGCTACACCAAGGGAACGGTGGTGCTGGCGACCGTGTTCGGCGACGTGCACGACATCGGCAAGTCGCTGGTCAACACGATCCTGACCAACAACGGCTATACGGTCATCGATCTCGGCAAGCAGGTCCCGATATCAACGATTCTCGACGCCGCGGTCGAGCACGACGCCACCGCGATCGGGCTGAGTGCCCTGCTGGTCTCCACGTCCAAGCAGATGCCCGCATGCGTGCAGGAGCTCCACCAGCGCGACCTGCCGTTCCCGGTGCTGGTGGGCGGCGCGGCGATCAATCGTAACTTCGGCCTGCGGCTGCTCTATCCCAATGGCCGGGAATCAGACGAGATCTATGAGCCCGGCGTGTTCTTCTGCAAGGACGCGTTCGAGGGACTGCACAAGATGGATCAGCTGATCGATGCCGATGCGCGGGCGGCGCTGGTCGCCAAGACGCGCCAGTCGGCCAAGGCGTTTCGCGAACAGCCCGAGGCCATCGACGCCGGAGCTCCCCCGGTTACCGACGCCTCAATCCGCAGCGCACTGCGGACCGACAATCCGGTTCCCGAGCCTCCGTTCTGGGGCCCGCGTGAGCTGGAGGTCCCGATGGACGAGGTCTACCACCACCTCGACACGCACGTGCTGTTCAAGCTGCACTGGGGCGGACGCGGCGTCAAGGGTGAGCAGTGGACCCGGCTGCTACGTGATGACTTCCAACCCCGGCTGGAGCGCATGTGGTGCGATCAGACCTACCTTCACCCCCGGGCGCTGCTGGGCTTCTTCCCCTGCAATTCGGAGGGCAACGAGCTGATCGTGTGGGATCCGCAGGCCCCCGGCGAGCGTGAGCTGGAGCGACTCGTGTTCCCGCGCCAGCCCCGCCATGACCGCATCTGCCTGGCCGACTTCTACCGCCCGCTGAGCTCCGGAGTCGTGGATGTCGTGGCGCTGCAGGCGGTCACGGCCGGCGAGCAGGTCACCCAGCTGATGGCCGAGCTGGAAGCCGAGGGCGAGTTCGCCGAGCAGCTGTTCGTTCACGGGCTCGGCGTTCAGACCGCCGAGGGCATGGCCGAGTGGATGCACGCCCGGGTCCGCTCGGAGCTCGGCATCGCTCCGGCCCAGGGCCGGCGTTTCTCCTGGGGTTATCCGGCCTGCCCCGAGCAGTCAGAGCACGAGAAGGTCTTCCGCCTGCTCGGCGCCTCATCGATCGGACTGCAGCTGTCTGACGGCTACGCCTTGGAGCCAGAACAGTCGACGCTCGCGATCATCGCCCATCACCCCGAAGCCGTCTACTTCGGCATGAAGTCCGGCTTCCTGCCAAAGACGCCCAAGCAGGCAGGCGACGAGCTGATCGCAGGCACCGAGCGCGATCCCACGCGACTGGCCGAGCTGACCGACGCCGAGCCCCCCGTCAAGGGCCAGCCGGCGCTGGCCAAGAGCGCCTGAGGCACGCTCGCGAGCCCTTAGCCTCCGGCCTTGACCGCGCCGCGCCGCGATTCCGGGCGCGGTGAGCGAGCGGGCAGCTTGACCGGCGTGGAGTGCATCGCGCGCAACCGCACCTCACGCCAGGACATGCCCTCCTTAAGCAGCGCCGGCATGCCCATCAGCACCGCGGTCGAGACCTCGACCGCTTGCAGGATCACTCCGTAAGCGACGCCGGTGCCGAAGCCGACGTGCCAGCCGGTGTGCAGCACCGCCGCGCAGGCGGCCTGGAAGACCCCGAGGTTGGCCGGGGTCGCAGGCAACACCGCGGTGATGTTGACCGCGAACAGCACCACGGCCGCGCCGGCCATGCCGGCCTGGTGACCAAGTCCGAGCGCCACCAGCAGCACGTAGCAGGACAGCCACTGCATCGCCCAGGCGCCCAGCTGCATGACCGCGGCGATCGATCCGAGACGCGGATCGCGAAACACCACGAGTCCGGCACGCACCCGTGTCAGCGCGCTGCGGAGCTGCGCCATCGCCGTGTGCAGGCGCCCGAACCGAGAGCCGAGAGAGCCGTGGCGGAGCAGCACGGGTGCGAGCAGCACGATCACCAACAACGCGACCGGCGCGATCGCGGCGACCAGAAGCGCGTCTTGATGCCCGTTGAACAGATCCACGGAGGAGAACATCACCGTGCCGAGGACTGCCAGCGCGACGATGTTGAGCAGCGTCTGGGAAACGAGCGTGCCTAGCACGACCGGCAGCGCATCGCGCGGCCTGCCCGTGCGGCGGGCGACCACGAGCGCGCGGGAAGGCTCGCCAAGGCGCGCCGGCAGCGTCGAGGACATCAGAACCCCGATGAAGGTGCCCTGCATCGCGTCCGAGAGACGGATACGATCACGCGGAAGTGCGGCCTTCAAGATCGCGTGCCAGGCGAACGCGCGCAGCACCATGGCGCCACACATGATCGCGAGCCCCAGCAGCACGAACGTCGGGCTGGAGTTGATCAGCGCGTTGGTGATGTTTCCCACCCCGATCTTCTGCAGCGCCAGCCACGCGAGCAAGGCACCGCCGAGCGAGACTCCCAACAGCCCGAACCTGCGCGCCAGCGTGACCAGCAGGCCACGCCGACGACCCAATCGCGGCTCCAGGCTGGGGATGCGGCGCGGCCGGACGTATGGCTTGAGGTCGGCCGCGCGCATGCCCATACTCACGGCGGTTCGCTTGACCGCGCCCTCCGGGCGCGGCGTGGCGATCGCGTCCTGGTAGGCATCCATCACCTGGGCGGCGACCTGGGGCCAGGCAAAGCGCTCGACGTCGCTCACCGCGGCCCGGGCCAGCTCGTACCGGCGTGCGGGTTCTTCCCACAGATCGCGCAGCGCCTCGGCCATCGCCTGGGCATCACCGGGGGGCACAAGGATGCCGTCGACATCGTTGCGCACGACGTCCCGATAGCCGGCGATGTCGGACGCGATCACCGGCGTGCCGGCGGCGAAGGCCTCCGTCAGCACCATACCGAAGCTCTCTCCGTGCAGCGACGGTGCGCACAACACGTCGGCGCGCTCGAGTTCCTCACGCTTGCGAGCATCGTCCACCTTCCCGAGCACGCGCACGCCTCGGTCATCGACCATCAGCGGGTCGAGCTCCTCATGACTGGGGCCGATCACCGTCAGCTCAGTGGGGACGTGCTCACGCAGCGCCTCAAAGGCGCGCAGCAGGAGCGGCAGGCCCTTGCGCTCGACGGCCTGGCCGACGAACACGATCCGCAGCCGGTCTCCGGCCGGCGCTTGCGCGGCGAGGCGGGCACGCTGCGGATCAAAGTGAACGCCATTGGGGATCACGCGGTAATGGCCACCGAAGAACCGCCGGCCGGTCCACGCGGCGGCCTCCGAGACGGCGATCCGCACGTGCAGGCGGTTGAGCACCCGCCGGGCGCCGATCAGGTTGGCAATCCCGTTGACGACCAGGCTCTCCGAATAGGAGTGGAACGTCCCGACCAGCGGCAGTCGTATCGAATCGGTCGCAACCCAACCGATCAGCGGCGCCACCGGCTCGTGGATATGGACGACGTCATAGCGACCGCTGCGCAGCTCCCGGTGAAGCTCGGCCACTCCGTACGGGGTGATCGACAGATTCGATACGGCACCGTTGGCCTTGAAGCCCACGGTACGACCCAACGAAACCAGGTAATCGGGCGCCGCGAGCGGCTGTGGCTTGGCGCCCCGATGGAGCGCGGTAGAGAAGGTGTCGGCGGGGTCATAGGGAGCCAGGACGCGAACGTGATGACCCTCGTCGATGAACTGCTCGGCCAGGGCTTCGATATGTCGAGTCACTCCTCCCGGATACGTCCAGGAGTACGGCGACACCAGGGCGATCCGCATGGATTTCATTTTATCGCCTCTCCCGGTCCGGCGGCAGAACTGCCGGGCTTAGTACTCCCCACCATAAGCACTTAATGCGGTGTTGAGGTCGCCTATCATCATCTCGGCATGCCCGTACGGCATTTCGTCAAATACACCTTTCTGCAGGTCGATCCGGCCTGGCGGCGGCTGGCCGACGAGCGCCGCGCCACCGACAAGCGCGAATTCGTGGCCGCCTGCGAGGACTTTGCCGACGGCCATCTGCTTCGCACTTTCTCGCTCGTGGGTACCCGGGGCGACTGCGATCTGATGCTGCTCAGCCAGGCGCAGAACCTGGAACGGATCCACGAGTTCCATGTCGTGCTCGCGCAGAGCGGGCTGATGAAGTGGTGCACGATCCCGTATTCGTTCCTCGCCATGACCAAACCCTCCGAGTACTCGGACGAGTCGCGCCTTGAAGTTCGACCTGGGCATGGGAAGTACCTGTTCGTCTACCCATTCGTCAAGACGCGAGGCTGGTATGCCCTGCCGGCCGACGAGCGCTGGCGGATCATGCAGGAGCACATCAAGGTGGGGCGCGAGTTCCCCTCGGTCGACCTCAACACCAGCTACTCGTTCGGCCTCGACGATCAGGAGTTCGTGGTCGCGTTCGAGGCCGACAACCCGGCCGACTTCCTCGATCTGGTTCAGAAGCTCCGGACGACGGAGTCGAGCTCATACACCAAGCGCGACACGCCGACTTTCACCTGCATCTCTTGCTCGGTGGAGCGAGCGCTCGGCGCGCTGGACGGCGTCGGGCTCGCGCTCGCCGGCTCGGCATGACGAGCGACCCCGTCAAGCTGGCCAGGGACCTCGACGAGGTTCGCGACCTGACCGTGATTGGCGCCGGCCCGGTGGGAATGTGCACGGCCTTCTGGGCCGGTATGCGGGAAGCCGACTCGCGCCTGCTCGACTCGCTGCCGGAGCTCGGGGGCCAGCTGACGACGCTCTATCCGGAGAAGTGGATTTTCGATGTCCCCGGTCATCCCAAGGTCCTGGCCCGCGACCTGGTCGAGATGCTCCGGGTCCAGGCGCTGGAGCAGTTCGACGTTCCCGTGCACCTCGACACCACGGCCGAGGCGATCTCCTGGGAGGGCGAGGGGGAGGATCGGGTGATCGTGCTGCACACCAACCGCGGCGAGATGCGCTCGCGCGCGATGGTCATCGCCGGCGGCCACGGAGCGTTCGAGCCCAAGCAGCTGCCCGGCTATGACCTCACTCCCTGGGAGGGACGCGGCGCGCACTACATCGTCGGCGAGAAGTCCGTGTTCGACGGCAAGCGCGTGCTGATCGTCGGCGGCGGCGACTCCGCCTGTGACTGGGTGATCAACCTGCTTGACACCGCCAGCGAGGTGAGCCTCGTTCACCGCCGGGAGGGCTTCCGTGCCCACGAGCTGACCGTGGGCCAGGTGCTCCAGGCCGCCGACCGCGGCGATGTCGCCCTGCACGTGCCGTATCAGATCAAGGAGGTGCTGGGGGACGGCAGTGTCGAGCGCGTGGTGCTGTTTCACTCCGACGACGAGGCACGCGAGGTGGAGCTCGAGGTCGACGCGATCCTCCTCCAGCTCGGCTTCAAGACCGCGCTGGGCCCGCTCAAGGACTGGGGCTTTGAGATCGTCAAGGGCGCGATCGTCGTCAACCAGCTGATGGCCACGTCGCTGGAGCGCGTCTGGGCGTGCGGCGACATCACGACCTTCGACGGCAAGCTCAAGCTGATCGCCACCGGGTTCGCCGAGTCGGCGATCGCGGTCGCCCAGGCGGTGCACGAGATCCGGCCGGAGGTCAAGATCCAGCCCAAGTACTCGACCAACACCGGCGTCCCCGGGGCGGTTGCCGGCCAGCCCTGAGCGCCGCACGGCGAGTCGCCGTGGGCTTCAGGCCGCGGTGGCGAGGCTGCGCGCCGCCGATCCGGTGCTGCGCGGTGCGATCGACCAGGTCGGGCTCGACGCGATCGGAGACGCGCGGGCCGGGCGTCCTGATGACCATTACGGCGCGCTCGTGCGATCGATCGTCGGCCAGCAGCTCTCGACCAGGGCGGCGCGGGCGATTTACGGGCGGCTGACCGAGCGCTTCGGGGGCCGCACACCGACCCCCGAGGAAGTCCTGGCCGACGACCCCGATGCCCTGCGCGCCGCCGCGGGCCTGTCGCGGGCCAAGGTCGGATTCCTGCGCTCGCTGGCCGAGCACGTGATCGACGGATCGCTGGAGCTCGAACGCCTCGACCAGCTCTCAGACGAGGACGTGATCACCGAGCTGATCGCCGTCAAGGGGCTGGGGGTATGGACGGCCCACATGTTCCTGATGTTCCACCTGCAGCGACCGGACGTGCTGGCGGTCGGCGACCTGGGGATCCGCCGGGCGGTGATGACGCTCTACGGCCTGCCCGCGCTCCCGGCGCCGGCCGAGCTCGAAACTATCGCCGATCCGTGGCGGCCACATCGAACGCTGGCATGCCGGTTCCTCTGGCGCTCGCTCGACGCCACCCCGGTGTGACCGGCCGCGAGCCCCGGCTTAGACCGCAGAGAGCCCCCGGCTTAGACCGCTGAGACCAGCCGCGAGCGCCGGCTTAGACCGCTGAGACTTCTTCCTCTTCGGCGACCCGGAACGAGGATCCGCAGCCGCAGGCTGCGATCACGTTGGGATTCTCGACCTTGAATCCCGCGCCCTGGAGTCCGTCGACGAAGTCGATCACCGAACCCTTGACGTAGGGCAGGCTCGGATTGTCGACCAGCAGACGAATCCCCTTATCCTCGATTACCACGTCGCCGTCGCGCTGCTCGTCGAAGGCGAGCGCGTACTGGAAGCCCGAGCATCCGCCGCCGCGAACGCCGACGCGCAACCCGGAGGTCTGCGCGACCGCGCCTTGGGCGTCGAGAAACTCGCGGACCTTCTCGGCACCTTTATCGGTGAGTGTGATCATGCTTCATTCAGTATAGCGACGGGACCTCGATACGCTAGAGGGGATGTCCGTAACGCCAGATGAGGTAAAAGCACGGATCGAGGCCGGAATCCCGGGCGCGGTCGCGAGCGTCACCGGGGACGGCCATCATTTCAATGCGGTCGTCTCGGCCCCCGCCTTCAGCGGGCTGCCGCGGCTCGCTCAGCACCGGCTCGTCTACGACGTGTTCGGCTCGGAGTTGGGCGACCGCATCCATGCCCTGTCAATCCAGACGCGAACTTCGGAAACGGAGAAAGGCCCATGAGCGACGAAGCCAGCAACCCGATGCGCGAAGCGATCCAGAGCGCGATCTCCGAAAACCCGGTGATCCTGTTCATGAAGGGAACCCCGGAGGCGCCGGCGTGCGGCTTCTCGGCCCGCACCGTCGCGATCCTGCAGTCCCTTGGCCAGCCGTTTGCGGCGGTCGACATCCTGCCCGACCCGCGGATCCGCCAGGAGCTCTCCGAGCTCTCCAAGTGGCCGACGATCCCCCAGTTGTTCGTCGAGGGCGAGCTGGTCGGCGGCTGCGACATCATCACCGAGATGTACCAGTCCGGCGAGCTCCAGGAGACGCTCGGACTCGAGGCTGAGACGCTCGACGGGTCGGCGCCAGCAGGCGCCACGGTCGAGCCGCCGCCGCTCTCGATCGAGACTCACTCCTAGTCCTGCGCGGGAACTGAACGTGGGGACCGGGGTCGTTCGACGTCGTGTGAACTTGGCGTGCTGTCTGGCGCTGAGCCTGGCGCGAGCGCACAGCGGAAGCTAAGTCGATCCGCAGACCAAGCTTGTCGGTTGAACAGGCACTGCGCTTTGACGGCGACGCGCTGTGGGCGCTCGATCAGACGCGGTTGCCGTGGCAGGAGACCGAGCTTGCGCTGCGCAGCGCCGATGATGTCGCCGACGCGATCAGGCGACTGTGCATCCGCGGCGCGCCGCTGATCGGGGTCGCGGCCGGATACGGGGTCGCGCTGGCGCTGGCCCGCGACCCGGCAGGCCTGGAGCTAGCCTGCGAGACGCTGCGCCGCGCTCGGCCGACGGCCGTGAACCTGGCTCACGCCGTGGCCCGCGTGCGGGCCGCGGTGCTCGGCGCCCCGCCGGGGGAGCAGGCGGCGGCGGCGCTGGCGCAGGCGCAGGCGATCGACGCCGAGGAGCAGGCCGCGAGCGCTGAGCTGGCGCGACACGGAGCGCAACTGCTGAGTGGTACCGGGCGGATCTTGACCCACTGCAACACCGGCATGCTGGCAGCGCCCGGACGCGGCACCGCGCTGGCGGTGATCGCCGAGCTGGCGCAGCGTGGGAGCCTGGAACTGGTGCTGGCCACCGAGTCACGGCCCCTGCTCCAGGGCGCCAGGTTGACCGTGTGGGAGCTCGTGCGCCTCAAGATCGCCCATCAGCTGCTCGTCGACAGCGCGGCCCCCGGCCTGATCGCGGCGGGCGACGTCGATGCGGTGATCGTCGGCTGCGATCGCGTGGCCGCCAACGGCGATGTGGCCAACAAGGTCGGCACGTACGCGCTGGCGCTCGCCGCCGCCGCGGCGGAGATCCCGTTCGTCGTGGCCGGTCCCACCTCGACGATCGATCCGAGCTGCCCCACCGGAGCCCAGATCGAGATCGAGGAGCGCGGCGAAGAGGAGGTCCGCACGGTCGTCACCGGCGGCGAGCCGGGCCGGTGGGAACTGACCCTGCCCGGGACCCGGTGTCGCAACCCCGCCTTCGATCTGACGCCGGCGCCGCTGGTCACCGCGCTGGTCACCGAGCGCGGGGTGGCGCGCCCCGCGCAGGGCGATTCAGTGCTCGGGCTGCTGCCCTGACGGCGCTCGCCCTGCCCCGCAGCGCGGTGCTCAGATCGGTTGGCCCGACGGCCCTGGCCCGCGCTGAGGGCGGAGGAACTCCAGGTGCTCGACAATCCGGCGCGAATCGCAGATCACCTCGCCGTCGATCACCAGCACCGGAACTCGCCGCTGGCCGCTGAGCGCCTCCACCTCAGGCCGGCGCGAACGGCGCTGGGGCACGACCACGGCCTCGAACGGGACCCGGTCACGTTTGAGCGCCCGGGCCACCTTTCCGCATGGGCACAGCCAATTGGTGGGGGTCGTGCACCGATAGAGCGTGGCCATCTGCGCTTAGACGATACGCCGGCCGGCGCACGATGGCACGGCCGCTTCGTCCTGCGCTCAGCTCGCCTAGACGAGCGCCGGGGCAGTCGAGCTGAGAACTTCGGCCAGCGCCTCGGCGCTCATCGGCCGGGCGAGCAGGAAGCCTTGGGCGCGGTCACAGCCGAGCTCCGTGAGCCGCTCAAGTTGCGGGGCTCGCTGCACTCCCTCGGCGACGAACCGAGCCACCGTGTCGCCGGCGCGGAGCCCCGAGGCGAGCCGCGAGGAGACCGTCTGCAACGGCCGGTCGCCGGCGACGTGCCCGAGCGTGTCGTTGATGGCCTTGAAGTCATCGGCCGCGGGCCGCCCGAGGCGAACCCCTGGCGCGATGAGCTATCCGCACCGCATCGGCCGGTGCGGACGTTTGGGGCAGGCTGGGTGGCGCTGCTCACGGGTAGATCGCGCGCAGTCGGGCGGCCGCGGCGAACCGCTCAATGGCGACCGTCTGAGCAGCGGTGCGCCAGTCAATGTCGAACCGGTCGGCACTGGCGAAGACCCGCTCAATCCCATCGCGGAGTTGCTTGCGCAACCGCTGCGCGAACGCCTCTGAGTCCCACAGATACTTCTGCTGGTCCTGGGCCCACTCGAAATAGCTGGCGGTCACGCCACCAGCGTTGGCGATCACATCGGGCACCACACGGATCCCACGGTCGGCGAGGATGCGATCAGCCTGGGGCGTGGTCGGCCCGTTGGCGGCCTCCACGACCAGCCGACAGTCGACGGTGGGCGCGTTGTCTGCGGTGATCTGACGCTCGAGTGCGGCCGGCACGAGGATGTCGCACGGAATCTGAACCACTTCCTCGCGCGCGACCGGATCGCCGCCCGGGAAGCCTCGCAGGAAGCGGTGCTCGCCCACCCACATCGTGAGCGCGTCTACGTCAAGCCCGGTCGTCGACGCAACTCCACCGGTGACGTCGGAGATCCCGACCAGTATCGCCCCGCGCTCGGTCAGCTCGCGCGCGATCACGGCGCCCACGTTGCCAAAGCCCTGAACCACGACGCGTAGGCCGCGGAGGTTCCAGCCGATGCGCTCGAGCACTGACTCGATGCAGTAAACGGCCCCCAGTCCCGTCGCGGACTGTCGGCCGACGATGCCGCCCAACAGCAGCGGCTTGCCGGTCACGATCTCAGGTACGGCGTAGCCGACCTGCTGAGAGTAGGTGTCCATAAACCAGGCCATCTCTTGCTCCCCGGTCGCCATATCGGGAGCTGGAATATCCCGGTTGGGCCCGATGATCGGAAAGATCTCGCTTGCATAGCGGCGCGTGAGACGCTCGAGCTCAGAACGGGAGAGACGGTTCGGATCGCAGCGGACACCGCCTTTTGCGCCGCCGAAAGGTAGCCCGACGAGTTGACATTTGAGGGTCATCCAAATCGCCAGGGCAGCGCACTCGCCCAGCGATACGCCTGGTGCGTAGCGCACGCCGCCTTTGGTCGGACCCATCGTCAGCGTGTGCTGCACGCGGTACCCGGTGAAGATCTCGACCTCACCGCTGTCCCGGCGGACGGGGAAGTTCACCGTCAACGAGCGGCGCGGCTCGACCAGCCGAGACCAAATCTCAGGTTCAATGCCAAGCAGATTGGCAGCGCGGTCGAACTGTTCGACCGCGACGCTCCACAGCTCCGAGCGCCATTCACCGCCCGGCGCAACGAGATGGGCCTCATCCGCGAGGACATCGTCCCAACCGCCGCTGCCACGACGATCACTGCGGCCGGGCTCGGCCTCCAAGGTGCCGTCGGTAGGTTTCATAATGTGCTCCAAGTCGGCCCTCCTGGCGACCACGACTCTCAAATAACCGGGCACCGCGGTTGACCATCTCCGCGCCACTAGTTCAATTGCGTCGCACAGCCGGTGTCCGGGCTGGCTCAGTCTAGCCCTCGCGATCACACAACAGGGCCCGCGTCGCACAGTTCTACCCACAACCTGCGTGATCACCGTCTCCGACAACGGGAATCACTACTCAATCCTCCCAATCACTCCGCCAGGCGCGCTGACCGGGCTCAACCTGTCGGGAGACACGCTTACCTGGCTTCACTCGGGCGGTGCAAGGCTTGGTCGCAGGACGGGTCCGTGCCGTGGCGGACCAGCGCGAGGTAACATAGTCCTAACGCCGTTACCTCCCGCCACGATCCTGCAGAAGGCACACATTCGGGTGCCATGACCCGATCAGGTGTCAAGCTCAGCCACGAGACTTGGGAGCTGCCGGCGGCTTCAATCTAACCGGAAACGACGGTGCGATCTGTACGTATCCCCACGACACTGACACAGGGTCAGCTACGCGCCGGCCACCTCAGAAACCCGCGTTCTCGGGCTACGTCGGCAAGCTTCGTCCGGAGGACCGCGCCAACTGGGAAGCGCTATTTCGCCGCTACAACGACTTCTACGAGCGCACGCTCCCGTCCGAGATGTACGACCGGGCGTGGACAGCGTTTCAGGAGGACACCCGGATGCACGCCCTCGGCGCGAAGCTCGATGGGAGGCTGGTGGGCATCACACACTTCGACGGGTCCGATCGGTGCGGGTCGGTCATGGTTGGCGCCTCACGGTGCGGCCAGTGGTGCGAAGTGGCGCTGCATGGTTGGCGCCTCACGGTGCGGCCAGTGGTGCGAAGTGGCGCTGGAGCTCGTTCGCGTATGAGCGACCGATCGAGCGGCTGTGCTCGGCGAGCCATTCACTGAATGCAATCCGCCCGAGCGGTGTTTGGTGGGAGACGAGCAGCCCGGAGGTCAGTCCGCTGATCTCGTCTGGGGTGAGGACGACATCGCGCACCAGGAGGCCGAGCGCGCGCGACACGACTGCCATAGCGAGCGGCGGCAGATGCAGGATCGGGGAGCGTCTTCCGACGGCGCGACGGATGGTTTGGACGAGCTCGTCGAATGACATCGTCTCCGGTCCTGCGGCGTCCACGATGACGTCACCGTCGGCGTCGGCGGCCTGCTCGCAGATCCGCGCAAGGTCATCGATATGAACTGGCTGGACCGGGTAGCGGCCGCTTCCCGGGAGCGCGAAGATCGGCATGCGTCGCAAGATCCACGCGATGTTGTTGGCCAGGACGTCGCGGTCACCGAAGATCCAGGTCGGCCTGACGATCGAATACGGAATGCCGACTTCAGCTAAAGCCCGTTCGACGTGCGCCTTGCCTCGGTAGTACGGGAGCGTTGACTCAACCGATGGGTTCGCGATGCTGAGGTGAACGACACGTGCCACCCCGGCGCGCTGCGCCGCGTGGAAGAGCATCCGCGAGTTTGCGATCGCGTTGGCGAACGTCGTTGCGCCGCGGTCGAAGCGGACCCAGTAGGTGTTGTAGAGCGTGTTCACTCCCTCAAGGCTGCGGGCGAGCGCCACGGGATCGTCGAAGCGATACGGACACGCCGCCACTCGTTCTTGCAGCGGATGTCGGCGGTCCGGGTGAAACGTGAGGGTCCTGAGGTCTCGTCCCGAGTCGAGCAGCCGCTCGGCGATGCGAGACCCCGAGTAGCTGAACGCGCCCGTGACCAGGTCCAACCCCGTGTCTTGGCTCATCATCGCTCCTGTGATCTTTGAGAAGCCAACAGCACGGCGGCGAGCGGCGCGTTGCGCACACCGAGATCGAGCAGCGACTCGGCCCGGGCATGGTTGCCTTCGAGGTGGCCGAGCATGTCGATGCCGAGATACAGCGCGATGATCGCGAACGCCACATCCCGTGGTGGGACCATCGACTCGAACAGCGATCCGGCAAGGAGCTCTCGAAGCTTGCGCTCGACCATGTCGATCCACGGCTGCAGACGGGCGACCACTTCGCCGCCCAGCGCGGCATTTGAGACGCCGCCGGCGACCATCTCGCCTAGCACGGTGACGTAGCCGTTCTCGAGATCCTCGGCGTAGATCCGACGGGCGAGACTCGCCAGCTCAGAGACAGTCCGCGCCTGCTCAAACGCGGATGCATAAGCTCGCATCCGGCGAGCGCTGACGAGGTCGAGCGTGGCCAACAGAAGCTGCTCGAGGCTGCCGAAGTGGTAGAAGATCAGCGCTTGGTTGAAGCTCCCGGCGCGCGCTATCGCGCGTGCACTGGAACCGGCGAAGCCCTTTGCCTTCAACGTCTCAAGCGCAGCCTCGGCGAGCTTGAGCTTCGTGCCGCTGAGCGCCTCCTTCGCATCCCCGTCCGTACGACTGGCTGGCTCCATGAACCACAATTTTAGCAACCGCTCAAAGCGCTCGCTCAATGTCCGATGAGTGTTCTCCGCCCATTCGATCCCGGGCGTACGAGCTGCGCGCGCCAGCCCACGCCGCAGTCGCCTAATGGCGGTCGCGCGAAAGCCGCCGGCGGCTCATGCCGCCAAGCCTGAGCCCTGAAGGCTCAGTCGCTTGCTGCCGATCTGCGACGAATCGCGAACAGCGGGGCGCCGCACTCAGGGCAGTAACCCTCCCAGCCAGGCCGACCGTTGGCGAGGATGATCTCCCGCGCGTCGGCGATGGTGACCTTCTCGCCGCAGACGCATCGGCCCTGCGGTCCGGGATCCCGCGGCTCAGAGGTCGGATCAACCACGCCGAGAGCATATTCGCCACGCGAAGGTAGGACGATGAGCGCCGGGGCAAGCCCGGCGCCCATCCGCCCAGCGCGCCGGCCGTGGCCGGCGCGCTGGGGCGGTCGGTGTGGTGTCTCAGCTCTTTGTCAGAGGCCAGACGGGGAGCACGGCCCGGCCATAGGAAATCTCGCAGAGGTTCGCCAAGGCCATGTAGAAGACGCAGGCAGCGGCCCCGAGGCCGAAGTAGCCACCCCAGTGGATCATGGTGGTGTTAGCGCCGTAGTGTCCCGCGCCGAGGAAGAAGACCGTCAGCACGGCAAGCGCCAGCGTCAGGACGACGACGGCGGTCGTGCGCAACGAGGCGGCCAACATCACGACGGCGAAGATGCCGAAGGCGTACAGGAACAGGCCCAGTGCATGCCCCGCCTGCAGCGGCGGCACGCCCTTCAGGAACCATTGCGCGATCGCAAACAGCGATAGGTAGAAGCCGCCGAAGCCAGCAAACATCACACCCGCGAACGTGTTGCCGGTCCGCAACTGGATGATGCCCGCAATCAGCTCGATGATTCCGCCGAACATCAGCGCGACGCCGAACACGACGGGCGTCACCCCGGCGTTGACCGCGTTGGCGTTGACCATGCTGAGCATGAACGTGGTGACCCCGAGCGTCATTAGCCCCAGCGGCGCCGCGTCGCCCCAGTCGAGAGTCGTTGCGCGCGCTGGCGCGCCGTCGAGCTCAGGAATCACTATGCGCGCTGGCGCGCGATCGAGCTCGGCCTGCTGATGGCCCGATCGTCCATTGACGGACGGGGCCGGTGGTGTAGAGACGGTTGCCATGATGCAATCCTCCTCTGGGTACGTCGAGAGCCTCAGCGCACCCTTCTCGTGACGAGCATGGCTCCAGCGAACACCGACACACGCAACGCCTCACCATCAAGCAAACAAGAAGCGCGCTTTGACATGCTCGTCACTTAGTTTGTAGTCCCTGGTCATGCGGATCAACTCTGAAGATCCTCCCCTAGGGGCGTCCTGACATCGGTGTGAGCCCGCAGCGTGGCATCGGTGTGAGCACGGTTTCTTGGTGCACGAACCCCGCAACCCTCCTCACGCCGCCAGGCCCGCGATGAGGAACTGGGTCGGTTCGCGGCGTGGCGCCGCGCGATACCTCATCCTTCGGTAGTTGTTCGGTCAGGTTGCGGGGATCCTCGGATGCACGGCGCCGCCTGGTGGCGGATGATGGGGCTACCAGCCTCCGGCGAGCCCAGATGCGGGTCGTGTACCCAAGGTGTTGTAGTCCACCGGGCTGAGAATGCCGAGAACGGTGCCGGGTAATGTGACCAAGAGGAGGTAGCAATGCCAACCAACCTCGCACAGCTTCTAACCGAGACAGCCTCCAAGCACGGCGATCGGCCAGCGCTCAAGCTTGACGACAACGTCGTCACCTACGAGAGTCTCAACGAGGGCGCCGCGCGGGTGGCCGGCCTTCTGAAAGAAAGAGGCCTTCAGCCGGGTGACCGCGTCGGGATCATGCTTCCCAACGTGCCGTACTTCGGGATGGTCTACTACGGCGTGTTGCGTGCCGGCGGCGTCGTGGTGCCGATGAACGTGCTGCTCAAGGAGCGGGAGGTGAGCTTCTATCTCTCAGACTCCGGCGCTAAGCAGCTGTTCGCGTGGCACGACTTCGCCGCGGCCGCCGAGGAGGGCGCCAAGCAATCTGGGACTGAAGTGATCATCGTCAACCCCGGAGAGTTCGAGCAGCTGCTGGCCGGCGCGCCGCGCGAACCCGACGACGTCGAGCGCGACCTCGCCGACACGGCGGTGATCCTCTACACCTCCGGCACCACGGGCACGCCCAAGGGCGCCGAGCTGACGCACTTCAACATGCTCGAGAACTGCCGCCACGGTGGCACCGAGCTCGTGCACGTCTCTGAACAGGACGTGATCTTTGGCGCGCTGCCGTTGTTTCACTCCTTCGGGCAGACCTGCTGCCTGAACACCGGGGTGCGGGCCGGCGCATGCCTGACGATGATCCCACGATTTGAGCCCGGCAAGGCGATGGAGATCATCCAGCGCGACAAGGTCACGCTGTTTGACGGCGTGCCGACGATGTACCACGCGATGCTCAATTATCCGGAGCGCGAGCGCTACGATGTGTCGTGCTTGCACACCTGCGTCTCTGGTGGCTCAGCGATGCCGGTGGAAGTCATGCGCGGCTTCGAAGCGGCGTTCGGCTGTGTCATCCTGGAGGGGTATGGCCTCTCCGAGAGCTCGCCGGTGGCGTCGTTTAACCATCCCGGGCGCGAGCGCAAGCCCGGCTCGATCGGGACCCCGATCCGGGGCGTCGAGATGAAGGTCGTTGACGACGAGGGCAACATGCTGCCCACCCGCGAGGTCGGCGAGATCGCGATCCGCGGCCATAACGTGATGAAGGGCTATTGGGGCCGTCCGGACGCGACCGCCGAGGTGCTCAAGGACGGTTGGTTGCTGACCGGTGACCTGGCGTGGATGGACGAGGACGGCTACTTCTTCATCGTCGATCGCAAGAAGGAGATGATCATCCGGGGTGGTTATAACGTCTATCCGCGCGAGATCGAGGAAGTGCTCTACGAGCACCCCGCGGTGCTCGAGGCCGCGGTGATCGGCGTTCCCGACGAGGCATTGGGCGAGGAAGTCGGCGCGGCGGTAGTCCTGCGGTCCGGGAAAGACGCCGATAGCGACGACATCCGTGAGTTCGTCAAAGACCGGGTAGCCGCGTACAAGTACCCGCGGCAGATCTGGTTCATCGACGAGCTACCCAAGGGCTCGACCGGCAAGATTCTCAAGCGCGAGATCTCCGTGCCCCACTCCGCAGCCCGGTAACGCAATCTGCGAGCGGCGTGTAGCCGAGGCGGGGGCGCCTACCCGCCGCTCGCGACCAGCGTGCGGTGCTCCGCCTGCCTAGCCGTGCGCGGCGGGACCTTTCCGATCCTGTCGAGCCTGGGTACCGAGGTCAACGCGCGACTACGCAGCGCTAGCGGTAGTCACCCCGGTGTGCAGGGATGGTGGGCTCGGTCAAGATGGGTGTATGGACGAGAGCGGCGGGTCGGTGAATGGTGG
>OCTA010000302.1_pt1 | contig 45728 bp, 32 predicted proteins | sample 1538991 | NCBI WGS metagenome assembly OCTA01 (sample SAMEA3539302, study PRJEB22396) | soil metagenome | biome: tundra; feature: field; material: soil | place: USA | collected 2010-05 | depth 0.15 m
TGCCGCTGCCCAATCAAGCCGCGCCGGCGCCGCCGGTCAAGCCGCTCGCCAAGAAGCGGCCCGCCCGGCACAAGGCGCAACACGCGGGGCCCTCCACCTCCCCGACCGAAGCGGCGCCGCCCGCCGAGGACGACTCAACCGCCCGGGAGCCGCAGTAGCGCCACGTCGATCTTGGCGATCCCGGCCTCGAGCTCGGCCAGGCGCGCACGGTCCTTGTCGAGCACCTCCGGCGGCGCGCGGTTGACGAAGTTGGGGTCGGCCAACTTCTTCCTGAGGTGCGCAGCATCCTTTTCGAGCTTGGACTTCTCTTTTTCGAGCCGGGTCTTCTCGGCCTGGTTGTCGACCAGTCCCTCGAGCGGAATTATCACCTCCACGTCGCCGGCCATGGTCATGGCGGTCTGGCTCAGGACGTACTCACCGGAGAAGCTGGCGCCGGAGCGCCGAACCCGCACCTCGCCGCAGCGGGCGTGCTCGGCGATGATGGTCTTGTAGCCCTCGAGGATGGTCTTCTTGTAGTCGTCGGTCACCGCCAGCAGCACCGCGGGCCGCGCCGACGAGGGGATGTTGCGCTCGGCGCGGATGGCGCGCACCGCGACGATGATCTTCTGCACCAGCGCCATCGAGGCCTCCGAGGCGTCGTCGTGGAAGCGAACGTCGCGCACCGGGTAGAGCGTGATCATGATGCTCTGCGGAACCCCGGACGGTTTGGGAAGTCGCTGCCAGATCTCCTCGGTCAGGAACGGCATGAAGGGGTGCAGGAGGCGCATGGCGGTCTCGAGGGCGGTGACCAGCGTCCCCTGGATCTTGTTCCGGGCGTCGACGTCGGCGCCCACCCGCGCAAAGCTGACCTTGGCCAGCTCGATGTACCAGGCGCACAGCTCGTCCCACAGGAAGTGGTAAGCGGCCTGCGCGGCGTCGGCGATCCGGTACTCCTCGAGCGCGCCGTCGACCTCCTCGGCCACCCGCTGCACGCGCGAGAGGATCCAGCGCTCCGGCAGGTCCAGCTCGGCGCCGTCGGGGCCCTCCGCGATCCGATCGGCGAATCGGTCGGCGTCGTACCCCTCCAGGTTCATCACCGCGAACTGGGTCGCGTTCCAGATCTTGTTGGCGAAGCGACGCGCGTCCTCGACATTGGACATCGCGAGCTTGATGTTCTTGCCCTGCGTCGCGTGGGTGGTCAGCCAGGCCAGCGCGAAGCGCAACGAATCGGCGCCGTGCTTGTCGATGACCGTCAGGGGATCGATGGTGTTCCCCTTGGTCTTCGACATCTTCTCGCCCTTTTCGTCCGTCACCATCGTGTGGAAGTAGACGGTTCGGAAGGGGACCTTCTTCATGAAGTGCAGGCCCGCCATGAGCATGCGGGCCACCCAGAAGAAGAGGATGTCGTAGCCGGTGTCGAGCAGGCTGGTCGGGTAGAAGGTCTTGAGCTCGCGGGTGTCGTTCGGCCAGCCGAGCGAGGCGAACGGCCAGAGCCAGGAGGAGAACCAGGTGTCGAGCACGTCCTCGTCCTGGGTGAGCGCGTCGCTGCCGCATTTTCCGCAGGCGGCTGGCGTGGTCCGGGCCACCGTGACCTCCGGGCACTTGGCGCAGTACCAGGCCGGGATGCGGTGTCCCCACCAGAGCTGCCGCGAGATGCACCAGTCCCGGATGTTGTGCATCCAGTGGAAGAAGGTCTTGTTCCAGCTCTCCGGGACGAACTTGGTCTTCCCCTGCTCGACCGCCTCGATGGCCGGTTTGGCGAGCGGCTCCATCTTGACGAACCACTGCGTCGACAGCATCGGCTCGACCACCGTCTCGCAGCGCTGGCAGTGGCCGACGGCGTGGACGTGCGGCTTGCCGCCCCGCTCGAGCCCCAGCTCCTTGAGCTTGGCCTTGACCGCCTTGCGCGCCGCGAAGCGATCGAGCCCGGCGAAGGGGCCGCCTTCGGCGTTGACCGTTCCTGTGAGATCGAAGATCGAGATCATCGGCAGGCCGTGGCGCTGGCCGGTCTCGAAGTCGTTCGGGTCGTGGGCCGGCGTCACCTTGACGGCACCGGTGCCGAACTTGGGATCGACCAGGATCGCGTCCGCGATGATGGGAAACTCGCGTTTGGTGAACGGATGCCGCACCAGCTTGCCGATCTTCGCGGCGTGGCGCGGATCGTCCGGGTGGACGGCGACGGCGGTGTCGCCCAGCATCGTCTCCGGGCGGGTCGTGGCGACCACCACCTCGCCGGAGCCGTCGGCCAGCGGATAGGCGAACTCGTACAGCTCGCCCTGGGTGCCTTCGTCGTAGTCGACCTCCAGGTCGGACAGCGCCGTGCGGCACGAGGTGCACCAGTTGATGAGGCGTCGCGCCCGGTAGATGAGCCCCTCTTCGTGCAGGCGCACGAACGCCTCGATGACGGCGGCCGAGTAGCCGGGGTCCATCGTGAAGACGGTCCGCTCCCAGTCGAGCGAGCAACCCAGCTTCTTGAGCTGATCGAGAATCCGGTCGCCCGAGCGCTTCCGCCAGTCCCACAAGCGCTCGACGAACGCCTCGCGCCCGATGTCGTGCCGGCTCTTCCCCTCTTTTTCGCGCAGCTCGCGCTCGACCACCAGCTGGGTGGCGATCCCGGCGTGATCGGTGCCGGGCAGCCACATGGCGTTGTAGGCCGCCATCCGCCGCCAGCGCGTGAAGATGTCCTCGATGGTGTCGCCGAGGGCGTGGCCGATGTGCAGCGATCCGGTGACGTTGGCCGGCGGAATGACGATCGTGAACGGCGCCTTGGGCGCGGTGGCGTCGGCGTGAAAGTACCCGCGCGCCATCCATTCGGCGTACCAGCGCGGTTCGATCTCGGCGGGCTCGTAGCTTTTCGGCAGGTCGGCCATCGGAGTCGGGTTTTAGCGCGGATCACCGGGCGTTGTCGCGCGCGGTCGCGCCGGACCGGCCCGGCCTGGCACGACGTTCGCACCTGGCCTGCCCGTGCGCCTGGTTTTCGATCGCGGAACGCTCCTCTTCGACGACTTGACCGACCTGCCGGCCGGGGTCGACATCTGCCAGATCGCCGGTGTCCTCTGGGACGAGCGGGTCGGCGGTTACCGCGCGCCGGCGCGGCTTTGCTACGCGATCGTGTCGGAGCTTCGCCGCCGCGGCGTCCGGATCGGGGAGCAGCCCTGTCCGAGTCTCACGCCACCGTCCGGATTCCGTCCTCTGCAGCTGCGGCCCTATCAGGAGGCGGCGCTGGCGGCCTGGCGACAAAGCGCCCGCCGGGGTCTGGTCGTGCTTCCCACCGGAAGCGGCAAGACGCGCATTGCGCTCGGCGCCATCGCGAGCACGCGCACACCCTGCCTCTGTCTGGTGCCGACGCGCGCGCTGGTCGACCAGTGGACCTCGGCCCTGGCCGCCGTCTGGGACGGACCGATCGGCCAGTTCGGCGACGGCGTCCGCGTGCTGGGACCGGTGACCATGGCCACCTTCGCCAGCGCCTACCGCCACATGGCGCGGATCGGGGACAAGTTCGGCCTGCTGATCGTGGACGAGGCGCATCACTTCGGACAGGGCGGGCGCGACGAGACGCTCGAGATGTCGATCGCCCCCTTGCGGCTGGGGTTGACGGCGACGCCGCCCGCGCCGGGGCCGGCCGCCAGGCGCCTCGCGTCGCTGATAGGTCCGCTGGTCTTCGAGCGAACCATCGCCGATCTGGCGGGCCGATACCTGGCCCCGCTGGAACGAATCACCTGGCGTCTGACTCTGGATCCGGACGAGCGCCGGGAGCACGACGCGCTCTGGGAGACCTACCGGCAGGCCCGCCGCGCGTTCGAGGGCAATCACCTGGGCGGGTCGTGGGAAGACTTTCTGCACCAGGCCGCGCGAACCGACGACGGGCGCCGGGGAATCGCAGCCTGGCGGCGCGCCCGCCGGATCCTGGCATTTCCGCGGCGGAAGCGCGAAGCGCTGGCCCTGCTCCTTCGTCACCACCGCACCCAGCGGACGCTGGTGTTCGTCGCCGACAACGAGACGGCCTACCGCGTGGCGCGCGAACACCTAGTCATGCCCCTCACCTGCGACATCGGGCGCGCCGAACGCCAGGCGGTTCTGGACCGCTTCCGGGCCGGGACTCTGCGCGCGCTGGTTTCGGCGCAGGTGCTCAACGAGGGACTAGATGTTCCGGACGCCGAAGTGGGAATCGTCGTCGCGGGGCGGATGGGCTCGCGCGAGCACGTGCAACGGGTCGGTCGGCTGCTTCGGCCGGGCGAAGGAAAACGCGCGCTGGTCTACGAGCTGGTCGTCGAGCAATCCAGCGAGGTCCGCCAGGCCGAAAGGAGGTGGGAGAGCCTTGCTGTCCGAGAGCGATCTGCCGCTTAGGCTCATCGAGGAGCGGGCCTTCATCGACTTCCTGGGTCCCCAGGACGAGCCCTGGCTGCGGGTGCTCCTGGCGGAGATGGCGCGCTTCGAAGGTCGCCGGCGCCGGGAGCTGGCGGAGCGCCTCAGCGAGCCCTTGCCCTGCGAGGCGCCGTATTTCAAGCGTCGCGCCGCGGCCCGCACGCTGCTGCGCCTCTGGCGCCCGGAGAGTGGGTCGACGGGGCCGCCGGGATCGGCGACGGTACGCCGGGAGCCTCCCAGCTTGGCGCTGAGACCCGCGGAGCTGCGGGCACGGCTCTTCACTGCCGCCGCCGCCAGCGAGGCGCCCGGGGCTTCCGTCGTCGACCAGACGGCCGCCGGCCTGGGCATCGCACCCGCCCTGCTGCTCGAATCGCTGTTCGCCGACCTGCCCGGCGAGCGTCCGGTGCGGGCGCCCGATCCGCGACCCACCCCGGCCGAGGCAGCCCTGCGCATCAACCTCGCGATCGCCCAGGCCGTCCTCATGCGTGCCTCCCGGATCGAGCTGCGGGTCGAGGGCGGCGTGCGCCCCGTCGTCCGACTGGCCAAGCTGCGCGGTCTGCTCTGCACCATCACCGACGGTGACCCGGCCGAGCCGTCCCGCCCCCTGCTGGAGATCTCCGGACCCTTCTCGCTCTTTCGGCACACCTTGCTCTACGGGCGAGCGCTGGCCGAGCTCCTGCCGCATCTCGCCTGGTGCGCCCGTTTCGAGCTGCGGGCGGCCTGTGCACTGCGCGGGCGGCTCGCCACCGTGTCGGTGGAGAGCGGGGATCCCATCTTCCCGGCGGCGCCGCCCACCCTCTTCGACAGCCGCCTCGAGGAGCGCTTCGCCCACGACATCGCGCGCCTGGCACCCGACTGGGACGTCATCCGCGAGCCCGAGCCGGTGCGCGCCGGAACTACCCTCATCTTTCCGGACTTTCTTCTTCGTCATCGCATCCACCCGGAGCGGCAGGTGCTGATCGAGATCATCGGCTTCTGGACTGCGCAGTACCTCGCCAACAAGCTGGAAAAGCTGCGGCAGGCCGAGCTGCCGGTCTGCATTCTTTGCGTCGACGAAGATCGCGCCTGCGCGCCGGACGATCTGCCCCCGGGCATGCCGGTGGTCCCCTTCCGCCGCCGCCTCGACGCCGCGGCGGTCCTGCGCCAGGTCGAGCGGCTGACCGGCGCGGCCGACTCGAAGGCGGCGTGAGTATGTTGGATGGAAGGCCGTTCCGGCAGCGCGGAACATGGCGTAAGTCGCTCTTGGCTCTTGCCCGCAACCTGAGGCTGGAGCTAGCCTGGCCCGCTGAATATCAAATTGAGCGGGCCCCTGGGTGTCGCGCTGGTCGGTGCGCTGCTGGCCGGTTGTGGACGAGGTCAGCGCCGCCAGCGTCACGGCGCTCAAGGCCCCGACGGGCCTCAGCTTCCCAGGGCCTTTTCGGTCTGTTCCTTGCCGTCGAAGCGGAAGATCTTCTGTTTGCCCTCGACGGCCGTGATCAAGTTGACCGGACGGCGCCAGACGCGGCCCAACGCCGCCAGCGTGGCGCGGGCGTGCTCCATCTGCAGATCCGTCCCCTCGTGGCGGTGGCGGATCAGCAGCTCGCCGCGGTTGTCGTAGTTGGCGTCCTCGACGAAGATGAAGGGATCACCAAAGTTGGTGAGCGAGAAGAGCATCTTGTGTTTGATCTTCGCGAACTCCCGCGAGTCGATCTCGTAGTTGCCAGTCCGATCGTTGAGTGAGAACGAGAAGAACTTGTTCCTCTCGCAGAAGTCGGCGGTGAAATACTCGTCGATGAAGGTGACGTCGTTGTAGAGCTTGCGCACCTCGAAGATCTTCTTGCGCCCGAGCCCCACCCGCTTGTCCCAGGTCCGCCGCGCGTCGAGGCTCTCGCACTCGTTCCACTCGCGCCCGAAACGCCCTTTATCCCAGCGCTCCTCGACGTCTCGCAACAGCTCGATCCCGATCTTGTACGGGTTGAACTGCCCCGGCGCCGTGGCCAGAACGCTGGCGTTGTGGTCCGCGTAGTCGATGATCTCCGAAACCTTGAGCGCCTTCTCGGTCATGATCCGGCTGTGCCAGTAGGCGGCCCAGCCCTCGTTGAGGATCTTGGTCTGGCGCTGCGGCGCGAAGTAGTAGGCCTCGTCGCGCACGATCTCCAGGATGTCGCGCTCCCAGGAATCGAGCGGCGCGTTCTGCAGCAGGAACAGCAGGACGTCGCGCTCCGGCTCGGACGGATTCTTCTTGGGCTTGTCGCGCTCGCGCTCCATCTTCCGCCGCTGTTCGTCCAGGTATTCGGGCGGGTTGATGAACTTGTCCATGTACGACTTGGCCCGGATGCGCGGGATCTCCGCGGTCTTCTCCTCGCGTTCCTTTTCCCGCTCGGGCGGCGCCTTGCGCGTGATGAAAGGGGACATCGGGTCGATCAGGTTTTCCAGGCAGAGGCACGAATCGATGAAGCTTTCGATCTTCTCGATGCCGAGCCGCTCGATGTGGCGCCGCACGCGCGTCGCGTGGTTGGCCATCCCGTCGATCATGCGGCGATTGGTCTTGGAGAAGAAGTAGTTGTTCTTGAAAAAGTCGCAGTGCCCCAGCACGTGCGCGATGACCATCTTCTGATCGACCAGCGAATTGCCTTCCAGCAGGTAGGCGTAGGCCGGGTTGTTGTTGATGACCATCTCGTAGATCTTCGAAAAGCCGTAGATGTGGCTCTTGGAGAGATGCTCGAACTCCATCCCGAAGCGCCAGTGCGGGTAGCGGACCGGAAAGCCTCCGAATGCCGCCACCTCCTGCATCCGCTTGTAGTCGAGGATCTCGAACTCGACCTCCCAAAAGTCGAGCCCGTAGGCGCGCCCGTAGCCCTCGATCTCGCGCTGGATGTCCGACAGATAGGGGGGAAGGGAAGCCACGGTCGGACGCCTACTTTCCCTTGCCCAGGAAGTCGCGGATCGACTCCATGATCGCGTCCTTCCCCTTGATCTCCGAGACCACCAGGCTGTCGTCCTCGTCGAAGTGCTCGTTCAGATCCTTGATGAACTGCCCCGACCCGTAGGGGCTCTCGACCTGGCCGTAGCAGAAGAGGTTCACCTTGGGCAGGATCTGGGTCTTGAGGATCTCCACGCACTGCACGGTGTCGTCGACAGACCAGTTGTCGCCATCCGAGAAGTGAAACGGATAGATGTTCCACTCGGTGGGCGGGAATTCGTCCTCGATCATCTTGGCGCACAGCTTGTACGCGCTCGAGATCATGGTGCCGCCCGATTCGCGCGTGCGGAAGAAGGTGTCGCGGTCGACCTCCTTGGCGACGGCGTCGTGGATGATGTAGCGCGACTCGAGCCCCTTGTACTGGCTGCGCAGCCAGGCGTCGATCCAGAAGGACTCGATCCGGACGATCTCTTTCTGCTCGTCGCCCATCGACCCGGAGACGTCCATGATGAACAGCATCACCGCGTTCGACTGCGGCAGCGGCGTGGTCCTCCAGGATCGGTACCGGCGATCCTCACGCACCGGAACGATGATCGGGTTCTCCGAGTTGTAGGTGCCGGTCATGATCTGCCGGCGCAGCGCCTGCCGGAAGGTCCGCTTGAAGTGGCGCAGCGATTCGGGACCCGCCCGCCGGATGCCGACGTAGCGGTCCTTCTGGGCGATGATCCGCTGCTTTCCCTTGGGCTCGATGCGGGGCAGCTGCAGCTCCTCGCCCATGATCTGCGCCAGCTCCTCCAGCGACAGCTCGACCTCCAGCGCGTGCTCGCCGGCTTGATCGCCCGCCTTGCCGCTGCCGTCCGCGTTGGGATCGCCCTTGCCCAGGCTGTCGCCGACGTCGCCTTTCCCCTGCCCGACCCCACCGCGGTCCTTGCTGCCGAAGCGGAACCGCGGCACGTTGATCTGCGGCAGCGGGATGGAGACCAGATCCTTGCCCTTGCGGCCGATGAGTTCGCCCTGCGAGATGTACTTGCGCAGGTCCTGCTTGATCTTGCCGCGCACGATGTCGCGGAAGCGGCCGTGATCGGGATCGATCCGCAGCGCCATCAGACCACCAGGTCCACGAACCGCCCCGTGGGCGGGTCGTAGACCCCCAGGCGCTGTCCCTTGGCCTTGGCGGACACCGCCTGCTCGAGCAGCCCGAGCGCCCGGGTCAGCACCGCCATCGGCTGCTCGGTCTTGACGTCCGCCATCAGCTTCACCAGCAGGGCAGCCGCCTGCCCGTTGATCTCGACGTGCACCGACGAGAGCGCTTCGAGCCTGGCTATTTCGGCGGGATCCATGCGGCGCCTCTCGCCGCTCAGTCCTTCACGTCGCCGCGCGCGAAGATGCTGGCGACGAAGTTGAGGACGTCCGTGGCGCAGATTTCGCAGTAGCCGTAGTTTCGGATCATGCGGTTCTTCACCACGTCGATCTTTTCCTGGGTGTCACGGTCGACCACCGCGCTCACCAGACTGGTCAGCTTGATCGAGTCCTTCTGGTCCTCGAACAGCTTCAGCTCCAGCGCCTTTTGCAGCCGCTCGTTGGTGCGGAAGTCGAACTGCCGCCCCTCGATCGCCAGCGCGCCGATGTAGTTCATGATCTCCCGGCGAAAGTCGTCCTTACGCGAGTCGGGGATGTCGATCTTCTCTTCGATCGACCGCATCAAGCGCTCGTCGGGCTCTTCGTCCTGCCCGGTGTACTTGTTCTTGACCCGTTCCTTCTGGGTGTAGGCCTTGATGTTGTCGATGTAGTTGGCGCAGAGCTTGGCGATGGCTTCTTCGTCGGCGCTGATGGCCCGCTGGACCTCGTTCTTGACGATGTCCTCGTACTCCTGCTTGACCAGGCCCAGCAGCACACCGAAGCCCCGCCGCTGCTCGTCGTTGGTGATGAGCGAATGGTGCCGCAGGCCCGACTCCAGCTCGTTCATGACCATGAACGGGTTGACGCATCCCTCGCCGCGATCGCTGACCAGCGCGTTCGAGATCTTGTCCTGGATGTAGCGCGGGCTGATCCCGTCCATCCCCTCGCGTGTGGCCTCCTTGCGCAGCTCCTTGATGTTGTCCTGGGTGAAGCCCGGCAAGGTCTTGCCGTCGTAGAGCTTCATCTTCTGCACCAGGGTCAGCTGGTGCTTCTTGGGGTCTTCGAGGCGCGTGAGCACCGCCCACATGGCGGCCATCTCGAGCGTGTGCGGCGCGATGTGCTTGCCGCGGATCTTTCCCGCGTTGTAGTCCTTCGCGTAGATCCGCTGCTCCTCGGACACGCGCGTGATGTACGGGATATCGATTTTAACCGTCCGGTCGCGCAACGCCTCCATGAACTCGTTGGAGAGCAGCTTCTTGTACTCCGCCTCGTTGGTGTGGCCGAGGATGACCTCGTCGATGTCGGTCTGCGCGAACTTCTTGGGCTTGATCTTGTGTTCCTGCGACGCGCCCAGCAGGTCGTAGAGGAACGCCACGTCCAGCTTGAGGACCTCGATGAACTCGATGATCCCGCGGTTGGCGATGTTGAACTCGCCGTCGAAGTTGAACGCCCGCGGATCGCTGTCCGACCCGAACTCGGCGATCTTCCGGTAGTTGATGTCGCCGGTCAGCTCGGTCGAGTCCTGGTTCTTCTCGTCCTTGGGCTGGAAAGTCCCGATGCCGACGCGATCTTGCTCGGAGAGGATCATTCGCCGCACGCGCACGTGCTTGACCACCTCGGCCCAGTCGCCTTTGTACTCGGCCAGCAGCTCGCGGAAGATCAGGCGGCAGGCGGGATCCAGATCGCCCTCGATATAGACCTGGGGTTTGCCCGGGACGTTGATTCCCAGCTCGGTGAGCGCCTTGTCGCGCCACTCGGGCGGAAACAGTCGCAACGGCTCCTCATGCATCGGGCACTTGAAGGTGGTCTGTCCGCCGGTGATGCGCGCCAGCTTCTCGGGCAGCACCCAGTCGTACGTATAGAGCGCCCCTTCCGGCGTGCGCGAGTACTCCTCCATCCCGCGTTTGATGAGCCGCGCGATGGTCGACTTCGAGCTGCCGACCGGGCCGTGCAGCAGGATCACCCGCCGCTCGGTCCCGTAGCGCTGAGCCGCGCTGTGCAGCACGCTGACCAGACGCATGAGCGGGATGTCTAGGCCAAAGATGGCATCGCGCCCGTTGTGCTGCTCGTCCTTGAAGAAGTTGTACCGGATGAGCCGCTTCTTGTTGTCGATGTACTCTTCCTGCCCGTACGACAGGATCATGTCGTAGACGCGCTGGAAGGCGCTGCGCGTGACGGCGGGATTCTTGCGAATGAGGGCCAGGTACTCGTCGAATGCCCCCGTCCAGTTCAGCGCGGCGAACTCCTTCAAGTTCTGCAGCGCGGCGACCTTCGCGATCAGCGCGGGCGTGTCGCCCGTCTTGCCGGTCGATTCGGAAACGGCCATCGGGATGACTCCTTTCAGACGGTGGGCGACGGAGAAGCACCGTCCACCCCCGTCCCAGGAACTAGGAACGGCGAAGCATGATTGTAGCACGGCGCGGCGCCGGCGAGACGGAGTTAGACGCCGCTTCTCGAAGAATTCGGGCGGGTCCGGCGCTCCTTCTCGGAAATTCAGGGGGGTCGCGTCGCGAGCCTAAGCCTCGGTCGGCCCGCCGAGGCGGCCACCCCGCCGGGCGGTTGTCTAGCGACCAAGGTCAGTAGTGCGATAGCGACCCGTCGATGCGCGCGCGTTTCAGGGCGTAGGCGAACAGGCCGGCGCCGACGGGGGCGAGCACGCCCGCGAAGATCAGCAGCGCCAGGAGCGAGTCGCGGAGCTCGCCCGGTCCGGCCCCGACCAAGAGGGCGCCGCGCAGGACCGCCAGCGCGTGGGTCAGCGGCAGGAGGCGCCCGACCTCGCGCAGCCAGGCGGGCAGCACGGTCACGGGGTACATCACGCCCGACAGAAAGAACGAGAGCGAGCCGATCACCATTGCCACCGGGTTCATCCGGCGAACCAGCATGGTCGTCGCGGCCGCGAGCAGGCCGAGGCCCGAGAACGCCGCGATGATCAGGGGGACCGCGACGATCAGCGACACCCAGTTGACCCTCGACAGATCCAGCCCCAGCAGCAGCTTGGCGCCCAGCAGATAGGCCGCCGATCGAACCGACGACGCCGCGAACTCGTACACCGGCGGCGCGCCCAGGACCATCCAGGGCGCGGCGGGGGTGGCGATCTCGGCCTCCAGCGTCCCCATCATTTGCGCAAAGCGAATCCGCTGCGCCAGACCGGAGACGCCGACCTGCTGGAACTCGGTGGCCAGAAAGCCGATCACGACGAAGCCCAGGTAGTTGCCGCGGTAGACGGCCAGGTGGGGGTTGATGGCGGCGCCCACGAAGCGCGAGAGAAACAGCAGCGAGGCCGCCGCCAGCCCGAAGCCGAAGATCCGGACCAGGAACGCGGTCCGGTAGCCGCCGAGCGCCGCCAGCTCGCGCCGGACGAAGGCGACCAGCACCCGCACGAACCAGGGAAATCGGGCGACCGCCGGGGCGCTCACAGGCCCAGCTCCGCTTCGATGCGATCGGGCGCCGACTCGCCCCGCAGGCGGCCAGCCTCGAGGAACAGCACCCGGTCCGCCATCGCGCGCGCCTCGGCCGGATCGTTGCTGCACACGATCGCGGTGCGGCCGGCGCCCCGGATGATCTCCTCGCGCAAGAAGGCCCGCAGGTCGCGGGCGCCGCGGGGGTCGAGACCCAGCGTCGGCTCGTCGAGCAGCAGCACCTTGGGATCACCGAGCAGCCCGCGCGCGATCGCCAGCCGCTGCCGCATGCCGCGCGAATACTCGCGGTAACGGCGATCGGCGGCGGCCGCCAGGCCCACCCGCTCCAGCAGCTCGCCGGTCCGGCGGCGGGCGACCGCCGCGGGCAGCCCGTGCAGCGCCGCGAAGTAGTGCAGGTTGCCTCGCCCCGAGACCCGGTAGTGGAAGCTGCGCTCGTCGCCCACCACGAACGCCACCCGCCGCCGGAACTCGGAGGTGCCGGCGCCCGCGTCGATCCCCGCCACCTGCGCCCGCCCGGCCGACGGCAGCAAGAGGCCGCCCAGGATCCGGACCAGGGTCGACTTGCCGGCACCGTTCGGCCCCATCATGCAGGCGATCTCCCCCTGCGGGACCGTGAACGACACATCCGCCAGCGCCTCCACCGGCTTGCCGAACAGGCGCCCGCGCAACATTTCGCCGAGGCCAGCAGGCGACTGGAAAACCTTGCCCAAACCCTCGACGACGATCGCCGCCTGGGCGGTCATTGGGCCAACGGCTTGCCGCCGCGCTGGTACTTCACGACAGCGGCGTTGTGCTCGGCGACGGTCTTCGAGAAATAGTGCGTCCCGTCGTTCTTGGCCACGAAGTAGAGGTAGGGCGTGTGGTCCGGCGCCATGACCGCCTCGAGCGCCGCACGTCCCGGATTCGAGATCGGCCCCGGCGGCAACCCCTCGTGGGTATAGGTGTTGTAGGGGTTCTCGCGATCCTCGAGCTGGATGCGGCGGATGCGCCCGTCCCACTTGAGACAGGCCGGCGAGCGCGGCGTGGCCACCGTGCAGCCATAGACGATGGTCGGGTCGGTCTGGAGCAGCTTGGGTGAAAACGACGGCAGGTGCAGGCGGTTCATGAACACCTGCGCGATGCGCGGGCGCTCCTCGGCTCGCCCGGTCTCTTTCTCGACGATCGACGCCAGGACGACGATCTTCTGATCGTCGAAACCGAGGGTCCGTTTGAGCTCGGCCACGGTCTTGGCATGCGCGGCGCGCAGCTCGCCGAAAACCTGGCGATGCCGCCGCACCAGTGGGATGAGCACCCGCGCGGGCGCGGTGTGCGGGCGCATCCGGTAGGTGTCGGGGAAGAGGTAACCCTCCAGGGTCCCACCCGGCAGCCCCAGCTCGGCGGCGAAGCCCGGATCGGTCGCCTTGAGGACCAGCGCGCCCTTGCCGGCGATCCCGGCGGCGTCGAAGATCTCGGCCACCTCGACCAGGTTCTTCCCTTCGGGGATGACGATGGTGACCAGCTCATCGGCCGCCCCCTTGACCAGCGTCTCCAGGATCTGCCGCGGTGACGCCGGCGCGCTGATCTCGTAGCGGCCGGCCTTGAACCGCCCGGCGACGCCGCGCTGGCCCGCATAGAGACGGAAGATGGCCGGGTTGCCGATGAGGCCCGCTTGGGACAAGCGCTCCGCGACCTCCCCGGCGCCGGCGCCGTTGGGGATCTCGACCGTCACGGGCCCACGCGCGACGCCCCCCGGCCGGTCGCCATATCGCCAGGCGGTGCGGGCCACGAAGATCATCGCGACCAGGCCGAGGACGGTGGTGATCGCGAAGGCGACCAGCGCCCGCTTCATCGGCCGCGTCACGCGGGCTCGCTTCCCCGGTGGGCGTCCAGCCATCTGCGGAGAATAACCGCTGCGGCCACCTTATCGACCACTTCCCGGCGACGGGCGCGCGAAAGATCGGCGGCCAGCAACACCTCCTCCGCCTCGACGGTGCTGAAGCTCTCGTCGATGAGCTCGACCGGCACGTCGAGGGCGCCGCGCAACCGTTCCGCGAACGCCTCGGCGCTCTTGGCGGCGCGCCCCCGCTCGCCGTCGGGCGCCAGCGGAAGCCCCAGGACGACACGCCCCGCGTCCTGCGCGCGAACCACGGCCGCGATGGCGTCGAGATCGCGCTGCCCGCCCCGCCGCACGATCGTCGCGTGCGGCTGCGCGCTGAGCCCCAGACCGTCGGTCACCGCCACGCCGATCCGACGCGCGCCAAGATCGATGGCGATCACCCTGCGCGGCACCGCGCTAGTGTATACCGTAGCCATGGCCGACCAACCGAAAGGCCCAGCGGGGGATCCGAGCGCGCCGCAGATCCAGATCGACGTCGACGAGACAATCGCGCAGGGCGCCTATTCGAACCTGGTCCTCATCAACCACAACGAGAACGAGTTTGTGCTCGACTTCGCGTATATGCAGCCGTCGACGCCGCGCGCGCGGGTCCGCGCCCGCATCATCTCGTCGCCCCGGCACACCAAGCGCCTGTTGCGCGCGCTCGAGCACAACCTCCGCCGCTACGAAGAGCGTTTCGGAAAAATCGAGGAGCCGGCCCCCGAGCCCTACCCCACCGGCGGCACCGGTGGGTTGATTAGTTGAGTTAGCTAACCGCGCCTTCGAGGGTGGTGAGGGTCCCGCTGCGCGTGTCGAGCTCGCACAGGGCGCCGTAAGGGAGCGCCCGGTTGCGGGTCCCGTGGCCGAAAGCGCCCCCGCGCACCACCGGGACCGGTAAGCGTCCCAGGCGGTCGACCAGCACCTGGTCGGCGGTCGGCGATTCGGCGCGGGTGGGCTCCGGTTCGTGGCAGCTTGAAAAGTCGCCCAGCACCACCGCGCTGGCGGCGCTGAAGAGGCCGGCCAGATCGAGATGGGTGATCAGCCGATCGAGTCGGTAGGGACGCTCGCCCAGATCTTCGAAGAAAAGGATCGCACCCTCGACGTCGGGCAGATACGGCGTGCCGAGCAACCGGGAGAACACCTCCAGGTTGCCGCCCAGGAGCCGCCCCTGCGCCCGCCCCGGAATGACCTCCTCCAGCTCGGAGAGCAGCGGCGCCGGGCCCGGCGTCTCGAGACGATCGAAGAGCGCCCGCTGATCTTCGGTCGACAGGTTTCCGAGCTGGGTGACCACCGGACCGTGAATCGAGACGACGCCCGCTCGCGCGGCGCAGGCCAGCAAGGCGGTCCCATCGGAGAATCCGACCAGGGTGCGCGGGCGACCCGCCAGCGCCGCCGGCTCGACGAAGGGCAGCAGGCGCAGCAGGCCGTAGCCACCGCGCGCCATGATCAGGGCCCGCGCGTCCGGATCGTCGAGCGCGCGCGTGAGCTCGGCCAGGCGACGATCGTCGGGGCCGGCCAGGTAGCCGTCGCGCGCGAAGATACCCTCGTCGTAACGAACGTCGTAGCGGGCGCGAAGGACCGCCACCCCGGCCAGAAAAGGTTCCCGCGGCACGGGACCGGAAGGCGCGACGATCCGGATCGTGGCGCCCGGCTCGAGGCGGGGCGGTCGGATCACTTCCGACGACGGCGCCGCTTGCCCGATCCGGCGCTCGACCCCGCTTCTCCTTCGACGACATGGGCGTCGGCAGCGGTCAGAGCAGGCGCCTCGACCACCGAGGACGGCGCCTCGACGGTCGCGGGCGACACTTCGACGGCGGCGGGGCGGGCCTCGAGGACGGGCGGGGGCGCCTCGAGGACGGCCGGGGGCGCCTCGACGAGGGCCGGGGGCGCTTCGACGACGGCCGGGGGGACCTCGACGGCGGGCGGGGGCGCCACGACGGCGGGCGGTTGGGCAGCTACGGCGGGCGCGGGCTTGGAGACGGCCGGCGCAACGGTGGCCGGCTTGGCGGCGGGCGCCGAAACCGGTCGCACGGCCTCGGCATCGCCGACGAACGCGACCCGCATGCCCGCCACGGTCGGATCCGCGGACTCGATCACCTCGAGCACGCGGGCGGCCTGTTCGACGCCCTCTCCCTTGAGCCGCAATGGCGTCCCGGTCGGCATCGGCTCCGCGAACCCGATGAAGGCCCCCGCGCTGTCCCAGTCGCGGACCAGCGTGGAGCGGCCCAACCCGACGCCCGCATAGCGAACCTCGACCACGTTCTCCACGACGCAATGTTACCACGCTCCCCGTCGCGCTAGCATCTATCGATGAGATCCGCGAGGAGATCCACCGTGGCGCTGGTCGCGCTCGCCGCGGTGGCCCTCGGGCACCCGGGCGCGGTGGGCGCCGCCGACCCCGATCCCTGGTTCGGACCCGACAAGGCCTTGCACTTCGAGGCCGCCGGATCGCTGGCGGTGGTGGGATACGCCGGCGCCGCGATGATCACCACCGATCGCCCCGTGCGGGCCGGTGCAGGCCTCGCGCTCGGCCTGGGCGCCGGGGTCGCCAAGGAGCTGTGGGATCTGGACGGCCACGGCGATCCCTCCTGGCGCGACCTGACCTGGGACCTCATCGGGGCCACCACCGGCGCGCTCGTGGCCCTCGCGATCGATTGGACGGTGCATCGAACTTTCAACTGGCCCGTCGGTCGCCAGGCGCGGTGAGGCGGCGATGACCCCGGGCCAAAGCACGCCGCGCCTCTTGAACTTGGGGAACCTCAGGCTTAAGTTGATTCGGCAGTCTTCATCGAGGCTGCCCACGACGATACGCAACCGGAGGGCTACGGATTGATGACAGGGTGGTCGAGACGCACGTTGCAAATGGTGATAATCGGAGTCGGGATGCTGGGCGCGTTCCCACGGATCGCCGCTGCCGGCGAAGAGGATGATCTTCAGCGCCAGATCGACACCCAGCGGGCCAGCGTCGCGGATCTGGAGCGCCTCGACGAGCTCAAAGGGGTCACCGACGAGATTGCCCTGCTCAAGACCTGGCTCGACGAGGCCTGGAACCTGCGCGCCAAACACGAATACGACCAGGTCCGGGAGGTGCTCGACCGGTCGCTCAAGCAGGAGGATCTGATCCGCACCAAGATCGCCGTCTCGAAGCTGCGCGCCCAGGTGCAAAAGCGCGAGGCCGCCCTGCAAGATGTGCGGGCCAAGATCGCACGCACCCGCAAGACGCTGCAGGAGACCGCCGCCAAGAAGAAGGCGCTGGAAGGGAGCACCCCGTGAAGCTCCGCGCCATCGCCGTCGTCGCCGGTGCGATCGGCCTCGCCTGCGCGACGCCGCCCAAGCCGCGCGAGCTCGAGACCTTCGATACCCTGCGCAAGACCAACGAGGCCACCCTCCCGGAGGCGGCCAAGCGCTCGCCGGATTTGACGGCGGAGGCCGATCGGCGCTCCGCCGCCGCTCGCGACGAGTGGCAGTCGAACGATCTGCAGGAGTCGCGGCGCGACGCCCTGATCGCCACCATCAAGCTCAAGTCGGCGCTGGCCATCTACGAGCAGGAGCAGCTCAAGGCGCGGATCCAGACCCTGTCGGGTCAGCAGGCCCAGGCGGAAGAAGAGAGCGCCGGCCTCCTGAAGGATCTGGCGAGCGAGCAAGAGAAACTGGGCCTGCTGCAGAAGTATGTGGACGCCCGCAAGACCGCGGATGCCGACAAGCAGCGCCTCTCGCAGCAGATGTCGAGCGAGCAGCAGAAGGCGCAGGTCGAGCAGCAACGTCTGTCGCAACAGCTGGTCTCGGAGCAGAAGATCGCGGCCGCGCAGCTGGCCATGCGGACGGCCGACACCGTCGAGGCGTCCAGATACGCGAGCGCCGAGTACACGGCGGCGGGCGATCTGCTGGCCAAGGCAGCGGCGGAGCTCAAACAGAACGACTACACGGCGGCCCAGGCCAGCGCCGAGGTGGCCAAGAAGAACGCCGATCGCGCCGCCGAGCTGGCCAAGCCGGAGTACGAGCAGGCCGCGCAGTCGAACGAGAACAAGACGCGCAACGAGGCCCTGGCCCGCGACGCCCCCGCCATCGCCGGGGTTAAGGTCCGGATCGACCCGCGCGGCGATCTGCAGCGCCTCGTGATTGTCATTCCCGAGATGTTCAAAAAGCGCGATCCGAACATTGCCCCGGGCCACGACGCCACCCTGGATGCGGTCGCGACATTGTTAAAGAAGTACTCGAGCTATCCTGTCCAAGTCATTGGATATACGGATAACCATGGAAAGTCGAACGAGCTCATCGCCATTTCGGCCGCCCGCGCACAGGCGGTCTACTCGGCGCTCGCCGAACGGGGGGTCGAGGTCAAGCGATTGATGGTGAGCGGGCTCGGAGGCGAGGACCCGTTCGTCGACAACCGCTCCGCCTCAGGGCGCGCCAAGAACAACCGGGTCGAGATCGTCTTCATGTATCACTAGGATGGAAGGCGCCGCGTGGGTGACGATTCAAGCCAGCACCCGGCGGTCGGGACCAGCCATCGACTGAGCGCCCGGGTCGGCGCCGCGGTCTTCTTCTGGGCCGCCGCCGTGGTCGCGGGTTGCCACAGCCACGGCAGCGGCCCCCAGAAGGACGGCGGCCTGGACGGATCGGCGGACGGCGGGCCGGCCGTCGTGTGCAGCAACACCAATGGCATGCGCCGGACCAACGGCGTCGCCTGCGGCTGCAACGGCGACTGCGCCAGCGGGTTCTGCGTCGACGGCCTGTGCTGCAACACCGCCTGCACGGAGACCTGCAAGTCCTGCAACACCCCCACCTCGCCGGGCCTGTGCGGGTTCGTCCCCGCCGGCGCCCTGCCGCGCCTCGCCAGCACCTGTCCCGCCTCCGACATGTCGAGCTGCGGGCTAGACGGCACCTGCAACGGCAACGGTGCCTGCCGCAGCTACGAGGCGGGGACCGTCTGCGCGCCGGGGACCTGCGATGGGGCCGCGGTCAAGAACATCCGCGTCTGCGACGGACAGGGGACCTGCACCTCCGGGCCGGCCACCATCTGTGCGCCCTTCGGATGTGACAGCAAGACCGGCGCCTGCGTCATCACCTGTGCCTCCGACAACGACTGCGCCGGCGGCATCAAGTGCGTCGGCGGCAGCTGCGGACCGAAGCCCATCGGCGCGGTCTGCACCGCCGCCTCGCAGTGCGCTTCCAAGTTCTGCGCCGATGGGTTCTGCTGCAATGTCGCCTGCAGCGGCGCTTGTGTCAGCTGCAGCCAGAGCGGACGGATCGGCACCTGCTGGCCGATCTCGGCCGGCAACGACGATCCGCACCTGATCTGCAAGGCCAGCGCCTCCGCCACCTGCGGGCAGACCGGACGTTGCGACGGGATCGGGGGATGCGCCAAGTACGCGGCCGAGACCATCTGCCTGGCGCCGTCCTGCAACGGCGATCGCCTGAACACGGCCGGCACCTGCGACGGGCTCGGGACCTGCCGCCCGCAGGGGGTCCAGACCTGCGATCCGTATCAATGCATCGACGGCGCCTGCGTCGGCCGCTGCACCGACAACACCGACTGCGTGAGCGGCCACACCTGCGTCGGCGGGAGCTGTGGACCAAAGTCGAACGGGCAGGCCTGCACGACGGCCAGCCAGTGCGCCAGCAACTTCTGCGTGGACGGCGTCTGCTGCGCCGACGCCTGTCAGGGCGCTTGCCACAGCTGCTCGCTCGCCTCGTCGCTCGGCACCTGCACGCCCAGCCCGGCCGCCGCCACCGATCCGCACGGGATGTGCGTCGACAAGCACGCGGCGTCTTGTGCAACCGATGGCACCTGCGACGGCGCCGGCGCCTGTCACAAGTATGCGCGCGGGACCACCTGCGCCGGCGAGCAGTGCACGGGCGGCGTCTACACGGCGGCCTCCGCCTGCGACGCGAACGGGAACTGCATGGCGCCGGACGCCCTGCCCTGCGCGCCCTATGTCTGCAACGGGACCCGGTGCTTTTCGGGCTGCACCGACGGCACCGACTGCTCGTCGGGCAACGTCTGCACCAACAACTCGTGCGGCCTCAAGCCCAACGGCGCCTTCTGCTCGACCAAATCGGAGTGCCAGTCGGCCAACTGCGCGCAAGGCGTCTGCTGCGTCTCGGCCTGCGCGAGCGCGTGCCAGTCCTGCGCGCTCACCGGCATGATGGGCACCTGCACCGCCGTTCCCCCGGGTATGCCCGACCCCACCGAGTCCTGCCTCGACCAGGGGGGACCGAGCTGCGGCACCAACGGCAAGTGCCAGGCCGGGAGCTGCCAGAAGTATGTGCAGGGGACCCCCTGCGCCGGCGCAAGCTGCCCGGCCGCCGGCACGACCTTCACCCCCGCTTCGAGCTGCGACGGCGCCGGTGCCTGCGTGACGCCGATGTCGACGTCCTGCGCCCCCTTCGGGTGTGGCGCCAACGCCTGCAAGACCAGCTGCACCGCGGACGCCGACTGTAAGTCGCCGGCCTCGTGCAATTCCGGCTCGTGTGGGCTCAAGCCGCCCGGCGCCGTCTGCGGCAGCGGCCCCGAATGCGGGACCGGCATCTGCGCCCAGGGGGCCTGCTGCCTGACCGCCTGCGCCTCGAAGTGCATGTCGTGTGCGCTGACCGCCAGCGCCGGCACCTGCACGCCGATCGCCGCGAACAGGACCGACCCTACCGGCCAGTGCACCGATCAGGGCGCCTCGAGCTGCAAGAACACCGGCTTTTGCGACGGCAACGGCGGTTGCCAATTCTATGCGGCCGGCACGCAGTGCGCCGGACCCTCCTGCCCCAGCGGCACCACCACCGCCTCGCTTCCCCAGAGCTGCGACGGCGCGGGCAACTGCAAGCCGGCGACCACGCAGAGCTGCGCGCCTTTCGCCTGCAACGGAACCACCTGCATCGCCGTGTGCACCGCCAACGCGGACTGCGCACCGGGCAACGTCTGCAACAACGGGGCGTGCGGCCTGCGGCGCCTGGGCCAGCTCTGCAACGCGGGAACCGACTGCGACAGCGGGAATTGCATAGACGGCGTCTGCTGCTCGGCGGCGAGCTGTGGAACCTGCCGCGCCTGCAACGTCGCCGGGCAAGCCGGCTCTTGCCAGCCCACCCCGCCCGGCGGCTCCGAGCCGCACGGCGGATGCACCCCCAATCCCCCCTGCGGCTTCGACGGCACCTGCGACGGCAGCGGCGCCTGCCGAAATCAGCCCACCACCACCAGCTGCGGCACCGGCTCCTGCAGCGGCTCGAGCTACACGCCGGTGGGCACCTGCGACGGCGCGGGAAGCTGCGCGCAGACGCCGGTGAGCTGCGGGCACTACACCTGCGGATCCGGCGTCTGCCTGACCATGTGCTCGGGCAACGGCGATTGCACCGGCAGCGGATACACCTGCCAGTCGAGCTCCTGCACCAATCTGAAGCCGCTCGGAACGGCCTGCGTAATGGGCACCGAGTGCCTCAGCAATCTCTGCACCGACGGGGTCTGCTGCAGCACCGGACCGTCGTGCGGAAGCTGTAACTCCTGCGCGCTGAACGGGCACGGCACCTGCTCGGCCGTGGCGGCCGGCGGCAGCGATCCCGCCGCGATTTGTATGGACACCGGGGCGAGCAGCTGCGGCACCACCGGGGTCTGCGACGGCGCCGGCAACTGCGCGAGCTACCCCTCGGGCGGCACCTGCGCGCCGGCGAGCTGCCCGGATGGGATGAGCCTGACCACCTCGGTCTGCGCCGCGGGACTGTGCAAACCGTCGACCGTCAACTGCGCGCCGTTCGCCTGCGATGTCGCCAACAGCGCCTGCAAGACCATGTGCACAGCCGATACGGATTGCGCATCGGGTTCCACATGCAGCGGGTCGCCCGGCAGCCCCGGCACCTGTCAGTAGTCCAGACCGTCGGCCCAATCGCAAACCTACAAACGCTTTCGAATCAGCCGTTTGGGGGCGATCCGACGCTTGGTTTCGGATTGGCAGGCGTGCTAGGGTACGCGCCTGTCTTAGGTTTTTCGGCACTTCGCGTCGTCGTCTCGGGGTCCCCTCTCGCATGCCCACCGTCCGCGAATACGAAGCCGCTCTGCAAAGGAACCCTGCCGACACCGAGGCATTCGTTTCCTTGCGCAAGGCATATCGCCAAGCGCAAAAGCACGACCGGCTGGTCACCCTCTACGAGACGCGGGCGCAGGCGATCGAGGACCACGCCAAGGCGGGCGAGCTCTTCTACCTGGCGGCCGAGCTGCGCATCGACCAGCTGGGCGATGCCGAGGGGGCCGAGGCGGATCTGGTCAACGCCGTAGACCGCGATCCCACCCATATCCGCGCGGCCGCCCGGCTCAAAGACATCTACCGCGAGCAGGGCCGGACCGCCGACTACATGACGATGCTGGAGATGGAGGCGGCCGCCGTGGCGCGCACCCGCGATCCCGCCCGCATCGCCGAGCTGGAAGCGGAGATGGGGCAGCTGTTCCTGAACCACTTCGCCAAGCTCGAGCGCGCCGTCCGGAACCCGCAACGGGCCGGCAAGCTGGCCCCCGAGCACCTCAAGTCGATCGAGTCGGCCCGCAAGATCTACCGAGCGCTGGGCGACTTCCGCGCGGTGGTTCGACTCTACGAGCTCGAGCTGGAAGGGACCACGGACGCGCGGCGCCGGGCCGACCTGCTACTCGGCCTCGGGCGGGTGCTGGGCGAGAAGCTGGAGGAGCTGGACGCGGCCGCGCAACGGCTCTCCGAGGCGGTCCGGATTCGGCCCCGCGACGAAAAGGCGCTGGAGCTCCTGGCGGCGGTCTACGCCAACCCGAACTGGATCGGCGCCGACGGCATCGAGCGGGCCGCGGCGATCTACTTCCAGGTCGCGCGCCGCCGGCAAGAGGCGGGCGACACCGAGAACGCGATCGGATCGCTCCGCAAGGCCCTGGCGGCCGTCCCCGGCCACGCGGAATCCTCGGAGCTGCTCGAGCGGGTCTACTACGAGGCCCACCGGTTCCAGGAGCTCGATCGTTACTACCGCGAGCGGGTCTCGGCCTCCACGGTCGAGGCCGAGCGGGTCGACTTCCTCTACAAACGCGCCCAGCTGTCCGAGGGTGAGCTCGACGATCGGGCGGAGGCTCAGCGGGTTTACAACGAGATCTCGCTCATCGAGCCCCCGGGGGGACCGGCCTCGGAGAAGCTGGTCGAGCTCTACCTGGCGGGGCACGACTACGCGCGGTTGGCCGAGCTGCGCGAGCGCCAGCTGGGGGCCGTCGCCGATCTGGGCGGGCGGGCCCGGATCATGCTCGAGCTGGCGGCGCTGTATCGGGACCGCCTGGGCGACACCGATCAGGCCGCGGTCTACCTGCACGCCGTGCTGGAGATCGAGCCCGAGAACCAGATCGCGCTGGCCGCCTACGCCGAGCACTTCCGCGAGAAGGGCGACTGGGCGGCCCTGGCGGATCTGCTCGAATTCTCCTACGAGCGGGCGCGGGTCGCCGGGGCTCCCACCGAGGATCTCTTGCCCAGGCTGGAGGAGATCGCGGCGGTCACCGAGAAGCAGCTCGGCGATCCCGAGCGGGCGCTGGCCGCCTGGCAGCGCGCCGAAGAGATCGCGCCGACCTATCCCCGCGCCCGCGAATCCCAGCGCCGGATCCTGCTCAAGAGCAAGAGCTGGGATCGGCTGGCGGCGCTGCTGGAGCGCGAGGCGGCCGCGCAGACCGAGCCCGCCGCGCGGATGGACATCCTGCGCCGGGTGGCGCAGCTCCACCGAGAAAAGCTGGGGAACGCCAAGCGCGCCATCGAGGTCTACCGGGAGATCCTGCGCGCCGATCCGCACGACGCCGTGTCGATGCGGGCGCTGGTCGAGATCTACGAGCGCGAGGGGGACTTCGCCGGCCTCGCGAACGCGCTGCGCGAGCAGATCGAGCTGACCACGGCCAAGCAGGAACGGGTGAGCCTGCTCCGCCGGGTGCTGGTGATCTACGACGAGCGCAGCGGGGATCTGGTGCAGGGCCAGTGGGCGGCGAACGAGATCCTGCAGGCGGTCCCCGGCGATCGCGACACCCTGACGCGCCTCGAACGGATCCTCGAGCGGGCCGGCCAGCCGGCCGACCTGGTGCGGGTGCTCGAGCTGCACGCCAAGCACGCCGCCAACGCCGACGAGAAGCTGCAGCTCTTCCGCCGCATCGCGGAGATCCTCTACACCAAGCTGCAGGATCCCACCGGCGCCGCCGCGCGCCTGGAGGAGGTGGTCCGGCTCGATCCCGATGATGCCAAGGCGCTGGGCGGCCTCATGGAGATCTACACGACCCTCGGCCGCCACGAGGATCTGGCGCGGGTCCTCGACGTGCAGGTCGAACGGGTGATCGCCGACCCCGCGGAGCAGGCGGAGTACCTGCGCCAGCTCGCCCGTCTGGTCGAAGGACCGCTCGGCGATGGCCCGCGGGCGCGCAAGTCATGGGAACAGATCGCCGACCTGCTCCCCACCGATGCCGAGGCGCTGGAAGCGCTGTCGCGCCTCTACACCGCCGAGAAGGACTGGCCGATGCTGGTCCGGATCCTCGATCGGCAGGCGCCGCTCGCGACCGAGCCCGGGCGCGCCGTAGAGCTGGCTCTGCTGCGCGCGCAGGTCTTCGACGAGAAGCTCCACGACATCGACGCCGCCGCCGAGGCGCTCGAGCGCCTGATCGCCGAGATCGATCCGCGCAGCGCCGAGGCACACACCCGCCTGCGGGCGTACTACGAACAGGACGAAGACTGGCCGCGGGTGGTCAAGATCGCGGAGCGGCAGCTGTTCCTGACCGAAGACCCCGCCCAGCGGGTGCCGCGTTCGATGGAGTTCGCGGCCCTGGTGCGCGATCGGCTGGGCGACGACCGCAAGGCCATCTCCATCTACGAACGGGTGCTGGAGATCGAGCCGGAGAACTTGGCCGCGCTCGAGGCCGTGGCCGGCCTCTACGGGACGACCGGCAACTACCAGCGCCTGGCCTACGCCGACGAGAAGCTGCTCGAGCGCATCGAGGAGCCGGCGGCCCGCCGGAAGCTGCTGGTCGAGATCGGCGAGATCTACGAAAACCACCTGGACGAGCCCCGCCGGGGATTCGATTGGTACCGCCGCGCGTACATCGAGGGGCCGACCGCGGAGAACCTGCAGCTGGTCGACCAGGCCGCCGAGCGCCACAAGCTCTTCGAGGACCTGATCCAGATCTACGAAGGCGCGCGCGCGCGGGCGACCGAAGCGTTCGAGCAGCTGGCCGCCTCGCTCAAGATCGCCCTCATCTATGAGGAGAAGCTGGCCGATCCGGCGCGGGCCTTCCAGACGCTGGTCGACACCCTGCCCGCCGATCCCGCGGGCGACGAGCTGCTGCACAACCTGGAGCGGCTGGCCGAGCGAACCGGCGACTGGAAACGCCTGCTCGACGTCTACGCGCAGGTCGCGCGCGCGCGCACGGAGACCGAGGAGCGGGTCGAGCTCCTGCGGTTGCGCGCCGACGTACGCGAACGGCGCATGGGCGATCCGTCGGGCGCCCTCGACGAGACGCTGCGCAGCTTCGCGATCGAGCCCAAGAACCCGCGGACCCAGGAAGAGGTCCTACGCCTGGCGCGCGTCACCGGCCGCTGGGAAGAGGCGATCAAGGTTCAGGGCCAGCTGTTCGCGCTGGCCGAGGAGCTGACCGACAAGCTCACCGTCGCGCGCAACGCGGCCCACCTGGTCGAGCACGAGGTCAAGGATCTGGTGCGCGCGTTCCGCGCCTACCTGAACGCCTTCCGGCTGGCGCCCGACGACGAGGAGATCGTGGGCCACCTCTGGCGCCTGGCGTCTCTCATCGGCCGCTACGACGGCGGTGCTGGCCTGGCGCCCGGCCTCACCGAGACGCCGGACGACCTCGACAAGCCGCACGATCTCGAGGCGCCGCCAGCCGAGTCCGAAGCGCAAGCGGAGGCCGATGCCGAGGCTGGCGCCGAGATGGAGGACGAAGGCGGCCCCGAGACCGGCATTGACGTCGGAGCCGAGGCGGCGCGCGACACGGAAGCTGCGGCCGACGATCTGGATGTCGTTTCGGTCGAGGTCGACGTGGACGTCGATGGCGCCGCCGACGCCGAGGCGGCTCCTTTCGACGACGAGAACGTGGCGACACCTCCGCCCGTCGCCGCCACCGGCGAGCCGACGGCGGCCGCACCCCCATCCGCCCTGGGTGCGCGGGGAGAGTTCTCCGACGAAGCCGACGCTGAGGACGATCAGATCGAGGAGATCGGCGACGAGGAGCTGCTCGAGGAGCGCGAAGACGACGAGGCGGTCGCGCGTCCGCCCGCGCCGCCTCCGATGATGCGGTCCGCCGAGGACCAGCCTTTTTCGACCCCCTGGGAGGAGCTGGCGGCCGCCTACGAAGGGCTGCCGGCCGAAGACACCGACGATCGCTGGGTCTACCTGCGCAAGATCGCCGAGGTCTGGGAGCGCGGACAGCACGACGTCGACCGGGCCCTCGACGCGCTCGAGCGAGCATTCCGCCTCGACATCACCGACACCGAGATCCGCGCGGAGCTGGAGCGGATCGGCGAGCAGTACAACCGCTGGGAGCGCATCGCCGAGATCTACCTGGGCTCGATCGACGAGTTCGGGCCGATCGATGCCGCCGTGACCCTGCACCACGACGCCGCACTGGTCCGCGAGCGCCTCGGTCAAATCGACAAGGCGGAGGAGCTCTATCGGGCGATCCTGCGGCTCAAATCGGACGACCCGCGGGCGATCCAGCGGGTCGAAGAGATCTGCCGCGAGCAGGAGCGCTGGGAGGATCTGGCCAACGTGCTCGAGCAACGGACGGGCGCGCCGACCGAGGCGATGCCGCAAGGGCCCGAGCGCCGCCGCCGGCTGCGCGAGCTTGCGACGCTCTACGAGGCGCGTCTCGAGCGGCCCTACGAGGCCATCGATACTCTCGAGCGCCTGCTGAGAGAGTCGTCGGAAGAGGAACGCGGCACGGCCGAGCCGCCGTCCGAGCCGCCTTCCTCGGAAGAGACCCTGGGCGCCTACCAGGCGCTGGCGCGACTCTACTCGCGGGTGGGGCTGTGGGCGAAGGTGGTCGAGAGCCTGCAGAACCAGGCGGATCTCACCGCCGATCGGACCGCCGCGCGGACCCTGCGCCTCGAGGTCGCCGCGGTATACGAAAAAGAGCTGGCGCTGCCCGATCGCGCGATCGAGGCCTACGAGGCCGTTCTGGCCGAGATCCCCGAGGACGCAGAGGCGCTGGCGGCGCTCGATCGTCTCACCGAATCGCACGGCCGCTTCGACGATCTGCAGGACATCCTGCGGCGCCGGGCGGCGGTGGCGACCGGCGCGGAGCGGATCGAGATCGTGCGCCGGCGCGCGCGCATTCTTCAGGATCGCCTCAACAACCCGGAGGCGGCGGCGGGCGCCCTGAGAGACCTGGGCACCGAGGCGATCGCCGACGACGATCTGCTGGCCGCGCTCCTGCGCAACCTGCGGCGCGCCGGCCTGGCGCACGAGGCGGCGCGGGTGCTGACCCAGCGGATCGACATGGAGCGCGCGCGCAAGAAGAACGCCAACATGGCGCGCATCACCGAGCTCAACCTGGAGCTCAGCCTGCTCCGGCTCGACGACCTGAACGATCCCGCGGCGGCACGCAAGGAGGTCGACGCGGCCCTGCAGGCTTCGCCCGACAATCCGGCTGCCCTCTCGGCCCTGGCCCGTCTCTACCTCAAGGAGAATGACTTCGCCGGGTACTCGGCCACCCGCGTGCGCGAGGCCCGGGCCTTGAAGGGACAGCCCGAAGCGGTGGAGGCGCTACTCGACGCGGGACGCGTCTACCGAGAGCAGCTCGCGTCGCCGGAGAAGGCGCAGGAGTGCTTCGAGGCGGCGCTGCTCGAGGATCCAACCAACGCCGAGGCGTTGCGCTCGCTGGCGGCGGTGCTGGCCACCCAGAACAAGTGGGACGAAGCGCAGAAGGTGCTGGCCCGCCAGCTCGAGATCACCCAGGAGCCGACCGCGCGCGCGGCCGTCCTCAGCGATCTCGCCCGGCTCGCCTGGGAGGGAGCAGGCGACGGCGTCGAGGCCCAGCGCTATCTCGACGAGGCGCTCGCCCTGGTGCCCGACCATCTGCCGGCGATCCTGGCCATCGCGGACATCTACTACAAAGAAGGCCAGTGGGAGCAGGCGGAGAAGCGCCTGACCGAGGCGGTCCGCCGGCTTCGCCACCAGCCCCAGCAGGCGGCGCGCCTCTTCCAGCGCCTGGCCGAGGTTCACGAGAAGACCGGCAGGCTCGACGAGGCCTATCGACAGCTCATCGAGGCCGACAAGATGGGGCCGGGGCAGTTGCTCACCAAGCTGTCGCTGGGCGAGAACCGTTTCCGCGCAGGCAAGTGGCGTGAGGCGGCCCTGCATCTGGGCAGCCTGGGCGACCACCCGGACGCGGCGCTCTACCCGGACGAGGTGGCGGACGCGCTCGCCCACGCGGCGCAGGCCGAGACCAAGCTTCGCCGACCAGAACGCGCCATCGATCTCTACGAGGGGGCGCTCAAGCTGCGGGCCGGACATCGCGCCTCGCTGCGCGCCCTGGCCGACCTCGCGCTCGAGCGCGGCGAAAAGGATAAGGCGGCCAGCTACCTGCGACGCATCGCCGAAGAATCGTCCGACCGGGTCGAGCGGGCGCAGACCTTCGAGCAGCTGGGCGATCAGTACCTCGAGCTCGACGACGAGAAGCAGGCCCTGTGGGCCTACGGCGAGGCGAGGCGCGCCTCGGGCGCCCCCTCCGAGGAGCAAGTCTCGCTCCTCGAGAAGATGCTCAAGCTCCAGCGGGCGAGCGGCGAGGCGGAGAACGCCGCGCAGACCTCGGCGCTGCTCATCGACCTGGTCAAGGATCCCAAGGAGCGCGCCGAACGGCGCCGCGACGCCGCCGTCTTGCTGGCGGAGCAGGGGGAGACCCGCGAGGCCGCGGCGCTGCTCGACCAGTCGCTCGGCGAAGATCCCAACGACGAAGGCGCGCTGGCGGCGCTGTGTGACCTGGCCGATCGCCTACCGGCTGGCTTTGGTCTGGCCGACCGCCTCTCGCGCGCGCTGGTGGCCCTGCCCCCCGCCGCCGACCAGCCGGCCGCCCGCGCCCGTCGCGCGCGTTTGTGGCAGCGCCACGGCGAGCTGTCCCGGACACGCGATCCCGACGTGGCGATCGCCGCCTTCGAGCAGGTGGTCGCGCTGGTGCCCGATCAGCTGCCGGCCCGCGAAGAGCTGGCGGTGCTCTACGGCGATCGCCCCACCCACGATGACGCGGCCATCGAGAACCACCGGCGGCTGCTGGATGCCGACATCACGCGCTCGTCGTCCCTTCGCGCGCTCGGCGCGATCTACGCGCGCCGCGGCCAGATCGATCGCACCCGCTGCTGTCACGAAGTGCTGGCGCTGCTCGGCACGGCGACGCCGGCGGAGACCGCCTTCCTGGAGGCGAACCCACCCGCCGCCATGAAGCCCGAGGAGCCGTACGCGGCCAACCTGGACGAGGGCGATCGACAGGGACACCTGGCGTTGCCGGAAGCGACCATGATGTCGGAGATCTTTTCCTGCCTGTGGGCCGGAGCGCCGGGGCTCATCGGCCAGCGGCTCGACGATTTCGGGGTGTCGGCCCGCGACAAGGTGTCGCCGATGGCGGATCTCGACCTCGGCAAGATCTACGGCCAGGTGGCCAAGGCGCTGGGAAACAAGAAGACGGCGCTCTACGTGCGGGCCGACGGGCCACCCGACGACGTGACCATCGTGGTACAGGCGCCGCCGGCGCTGATCGTGGGCCCCGGCCTGGCCGCGGACATCCCGGCCGCCGACATCCGCTTTCAGATCGCGCGCGGGCTCGAGCTGACCCGCCCGGAGTACATCCTGGCGGCCGGGGTGCGCCCCAAGCAGTTCACCGCGCTGTTCGCCAGCGTGCTGAAGGCCTTCCACCCCCGCCACGCCAAACGCCGCGCGACCACGGGGGACGCCGCCGCCGAGCAGGCCGCCAAGCTCAAGAAGAACGTCCCCTACAAGGTCTCCAAGCAGCTGGTCGAGCTATTCCAGGGCCTCGGAACGACCTCCTGGAGCTCGCTGCGCTGGCGCGCGGTGGTCCACCAGATCGGCAACCGCACCGGGCTGGTTTTCTGCGGTGAGCTGGCCACCGCGGCGCGCATCGTCATCAAGGACAGCGGCGGCCTGCCCGACGGGGAAATCGCCTCGACGGAAGACATCCGCCGGCTGGCCCAGACCAACGAGCCATTGCGCGAGCTCCTGCGTTTCGCGATCAGCGAGGACTACTTCGGACTGCGCGAGAAGCTCGGCACGGCGATCGACAAGGCCGCCGCGGCCTAGGACTCGAGCTCGGCCAGAGCGGCCAGCGGCAGCGGAAATTCCTCGAACCAGGCCAGGAGCCGGTTGATGTCGTTCTGAAACGCGATGTCGCCGCGGATGTCGCCCTGGTCGCTCAGCGCCTGGCGGACCTCGGTGGGGGCCACGATTCTGATCTTGGGATAGCTCATGGAAGCACCTGTTCCGCTTTACCTCTCCCCAGAAAAAGCAATCGCCGTGCCAGGCCACCGGCCGCCTTTGGTCGCCGCGCCCGACCATTTCTCCGTCGCCGGGCAGTCCAGACGGACACAGGTGGACGTCCGCCGCGTGGCAAGCCCGCCACGGTCGCGCCCGGGAGCGTCAACGCGGCGTCAAAGTGACAACCTTCGCAACCGATCGATCCAGCCGGCCAGATCGACAGGCAGGGGGCTCGCGAACGACAGCGGGACCCCGGAGCTCGGGTGCGTGAAGCCCAGCGTGGTCGCATGCAGCGCCATGCGGGGCGCCGGCGCCGCGCGAAACGGGACGCCGTATTTGGCATCGCCGATCACCGGATGGCCCAGCGCGGTCGCGTGCAGCCGGATCTGGTGCGTCCGGCCGGTCTCGAGGCGACACTCCAGCAGCGTCGCCAGCGTCCCCAGACGCTCCCGGATCGCCACGTGCGTAGTGGCCGATCGCCCCCCCACCGGCCGTTCAATCCGCAACACGTCGTCGGGAAATGCCCCTGTCACGACCGCCAGGTAGGCGCGCTCGATGTCGTGGGTGCGGAACTTCTCGGACAGCACCCGGTTGGCGTGCGCCGTCTTGGCGAACACGACGAGGCCGCTGGTCTCGAGATCGATCCGGTGGACGACAAAGACGCTCGGCTCCGGCCCTGGGGAGCGCCGCGACAGCAGCATCGCCAGATTGTTGCGATCGCTCTCCGGCGTGGGCGCGGCGAGCAAGCCCGCCGGCTTCTCCACCACCACCAGATCTTCGTCCTCGAACACGATCGTATGGGGAGGCAGGCGGCTCTCGTCCTCGGCACGGGCCTCCCGCCCCGGACGCTTGGTCGCCCGGGAGAACGCTCCGCCCATGACCGCGACCACCTTCTCACCCGCGTGGACCTTCCGACTGGCCACCTTCACGCGCCGCCCGGCGACGAAGACGCCCCCGATGTCGAGCAGCACGCGCGCCTGCGTGCGCGACAGCTCCGGGACCCGCGCCGCCAGCACCTGATCGAGGCGCCGCCCCACGTCTTCGTCGCCGACGGTGAACGCCACGCGTTCCGGACCGGACATCGACATAGCGGCAAGCTAACACGGCTCCCGATTGACAGCGGCGACGGGAGCGCGGTACTCGACGCAGGCGCCTTTGGAGCGAAAGGAGAAATTCTTCGTCTGGCTGACCGCGATCTTCGTCGCGGCCCTCATCACCAGCGATCTGATAGGCAGCAAGTTCTTCCGGGTCGGGGGCCTCGATTTTTCGGTCGGGATGATCCCCTTCCCGCTCACCTTTCTGCTCACCGATATCGTCAACGAGTTCTACGGAACCGAGGGGGCGCGCCGGATCACCTACGTGGGCCTCGGCGTCGCGATCTTCGTCTTTCTGATCATCAACGTCGCGATTCTGCTCCCCACCAGCCCGGAATCGCCGATGGCCGGCGCGATGTTCAAGAACGTATTCGGCTGGTCGACCCGCCTCTACATCGCCTCTCTGACCGCTTATCTGATCGGCCAGCTGCTCGACATCTCGATCTTCTTTCTCTTGCGCCGCATCACCGGCCACCGGTTTCTCTGGTTGCGGTCGACCGGCTCCACGGTGGTCTCGCAAGGGGTCGACTCGCTGGTGGTGAGCTTCGTGTTTCTGTCGGGCGCCAAGCCCATCTCCTTCATCCTGCGCACCGCCCGCAACGGCTACCTGGTCAAGGTGGCGCTCGCCATCGGGCTGACGCCGCTCATCTACCTCGGCCACAACGTCCTGCGACGCCACTTCCACGTCAGCGAGGTGACGGTCCACGACACAGCAGCCTCCCTCGCCGACAGAAATCCCGCGTAGCCGGAGACGCCGCCAAGATCGCGCAACGAACGGGACTGGATCGCGTCGGGGGCGGGACGGCTTTGCCGGCCCGAGCCCATCGCGGGAGGTGCGGAACCCTTCTCGGGGTTCCGCGGTTGTTGACCCCGTTTAAGCCGTCGGGGGCGGCGCCTGGGGGGGCAGCGACGGAGAGGAGACCAGGCCGAGCTTGGGCATCTCGGTCAAGACCAGCGGCAGGAGCTCGTCCATCCGCTTGACGTAGAAGATCTCGATCTCGTTGCGCGGCTGCTCGGGGATCTCGCTGACGTCCTTCCGATTGCGCTCCGGCAGGATGACCCGCTTGATGCCAGCCCGGTGCGCCGCCAGGAATTTCTCTTTGATGCCGCCCACCGGCAGCACCAGACCCCGCAGCGTGATCTCGCCGGTCATGGCGACGTCGCTGCGGATCGGCTTGTTGGTGAGAAGCGAGGCCATCGACACGAACATGGTGACCCCGGCCGACGGGCCGTCCTTGGGGATGGCCCCCGCCGGGATGTGGACGTGGATGTCGGTCTTCTCGAGGAAGTTCTCTTCGAGGCCCAACCAGCGCGCGCGGGAGCGAATGAACGACAGCGCCGCCTGCGCCGACTCCTTCATCACGTCGCCGAGCTGGCCGGTCAGGACCAGCTGCCCCTTGCCGTTCATCTTGGTCGATTCGATGAAGAGGATGTCGCCCCCGACGGGGGTCCAGGCCAGGCCCGTCGCGACGCCCGGCTCGGCCGTCCGCTCGGCGACCTCGGAGATGTACTTCGCGGGCCCCAGCAGCTCGCCGATCCGCTCGGCGGTCACCGTCTCGGTCGGCTGCGCCTTCCCCTCGGCCACCAGCACCGCGATGGCGCGAATCACATTGGCGGCTTCCCGCTCGAGATTTCGAACCCCCGCCTCGCGCGTGTAGCTGTCGATGACCTCGGCCAGCGCCGCGTCCTCGAACACCAGCTTCTCGTTCGACAGGCCGTGCTCCGAGAGCTGCTTCGGAATCAGGAACTGCTTCGAGATCGAGAGCTTCTCCTCGCGGGTGTAGCCCGGCAGCTCCAGCACCTCGAGCCTGTCGCGCAACGCCGGCGGCACCGGGTCGAGGATGTTCGCGGTCGCCACGAACATCACGTTGGACAGATCGAACGGGACCTCCAGATAGTGGTCCGAGAAGGTGTGGTTCTGCTCGGGGTCGAGCACCTCCAGCAGCGCGGCTGCCGGATCGCCGCGGAAGTCGTGCCCCAGCTTGTCGATCTCGTCCAGCATGAAGACCGGGTTGTTGGACCCGGCTTTCTTCATCCCCTGGACGAGACGACCCGGCAGCGACCCGACGTAGGTGCGCCGGTGGCCGCGGATCTCCGCCTCGTCGCGGACGCCGCCCAGGGAGATGCGGATGAACTTGCGGCCCAAAGACCGCGCGATCGAGCGGCCGAGGGAGGTCTTCCCGACGCCGGGTGGGCCCACCAGGCAGAGGATCGGACCCTTCTTGTCGCTCTTGAGCTTGCGGACCGCCAGGTACTCGAGGATGCGCTTCTTCACCTTCTCGAGGTCGTAGTGGTCGGTGTTCAGGATGTCGCGCGCGGCCTGGATGTCGAGCTTGTCCTCGGTCGACACCGACCAGGGGAGCTCGACCAGCCATTCCAGATAGGTCCGCGTGACGGTGTACTCCGCCGACGACGGTTGCATGATCTTGAGCCGTTCGAGTTGCTTGATGGCGACCTTCTCGGTGTCGGGCGGCATCTTGGCGGCCAGGACCTTCTCGCGGAAGTCGTCCAGATCGCCGCCGGTCTCGTCGATCTCGCCCAGCTCTTCCTTGATCGCCTTGAGCTGCTGGCGCAGCACGTACTCGCGCTGGTTGCGGCCCATCTCTTCCTGGACCTGGCTGTTGATCTTCTCGCGGACCTTCAGCACCTCGTGCTGGCGCGACAGGAACTGAAGGACCTTGCGCAGTCGGGCCTTGAGGTCGAACGTCTCCAGCACGTCCTGCTTCTCGTCGACCTGAACGTCCAGGTTCGAGATGATGACGTCCGAAAGCTGACCCGGCTCGACGACGCTGTCGACCAGCGCGCTCGCCTCCTTGGGGAGCTCGGGCATGAGCTTGATGACCCGCTTGGCGACGTCCTTGACGTTCATCACGAGCGCGTCCAGCTCGACGTCGTTGGTGGGCAGATCCGGCAGCGCCTGCACCCGGGCGGTCATGAACGGATCCTGCCCGCTCACCTCGAGCAGCCGGATGCGCGAGACCCCCTGCAGGATCACCGAGAAGTTGTCCTTGGCCAGCTTGATGACCTTGAGGATCCGGGCCGCGCAGCCGACCATGTACAGATCGCCCGGGCCCGGCTCTTCCGTACGCGCGTCGCGCTGGGTCACGATGCCGATGACCGGCCGCTCCTTGGAGATCGCCTCCTCGACCAGCTTGACGGACTTCTTGCGGCCGACGTCTATGGGGATGATCGATCCCGGGAAGAGCACCGAGTTCCGCAACGGCAAGATCGAGATGACCTCTGGAACTTCGACTGGCCCTTCCGGCACCGGTTTCTTAGACGCCATGCATCGATCGTATACGCGACGGGGCACTTCCGCCACTCCCGACTCACCTGAGCCGACGGCGTATGATGGGCCGGTGAGATCTCTCGGCTCTGCGCGCATAGCCGCTGTCGTGCTCTGTCTCGCTGTGTGCTGCGGCAGCTCCGCGAAATCGACCGGCGCTGGTGGGGCATCCGGCGCCCACGGCGACGCATCCGCGGGCGGCACGACCGGCGCCGGCGGGACCTCCGCCCGGTCGGACGCATCGATGGTCTCTGACGCCGGGGACGCCGGGTCGGCGGCCCTCTGGCGCCCGTTCGCCGATACCAGCGTCTGGAACACGCCCATCGCCCCGTCGGCGACGGTGGACCCGAATTCCGCCACGCTGATCACCGATTTTTCGACCATCGCTGGTCAGACCGAATTCTGGATCAACATCCAGGACTACAGCGTCCCGGTCTACTGGATCGACGCGGCCATCGCTCCCGTCGTGACGGTCATGGCCGCGCTCGGCGGCACCGGTTTCCGGATGGGCGCCGCAGACGACGGGGCCGTGGCGGGAACCGGCCCCGCGCCCATCCCCACCGGGGCAATGCCGGCAGCCGGGACCGACCAGCACCTCGCGATCGTCGATCGCTCGGCGCGGATGGAATGGGCGTTCTGGGACGCCGACGACAGCTCCGGATCCTGGACGGCCGGCGAGGCCTCCACCCAGGACCTCTCGGGCGACGGCGTCCGGCCACCCGAAAGAAACAACCCCTGGTGGGCCGGCCATGGTCCTCGCGCGTGCGGCTTCGGATTGATCGCCGGGCTCATCACCGTCGAGGAGATTCGGGAAGGGACCATCAACCACGCGCTGGTGATCGCCTACCCGCACATTCGATCCAGCACCTACACCCCGCCGGCGTCGAGCGCACAGGGAACGACGACCGACGCGATCAGGACACGTGGAATCCTCTGCGGCGGGCGCGTCCAGCTCGATCCGACACTCGACCTGTCGACGCTCAACCTATCGCCGTCCGGGCTCACGATCGCGCGGGCGCTGCAGGTCTACGGCGCGTTCGTGGGCGACTACTCGGGGAGCGTCAGCCTTTACGCCGACGCCTCCCCGGACGCCCAGGCCACATGGAGAAGTGGTCTGCTCGGCAACGGCGACGCCCAGAAGATCCCGCTCAACCGCTTCCGGGTCCTCACCATCGGGACCATCTACGACAACATGAACTGAGCCCCTGCCAAACGTCACCTGGCAGGTTGAATCGTGCGTTCCTGCGAGAGCCCGCGCGAACACGCCCTGTGCGTAGCGCATCGACAGCGGCTCAACTAAGTCGACCGTGTTGAGCGCCCGCAAGGGTTGGACCAACGCCTGGTCAGCGACAAGGCGACCTCGACAGCATCAATTGCTCGCGCCCAAAGCCTTCATCCGCGCGCTAAGACCTGCTCCTTGAGGGTTTCGCTTTACTCGTCCAAACACGCGACATCTAGCAAGAGCATCGGCGCTCGGACACTTTGAATAGAGCCGACGCACCGACGATCAGGTCTACCGCCCCTTTTTCTCGCTCACCGGCTTGGGCTGCGGCGTGAGGGTGTGAACGGTGGCGCCCGCCGAAGCGGCGGCTCCCCCCGCCCCCGCCACCAGCGCCGGCGTCCCGACGTCGCGCGCGATCTTGTGGTGGGCCAGGACCTTGGCCTCGATCTTGTTCGCCACGTCCGGATGGTCGCGCAGGTATTGCTTGGCGTTCTCGCGCCCCTGACCGATCCGGTCGCCGCCGAAGCCGAACCAGGCCCCCGACTTCTCGACCGCGCCGCACTCGGCGCCGAGGTCGACCAGATCCCCCTCGTGGCTGATCCCTTCGCCATAGAGGATGTCGAACTCGACCTCGCGGAACGGCGGCGCCATCTTGTTCTTGACCACCTTGACGCGCGTCCGGTTGCCGACCACCCGGTCGCCGTCCTTGAGCGCGCCGACCCGCCGGATGTCGAGGCGCACGCTGGCGTAGAACTTGAGCGCGTTGCCACCGGTGGTGGTCTCCGGGTTGCCGAACATGACGCCGATCTTCATGCGGATCTGGTTGATGAAGATGACCAGCGTGTTCGACTTGGAGATCGTGCCGGTCAGCTTGCGCAGCGCCTGGCTCATGAGCCGCGCCTGAAGGCCCACGTGCGTGTCCCCCATCTCGCCTTCCAGCTCGGCCCGAGGCGTCAGCGCGGCCACCGAGTCGACCACGATGATGTCGACTGCGCCCGAGCGCACCAGCATCTCGGTGATCTCGAGGGCCTGCTCGCCGCAGTCTGGCTGCGAGACCAGCAGATCGTCGGTGCGCACGCCCAGCTTCCGCGCGTAGCCGATGTCGAGCGCGTGCTCGGCGTCGACGAAGGCGCAGATCCCACCCAGCTTCTGGGCTTCGCCGACCACGTGCAACGCCAGCGTGGTCTTGCCCGAAGACTCCGGGCCATAGATCTCGATGACGCGCCCGCGCGGCAGCCCGCCGACGCCGAGCGCGATGTCGAGGCCGAGCGATCCGGTCGGCACCACCTGGACCTCGGGCGGCGCGATCCCTTCGCCGAGGCGCATGATGCTCCCCTTGCCGAACTGCTTCTCGATGGTCGAGACGGCGAGATCGATCGCCTTGTCCCGCATCGCGTCCCGCGGCGGTGCCGCAGGGGTTGGGGCTGGGGTTTCCTTGCTCTCGGCCTTCATCTCGTTCTTCTCGGTCGTCGCCATGTGTTCTCTCCTGGTCAATTGGAACTGAGCGCGGCGCGATGCCGCAAAATGTAGGTGGATCCGGCGTGGTCCGGACCGCCGCCGAGCCGGCTCTCGTACAGATGCACCTCGTCGACCGACGCCGCGCCGAAGTCACGCGCGGCGAAACGAGCCACCGCCGCGCGCACGTCGGCCCCCTCCTTCGAACGACCGACGGTGACGTGCGCGTGAAAGGCGCGCGATTCTTTCTCGCCGACGCCCAGCTCAGCCGCCACGACTTCGACGACCTTCGCGACCCGCTCGAGCCCACCCGTCCTATCTTCGACGCCCGCCCAGATCACGCTCGCTCTCGTCGGGGAAGGAAACGCCCCCATCCCTTTCAGCTCGATCCCGAAGCGCGGCAGCTCACCCACCGCGCGGGCGAGCGCCCCGCCCACCTCGCCGATGCGTGCCTCCGCGATGGGACCCAGAAACTTGAGCGTGACGTGCAGGTTCTCCACCTTGCGCGACCACTTGATCGCCGGCAGCTCGCCCGCCAACAACTGCGCCGCGGCGAAGACCTCGGCCTGCATCGTCGCTGGCAACGGCACGGCGACGAAGCTGCGCAAGCCCGCGCCGGATTCCGTTCCTTTGAGCGCTGCCTTCATCGTTTGCGGGTATCGAAGTAGCGCCGGGCCAGATCGAGCGCGTAGAAGGCGGCGGCGATCCGCACCCGCTCCCGTCCGCCGGCGAAGAGCTTGGTCGAGGTGCGGGTGGTCCCCGGGCCGCAGATCGCGAAGCAGACGGTCCCCACCGGCTTGTCGGGCGCCCCGCCGGCCGGGCCGGCGACGCCGGTGATCCCGACCGCGACCGACGACCCGCAGACCCGCTTGGCCCCTTCGGCCATCTCGCGCGCCGTCGGCTCGCTCACGGCGCCGAAGTCGGTGATGGTCTCGGGCTTGACGCCCAGCACGCCGGTCTTCACCTCGTCGGCGTAGGCGACGATGCTGCCGCGGAAGAACGCGCTCGCGCCCCCCTCCGAGGTGACGAGCTCGCCCGCCAGACCGCCCGTGCAGGACTCTGCGAAAGCCAGCGTCGCCTCCTGGGCGCGCATCGCCTTGGCCACCGCCGCCGGGAAGGTCTCGCCGTCGATGCCGTAGATGCCGGGACCGATCCGTTTGCGCAGCTCGGCGTCGACCTTGTCGACCGTGGCGCGCGCGTCGGCCGCGTCCGCCAGTCGCACCACCAGCTTGACGTGGTTGACCGGGTTCGAGGTGCGGAAGTGCAACGTCGCCCCCTCGACGCCGGTCAGGATTCCGGCCAGGCGGTGGTCGATGTGCGATTCGCCCATCCCGTAGAGGTGCCAGGTGCGCGTGGCCAGCAGCGGCCCGCCGGTCTCGGCCAGCCGATGCTTGAGGCGCGGCACGACCTCGTCGGTGAACATCTTCTCCATCTCGCGCGGGACGCCGGGCAGGAAGTAGGCCTCCGCGCCGCCCAGACGCACCGTGAACCCCGGCGCGATACCGGCCGCGTTGGGCAGCGCCCGCCCGTCGTGGGGGATCCGGACCTGCCGCAGGTTGTTGGGCGTCATCTCGAACCCGTGGGTCGAAAAGCGCTTCTTCATCGCCTCCAGCGACGGCTCGTCGGCGTGGGTCCCGGTGGCCAGCAATTCGGCCACCACGTCGACGGTTCGGTCGTCCTCGGTGGGCCCGAGGCCGCCGGTGGCGATGATGACGTCCGCCTCGGCCCGCAGCCGCACCAGCGCCGTTCGGATCGCCTGGGGCTCGTCCGAGACGACCAGCTGCTCGGTGACCTCGTAGCCCAGCTCGAACAGCCGCTCGGCGATGAAGGAGGCGTTGGTGTTGCTGATCTCCCCGCGCAACACTTCGTCGCCAATCGCCAGGAGCGCCGCGCGCTGCGTCGTGACCGTGGAACTAGACATTTGAGCAGTACCCTAGCCGGGGCGAAATCGGGTGTCAACGAAGTTGATCCGGTCGACGCGAATTGACGCCCCCCGACGGCGTCGATACGCTAGTCGGTCCATGCGTATCCGCTACGCCGCTAAGACCGACGTCGGGATGAAGCGCAACCACAACGAGGACTACTTCTCGCTCATCGAGGAGGAGCAGCTCTTCCTGGTCGCGGACGGCATGGGCGGCCACGCCTCCGGCGAGGTCGCTTCCAAGATGGCCGCCGACGTGATGCAGGAGTTCTACGTCCGGACAAAAGACGAGGAGGCGACCTGGCCGTACAAGATGGACCGCCACCTGTCGTACGTCGAAAACCGGCTGGTCAACGGCATCAAGATGGCCAACCAACGCATCTTCCAGGCCGCCAGCAAGGAAGTGAAATACAAGGGGATGGGGACCACGATCGTGAGCGGCCAGGTGGTGGGCGACAAGTTCTACATCGCGCACGTGGGCGACTCGCGCTGTTACCGGATCCGCGGCGCCGCCATCCAGCAGATGACCCGCGACCATTCGCTGCTCGAGGACTACAAGGACGCCAAGCCCAACATGTCCGACGAGGAGCAGCGCAAGTTCCCCCACAAGAACGTCATCACGCGCGCGCTCGGCATGCGCGAGAACGTCCAGGTCGACGTCCTGGCCCATGACATCCAGGACCGCGACACGTTCTTACTCTGCTCCGATGGCCTGTCCGGCATGGTCGAGGACCCAAAGCTGCTCGAGTTGGTCAAGAACGCGGTCGATCTGGAGACCGCGGTGGCCAAGCTGATCGAGGCGGCCAATACCGCGGGCGGGACGGACAACATCACGGTCCTCGCGCTTCAGTGCGCAAACTAGGAGACGCCTACGAATCGGACAAGCGCCACACGCGACAGTTGCCGGCTCGTGGGGTGACTATTGTCTATATGTTATACTTCACAATATGAAAACCGTTGCCGTGACATTGGATTCGGCCACCTTGGCCGCTCTCGAACGCCTGACTTCCGGACGCACGCCGCGCAGTCGCTCGGCGGTGGTTCGACAAGCGGTGCTGGCCCTATCGGAGAGGACGCTCAGGCTGGAACGCGAGGAGCGCGAGGGGCAGATCCTGCGCACTCACCGGGCGAAGCTGGGTCGCCAGGGCAAGGCGCTCGTTCGCGAGCAGGCTGGCTCGTGAAGCGGGGTGAGATCTACAAGACCGCCGCGCGCGTTCCCGAGAGGGGTGACAAACCAGGCTTCTACGTGGTGGTCTCTCGCACGTTCATTGCCCAGAACGAGGACGTATCCACCGTCGTCTGCGCCCCCGTCTACAGCGAGGTCCTAGGCCTCTCCACCGAGGTGCCTGTTGGGCCGGCGGAAGGATTGCCGCACCACTCGTCGATTCGGTGTGATTTCCTCACCCTGATGTTCAAGGCCCGCCTGACCGGATATGTATCGGAGCTGGCTGAGCGCAAGCTGGCTGATCTCGACCGCGCTTTGACGACCGCCCTCGAGATACGCGTCTGAGGCGCGCTCTATTCAGCTTGGACGTTCATGCGCCGATACGTCCCCGAGCGGTGTCCCGCGCGCCCTCGGCGGACAGGAGCTGGCTGACCTTGCCGAGGCCGCGGGCCGGCATGCCGCTGTAGATCGCCTCGTACTGACCGGCGGCGATCTTGTAGGTCTCGTGCCAGATCCCGACATCGCCACGACTGCGCGCCATCCGCTTGTTGAACCCCATTCACGCCGGCCAATGGAGCCCATCGCGGCTGCGGGCGTAGGCCTCCGGCGCATCGAAGGACCGCCAGTATTGAATGATGGTCAGACCGGCGGACTCGACGCCCAGGAGCCCGTTCGACGGGTTGTTCTTCAGCTCCTTCAACATCTTCGGCATCGCCAGGAACACCGGCAACCACTTGTGAACCTTCCACTGCTTGTTGACGCGCATCCCGATGAGAAGTCGGAGCCTGGGAGTTGGTCTCGCATCGCCTGATCGCAGAAGACCAATCGGTGACGCATCCGCTCGGTCGACGAGGCGACCCAGACTTTGAAGCACACCATGGCGGTGTCCTTATTCCCAAACTGGGTCGGCGATACTCAGCTTCGAATCAGCAAGCTCGAAGGAGGCTCGCTCACGCTGTCCACGAGCGGACCTGTATCAGCGCGCGGCTTCGTCGCCACGCCAATCGTCGAGTGGCGGCGCGCGCGGCGCAATCACTGACGCGGTATTCCCGCCCGCGCGCGTCGTGACGATCAGCCCTCGTCTGGAGCCGGCGTCGCGACCGCCGCACCGCTCTCGATGACGGGCGCTGGCCTTCCGGGCGCGTAGGGGTCCCGGTTGCGCCAGCGTCTTTCGCGCTGATGCGCCAGCACCAGGAGCGGCGGCTGGATGAGGCGCGGAATAATCGCGAGGATCAGCGCGCCGCCGATGACCACGATGGCCAGCGGCTTCTGGGTATCGGCGCCGATCCCGTGCGACAGCGCGGCCGGCGTCAGGCCCAGCATGGCGACGAAGGTCGTCATGAGGACGGGGCGCAGCCAGCGCTCGGCCGCGTCGCGCGCGCCCTCTTCGAGGCCGTGCCCTTCGTTCCACAGCCGTTGCGCGTAGGTCACCACCAGCAGAGCGTCCTGGATCGAGACGCCGAAGATCGAGATGAAGCCCATCGCGGCCGAGATCGAGAAGGTCGTGTGCGTGATGAGCAACGCCAGGATGCCGCCCGTGCAGGCCACCGGAATGCCGGCCAGGACGATCAACATGTCCTTCCAGTTCTTCACCGACGAGTAGACCAGCATCGCGATCACCAGCAGCGTGATCGGGATGATGAGGATCAAGCGGCCGGTCGCCTCGTTGAGCTGGTTGATCTCGCCCGCCCACTCGAGATGCGTGTCGTAGGGGAGCTTCACCTTCTCCTCGATCGCCTCGCGGGCTTCCGCGATCGTCGAGGCCAGGTCACGGCCGCGCACCGAGAACTTGACCGGCGCATACCGCCGGTTGTCCTCGCGGTAGATCAGCGACGGCCCCTCTTCTTTCACGATCGACGCGATTTGACCGAGCGGCACCTGCGCGCCATCGGGGGTCGCGACCAGGATGTTTCGGATGGCCTTCAAGTCTTTGCGGAACGCCTGCGCCCAGCGGATCGTGAGATCGAAGCGCTTCTCCCCCTCGTAGACCTGCGTGACCACCTGACCGCCGATGGCCGCCTGGATCACCGCCTCCACGTCGCCGACGTTGAGACCGTAGCGGCCGCATTGCGCCCGATCGGGCGTGATGCGGACGTTGGGTTGGCCCAGCGACGGGAAGAGCGCCAGATCCTCCACTCCCTTGACGGTCGCCATGACGTCGACGATCTCGTCGGCCTTCTTTTCGTTGACCATCAGGTCCGGCCCGAACACCTTGACCGTGTTCTCCCCTTTGACGCCCGACATCGCCTCCTCGACATTGTCCGAGATCATCTGGGAGAAGTTGAAGATGACCCCGGGGAAGGCCTGCCCCAGCTCCTTGGAGAGCTCGTCGGTCATCTTGGCCTTGGTCACGCCGCTCCGCCATTTGTCGGACGGTTCGAGCGGCGCGAACAGCTCGATGTTGTAGAAGCCGGAGACGTCGGTGCCGTCGTCCGGGCGCCCGAGCTGCGAGACCACGCTGGTGATCTCCGGGCGGGCCCGGTGCTCGAGGTCGCAGGGGGGCGGCGTCTGGTTCGGGTCGGCCGAGCCCTGCTGTCCAGGACAACCCAGGATCACCGCGCGCATCCGCCCCACGTACTTGGCCGACTGCTCGAGCGAGATCGAGGTGGGCAGCGTTGCACGGATCCAGAAGTTTCCCTCTTCGAGCTTGGGCATGAACTCGCGCCCCAGCGACACGGCGCCGACCAGGCTGAGCCCGACCACAGTCGCCCCGATCGCCACCGCGGTCCGCTTGTTCCGCAGCGAGAAATCGAACAGCGGCAGGTAGAACCTCTTGAGCGCGCGCATGAGCCAGTTGTCGTGCTCGTGGTCGCCCAGCGTGCCGATCTTGAGCCCGCGCTCGGCCAGCACCGGGGTCAGCGTGAGCGACAGGATGATCGCGCCGCCGATCGCGAAGGCGTAGGTGTGCGCCATCGGCGAGAAGATGACGCCCGAGACGCCGGAGAGCGTGAAGAGCGGGATGAAGGCCACCGCGATCACGAGCGTCGACGAGAACATCGGTGGCCCCACCTCGCCCGCCGCCAGCAGGATGCGTTCGATGGCGTTGCGTTTCCCGGGCGCCGAGAGGTGCCGGAACACGTTCTCCATGACGATGACCGTCGAATCGACGACGATTCCGAAGTCGACCGCGCCCAGCGAGATCAGATTCGCCGGCGTGCCGGTGGCGACCATCCCGATGAACGCGGCCATGAGCGCCAGTGGGATGTTGAGCGCCGTGATGAGCGCGGCCCGCCCGTGCCCCAGAAACAGCCAGAGGACCAGCGCCACCAGGATCATCCCGATGAGCAAGTTCTCGAGGACGGTGTGGGTGGTCAGCTTCACCAGCTTGGCGCGGTCGTAATAGGGCTCGATGACCATGCCGGGCGGGAGCACGTGGTAGCGGTTGATGTAGTCGACCCGCTCGTGGACCGAATCCAGCGTCTTGAGCGAATCGCCGCCGTAGCGCATGAGGACCGTCCCCTGCACCACGTCGGGGTCGAGATCCTTGCCCACGATCCCGAGGCGCGGCGCGTGTCCCACCGTCACGTCGGCCACGTCGCGCACGCGCACCGGCGTCCCCTTCTGCTCGCTGAGCACCACGTCGCGGATGTCGTTGAGCGAATGGATGATGCCGATGCCGCGGACATTGTAGGACTGCTCGCCGATGGTCAGACGCTGGCCCCCGACGTTCTGGTTCGAGTTGGACAGGCCGCTGACCAGCTGAGCCAGCGTGAGGCCGTGCCCCTTGAGGCGGTAGGGATCGACCTCGACGTGGTACTCCTTGGTCTCGCCGCCGAACCCGACCACGTCGATGACGCCGGGCGCCTGGCGAAACTGACGTTCGAGGATCCAGTCCTCGGCGGTCTTGAGATCGGTCAGCGAATAACCCTCGCCGCGCACCACGTAGCGGAACACCTCGCCGATCGCGCTCCAGGGCGACAGCTGTGGCGTCATCCCCGGCGGCAGGTTCACGAAGCTGAGGCGGTTGAGCACGCGCTGCTGCGCCAGGTGGTACTCCGCGTTCCAGGTAAAGTAACACTTGACGTCCGACAGGCCGAACAGCGACTGCGAGCGGATGTGATCGAGGTCGAGCATCCCGTTGAGGCCGTTTTCGAGCGGCACGGTGACGTAGCGCTCCACCTCCTCGGCGCTCCATCCCGACGGCTGGGTGATGATCTCGATCATCGGAGGCACCGGGTTGGGGTAGGCCTCGATGTCGAGCTGGCTGTAGCAGTAAAGCCCGAGCGCGACGATCGCCCCCGCCAGGATCACGACGAAGGCCGGCATCCGGAGGACGAATCGGACGATCTTCTGAATCATCTGCGGGCGCCTTCCCTAGAGCATTCCCGACAGGAGAATCCCGCCCGAGGTCACCACCCGGTCGCCGGCCGACAGACCGTGCGTCACCGGAACCAGATCTCCCCCTTCGTCCTCGGAGATCGCGATGATCCGGCGGACGAACCGCCGCTGCCCGCCGGCGGTCTTCCCCTCGTCGACGAAGACCACCGTCTGATCGGCGATGCGAAGGACCGCGGTGTGCGGCAGCGCCAACGCGTTCTGGCCCGCCACCCCGATGCTGACCGTCGCGTACATCTCCGGCTTGAGGTCCCGCCCCGGGTTGGCGATCGCGCAGCGGACCTTGGCGGTGCGCGCCGTGGGGTCGAGCAGGTCGGACATCCAGTCGACCACCCCGGTGAACACCTTGTCGGGATAGGCGACGACCTTGATCGAGACCGGGGCGCCCTTCTTGACGCGCCCGAGGTCCATCTCGAAGACGTCGGCGATCACCCAGACGCGATCGAGCTCGCCGATGGTGAACAGCTCCACCGCCGTGCCACCCGAATATTGCCCGAGCACCTCGGCGCCCGGGTTCACGTTGCGCGCGATCACCTCGCCCTCGATGGGCGCGCGGAGCGTGAACTCCTGGGTGACCGCGTCCGCGCCGCCGCCCCGGAAGAGCCGCGCCTTCTGGCGCGCGCGCTCCATCTCCGCCTTGGCCTTGCCATAGCTGTCCTGCGCCGATTCGAAATCCTTCTGCGATCCGGCGTGCGCGTCGTAGAGGTCTTTCTGACGCTGCTGATCGTGCTGGGCCGCGATCAGATCGGCCTCGGCCTTGTCGAGATCGGCGAAGGCATTGCCGACGTCGGGCGACTGGATGGCGGCGAGCGGGCTCCCCTTCTTCACCCGCGCGCCCGGATCGGCCAGGATGCGGGAGACGCGCCCGGTGACGGGCGAAAAGACGTGCCCGACCCGCAGATCGTCGAAGGTGACCTTGCCGCTCGTCACCACGTCGTTGCCGACGGCGTGGGTGGCCACCGGCTCGATGGTCAGGTGGGCGTCGCTCACCTGCTGGTCGGTGAGCCAGACCTCGCCGTTCGGCGGTTGCGCCCCGACCGAGCTGGCCGGCGCCGTTCGGCACGCCGGCGCGAGGACCCCCAAGAACAGGGCGACGACGGGGGCGCAGGCGATCTTCATCGGGTCAGATCCGAAGCGACGGCGGCCTCCAGCTGAAAGACGGCGT
>OCTA010000307.1_pt1 | contig 45657 bp, 47 predicted proteins | sample 1538991 | NCBI WGS metagenome assembly OCTA01 (sample SAMEA3539302, study PRJEB22396) | soil metagenome | biome: tundra; feature: field; material: soil | place: USA | collected 2010-05 | depth 0.15 m
GACTGGGTTTGGTTTTGGACATTGTCTTGACAGGAAACGGCTACTGATACTGCGCGACAACTTCAGTGGCGCCCGGGGGCGGGTAGGGAAGTAGGGGATCCTCGCGGCGAGCCATGCGCTGGAGCAGAGGATCGGCGCCCCAACGCTGAAGGAGCCGCTGGATTGCTTTGAGGGCCGTCTTGCGCGAGGCGATCGCGACCGCTGTCAGCAGGATCAGCCAAATGTCGAAGAGGAAACTCCGCTTGTCGATATAGAGCAGAGCAAGCCGGCTCTTCCAGGGGCGAATGATCTGGTTGTAGAGAAGGTCCGGGTCGGTACTGCCTTTGAGAATGTCCCCCTCGTCGGAGAAAACGATGGATGCGGGGTCCGTGATGCCGGGACGGACGGTGAGCATTCGCTTCTCGGCCTCCGAATAAAGCCCAGCGTCAGCCAGGACCTGTGGCCGCGGTCCGACAAGACTCATGTCGCCCTTTAAGACGTTCCACAGTTGGACGATCTCGTCGAGTTTGTACGCGCGCACGAAATGGCCGACGGGTGTGATTCGCCTGTCGTTGCCCGCGGTGGAGATCCCGCCGATCTTGTCGGCATTGACGACCATCGAACGGAACTTCACCATTCGGAACGTGCCGCCGCGGCGCGCCATGCGAGGCGCAATGTAAAACAGGGATCGGAAATCCTGCAGCCAGATAGCCAGCATGACCAGCAGGAGGAGTGGCGAAAAGACCAGAAGGCCGAGGGCCGCAACCAGAATGTCGAAGGCTCGTTTGAGGATCATGCGAGAGCCGGAATGGCGGCGCCAAGCCTGCTGGAGGCTGCGCGCGCTATGGAAGGAGCGTCCAACGAGTAGACTTTGCGGAGGTATTGCTGGCTGCCGACGACCGACGAAAAAGTGTCCCGGAGACCCATGCGGAGGAAGAAGCGCGGGGGGGCGCCGGCTTCCAGAAGCGCTTCGGCAACGGCGCCACCGAGACCGCCGGAGACCGTGTGTTCCTCGATGGTGACGATCCCCCCAGTTTCCCGCGCAGCGGCGCACAGGGTTTCGACGTCCAGGGGCTGAATCGTGTGGACACTAAGTACCCGAGCCTCAATACCTTCCGAGGCGAGAATGCCGGCGGCCCGCAGGGCTTCCCCGAGGACGCCTCCGGTAGCAGCGAGAGTCACATCTTGCCCCTGGCGGACGACGCGTATGCGGCCGGGCACGAAGACTTCATCCGGCAGATTGGTGGGCGGTGCATAGGATTTATCGAGGCGCAGGTACGCGGGTCCGCGGTGGTCAACCAGGAATCGTGAAGCTTCAGCAGCTTCCCAAAGGTCGCCTGGCGAGAGGACGAGCATGTGGGGCAGCGACCGAAGGATGGCGAGGTCTTCGGTGGCATGATGCGAGAAACCGACCGCGCCATAGCTCATGCCCCCGCCGATGCAGACGATCTTAACGTTTGCGCCGTGGTAGCAAATATCGTTGCGAATCTGCTCGAGACATCGGAGCGTAGGAAAGTTCCCGATGGAGTAGGTGAACACAGTGTGGCCTTCGAGGGCCAAACCGGCGGCGAGGCCCGACATGTTCTGCTCAGCGACGCCCACGTTCAGGAATTGGCGAGGAAATCTAGCGGTGTACTCGTTGAGGACAGCAAAGCCCAAGTCACCGGACAGCAGGATAACTTCCGGGTGTTGAGGGACGAGTTCAGTGAGGGTACGGATAAAAGCGTCTCTCACGAATTGGCCTCCAACTCCGCGAGAGCGGCATCGAACTCCGCGCCGCGAGGGATGCGGTAATGCCAAAGCACAGTGTTTTCCATGAAGCTGACGCCTTTTCCCTTAACCGTATGTGCGAGCAAGCAGGAAGGCTTCCTTACGGCGAAAGGCGCGGTGGCTAAGGCGGTGTTCAGGGCCTGGTGATCGTGCCCGTCGACTTCGCGCACCGCCCAGCCGAACGCGGTCCACTTTTCCGCGAATGGGGCGAGTTCGATGACCTCGGATATCGGCGCAATGCCCTGGATGCGGTTGTAGTCGACGATGGCAACTAGGTTCGAAAGCCCGTGGTGGGCCGCGAAGAGGGCGGCCTCCCAAGTAGACCCCTCGTCGCACTCGCCATCGCTAAGCAGGGCGAAGACGCGGTGCGCCGCCCGCCTGCCCGAGTAAGCCATGCCGCACGCAAGCGGCAACCCGTGACCCAGCGCCCCCGTGGAGACCTCGACCCCCGGAACCTTATGCGACACATGTCCGCACAACCGAGACCCATCCTGGTAAAACGTTGCCAATTCCTCGACCGGCAGGAACCCGCACTCCGCCAGCACGGCATACAGCGCACTAGCCGCATGCCCCTTGCTAACCACCAGCCTGTCCCGCCCGGGCCATTGAGGCTCCGACGCCCGCACGTTCAAAATACCGCCGTACAGCACCGCAAGAATATCCGCGCACGAGAAAGCCGCGCCAACATGCGCCCCACCGCCCGAGCTGGTCATCTGCAGCGCGTGAATGCGGATCTGGCGAGCGAGTTCGCGCAGCTCAACGGTGGCAAGCAAGTTCATGTCAGGTTAGGTTGGCCTTCGGTTCTACGCAGAACGACGACGACTTGACCACTGAGCAGCGGACAAAGACCACCGCAGAGGAAGTACATTGCGGGAACCCATCTTGACAGAAATCGACCGATGGGCGGAATGAGCGCCCCCCTAGACACCCAGTGAACTCCGCAGCGCTGGGGAACACCGAAGAGTTGACGAACGCGGGACGGGGTAACCGCCGAATAGAACCGCGACCCTAGGGGTGCGTAGCGCCAATCGGATAGCAAGATGAATCCCCCGGGCTTGGTGACCCTTATCATTTCAGAAGCAATACGAGTGGCGACTTGTTGGTTTGTGATCGCGATGAACATCGTGGATTCGATGGTGAGATCAAATGACGCTGTTGCGTACGTCATCTCGGCAGCATCACCGCATGTCCAGTTCGCGCTCGGAAACGTCGCCTCGGCTTGGGTTATACGTGTGCTCTGAATGTCGATGCCGGTTAACTGGGATGGGTGCGACAGACCGAGCTGCAACAGGAGAGTCAGACTCCCCCCTCCGCACCCAACATCAAGGACGCGGAGGTTCGAGAGATCAAGCGAGGTTGAACGAATCGCTCTGATCAGAGAAGCCTGGCTTGCTAGCTGCTGGAACAAGACCTCGGGATTTCTCAGTAGATCATTTCGGAGGAGACCCTTGTCCCTGTACCATCTTTCGTACCATGCTTCTGTTTCGGCTTGGTTCGTACTCATTTCAGAGGCTCCGATGGTGCTCTAATCGCCATAGAAGGCGCGGACATGGTCACAGACATAGTGGACATCCTCATCGGACAACGACATGTTCATCGGGAGCATAAGAAGGCGGGTGAACAGCCAGTTCGTGTAGGGCAGATGCTGGGTGAACCCCAGCGCCTTCATCTGGTGCACTGCCGTACCGCCCCACTGAATCAGTGTGCCGACCCCACGGTCCTTCAGGTACTGCTTCAGTTCGTCGCGCCGCTCCGCTTCGATCTCGTAGTTCTGGTAGATGTCGAAGTGCTCGGGATCGCTATCGGGCGCCGGCGGCAGGACCACTTCCGCCACGTCCTTAAGCCGAGCGGCGTACATCGCAGCGATCTGCCGCCGCCTCGCCATCACCTGGTCGTACTTTTTGAGCTGCATGTCCAGCATGGCGGCCTGAAGGTTATCGAGACGGGAGTTCATCCCCCAGGAGACAATTTCGCCTTCCCTGTTTCTGCCGTGGTCCCGTAGCTGGAATATCCGTTCGTAGACCGCCTCGTCGTTTGTCACCACCGCGCCACCGTCCCCCAGGCAACCGAGCACCTTGGCCGGATAGAAGCTGATGGCTCCGGCGATCCCGAACGTTCCCGCGCAACGTCCCTTGAACTTCGAGCCCAGCCCCTGCGCGGCATCCTCGATGATGAGCAGGCCGTGCTTGTCAGCGACCGCTTGCAGCGCATCCATGTTGCACGTCCGGCCGTTAAGTTGCGTGGGCATGATCGCGCGCGTTCGCGTGGTGACAGCAACTTCCACGGCCCTCGGGTCGATCAGGTGGCCGGGCCCACACTCGACGGGCACGGGCACGGCACCAGCGAAATGCACCGCCGCCGCTGTCGCGATCATGGTGTGGGAGGAGAGAATTACTTCGTCCCCTGGAACGATTCCCGCGGCCCGCAACGCTAACATCAAGCCATCGGTGGCGTTGCCGACGCCGAGCGCATGGTGTGCGCCGAGGAACCCAGCCAGGTGCGCTTCGAAGTCAGTCAGGTCTCGCTGGAGAATGTAGGCCCCCCGCCGCCCCACATCGGTCACAACCTCTAGAAACTCGGCTTCGCCGGAGCCGAACAGGAAACGGTAATTGAAGAACGGTACGTTCTTTGGGTTCACTTCAAATCCTTCGGGTGCTTCGCCTTGCGCGCCACAGCGTAGATCATCCTGTATTTCGTGAGGTCCCCGGCTTCCCCAACGCGGACCAGTGGTTCAATCGGCGCGATGCCAGGCGTGAGCTCACGCGGGATCGGTGCGAGGCGGCCGTAAAAGAAGCGCTTCAGCCACTCCTTGCCCTTCATCGTTTTAGGAATCAGGTGCAGGGACACCGCGGCGCGCCGGACAAGACGCACCGCCCTGGACAGCGGCCCCGATCTGTCTTCCGGAAAACCGGCGTACAGAGCCGACTCGAAACCGCACTCCGCCAGAAGTAGCGTCAGCTCGGCGTCGTCGTAATACTTCTGACTGTAAGGGCTCGGATTGAAACCCGGCCACCGGCAATGGACCGAAGAGATTAGTAGCGTCCCGTCCGGCCGCATAACGCGGTGTGCCGCGCGCAAGAATGAGGCCGGGGCGGGCAAGTAGTAGATCGCCTCGAGCAGCACAACCACGTCGAAGGATCCTTCCTCGAACGGCATGTCCTGGGCGTCGAACAGCCTTACTAGAACATCTTGCCGGCCATGGTACGTCTCGGCAGCGTACCGCCAGTTCTTCTCCTCGATATCCCCCCCGACGACCCGCGACGCCTCCCGTGCCAGATACCCCAGGCCAATGCCCGCTCCGCAGGCCACTTCGAGCACCTCCTTCCCCTTGGCCCACTGCGCGGCGAAATGGTATCTCGTGCATAGAATTGATAACTGGTCCCGGGTGGCTCTGGTCCAGGGGGTCTCGGTAATGGCCGTGAATTCGGGCTTCCTGGTGCCGCCTGGGGCCCCGTCTGCAACGACGAACCGCCCCAGCACCCGCAGCCCCAGCCGCACCGTGCGTCGCCCCTCGCCTAGCAAAGAGAAGCCTGCCTTACTCGCAACGGCGTTCGAGGCCGCGTTTTCTCGCGGACAGATCCACCATACGCGCCGCCAAGCACCTGACAACTGGGCCTGAACGTGTGCCACGGCCCCTGATGCTAAGCCCCGCCCTCGGTGGGTGGAATCCGTCCAGACGGGGCCGATTTGAAGATCATCCTCACACATGAAAGGAAACCTGTAATCTCTCGTGCGAACTACGGCGAAGTGCGCGAGGTCATTGCCTTGGAATACTAGGGCGATGCAGTAGTCGTTCCTTCCCCAGAAGCGCTTCAGGTAGTGATGAAGCCAAAAGAAGCTGAGGTACCGCAAGTTGAGCAGGTGCTCGGCTTTCCGAGCTCGCAACAGGCACAGCGGCAGAATGCGCCACAGCTTAGGCCTCCACATCTCAAACCGGTAGGAGGGGGGAAGCGTCCCCGTCCCCTTAGGGCGACGGGGGTCATCATAGACGTAGAAGTTGTACACCTCGTTGGCGATAGCTCTCACGACATACCCCTCTCCGGCCCTGAAGTCATCCCCGCCTCATCGCGCCCAGAGCAGCGGCCCCCTGTGCGCACCCGCGGCGATGCGTTCCAGGTGCTCGACCAGTTGCGGGTACAAGATGGAAGCTGAGTAACGGCTCTTGAACACCCGTAGCGCGTTGGCCCCAAGGCGCAACCGCCGGTCCTCGTCCGTTGCAAGGGCCAGCAGTGCGTCCAACAAACTTCCCACGTCACCGGGTGTGTACGACACGCCGCAGCCATTCGCTTCGAGGAACCTCCCGCATTCCCCGGTCAGGGATGACAGTACAGGCAGGCCCGCAGCCATGTACTCGAAGATCTTGTTCGGCAGCCCCTGCGGGGCACCCTTCCGATAGGCGGCTAGGCCGACCCGCGCCAAGCGCATCATGCAGGCGATCTGGTCCGCATTCAGCCACCCTGTGAAAACGACGTTATCGAGACCCCTTGCCAGCCTCTCATAGTGGGCGCGTTTCTCCCCTTCCCCGCTGAGCACGAACTGATACTTCATCATGCCGCGAGCCTTCAATTCCCGAGCCGCCAGGATGACCGAATCAAGATCATAGGTATCTCCGAACGATCCGAGGAACCAGCACGGAAAGCGTGACTCATTCACCCCCAGCGCGCGCAGATGCTCCAAGTTCTCAAGTGTCTGCGGCTGCCACAGACTGGGCTCTTGGTACCCCAAAGGAAACACTGCATCCCACGCCCCCCGAGGCCGGCCGGCGTAGGACAGACCCCACTCCAGGTACCCATCAGAGATCCCAACGATGGCCGTGCATCGGCGGAAAGCGGAACGCGTCATGTGGAAGTAGGGTGCCAATACCGCCCGGCCAAACGGCCTTAATGGCCCGGGCATGATATCCGCGTAGATGTCTGGCCACAGGTCCCGTACATCCAAGACTATAGGGACTGAATGCCGACACGCGTAGTGAACAGCAGCGAACCCTAACTCGATGGTCGGCCAACAACAGAAGATCAGGTCGGGCTTGATCTCTGCTTCACATAGCCTATCGAACTCGCGCGCCACTTGGTAGTGATTCACCAAGCGGGGAACACCGATATTCCGCGTGTACCCAACGCCGCGGAGCAAAATGGAGCGAATCCCCTCGGATGACGTTAACGCTGTACTGTTCGGCGTGCGATGACGCTTGTTGGAATGATTGAAGGCGGATGTCCACCACGTTACCTGGTGCTGTTTCGTCGCCAGCGCCCCCACCAGCATGCCAGCACGCATCGGACGTTGCCGACCTTCATCCACAGGCAGTGGTTCGCTAACGCAGATTGTCCATACTCTCATTTGGTGGCAAACCCAATAAACTCCTGCAACGTCTTACACCCCGCAGCGTGGCCTGAGCGTCGTCCGCCTGCCCTCCTGCCGCCACGGCCATCGGCGACAACAATGAGCCCTTTCGTCCACTCCTCGGCGAAGTGAAAAACCCCGCCGAACGATCCTAGGTCTCACCGCCTGCCCCGCAGACGTTGACCCTGGTTGGCCCCGCCTCCAGGAAGTCTGACGACACCCCACGGCCCACAATAAAATTTCCACAACTGTCACACCGCGGGTTTCTTTGCGTGTCGATAGCCGCCATTGCCTCCACGAGGTCCCCGGGCACGCCGACACAGACCAACCGCCCTCCGACTTCCATGCACGCCCAGTCTGGATTCAAGTCCGCAATGAATGATCGCATCTCAGCGGGCTTCAGCCCAACTCCCACGATACCCGAAGGGTAGTACTCGTACAGCAGCACAAAGCCTTTGCTCTGCCGCAGAAGTCCCTCCATTCCTCTCAAGACTCTAAGCTCATTGCCCTCTACATCGATCTTGATGATGAACACATGTTGCCTGAAATCGAGGCCTGCAAGCAGCGAGTCTACGGTAATGCATCTTACGGCTTCCTCGTTCTTACCCGCCGGATGCCGCCGTGCGGAGGCAAACGTACGATTGCTCGTTGATGCTCGCGCACTCCGAAATAGCGTCGCCTGTCCAACAAAATCCCCCACAATCACGTTGTGAATCTCAACGAGATCGCCCAGGTTGTTTACACTCACTGAACCTTCTAAGGCCGAGCAGCAACGGCGATCCGCCTCGAAGGCATAAACTCGCCTCAAAAGTCCGTACCGGCCCAGATCTGCGGCTCTCAACGTATATGCGCCATAGCTCGCTCCTATGTCTCAAAAATACGCTCCACAGTTCCTAGAGATAAACCCCAACAGAGCTTCAGTTAACACCGACTCATATTTGTTTCGGTCTGTATAATATCGAAATGATGCATTGTCAGAAAAGTCGAGATGCATCACATATCCGCCAATATGCACGTCCCGGATGCACAGCCGAGCGGCAAAACGGGGAACAACAGATATTCGAGCGAGTAACTGTTTGAGCCAGTATGGCGAGTTCCTATACAGCTGAAACAACCTAGAAAACATATTCTTTACCTACCCGCAGTCATAAGGCCCTGTGCAGTGTCTAACTCCCTTGCCAGATTACTCTGATTCTTTGCCCCAAGGCCTACCTTTCAGGTCTTCTCGTCGAGGGCCGCGCCGGACCGCTCCGACTGCCTCTGAGGGGTCGGCCTACTCACTACGTACTACCTTCCAGGCAGTGAGTGCAGCCTGGTGATAGTCCTCGATTTGACGCTCGAAAATCCTCTTAAACAAAGGGTCAACCAGAAAAAGGCCACACCAGTTCTCTCCGACGACTTCTAGCACTGTTGACGGGAGTGCGCTGACACGGGGCTCTTTCCATCGACTTCCATCCAGCCGCCGCGTTTCTCGCTGCGCGGCATAGCGTGCGCTAAACCCTACCGGTATCCTAGATCAAGCTCTCTGCGCCACAATTACCGCTGCGCGCACCGCCAGGTCCTCCGGCCTGTACTGCCGAAACCGAGTGCTCAGAGGCAACTGAGTGATCGCTGCAATGTCTTCGTCGCTGCCTTCCTGCCGACGTTCCCGCACAATGGCGAACCCTGTGCGTCTGAAATGATTCAAATAGTCCGAATGTCTCAATCGGTTCTGATACAGCATTGACGGGCAGAATGCCGCCCAATAGCGATCCGAGTATGAAAGGAAATTGTAGGCGGAAATCGATGGGTCCACAGCTGCATAGTGGTCCTGGTAGTCAATACGATGACTCATCAACCCGTTCGGCTTTAGCAGCCGGTGACATTCTCGAAGGATGCGGTCTATATCCGTTTCAGGAATGTGCTCTAGCGTGTTGGTCGAAGTGATGCAGTCGACTGATTCCGAATCGAGGCCTGTGTCGCCGGCATCACGTCGCGGGAAATAGTCAATCCCATATCGTCTTCTGAGGGCCTCGGGAAAACGCATCTCAGGAAGCGGACCGCCGCGTCTTTTCGCATCGCCCCTAAGCAGTATCACGTCAACTCTCCGCGCCGTCTCACTAACCAGCTCCGGGCGAACAAGATCTTCGCGATCCACTAGAACCTGGTGACTTACGCCATTCATGTAGAAGGTCAACGCATTCACCAGGTCCTGTCCTGCCCCGAATTCGTAGAAAGTCGCCTCTCCCAGAGGCATTAGGCTGCACGGCTTAAGAAGCTCTAGGTGTTCAAGGGCCATTTTCACAGCCCGGTCGAGGGAGTGCTCCGATCGCGGCAAGCTCCCTGTCAAATGCCGTTGGAGTAAGTAGTGGATATTGCCCCCGGCAGGGAGCCAACCGAGCACCCTCATTGCTAAGGCCTTCGCGCGCCAGTTCATCGACTGCCAACGGAACGACGGAATCGGCCTGTGATCTTCGCGCTTAGTGCGCGATTGTAGCGACGAATGACCGGCACGGGAACAGCTACGCGCAAAGGTCGGAGTTTCCTCGCATGTTTGGAGCAGCGCAGTAGGTAGGCAAATACAAGTAGATTTCCAAGGATAACTGCGTTGTAACGGAAGAAGAACCCTCCTATGAGAGCTACATCGACATAGAACCAGCTAAGCGCTACGGACGCTGGGAGCTTCCCCATCTGCCGCCGCAGAACTCGGGGTCAGGATGGTTCGCTACTCCTTTCCTGTAGGGCTCTTTCATCCCCTACAACATGCCGGTTGACGTCTTGCGCCGCAAGACGCTCTTCACCGCAGATATGACGTCCCGGACGTCTTCGTCGCTCATGGACACGGAGAGAGGCAAGGACACGGTTCGAGCCGCAATGTACTCGGCATTCGGAAAGGCCCCAGGCTGATGACCGAAGCGGTCTCGATAGTAGGTTTGGAGATGCAGCGCGAGGAAGTGAATGCCGGTGCCGATATTGGCGGCCTTTAGGGCATCGACGAACTCCCAGCGCGACATGCCCGCCAACTCCGGCATGACTAAGATCGTAAAGAGGTGCCGGGCGTGGCGGTCAACCGATAGCAAATCTTCGGAGGGCTTCGCTAACATCACCACCTCGGACATTTCCAGGAGGGCCTCTTCGTACATCGCCCAATACCGCTGACGGATCTTGAGATTCTCCTCGAGGCGGGCGAGTTGGTGAATCCCCAGCGCGGCCTGAAGGTCCGTCATGTTGAACTTGTAGCCCGCGGCCAGGACATCGTAAGGCTGGAATCCATCGGCCGAGTAACGCTTCCAGGCATCCTTGCTCAGCCCGTGCAGCTTCTTGACCCGCATTTCTTCCGCCCAGGCGTCATGGTTCGTTGTCACCATGCCTCCCTCGCCCGTGGTCATGTTCTTGGTCACATAGAAGCTGAAGACTGTGGCGTCGCCGATGCTCCCAACCTTCCTGCCCCGATACCAGGCCTCGGTGGCATGGGCGGCGTCCTCAATTACATAGAGACCGCGCCGCCGACCGATTTCGAGAAGCTCGTCCATCCGGCACGGTCGGCCGTAAAGATGAACCGGGAGGATCGCCCTGGTTCTGGAGGTGACGGCCCGATCTACGCGCTCCGGGTCGATATTGCCCGTTTCTCTCTCCACGTCTACGAAAACGGGTGTCGCGCCCCGGTGCACGATGACGTTGGCGGTCGCACAGAAGGTGAGGGGAGTGGTGATGACTTCGTCCCCCGGCCCGACGCCGGCCGCCTCGAGCGCTAACTCCAGCCCCGCGGTGCACGAATTAAGGGCGATGGCGTGCCGGCACCCGATATACTGCCGGAACGACTCTTCGAATCGTTCGCATCGAGGGCCCGTACCCAACCACCCGGACCGCAACGTGTCGACCACTTCCTGTATCTCCGCCTCCCCGATGGCCGGAGCCCCAAAGACCAAGAACGTGTTTCGGACAGGTTGTCGAATGTCGGATGCTGACGTGCTCATCTTCCTCCTGCCGCACGGGACGATGTTTCGTTACGGCTCAAGCGGGAAACCAGAAGCCGCAGGGCCTCTCGCCGTTTTTCGGCCGGGAACCGGTCCAGGATTCGCTGTCGCGCCTGGAAGCGTGCCCGTTCTGGAAAGTCGAGGGCCGATCGAATGGCTTCCGCTACGTTATCGGGTTCCTGCGACTTACAGAAAACACCACAATCGCCAACCACTTCCGGAAGGGACCCCGCGCGCGTCGCCACGGGAATGCACCCTGCCATCATGGCCTCCGCCAGGCTGAGACCGAACCCCTCGTGCCTGGAAGCCTGCACATAGACCGAGGCCTGTCGATATTGCTCCCGAAGTTTTTCGTCGCTCAGCTCGCCGGTGAAGCGCACATTGGGTGGCGCGGTGGCGCGCAGCTCGTCGATAGCGTCATCCTGCCAGGCCCCAACAACCGTAAACGTCGCGTCGGGAATCCGCGCCGCCGCCCTTACAAAAGGTCTCAAGCCTTTGCGCTGGAGATTGGAACGGTTCACGTTGCCCACCGTTAGGACGGTGCGCGCCCGGCGCCCTCCCGGCAATTCCCCAAAAGGATCCGGCAGTCCGTGGTAGATCACATCGAGTTTTTCCCGCGCGATGCCCGCGTTGGCGACCGCCTCGTCCCGGCTGTAGTAGGAGTTCGTGACCAGGCTAGACGCGAGGTTCATCGCGAACCGGCTGACCCATTGGCGTATTCCGCCACGTTGATGGCCGTAACCGATCTCCGGCAAGTTGGCTACATCGTAGCCGCCGACGACCAGAATCGACGGTTTGTGTTGCAGCCTCGCCCATAAGACGGGCAGGAACGTATGCCAGGACGCAAACCAGCCGAAAACCAGATCGTGCTCCGAGATTTCCTGCCATAGTCCGAGAGGGTTGAAGGCTCTGGACATCAAAGGGCGCTCCGTCACTTCAAAATGCGCCCGCAAGCTCTCCAGGTCGAATCGGACGAAGCTTGACAGCTTATGGTGAATAAACAACAGGCGCGTCATTCGGCAACTCGTGGGGGCATCCGCAGACTTCCGCAAAAACACCCTGCATCAACTCGCAATGGCGTTCCAGGCTGAAGGATTCCTCCGCTCTCCGGCGGGAGGCTGCCCCCAGGCGTTCGCGCAATCGCGGATCGCGGTAGGTTCGGAGCAGGGCTTCCGCAAGCGAACCGGCGTCCGCGCGCGTCGCCAGCAAGCCCTCGGATCCTTCGCGGACCACCTCCCGCACGCCCTCGATGTCAAACGCCACGACTGGCAGCCCGGAGGCCATCGCCGATATCAGAGCCAGTGGGCACGTGTCCTTCTCCGTAGCTGTGTGGACAAACACGTCCATCGCCGCCAAGACCTCCGGGAGGTCCGTTCTGTGGCCCGCGAAGACGATTCTGCGCGCAAGCCCCGTCTGGGCGGCCATGCCTCGCAGCTTCTTCTCGTAGGAGTCGCTATCCAACAGCCGGCCGCCGACAAGAAGCAAGACAGCCCTCGGGATGTCCGCGGCCATCCGCGCGAAGGCTTCCAGCAGGTAGTGCTGCCCCTTCCAGGGAGTCAGCCGCGCGACACTGCCGAGCACCAGCGCATCCGATGGGATGCCGAGTTCCCGGCGCACGCGTCTGCCGTCTCGCCCGGGGCGAAACACCGCGGTGTCCACGCCGTTGTATACCACCGAGGTTCTGCCCTGGACTGCCGCAGGCAACTGTCTTCGAATCGGCGACCCATCCGCCACCAGGCGCGCCGGAATTCGCGCCGCTAGCGTTCCGAAGAGCCATCGATAAGCTCCCCAGTACCTCTCGGAAATGAAGTCCTGCAAATGCCAGACGCACGGCGTACAAAGTGTACTTGCGGCGATGCCGCCGTACAGGTGTGCGAACATCCCTTTGGTTACCACCAGCCCTGGGTTCAGTTCCCGCAGCCGCCTCGCCGCCGAAATGCTGGCCAGCGTCAGTGAGAAGGTGTTCCATGCCAACGCCGCGGGATTCGGCAGCCGCCGACCATTTCGAAAACGCAGGCTCGTGGAGTACGCGGCGGGAGCCTTTACGACGTGCGCAGCCACGCCAATTTCCCGGCATGCCACTGTCAACTGGCCTTCTTCGGGGCATAGCACAACTGGATTCCATTCGGCCCTATCCATCCGTTGCAACAAATAGAGCAGACTGAACTCCACCCCGCTCATCGCGGCGGAGCCGCAGACAAATGCCACGGTCCTCGGAGGAATTTCCGGCATGAAGTACCCTACTTTGGGCTTCGTTCCAGCCCCAGCGCCTCGAGTTCCCAAAGTTTGGCGTACGACAGGAACGCGTAGGCTGCCAGGTAGGCAGCCAAGATGAGCCCACGAGTACCATCACGGAACCCCTGCAACCAGATGTAGCGGTAAGCAAATAGGAGTGGCGGTTTCAGAATCAGATCGACTATTCGGAACCGCTTCCCGTTCTTGCGCAACTCGTCCGCCTCATAGCGGGTGTAGCGGTCCAGGTTCCGCAACGGTTTCGAGATGTGCGGCATCCCGAAGTGCAGGATGGGATTGCGGAGCGTGCCAGTGCGCCCCGGGACTTCAAGGTGCGCGTGAACCTCCCTCTCTCTCCACCGCCCTCGGTCCCTCCGGAACAAGCGCATCTCGTAATCGGGGTAGACGCCGCCATAGCGCACCCAACGGCCCAGCATCTCGTGCCTGCGCGGTATCCGGAACGCGTCCACATCGGAAGGCACGGCGGCCAGCGCCGCTTCGATCTCCTGCCTGAGTTCGGCGCTCACCACCTCGTCCGTATCGATTTGCAGCACCCACTCGTGCTGGCACTGCGGCGCCGCCCAGTTCTTCTGCTTGGCCGAATTGATGTATTCGTGTTGGATCACGCGTACGCCATATTCCCGGCAAATTTCCAGTGTCCCGTCCGTGCTAAATGAGTCGACTACCAGGATCTCATCCGCCCAGCGGATGGACTCCAGCGTGGTCCGGACGATTCCGGCGCAATTGAAAGTTGGCAGCAAAACAGATACGGTCGGCAGAGACATATTGCTTCCTCATTGCTCCCAGGTAGCGCATCCGCTGCATCCAGATTTCCGCGAGCACCCAGACAAACCAGACAGGGAGCATCAACTGCGGCAGAACCTCCACCCCTTGCGTGAGCAACATTCCTCCCGCGGCTACGAAAGAGAGCAGCAGACTCATCCCCAACCGGCTGTCTTCGCGCCGCTTGACCCTGAAGAAAACCATGCGGGCGAGGCGCAGTAGCGTGTGCAGGTAGGCCAGCGCGAAAAGCACTCCGGGTACAACGCCTAGGTTGGCGGCAATCTGCAGAAAGTCGCTATGGACCCAACCCGATCCGGCCCAGCCCACCCCCCATGGATAGTGCGATATGCTGTACCACGTATCCGTAACCCTCGTCCACCGGTCGATGCCGCTGCTATCGGTCGGATGTCCGTTGAAGATCCCGACCAGCGTCGAAGCACGCTCGTGCGCGGCCTGGCTAAGGTATTGGAGGCTGGCCGCGGCCGGGACCAGAACGAATGTGCTCCATAATGGCCCGTGCATGATGAATGTCCACAGAACAACCTCGATTCCCAAGGTGAGCCACATACTACGATAGCCGCCGATATAGATGCCCAGCATTTGCGCGGCTACAGCCCCTACAATGAGGGCCCGTTGCCATTCCCGGCCGTACCATTGCCACAGAGCGATGGCGATGGGGGTGCAGAGTATCACGACCATGGTGGCAACCGGACCGCCAAAGAAAGAGAATTGCGCCCGCGCGAAACCGCCCGAAGCCATGAACGGATCCGGATTCGCCATGAAAGCCGGAAACAGATGGGCAACGCCGGGGAAAAAGTACTCGAGAGATCCGGCCATGCCAAGCCAAGTCCCCACCGCAAAAAGCGCCGTCAGCGCCCACTTCCAACTGCCCTCCCTGGCCATCGCCGCTACTGCAACCACCCCGAGAGGAAGCAGGAGAAGGAAATTTCGGAACTCGGAGAACATCGAGTCCCACGGCACTTTTCCCATAGGCGCGTTCGCTGGGCTCGCCCCTATCCACCCCCACAACCAGAAACAGGCAAACGGCCAGACCCAAGCCGGTGTTCTGAATACGCGTTGCTTCGCACGCGGCGTCTCGTTAAGAGCCAGCAAGAACAGCCCCCAGAGCAATACCTCCGAGGGATGAATCCTATAATAGGCAGTGACCTGGATCGTGCGGTAGCCGAGTCCGAAGGTGCACACCCAGGCTGCCAACGCGGCCTTCAGCCCCTGCCTGCTGGCTAGGGCCCACAGGCCCCCGCAGGCTACGGCGAGCACGATTACATCTTTGTAGGAGAATCCCAAAAGAATCCCTTGAGGAGGCTGTACGTTATCGGAGCCGCGATGAGAGCGCCTGCCCACCACAAGACGTTCCGGGCCACAGGACTCAAATCACGAATGGTGAGCTTTTCACTCCTCATGTCGATTCAAATCTTTGACAGATCAGAAGCCTCCGCCGCTGACAAGGGAGCCCGACGCGCGGACCCCGGCCCGGATCGGTTTTGCAGGAACGCCGGCGACGACCGAGGCGGCCGGGATTGATCGGGTAACCACGGCGCCAGCCCCAACCACCGCCGCCTCCCCGATCTCCACGCCCTCGAGAATTGTCACATTAGCGCCGATGTAAGCGCCGGACCGTATGACGACGGGCGCCTGGCTGGTTGGAATTATTGTATCTCGCAGGGGGCTGGTCCCGGCATCGGTGTGAGTCAAAATCATGACCCTGTGCGAGATGGTCACCTTGCCTTCGATGAGGATTCGATCCTGAAGATCCAGAAACAACTCCCTTCCGAAATAACAGTCGCTGCCCACATGGAGATTCCGATAATAGCCGCCGCGATGCGAATCCGCATTGTGGATGGTGAGAGGAGAGCGAAACCTGACATTATTCCCCACCTCCGCGCCTCGGGACCGCAGGATTGCCGGCACCGTTCGCATCGGGGCCACCTTGAGGAGGATATTGATCGCCTCGGCCCCGTAGACAAGGTCCAGGAGGGACGCCGCCGCACGCGTCAACACTCCCAGAATCGCCTGGATCGTAGAAGGTGTCTCGCTAAGAATGGCCATAGATCTGAAGATACCTACCCGCCACGCCGGCCCATGTGTGGCAGGATAGCCAGGTCCGGTTAGGCTCCTGTCGGGATTCGATTTCGTGTCGCAACGCCAGCCAGCGACGGAGTCCTTCACTCAGGCCCTCGACCGTAGGTTCGACCAGCATGGTGCGCGCTCCGGTCTCCAGATTCGCTCCGTCTCCCAGGAACTCCGGCAGGCCGCCAACGCGGGTCGCCAGCACGGGCTTGCCGGCAGCGAGGGCTTCCAGGGCCGTGATCCCAAACGGCTCCCTGCGCGAGGGGACGACAACGAAGAGGCACCCGTTCAGCAGTCTTACAACCTCAACCGGGCTGGCGCGGCCCGTGAAGAACACGCGGCCCGCCAATTCCGGGTCGTCGGCTGCCCTTCCCAGTGCAACACGTTGCTCACCGTCTCCGGCTATGACAAGGTCGATTCCCGGATGATTGGAAGCGACACGCGCGAATGCCCGGAGCAGCAGGTCAAAGCCCTTTACGTAAGTCAGGCGCCCGTAAGCCAGCACATACGGCCTGGGGTGCGCGAAGGCCGTCTTGTCCTCGAAGCGCTCCGGGTCGATGCCGTTGTAGATCACATGGCCCTTGGCAGCCACCCCAGGCTCCAACTCGATGGCCTTGTCCAGCAGGTACCTGGAACAGGCCGTGACTGCGTCCGCCTCTTTCAGCACCGTGACCAGTTGCTGGCGCGCCCTGTTTCCGGGGGCAGCAGACTTCAGGCTTTCCTCGCCCGGGCCGCCGGCCGCCTGGAACCACCGCAGTATCTCGTGACCGTGCAGGGACACAATCAGCCGGAAGTTCCGATCACGCTTGATCCGGAGAACGAAAGGGATCTGCGCGTCGGGGAAATGGACATTGACCACGTCGGGCCGAAACGAGTCCACGAGCCTCCGCGCATAACACAATGTCGCCGGGTAGCAATACAAGGAGGCCAGCCACAGGTCGGGCCTGCGATTCCGGAGGTATTCCAGACATGGCCGCAGGAACAGCTTTCGGTGGATCTGAATTCCATCAATTGCTTCTCGATCCTTTAATGTCCGCGGGTACCGGCTGGTCAGGACCAGCGCCTCGTGTCTCTGGGCATTCAGGTGCCGGGCCAAGGCATGTGCCGCCGTCTGCAATCCCCCGAGGACGGGCGGATAAGATGATGGCATCAGAAGTACGCGCATCCACGCTTTCCCCCATCTTCGGCTCGCATGGCGCCCGCGTAGACGCCCAGCATTGTCCGGGAAACATTCTCAGTGGTGAACCTTTCCATTACCCGCCTGCAGCCGGCCTGGCCCATTTCCCGGCACAGGCACGGGTCGTGCAGGAGACGCATCAACGCCTCGGACAAGGCCTGCGGATCGCCGGGAGGGACCAAGATCCCCGTTTTGCCGTCCTCAACTACTTCAGGCAGCCCGCCGCCCGTCGTCGCCACCACCGGCAGACCGAACGCCATTGCTTCCACCACGCTGATTCCGAAACTCTCGAAGTACGACGGCATCACAAACACCGTAGCCCGGCGGTAGAGAGCGATGAGATCCTTCCAATGCACATGTCCGGCCCAGCACAAGCCGGCTCCGTTGCCGGAGGCCTTCATCTCAAGTCCCATCGACGCCGGTTTTCCCGCCATCTGCCACGGGCCGGCCAGTACAAACCGCGTTTCCGGCAACTGCCTTCTAACCTCTTTCGCGGCTTCGAGCAAAGGCTCGATTCCCTTTACCTTCGCCAGCCTGCCGGCGTACAGCACTGTGGGCGCATCCCCGCCCGCGGCGGGCTCCGCCAGCGCCGCCGCGAGAATCTCCGGGGCGATGGGGTTCGGCGCCACCTGGATCCGATCCGGGGCGCAATCCATCTCGCGAGCCACTTCCATGGCCTGAAAACGGCTGGGCGCGGTAATCGCCTGGGCGCGCCGCAGAACGGATAATTGCAGCCGGCGCTCCCACTTCGTCCCCAGGCCCACAGGCTCTCCGCTGTGCTTCCGGAAAGTGTAGTTGCTGCCGTGAAGCCGGACCACCAGCGGAGCAATCGGCCGCCAGGCGAGCAATAGTGCCCCCGTCTCACAGGTTTCCAGCAAATCCACCGGGTCGTCTTCGAAGACCCTGCGGGCGGCTCGATAAAATTCCACCGACCACTCGATTTCCCGCACTGGGTACACCGCGATTCGGGCCACCGGCAGCTTGGAGACGTACCAGTGCAGGTTCGGCAACCGGAGGGGGACGACCCGCACCGCGCCGCCCAGACGACTCTCCATTTTATCCGCCCTGGAGTTGGCAAGAACCGTAACCCTGTGTCCCGCTCCAACCAATCCCGGGATGAGAGCCCGCAAATAGGCCGCAATTCCTCCGCCCCTTTCCGTGTCATAAGGCGATTCCAACGACAGGAAGCCTATATGCATGGGTGGGATCCAGCCTTTTTCCGTGCCACGAACATGAGGTGGCCCGCGAACTCCAGCGGAGCGCGTTCGGCAATCCATCGCATGCCATGGCCGTCGCCCAAGCCCAACCTTAGCCACAGATAGCTGGCGAGGAAGCGGAGGGCCGCCGGCGGGATCAGTAACGCCGCGCTCATCGGAATCGCGAGCCTTCCCCAGGCTGGCCCACCCCACCGCCGTAGCCAGGTCCATGTCATCAGGGCGAAGCCGCTCAGCCCGGCCTGCACCTCGATGTCGGCAAAGCCGTGCCTGTCGAGGAGTTGTTCCAGGATAAGGTGGCTCATGCCGTAATAGGTCCTGCCGTGCAATGGCTCCAGAAAGGACACGCTCCCGCAGAAGATTCCGCCAGACTCAAGAACCCGCGACGCTTCCTGAACAGCTTGCTCGGGCGCCTCAACGTATTCCAGGACCTGCCAGGCGACCACGGCCGCCGCCGTCCCTTGCCTAAAGGGCAAACTGCGGATGTCGCCCCGGACCACGCCCGGCGCGCATGCCGGTGGGCTCTTTTCCATGCCGATCCAGTCGTAGCCTTGTGAGCGGATGGTCGGCCGATGGCGTCCGCCGCCGCATCCCACATCCAGGCAGTAGCCCTGTCCCAGCGGTAGGATCTCGCCCAGATCGTGCCAGCGGAAGCCCGCTAGGAACGCTCCGAAATCTCTCAAGGACGGCTTCTTGGCGGCTGCTTCCAAGGGCAGATTAAGGGTGGATAGGTCCGCCTGGAGCTGGGCCGCTGTACCCGGCAGGAGTTCCCAACAGACTTCCTGAGACTCGCTACGGCCCTTGCCTCGGGCGCCTTTCCGCAGCCTACGGGAGAGCTCCTCTGAAGACCCGCCCAGACCTGGGATCTGCGAATAATAACGCTGTGCGGCTTCGATCTTCCTCTCCAGGGGGACCGCTGTGCTACGGCGTACCCAGCCGGGAGCGGCAGATCCGCGGCGATAAGATCCTACGTAAGGCCAGTCTTCGTAGAATCGAACGTTGAATCCTCTCGCGCGAAGCCACACACCGACATGAAAGACAATTCGGTGGTCCACGTGTCCGCCGAGGGAAAGCGGAAAGTACAAAGCCGCGTCGGGTCTTCTACCACGCAGCCAGTTCTCCATTCTTCGGCGTAACTCGTCCTCGACGACGGCATCCTCAGAAGTGGTGCGGCCCTTTAGCTCTGCGTAAGTGGTGTACAAAAGCCTGCCGTCTAAAGCTTCCCGGTAAGGAGCCTCGGGCAGATCCCACTGTTCCCTGTGCTCCACGCCCAAAACTCTCAGAGCCTCCTCGTCTTCCTCGCGGCGCTGCTTGGCGACGTCACCCGCCAACTTCCACTTTCGGCTCAAATGGCGCGCAAATGCAGGGGGGGGACTCGTCTTGGGGTCACCCGCAAAGACGGTAATGACCGAAACGGCCGCCCCCCGCGCCAACAGCAGATCCATCGATCCGCCGCACGAAAGCACCACATCGTCCGCATGCGGGGAGAAGAAAACATGCTCGCACCCGGCACCGTTGGTTTCGGAATGCCCGGCGCTGATCGCCCAATTGTAGGAAGCGAGTTCCAGCGGCACGAGACGGCCGATTTCAAACCGGTCCGCGACGCGTTGCCTCGCGCCCGTCGCCAGCCGGGTTCTCATCGTCTCATCGCGCAGCAGACGCATAATCGCGCCGGCCAGCGCCTTGCTGTCACCAGGCGGCGTCAGCAGACCCGATACGCCATCCTCTATAACCTCGGGCAGCGCCCCCGCGTTGAATCCGACAGTCGGCACTTCGGCTTGCAGGGCCTCCAGCGCGGCGATCCCAAAGGTCTCGTAGTAAGACGGTAGAACGCAAACAGAAGCGTTGCCATACCACGCTGCCAGTTCTTCATGCGGCACGTGGCCGAGGAGCCGGAGTTGACCGTTCAGCCCGAGCCGGTCCACCATTTCCTGCAACTCAGCCTCCGGCAACGTCGGGTGGGGAGGGCCGGCCAGTACGAATTGCACTTCCGGCATCTCGTCCAGAATCCGGCGCGCTGCCTCAAGAAGCGCCGGGATCCCTTTGCGCCGCTCCAAACGACCGACATAAAGGACAATCGGTGCGCTTCCGGGGATCCTGCCACCATCTCCTGATTGGCTGGTCCCAAATCCCGATGGAACAGCGTTCGGCGCTATCTCAATTGGCGGATGAACGCCGTTCAACTCGGACGCGATCTCCCGTGCGTGAGCCCGGCTGGGGCTGATCAGCAGGCGTGCCCTTCGCAGGGCCATTCGCTGAAGAACCCTGCTCAGCCGGACTTGAATCGTCAGGCGCAGATCGGGAGTGTACTTCCGGAAAGTGTATTCCTCCCCATGAAGGCGGATGACCACCGGCGCCTTTGCCCACATCGCTGTGAATAGGAAACCGGTTTCGGTCCCTTCGATCAGATCGAATGGTTCTTCGGCGTGCAGCCGGCGCACCCGGCGCCAGGCCGCTGACGCATACTCCATCTCCCGTATCGCCAGGGAAACCCACTCGCCCAACACAGGGATCCTGGAAACGTACCAATGCACGTTTCCGCGTTTTACGCGGTAGACCCGGATTCCGCCGTCTTCCTGGAAGTCAGGCTGGCCGGCCTCCGCCAAAGCGACGACGGCGACCCGGTGCCCTTCGGCAACCAGCGCTTGGCCAAGAGTGCGCACCTGGCTGCCCACCCCTCCGCCGCCCGTCGCCGAGGGATAGTCTAAGGACACGAAGCAGATGTGCATTTCGGCTTCCCCATAACCGCTAAGTTGAGGTTGGTTCGCAGCCGTCCCGTACGTTGTACCAGGACCAACGAACTATCCGCTTGCCGTTGCCGATCGCCGTGGGCCCCAGCCGAGAAATACTCACAGCAGAAGCGCGCCATCCGTCTCAACTCGCGGTGCGCCTGTGATGCGTAGAACCGCCCGGGCTGCCCTGCAAGCATGAGGCTCGCCGCCTACGGAGCAGAGCCCGAACAGAATCGCCCGCCAGGTCATTGATCATGGGGAGCCTGGACAATGGTTTCATTGGTAGAAACCGTGAATGGACCCGCATGAGCTGTATGCTCAGATCGGGCACCTGCGCCAGGATGCGGCGGAATGATCGAATTGTGATTCTGTTTAATGGATCCCAAGTTCCGTCGCAGGCCTGCCCAGCGCCCCGGAGGGCGACCGCTGCCGCTTCTCTGACCGCATCGAGCCCCAATAAGTACTGGCCGAAGGGAATATTCACTAAGTGCCATAGGTGGGGTCCGGTGACCGAGGCGAACGATGGAAACGTAATTAGGGCCGCTCCGTCAGGCCGAAGGACCCGAGCGACTTCAATTAAGAAGCTACGCGGACACCTGACATGTTCCAGTATTTCACAACACAAGACGAAATCGAATGAGGCATCGGCCACGCCAATCCGCTCGCCATCTCCGACCCGACAGGTGCACGACAAATCATTAGCAACAAGTTCGTTGGCGACGGCAATCCGGTCAGCCGCCAAATCGATTCCAAGCACCGATTTGGCGCCGGCATCACGTAACGCGAGGACTCCGCCCCCTTCGCCGCAGCCCAAGTCTAATGCCGATGCATCTCGAAGTGTGTTGATGTCAGGCAGTAGTGATCTGAAAAGCGCGGCAATGGAACGCCGCCGCTCTTCGGCTACGCGACGGGGATCCCAAAACTGCCGTGCATCGAGTTGGACCCGACGAAAGTTAAGAGCAGAAGCTAATGAGCCGCGTAGCGAAGCCATAGTCTTAAGGCTCTTTGTTCAGTCCGCAATGACACACCTAACGAAGCAGGCGTCCACTTCGGGTTAGCTCTTCCTCGTAACCGCCAGGTTGAGGTTGGTTCGCAGCCGTCCCATACGTTGTACCAGGGCCAATAAACTACCCATCCGCCGTTCCCGATCACGATGCGCGAGAGCCGACAAATACTCGCACCCGAAGCGCGCCATCCGTCGCGAGTCCCGGTACGCCTGCAATGCGCAAACCCGCCTCGGCCGCTTCGCCCCGTAGTCCAGCAATGGCTGCGAAGCCCCATCCCAGAAGACCCGCCGCATCAGATATCGCTTGCTCTGCCTTTCACGCGGCACACCGTGGTGCACGCGGGCAGATGGAACGTAATATACTGCGTACCCAGCGCCGAGGATGCGCTGACAGATCTCGTTATCTTCTCCACCAATCAACTTCCCCCGTGCGCGGCCCAGATAGGTCCGAAACCCGCCCAGACCTAGCAAAATCTCGCGTTTCATGAGGACATTCGTCGTCAGCAGATATCCGCCCGGTCCCAAGAAATGAGCGCGGGGGCCCAAGTCGTAACTGCACAGCAACGGCTCGAACCCCAACGGAAACCAATCCGGCCGGCCACCTTCCCATTCCAAGATCACAGGTCCAACTACACAAGCTGGTTCAGGGCGCACCGTGCACACCGCTTCCATTAGCATCGAGAGCCAGTCCGGTTCAGCCCATGCGTCGTCATCCAGAAAAGCCAAATACTCGCCGCGCGCCTCTTGGGCCGCCCGATTCCGGGCGTGCGCAATACCGGGGCGAGGCTCCCAGACGTATCGAACTTCCACCGCTCTGCCCTGATACTCCTCAATGACGAGCCGCGTATCGTCACTCGAGCCATTGTCCACGATCACAATCTCGAAACTATCCCCTCTCAGCGCCTGCAAGAATAGCGAATCCAGAGCGCCACGAACCACGTGGGCGCGGTTAAAAGTGCACACAGCAACGGAGATCTGACACTTCGTCATTAACTCGATCCTTCGCTCGCTCTTTCCGCAGATAAGTAAGCCGCCAAGGGCGTCGCCCAGCTACCGAAAAACTGACCACAGCCCGTAATACTGGACTCGATCCCCAGCAACACAAACGGAATGCCTAAACGCCAGTCGCTGTCAGACGACTCACTTATAGGGCGGGATTTCCCGAATGACACGTGCCGGGCTGCCAACCGCCAGCGAATGCGGAGGGATCGACCTGGTTACGACGGAACCGGCCCCGATTATGCTGTCGTGACCGATTGTGACTCCTCGAAGCACGATCACCCGTGATGCGAGCCAGACGCGGTCCTCCAAGAAAACACCCTCTTCACGGACCGGCGCCTGCCCAACTGAGTGATAATCGCTGTCTAGGAGAATTGCCTCGTCTCCGATCATACATCCGTCGCCTATTCGAACATTACTGGTGCAGGCGATCCTGACGCCCTGATTGAGGAATACATCGTCACCGATAAATAGCTGGGCGTTGCGGCTAACAAAGAATTCGACGCGATTGTACCGCTTGGAACGAGCGCGGAAATTCCTGCCGACACTTAGCACCCCATCACACGAAAAGTCGCAAGGCCCCTGTACGATCATACCCGGACCGACCCGAGTGCAGTGCTTGCGAAAGCCGAAACTATACCAGCCATCGCGGAGCGCGCGCCACTTTAGACCCAAGACGCCTCGCATCATTCGCCCTTCCGACTACGCACTTCTCGCGTGCTCAGCAACTCCTTCAATAGAGTTTCCCTCAGCCGCCCAAGACCAGGATCCGACATAAATACAGTCCGAGGTTCGCGTGTCATCGGGTTAGTGGCCGCCTGCGTGCCTATGCGCAAGAATACTCGCCGTTCTGTAGAGACGGCAGATTTCCAACACCACTATCGTCACTGGTCTCGTCCGTTCGTCGCACGATGTCGCGACACATGGACGCCACCGCCATTGCTGCTTACGTGCAAATTGTCGAATGTCCAGTATCGCAACGACGGCACGATGCTGGTACTCTGCAGGCTTAGCCGACAAACCCAGATAATAACGCCACCGGCCATCAAATCAAGGTACCGGCGACTTTTTCCCAGGGGGAACATAAGAAACTGAGGGTTCGCACTTGCTGTGCCGGCCAGCGATTAGGGCCCGCGCCTCTCTTAGAGCCCGTTGGGTGGCGCGCAGGATGCGTCGCTCCCTCGATGGTTTGCGCGCTATGATGAGGGCTAACTGTACCATCTCCCGCCACATGGGCACTTCTCTCGGGGGTGCCGCGTCTGTCCGGAACGAGTTTAAGATCAGGGAAGACGCTTCGATGCCGGCATGCAGCCGAGTAATGTAGTCGACCGTAAGCCGACTCTTGGGTATTAGGTGCGTCAAGGTCAGGCTCTGGAAGCGGCCCGTTCCCATTCCAAGGTCAACTGCACACCAAGCGAGATCGATATCCCCTCCTGCGGACATTCCGCTGCCAGTTCGGTCCAGCGCCTTTCTAATCGGGCCGGCGCCAGCCTTGCGCGCGTAGTCTTCCGCAACGGCGCGTCTTACGCAAAGGCCTGCGCCGCACGGAACCGCCAAGGACCAAGTCGCGAGATTAGACCAATAGTCCCGGTCAATCTCACGGATCGCCAGTTCGGGGAGATAAGGTACCACCCAGTTTGGAGGAGGCTCCTCAAACTCAGCGGCTATTGAACCACCGAAGGCTCCGATAAGTGGGTGGCTGGCCGCAATCGACGTCGCATTTAAAAGGTAGTGCTCATCGAGAACGTTGTCGTCGTCGACAAAGACCAATAGCTCCCCACTGGATTCCCTGATGCCGCGCAGCCGGGCCGGCGTAAGCCCCAATTCATTTTCACGGACCATTCGAATCGGAATCCGGTTCGCCTCTTGGGCTGTTATCGTAACAGGGGTGAGCGATGCGTTATCTATCAGCAAGAGATCCCACAGCTCTGCGCTAAGGCTTTGCGCCTGGAGCGCACGGAGGGTTCGGGATAATCGATCGTAGTTCGGATTATGCGTACAGATGATTACGGAGATGTCGGGGGGCCTGATCAATTCCACGCTGGCTGGTTTCCTTAAAGAACAAGATCTAAACACTCATATGTGGATTCCATTAGTACTTTCGCCGGAGATTCAGTATCAACGTCTATTCGCTTGAGTCACATTCCTCGTGCTCAAACGCGTTGAGAGCCTTCGGAATGGTCTTGCGCCACTCAGGCCGGTGAATATTGGCGCACGGATTCCGCACCAACGTGAACCTCCTTGACGCTGATCGAGTACCGCGGCTCCTCGCTTCCTTGCTATGTCGAGTTTCAAGAGATTGATGACGCCGGACACGAATGTCTCGATCGAAGCGAGGGTGTCAAGAGCCCCCACCGGCGCACGTTTCACCCGGCCCGCCTCCCGCATGGTCAAGAGCGCAGCGGGTCGTTCGTACAGCGGCGGCGTGAGTCCGCTGCTCACATTTTAGGTGTTCGACGATTAGCGGCAGGTGTTCGACCGGGTCCTCGGGACACTGAAGGTCGAATAGTCTGCGCGCCGCCGCTACGTCCGCGACAAAGCGGTCCACCTCCGGTTGGCGGTGCTCAGCGACATGCACGGTGCAACTACCCCCTGTCAACGCGGAGATTCGTTGGGCCAGATCCACCAGCCTCGTGCCCTTGCCATTGCCCACGTTTACTGGCGTCTTCGGGCAGGAGCATCGGGAGGCCCGGCGGAGAACATCGATTAAGTCATCAATCCACAGGAAGTCGAGAACCTTTCCGTCCCCGAATACTGTGAGCGGTTCTCCGCAGAGGGCCTTCTTCGTAAACAAGGGGATGACGCGGTCGCGGTCACGCGGGCCATACACGTTGGTCAATCGGAGCACGGTCACCTCCATGCCCGCAGTGCCAAACATTCGGCAATATATTTCTGCCGCAGCCTTGCTCACGCCGTAGGGGTTCTTTGGCAAGATCGACGCACTCTCTGGCACCGGTAATGAAGCAGGCTCCCCTTAGACCTCGCGGGAGGACGAAAAGATCACCCGCCTTGCGCCGGCCTCCGCGGCGGCCCGAAGAACTCCGTAGGTACCGGCCACGTTTGTTTCAAACGACTCGTCGAGGTCGCAAACGGATCCAAGCACATTCGATTGCGCGGCCAAGTGGTAGACTAGGTCAACGCCGGCCATCGCCTTTAGCAAGACGGCTCGGTCGCGAATGTCACCCTGCACGATGCCGATCTGGTGGCTGTTGTGAGCGAGATGATCCATTCGGCCGCGCGAGAAGTTGTCAAAGACGACCACCTCCCCGGCCCGATCAAGGACCAAGCGATCAACTAGATGGCTGCCGATGAAACCAGCTCCGCCGGTGACGAGAATTTTCATGGGGTTGCGGCGAGTATGCAGCGGTTCAGCACGCACGCAGAGGCCCGATTTCCAAGGTGATGCGGTGACCTAACATTCGGCCGGTACAGCGGAATAGAGGAACTCCTGTGCGCAACTCGAGTCGGTTGAATCTATTCATGAGCGTGGCAGGAGCAGGGCTGTTCCGTTCAGACGTCGCCGCCCACTGCGGAGGGTAGCGACCCCACATGGACGTCAGCGTACATGCGTGACCTCGCCGCATTCGTGCTGCAGATGCGTCGTCCAAGGCAGCGTCGGCCGGAGTACTCCCATCCATTTGCCCATCCACGATCCGGTTCTAGGAACGTCGAGTACGTCGAAGCACAACGCATCCGGCAGGTTCAGCAACACACGGCTGTTATCCCGGATGATCAGGCATGTAACGGTGTACCGTCCGTCATTCAAAAGGTCACCGGGTATCTCACAGCTCTGGGTGATGAGCCCCACGGCAAAGTTCTGCGGTTCCGATGCGACGTTGAATACGCAAACGCGATCAGCGTTTTCCACGATCAACGACACCTCCAACTGTGCTCCCGAATCGTAATTCCAATATGCGAACTCCATTCGGAGCCGGTCTCGGACCGTGATAAACTCCGGGTTAGGCAACTCGTTCGCGGTCAGGCGAGCGTGCCGCAGGCGGACTGCCTCACTGCCGGGTGCGGTCGCTGGATCGTGCCAAACAGATTCGGTGCGAACGGCCGAAGCCTCGGCCAGATAGGCGTCAGCGATCTCACCAGCCCTGCCTGCGCGCTGCACATGGCCATCGGCAAGCCAGATCGCGCGGTCGCACAGCGATTTCACGGCAGTCGTGTTATGGCTAACAAAGAGGATCGTGCGACCCCGGTGCGCCGCCTCGCCCATCTTCGACATGCACTTCCGCTGGAAAGACGCGTCGCCGACGGCCAGTACCTCGTCCACAAGCAAGATCTCGGTGTCGAGGTGCGCCGCTACAGCAAAGGCGAGTCGCATGTGCATGCCGCTCGAGTAGTGTTTGACCGGGGTGTCTATGAACTTCTCGGTTTCCGCAAAGGAAACGATCTCGTCGAAGCGGCGACCGATTTCGGCGCGCTTCATGCCGAGGATGGCGCCATTCAGATAGACGTTCTCACGCCCGGTTAGCTCGGGATGGAAACCGGTGCCGACCTCAAGCAGCGACCCCACGCGCCCCCGGATCTCTGCCCATCCGGAGCTCGGCTCGGTGATTCGGGACAGGATCTTCAGTAGGGTGCTCTTGCCAGCTCCGTTCCGGCCAATGATGCCAATTGCCTCACCGTTGTTAATCTCAAAAGACACGTTACTAAGCGCCCAAAAGGTACGCTCCCTTTCATCGCGGGAGCGCCGGACACGGGTCAGGGCGGCACGTCCGGCGCCACAAAGAGTATCGCGCAGCGTTCTGTAGGACGGGGCGTTCTGCCCCATCTTGTACCGTTTCGAGAGATCCTGGGCCCGAATCGCGATGTCGCTCATAGGTTAGATGTCTCCAGCGTGGATTTCGCAGAGGCCCCGACGCCTCCGTCAACCTGAACCCGAGCCTGGCCAGTAAAACCGCAAAGGGCGACATGCCTCAACTCGGTCATGCGCGCGCTTCGCATACCATCGTCTCAAACAGGTTGTATTCTTCGCCGATCTCCTGGCCGTGAAACTCCACACCGCGCAACTCGGTGTCATCACTCTCCCCCGGCGCCACGAAATCAGTCTTCGTGAAGCCGACCGACTCGACCGCGGCCTTCAGCGTAACGGGATCGTAAACAAACTTGTGACCCCAGGCCCGCATGAAATTGTTCAGGACAAAGCACGGCGGCGACGAGCAGGTCGGCAGATGGTACCTGCTCAGGGTCCAATCGATGTACCGCTGGCCACTCTGAGGGAGGCTAGGCTCGAACAGTTCCAGAAGCCTGAGCAAATTCGGGGTCGCCACTCGGAGTGTTCCGTCTGGCTCCAGAACCCGGCGGCATTCTTTGAGCATGTGTTGCCCTTCAGCATACGTAAGGTGCTCAATAAGGTGTTCGCTGAAGACGTACCGAAACGAGCTGTCCGCAAACGGAAACGGTTCTCTCACGTCCAAGTACATGATCGAGTCCAGACATGGGGCCAAATCCGTGTCCAACCAACCGGTGAGACGGCTGGGGCCTGCGCCCATATGGAGTTTGCGCACTGCGTAACGCTCACGGTAAGCTGATATCCGGCGTTCCCGCTCCGCTTCCCATCTTCTCTTGCGGAGGGCTTCATGGACGCCAGACCAATATTTCCGCAACCCCAGAGCAGTGTATCCGAGAACTGTTGACGCATACCCCTGCGACATGGCGTGATTTCCTCCCTCTGTGTAGCGCATTGGCAAGGAGTCGTTCCCTTGGCTGCCAGGCTACAACTTCGAATAGTCTCTCGATGCTCCGGAAGTAATACCCGTCGGCAATCATGCATCTCGCGGCCGCAGCGCCGGCTAGCAATGGGGACGAATCGCCGATCGATCCTATATGCCCCTCGCGCTCGCACCATGTAGGTAGGTCGATTTCGCGTTGAGGCGCTTCCAGGATACTCTGCCAGAATCGCTGAGGGGAGATGTGGGAAGTCCACCTCGGGCTTCACATCAAGGACCACGCACGGTCTTCGGGGATCTTGCAGGCAGCGCTGCGCCAGAACTCTCGTCCTCCTAGCGAATTCGCGTGCGCGACTAGGCATGATGCCTCTTGAGCCGTTGGGAACCTCTCAAGGAAGGCGCCTCACCGCATCTTACGCCCGGATCTCGATCTGCCAGCGGGCCGTGCAGGGTCTTGTACCTCTCCTGCTTCCCGCCGATGCGGTACCGCTTCCCCAGACCCTCAACCCGAATTGCGATGTTGCTCACTGAATCAACCGCGCTCTCTTGTGTGTCCCATAGGTACAGGTCAATCCACCATCTCCATGCCCCAGATCTGGAGATAGCCTCGGTCGAGCAGGTACCGGACTTTGATTTCATCCGGGGCCGTCGGAGCTGCGAATTCGAGCTTGGCGCCGAAAATGCGCGCGTCGAACTCCCGCCACGCGCCCGGGTACGCCATACGCCCAACCAATGCCAGTCTCTTCTTCCACGAGTCGGCGACCGCGCAGGCTGGAGCCGCCCCGCTCGGTTCCGGGCAAGGCTGAGACCAATCATTCGTTTCAACTCCCTGGCGTAGCAGAAACCGGCGAGGCTCCTGATTCCGGCTCTGCACGATCAACTCGGCGACGGGCCGCCCAGGGGGCCCCGCGCCAGCGTTCACCAGGCTACTCAGCACGATGAGACTGGTCCTCGCGCCGACTCCCGCGGCTTCGATCACCCGCTCCGGTTCCCCATCCGGACCCGGCGTCGAAAAGCCGCCGACAATACGCAATTGGCTTCCCGCGAACCGCGCGGTTCGCGGCAGAGCAAGGTCCGCGAATTCCATGCCGTAGACTTCCGCAGGCACTGGAACCGCTCCCGCGCGATCGGCGGTAGGAGACTGAGACAAATCGATACGCCGCATAGCCAGCACGAACAGGGGATATTCAGCATAGCTATCCATGCTGAAGAATCGGCTCTGAAGGGACTTCAGGAAACGATTCATATCCTGACGGTTCTCATTCTTGGAGTCGTCCGAGACGAAGAACACCTGACTGAAACTTCGTAGTCCTTCCGAACCATCTTTCAGGTAATTCCAGAATGGCTCCCGCCGCAATGCGGCCGGGAAATACCTCGTTACGCCTTCGCGGGAACGCCCGTCGTATAGGACGATAGCGTCTGCTCCTGCCCGGCTCTCCACGTAGCGCGCGGCGGCTCTCCAGTCACCCAGCCTGTCCGTATGGGACCACGAGGGGTGGTAGTAAAAGGCCAGCGAAGCCCCAACCACCGCGAAACACAGGGTGGCAACCAGAGCCCAGAAACGGCCGAAGCTCATGATGCCGGCAGAGATGATGAGCTGCACTGCGATAAGAACACAGATAGCGTATCTGCTGTCGGCGCCTACGAACGACTGGGGAACCACCGCGTCGAAAACCACGAAAAGCAGGAACATCGGCAGGCAGATCCACAAGCCAACCAGCCGCAGCGCTCCCTGGCGCTTTCGAAGCGCCAGGACGCCGCGCACCGCAAGGAAAGCGAAGAGGCTCAGGCCAGGCAGCACCAACCATAGTGTCCCAGGGTACACGGACATGCCGAAGAGGTAGAAGAAGAGCGCGATTGGAATCTTGGCTACGCTGCTTGCCTGAAGCCCTCTCGGGCCTAAGTATCGCTCCTCGCCGGCGACCTGGGCGGCGACGGACAACCAGTGGAAGGGAGCCGCAAACCACTCGGGTCGCAGCTCGGCCAACCCGAGCGATGCAAACAGACCAAAGCACGCGACAAGGAGGGCCACCCTACCGCGCTTTCTGCCGCCGGCGATATGAGCCAACTGGACGAGCACAACCACAAATCCCAAGGGGTGTGAAGCGATGCACAGCAGATCCGCGCCTATGAGAATCGACAGGGCCCCGCGTGAGCGCTGCTTTCGCAGGCAGCGCGCAAAGGCCAGAAACGCCAGGCAGGACGCCAACAGGAACAGCGTGTAGAAACGGACTTGTTGCGAGTACTCGATCGCATAGGCAGAAGTTGCAGTCAGCAGGGCGGTTAGAGCCCCGTGCGCCCAGGATCCCAGCAATTCCTTGCCAAGCAGATATATCACGGGGATTGCCAGGGTTCCCAGAAGCGCAGCCGGCAGGCGAAGCATGAAGTCACTGGAGCCCAAATGGGTCCATGCGTGGAGAATCCAGAAGTACGGAATTGAATTGAGGTGGAGGCCAAGTCCACTGGCTTCCTGGACACTGCCAAACTCATCTCCGTGGAGGGAGAAGTTATCAATACCGTAAAGACGGAGAGCCGCGGCGGCCAGCGTGATGGCCGCGACGAGCAGAAACTCTTGTCGAACCGGAAGGCCCTCAGCCCTCACGCTGCCACCCCGTCACACCACATCTGCAAACGTTTTCTCCATCCGCCGGAAGTAGAAGGCCCCGCCGACCAGCAGCGCAACGGCCGCGGCAGCCGAGACTGCGATCATGGGGCCCGGCGCCGTCCTGGTTCTCAGCAGCGCCCAACGGAAACCTTCCACAACGCCAGCCATCGGGTTCAACCCGTACACCGTTCGCCAGGGTTCGCGCAACAGACTGCTCGGATAGGCGATGGGCGTCGCGAACATCCAAAACTGGGTCAGGAACGCGATCGTATACTTAACATCTCGAAATTGCACGTTGAGCGCCGAAAGCCAGAGACCTACTCCGAGAGCCGTAACTAAGGCAAGGAGAAGGAAAAGCGGCAACCAGAGAGCGTGTGCGGTCGGCCTAACGTGGTAGTACAACGCCAACCCGATGAACAGGAGGAACGAAATCGCAAAATCCACAAAGCCGGAAAAGACGGCAGAAAGAGGTATCGCGAGCCGGGGAAAGTAGACTTTGCGAATCAGGTTTGCGTTCCCTACAAGGCTATCCGACGACTGAGTCAGCCCATTTGCGAAGAAGTTCCACGGCAGCAGCGCCGCATAGGCGAAAATCGGATATGGCACTCCATCCGAGGGAACCTTTGCGAGCCGTCCGAAGAACAGGCTAAAAACCACCATCGTAAAGAACGGCTGGATGATGGCCCACAACGCACCAAGGGCGGTCTGTTTATATCTAACTTTGATGTCCCGCCAAGTGAGGAAGTACAGCAGCTCGCGATATTCCCAAAGGTCCCGCAGTTTCAGCGAAACCCATCCCTTGGACGGTTCGATGCGCAAATTGGGGACATCGGTCCGTTCCGGGGGTTCTATTTTGAGCGGCATTTTCAGGGCGGTGCTCATGCGGATTTGTCCAGATCCGATTCGGGGCGGTAGTGGCGATAGTAGTTGGAGCCGGGGTAGTTGGCCTTCGCCGTTACCGAGGCTGACTTCGTTGAGGACTTTGGTTAAGGTGTGGGCACGTGATCGCCCAGGTGCTGAGGACCGAGGCGACGACCTTCTGACTCATCAAGTCTCTGGACGTGTTCAAGCCGTCGAACTCCACCTCTAAGCCCGGGGTCACAAACGAGCATTTTGATGTAGAATTGCCGCCATCACCGAGCACGAATTCACCAACGCACACCCAACAAGCGAGAAGCGGCGCTATATCTTCAGACACCCTCATCTCTCGTATGCCAATGCGTTGGGAAACTGTGACGAACTGCTCGCGCGCGTACTACCCGAGCTGAGTAGTGGAAGTAGTTGGCGTGCCAAAGCCGGCGCCAGCCCTTTAACGAATGCTGTCGCCAGATGGTTGCTGTCCCGGTATACGACGACGTTGCGTTTTATGGCGGCGCACACATTCGAGTAGCAGAACTCGCCGGTGAGGTCGGCGAAATGAACCCGCTGAAGGCCACGTACTGCCTGCTCTTCGGCCTGAAGAACCAGCGGATCGAGTGCCTCGGCGGGAGTCCGGGAGCACGACTGCTGCGGTATGACGCTCCATGGCTTGCTGTCTGCGCGCGAAAGGCAGAGGGGAACGTCTAAATTAGGCCGGGGAGAGTCGCGTAGGACTAGAGTCTCAATACCAGCGGACTCGAGTGCTGCGAACGTGCTGCGACTGCCCTCTCGCCATTCCTCGTAGGACGACGTTGCATATCCGCTCTCCTTGCCCGGCGCCGCGACATATGACATCGAAGAGCTTGTTGCTATCACAGCGTCTGGACGGAGCGCTCTGATACGCAGTAGGGCCGCTTCTCGCCACTTCGCGCACTCGAACTCCACGCGGTTGAGATGCGGATTGTAGACCGGTACGCGAGCCGTCGGACACGACGCCTTCAAAATGGTAATTATCTTGAACCGGCTCTCGTCCGCGACTTGCTCCAGGGCAGGTAGCCACTGTTCCGCGTGCGAATCGCCAAACAACACGACGGTTCTGCTTGCAGACTTGTCTCCAGCCAGACATTGCTTGACGCGGGCGTCGGTATAGCCGGCAAGGCACCCGGCAGGTTTAGGCCGAGCCGCAACGGCGCCGAAGATCTCTGCCTCCGGGGATCGCGCCGCCGTGGCCAACACGGACTGACGCCACGCTAAGGCGGTGCCAATTCCACCAACTGTGATTAACGCGCCCACCAGCAGCGACAGCACGGGCCGGCGCATCAACACGGGATTGAAACGGACCGGATTCTCGATGATCGCGTACGTTACGGCAGCGACGGCCAGAGAGGCGAGCCCCCAACCCGCCCTGCCAATCGCAGTGGGAGCCAAGCCGGCAACGGATGCGCCGATGATTACGGGCCAATGCCAAAGATACCAGGAGTAGGAGAGCTTCCCTAACCACTGCAGGCCTGAAATGCCGAGTAGCCTGCTGACACCGGTAGAAGGAGAATTAGTTCCAGGCAGAATCATTGCGGCTGCACCCGTAACGGGAATCATAGCCGCAATTCCCGGAAAGTTCGTGGAAGTGGAAAAGAATAGTGCCGCTGCCAAAACAGCGGCTCCGCCGAACCAACCAATGGCGCGGAACCATCCACGACGCCGTTCCACTATTTGGGTGGGGACCAGACTTGCCAGAGCCCCGACACCGAACTCCCAGGCTCTTGTCGGCGAAGCGAAAAACGCCCACGGCTGTCGAACGTGGGTCAGCCAGATGCAGGTGCCTAGCGATAAAGCCGAACCTGCCACTAATAAGACTGGCAGTGCGCTACTGAAGCGACGCGAGCGGGCCGCCAGAATCACGAGCGCGGGCCAGACCAGATAGAACTGTTCCTCGACGGCAAGTGACCACGTGTGCAGAAGCGGATTTCCGCCGGTCGTTGCCTCGAAGTAATCCAGGGACTGGCGCATGAACAAAAAATTGGCGTAGTATCCGGCGGTGGCAAGTGCGCTTGGCCAAAGCCGGGACTGCTCCAGCGGAGAAAACAGCCGTGTTCCCAAGGCACAAACGGCCAAAACCATGAAACCGCAGGCAGGCAACAGTCGCCGCATTCTTCGGGCGTAGAAACTGACCAGGTTGACTCCGCCGGTTTTCAGGGCCTCTCTTACGAGGAGTTTGGTGATCAGGTAGCCAGAAAGAACAAAGAAGATATCGACGCCGACAAAACCTCCGGAGAATCCCGGGATCCCAATGTGGTAGGCCACTACCAGCAGAATGGCGATGCCGCGTAAGCCTTCGATGTCCCGCCGAAAGGAAGATTCCCGCTCTCCAAGCGCAGGGCCGCCAGGCGCCACGGTTTGTCTTAAAGAGGGCGAATGCCCCAAACTGAGCCCCATAGGTAAGCTCGACCTCCCTTATCCCGCCGCAGCGACGTGATAAGGCCGAGAAATACTTGACTGCCAATGACTCACGCTCCCCACAATAAGAAACCAGGGTTGGCAGGCAAAACCAGCATGGCCCTCCGGGGCTGGCCACCCGCGAAGATGAAAATGGGGGCGTGCCGGGGCTGCAAAGCGTGGACTGCTACCAATTTCCGCCTTTGGAACTAGCTAGCTCCCCACTTTGCCCCGTCCGCGACTGCCAGCCAGATCCCGGTCACAACCAGTTTCTGCTTGGAAACAAATTACTTAGCCGTACCACCAAATGGACCCCGTTGTACCCTGTAGGCAGGTAGCATGTTTTCATTCCGGCATCTCGAATCTTCGCTTGGCCACCCGTGCATTGGGGCGCCCTGCCGATCCCAGGAATACCGAACGAACCCAATCCCATATCCGGACACTGGCGCCCCCGGGAATACCAAACGAACCTAATCCCATTTCCGGACACTTCGGGTCGTCCGCTGGCCTGCGAACGCGTCTGCCCCACGCGGCACTGTCATTCGGATTTGTCGGGGTGGTAGTGGCGATAGTATTTGGAGCCGTAATAATAGTAGCCTTCGCCGTGCCCCTGGCTGACTGCGTTCAGGACGATGCCCAGGGTATGGGCACGTATTCGCCGCAGGGTGCTGAGAACGGAGCCGACGGCTTTCCGGTTGGTTTTGCCGGCCAGGGTGACCACCACGACGCCATCGACGAGCGTGGCCATTTCCATGGGTTCCGGGAAGCCGAGCAGCGGCGGGGCGTCCACGACGACCAGGTCGTAATCTTTTTCGGCTTCTTCCAGGATGTTCGGCAGGCCGCGGCCGATCAGGCTGACGACGCGGCGGGAGGCTTTCCCGGCGGTGAGGATATCCAGGCACGGGAGGGCTTCGTGCTTGACCAGCTTGTCGCGCCAGATCAGGCCATCGGAAAGGACGGCGGCGAGCCCGGGACCGGCATGGATGGAGAGCAAATCGGCAATGCCCGGGCGGCGCAGATCGGCATCGATCAGCAGGGTGCGCTTGTTGTGCTCGGCGTGGGCCATGGCAAGCTGGGCGGCCACGGTGGTCTTGCCTTCCTGGGGTACGGCGCTGGTGATCAGGATGGATTTGAGCGGGACATCGAAAGAGCCGAGCAGGATGGAGTTGCGCAGGGTGTGAATGGCTTCGGCGAAACCGGATTCCGCGGAGCCGCGGGCGCCGGGGGCAACGAGGGGCGCAGCGGAGGTTTCGGGCGCTGCCGCGGACTCCGGACCGGCAAGCCGCAAGCCGGCTTTGTGCTGCCAGTTCTTGACCAATGGGATGCTGCCGATCACTTCGGCATTGAGCAGGCGCTCCACCTGCTCCGGGCTGCGCACGGTGTTATCGAGGGCTTCAAAAACGACTGCGGCGGCCATGCCGAGCATCAGGGAGGCGAAGAAGGCAAGAGCCACGATGTGCCGCAAATTCGGGTAAACGGGAATGGGAACGGGACGCGCGGGGTCGGAGAGGCGTATGGCGCTGTTCTGGAAACCGGCGTTGATGCCGGCCTCCTTGATTTTCTGGACGAGCTCTTCGTAGAGCTTGCGATCGGCCTCGGCTTCGCGCTTGAGGGCAAGGTACTGGAAGCTGCGCGCGTTGACGGCGTCATACTCGGCCTTGGCTTGGTCCACGGCAATCTTGAGCACGGACTCGCGGCCGAGGGCTACCCGGTACTCGGTTTCCACGCGGCGCACGACGCTTTCCCGGGCGCGATCGAACTGGCGCTGTACCTGGGCGAGCTGGGCGGCCGCCTTGGGGTACTCGGGATGGTTCTTGCCGTACTGGGCCTGCACCTGGGCGAACTTGGCCTGGGCCTGCTCCACCTGATCGCTGAGCGTTTTCAACGATTCACCCTGGGTGGAGATTTCGGCCGCTTCGAGGGTTCCGTTGGACACGGATTTGAAGGCCGCTTCCTGTTTCAGGCGGTCGGTCTGGGCGACGATGTAATCCGTGTTGAGTTGGACCAGGCGCGCGGAGAGGATGCCGGTCTTCGCTTCGGGGTCGATGACGTCCACCTGGCGCTCGAAATCGGCCAGGGCGCCGCTGGAACGCTCCATTTTGGTCTTCAGCTCCTCGATCTGCTTTTCCATGAAGGAGGACAAGCCGAGCGTGGAGCGGTAGCGGACGTCGTAGGTGTGCTCGATATAGGATTTGACGACGGCGTTGGCAACGTTAGCGGCCAGGCGCGGATCGGCGGAACGGTAGCTGATCTTGAGGAGGAAGGTGCTGGGCGGACGGACCACGCCGAGGCCCGGGAGGCCCACGGGAGCGTCCTCGAATACGTCCGGCGCCAGCCCCTGTCCGCCGGCGGGCGCCTTCCGGGGGGGACGAAGCCCGAAGTCCTCGGCCACGGGGCGGAGGACGGAATCCGACTGGATGGTGTTGATCTGGGTGGTGAGGAACTGCTCGGCATCCGCGGCGGAGGACTGGGTAGCGTCCTGGCCGATGATGCCCGCGGGCATGCGGAGATCGACATCGACGGTTGCGGTGGATTCGTAGATGGGGGTGAGGCGCTTACAGACGACAAAGGCGGAAACCGTGCAGACGGCCACCATGCCGGCGATCTTCCACTTATGGCGGCGGAGGGTGTGAAAGAGATTTGCCAGAGGGGCGGACTGCGGTTCAGTCTCCTCGCCGGCGACATCCCCTATGGGGGCGTAGCCGGGGGGGATGGTATAGGTCAACGGCAGGGCCGGGAGGGCGGCGTTTCGATCGCCTTCAGGCGGGGGCAGGAAGTTAGGCATGGGAATCTACCGCATGACTCCGTAGATGATGACGCCGGAAACTATGACGGCGCCGAACGCGGCGACTTTCTCGATGGTTGAAATGGCGAGCCGCCGGCCGCTGTTATCGGTGACGTAGAGAATATCGTTGGCGAGCAGGGTGACGTCGGGGGATTTGCGATCCATGATTTTGCGGAGCTCGACGGGGATTTCGTCTTTGGTCCCGGTATTATCGTTGCGGCGGATGATGTAGGCCTGCTTGCCGGCGTAGGGAGCGAGGCCGCCGGTAAGAGCGAGGGCTTTCAGGACAGTGGTTTGGGCGTTTTCCTGAACGGGAATGGCGCCAGGGGACCTGACGTTGCCGACGACGTAGACCTTGCCGACATCGGGGACGCGGATTTCCTCGCCGCCTTCGAGAACCAGGTTGGCTTGGGGGTCCGCCTGGGTGATGAGACCGGGGGCGGAAACCCTGCGGGTGAGGGCGGGGGCGGCTGGGTCGTCGGCGGCGCGGGTGACGAGGATTTCGGGGCCGGCGTTTTCGGCCAGACCGCCGGCGCGCGTGATGGCTTCCAGGAGGGTGACGGAGCCCACGGCCTGAAAGGTGACGGGGCTGCGGACGGCGCCGGCCACGCTGATGGGGCGGCTCAGGTATTCGGCGACGGTGACGCGGACCAAGGGGTTGACGAGGACTTCCTCGGCCTGCAGGGTTTCCGCGATTTTGGCCTCCACGGCGAGGGGCTCGAGGCCGGCGACCTGGACGCCCTTCTTGAGGAGGGGGAGAAAGACGAGGCCATCGACGCCGACGCGGGTGGTGCAGGAGAGTTCGGGGGCGTCGTAGACGGAGACGACAATCAGATCGTTGGGACCGATTTTGTGGGTGGGGAGGTTATTGGAGACGGACGGTTCGGCGAACCCCGGGGGCGGGGCAGTCTGCGCGCAGAGCGCGGCCGCCAGAACGGTCAGGAACGCAAGGAATCGGATGGACATGGGCAATCTCCCAAAGTTATGATCGGCCCCTGCCGGCGGCGAAAGCGTCGACGGCATAGGCGCGGACGGGGGCCGCGGAGTCGATTCGGGCGGAGAGTCCCTTCAATAGTTCGTGAAGGTCCGCCAGTTTGCGGTCGAGTTCGCCGAAGCGCCGCAGGACGACGGAATAGATCGAATCGGATTGGATGCAGGCAAGCAATTCGGAACGGGTGTAATCGGAGACGTTTCTTCCGCCGGCCGCGGCGCAGGCGGCCTTGAGGCTATCGTACTCTTCCTGGGATAGGCGGAAGACCACGATCCGATTCCGCTGTTTGAGAAGTGGCATGGGTTTTGATTCCCTACTCACCGCGAAGACGCGGAGAGAAGGTGGGTTAGCAGATTCAAATGCAGGGCCGGGAGTCCGAGAGCGGAGGAGCGCGACGCGCGGGATGGCGCCGGACCGGCGGGGACGACGAGGTCCCGATCGATTTCCACGGCGACGGCGCGATTCAACAACTCGACGCTGACGACGACGCGGTACGCGGAATTCTCGCGCACCAGGATGCCTTCCACTCCGGCCAAGGCGCCGTGGGTTATGCGCACGCGTTCGCCGGAGCGCAGGAAGGGCCATGGCGAGACCGGCAGGCCGGAACCGACCAAAGCCCGCACGGCGTCGAGTTCGGTTTCGCTCACGGGGGCGGGCTTTCCGCCGAAGCTCACGATGCAGACGATGCTGGGAGTGGACAACACTTTGAGGCGTTCTTCAAAACCGAAACGGCAGAAGACGTAACGCGGGAACAGAGGGAGATCGACGGCTTTCATGCGATCGGACCAGCGCCGGCGAGCGCGGTACAAGGGCAGGTAATGTTCGAGCGCCTTGGCCTGGAGTTGTTCGGCTACCGCTTTTTCGTGCTGGGGTTTGACGACGAGAGCGAACCAATTCATTGGATTCCAGGCAAGCTTCCGCTACTGCGAGTCCCACCGCAGTTTTCGCATTTGCAATAATTAGAGCCTTAGATCCGAAACGCTGAATGGAATTGTAGTATACAAGAAGCATACGCGCGCACTTTTTTTGGCGTTTTAGTACTTTTCAGGCGTTTTAGTACTTTTGGATGTTTTAGTACTGGCACTGCTTGAGGTGAATGCATAGAATCGCCGATTGGGTCCCCACGGAATTTACGGCGACTGGAATGGTGTCTGGTGTCTAAGGTGCGGAGAATCGTGTTGGTAGCCGGGGTGGCGGGCGCGGCCGTGTTCGCCGCGGCGGCTTATTGGACGGTGCGGATCGCTTACTCGGACTGGGTCTATCGGGATTACAACGCGAAATCGATACGGGAAGCGATCCAATTGACGCCGGTTAACCCGGAGTATTACCGGGAGTGGTCGGAGATCGAGCCTGGGAGGGCGGTGGAGGCGCTGGAAAAAGCGGCGGCGCTCGATCCGCTGAACGCGGAGGTGTGGATCGCATGGAGCGCGGCGTTGGAAGAGAGGAAGGATTATGGGCGAGCGGAGGCGTGCTTGCTGAAGGCGGTGGACGTGGACCGAACATTCGCGCCGCGGCGGATGCTGGCGGAGTACTATTACCGGCGCGGCGAGGCGAAGAAGTTCTGGCCGGCGGTAAAGGCGGCGCTGGCGACATCCTACGGCGATGTTACGGAACTGTTTCAGGAGTGCGCGGCGTTGAGTTCCGATAGCGAGACCATTCCAAGGGCCCTGCCGCGGCGGCCGGACGTGCTCCGCCAGTATCTGGAATACGCAGTGGCGGAGAACCGGATGGAGGAGGCGGGGGCCGTGGCCGCCAGGGTGCTGGCGGAAGCGGACGAGCAATCCACGGGCGCGCTGCTGCGGTATTGCGACCGGCTGCTGGGGGTGGGCCGCGCGCGGGAGGCCTTGGCGATCTGGAACGGGCTGAGCGAGCGGAAGCTGATCCCTTACGCGGGCTTGAGGCCGGAGGAGGGGCGGAGCCTCACAAACGGGGACTTCGCGGCGGGGGATCTGGGCGCGGGGTTCGACTGGCGGACGACGGCGCCGGGCGGGGTCCGCATCGACCGCTTCGAGGCGCCGGCTGCGCTGCGGATCCGCTTTTCCGGGAAACAGCCGGAGAGATGCGAGATTCTGAGCCAGTACGTGCCGCTGATGCCGGGAAGGGGTTACATTCTGACGGTGAGATACCGGGCGGCCGGGATCGGGCGCGAATCGGGCCTTTATTGCCGGATACTCGGCGGAAGCGGGCAGGATTTGCTGGGCCAGGCGGGGGGGCTGCCGGGCGGGGCGGAGGGCGAGGCGGAGCGAACGCTCCATTTCAGGAGCGCCGATGAAACGGCGCCGGCCCGGCTGGTAGTCGGGTACGAGAGGGTGCGGGGGACGATGCGGATCGAAGGATCGGTGACCTTGCTGGGGTTCGCGCTATGGCCGGAGTGGGGACACGGCCAATGAAGGAACGGGGCGCGGGCAGGTGGGAGAAAGCTTCCGCCATATGGCTGGGCGTGACGTTGAGTGTGGCGGCGCTGATCCAGTGGGTTCCGGGGCGGTGGTTGAATCCCAGCCTGTTCCAGACGAGCCTCCTGGCGCTGGGCGCTGCGTGGGCCGCGGCTGTGGCGTACCGGCCGGAACGGATGCGATGGAGCTTTCCCCTGTTGCCACTAGCGGCGGCGGCGGGCTGGGGCGTGTTCCAACTGCTGACCGGACACACGGTGAACCGCTGGAACACGTGGATGGCGGTTCTGAACTGGACGGTGAACCTGGCGGTTTTCTTCGCCGCATCGCAAGCGTGCGGTTTTCCGGGGGTCCGGAAACGGATGCTCCAGGCGCTGCTCTATTTCGGTTTCGTTCTCAGCGTGGTATCGGTGCTGCAGTATTTCAGCGGCGGCGGCAAGATCTTCTGGGCGTACCAGGCTTACGAGGGTGATATGCTGGGGCCCTTCGTGAGCCGCGACCGCTACGCCGCGTTCATCGAATTGCTGCTGCCGATAGCGGTTACGGGAGCGCTGCGGGGAGGCGTGCTATTGCGGTATGCGGTGATGGGCGCGGCGATGTACGCCTCGGTGATTGCGGGAGCATCGCGGATGGGGGCGCTGCTCACAACGGCCGAGATCGCGGTGGTCCTCGCGATCGCGTGGATCGCGGGGTCCTCTTCGAAATCGAACCTGCGAAGCGCGGCGGCTACGTTGTGGCTGGCGGCGATCGTGTTCAGCGCGGTGGTGGGGTGGGTGGTCCTATGGAACAGGCTGCAGGATCCGGACCCGCTGAAGGGCAGACGGGAGATGGTAACTTCGGCGATTGCGATGGTTCGCGACCGGCCGGTTTTCGGATTTGGGTTAGGGAGTTTCCAGCCCGTCTATCCGCGGTACGCGATTGTGGACTTTGGCGCGGTGGTGAATCACGCCCACAACGACTGGGTGGAATGGGCGGCCGACGGAGGGATCCCGTTCTCGCTGCTGCTGTTATCCGTGGCGGTCTGGAGCATTTCCAAAGCGCTGAAGAATCCGTGGGGAATCGGAATTGTCGCCGTCTTTACTCACAGCGTCGTCGATTTTCCCTTGCAAGACCCGTTGATCGCAATCTGGCTATTTGGGCTGCTGGGGGCAATGGCCGCCCGGCCTTCGACGGATCGGTGACGCGCACGACAGCGGCTATTTGCTGACCGTCTTGGGCACGCAGGCGCAGATAGGCGCTCCGCCCGGCTTGGCCGTATTCCTGCATAGGCCAGGGTTGCCACTCACGGTACAGACCCCGCCGCCATTACAAATAGCTCCGCCGGGCTTGGCCTTGCAGTCGCCGGTGGCGACCAAGCCGGCCTTCTGGAGAACGCCGGGGAAGCCGGCGAGAGGCGAGCAGGCTCCATCGTACGCCTGAATGGTCCGCACGGTAAAAATCGCGCCGCCGGTCAAAGCCAAGAGCAGCGACGTCAGACAGTAAGTGGTAAACCGCATTCGAAGTTTCTTCATGATCTTCGGCTCGAATAGAATCGCGTATCTAGTGTAGTCCTATATAGTTTCGCGGTCAAGGGTTTTGAAGGCAGCCCTAAACGATGCGCGTTATACAAACCGAATACATTGGCAGTACTCACAGTACAATTGAGGTCAATTCTTGAGAAGTAACGCTTGATATTTCGCCCGTATCGTCCTATAGTTAACAAATCAGACAATCGGAGATTCTCATATGAAACGAGCGATTTGGTATGCGGCTTTCCTCGCGGCGAGTCTTACGACCGCGGGTTTCGCGAACGCCACTGTGATTGCGGGGTGCACCGGCACAAGCACCGTCTTCACCTGTAATTTGTTGACGGGGGACAGCACCGTCTATGCGCTGCCCGCACTCGCACAGACCACGGCAGGGTATGTGGTGATACTGGACCCAGGCAATTCGAGCCTCGAAGGTTTTGCGGGATCTTTTCCGGGCCAGGCGAACCAAAGCCTGTGGTCCGACGTAATCTTCTTTCCGGACGACGGCCTTGGTATCAGCAACCACGTTCAGTTGCTGTGGGATCCCGCCACTTTCCCTAGCTACTACAATGTCGAGTGGTACGGTGTCCCCGCCCCCAATGTGGGCATACCCGGGTTTGAGTCGGGTTATTACATTTCAGCGGAGCCAGGAAACGTCACCCACTACATCCCCACCGATGGTACCTTCGATGGTATCTACGAACATTTCGAGTACGACGTTTACACGCCCGAACCCGCCAGCGTGGGTTTGATGGGGTCGGGGCTCGTGGGCTTCGCCTGGTTCCTTCGCAGGCGTCGCAACCGCCGAGCCTAAGATCTGTGCGATTGTAGTTGGCGAGGATTTCCGGCGGCGCGGACTTCGACTTCGAAGTTGCGCCGTCGGCTATGTGTTTCTGTGGCGGCAGCCGTCCGGAGCGCGCGCGACTCCCTTCTAACCCTACCAACCCCTGAGGCTCCGCGAATGATTTAGTCCAGTGAAAAACCTCGGTGGCTGACTTTGTTGGCAGCGACTATATTTCTCGGCGTGGGCACAGACCAGATCTCGTGCTGGTACAGGGAACGCGAACGTGGCGAAGTCGCTCTTGATCGGCGCGACGACCTCGACATTCTCGCGCCCGGCGGCGAGAAACTGGAGCGGCTTGAAGACTATCGGACCGGTCAGGGCGATGGAGTCCAGGACTTCCGGCGGCAGACGCTCGGCCAGGAGCTTCCTGGGCCTCGAGTCATGGTTGCCGCCGATGAGCTTGATCTTCCTGAAGTGCGAAGCCAGCAGGGCCAGCACGGCCTGAGTCTCCCGCAGTTCGCCGCAGGTTTTACCAGCCGCTTGCTCTTCAGGAAACGGGAGGTGCTCAGGATCAACAGGTCCGTGCCGACGGCTCCTTCCTGGATCAGGGTCTTCAGGACTTCCCGCTTGCGGAGTCCCCGGCTCCTACGATCTTTTCCCTCTTCGGTGCGTAGCGCCTGGAGCAGGCATCTGGCCCCTTGACCGGCGTCGATTGTCAGGGATTTATGGCGAGTGATGGGTGAACAGAGTTGGGGGAGTTGCTCTCGCCCCGGGCGGGGGCGGAGTTTCAAAGAGGGGGAGGCTGGGTAGGAAGTTGGTTTGTTCTTCGTTGCCCGCCGCCGGTCGCGCCGACGGTGCCGCTCCTGTCGAGGTTGCGGCGAAGCGCAGGCGTGGGTATGATCATACTGAGAGTATGAAATGGTCAGCGTCGAACGTGTGACTCTCACCCTACCCAACGACCTCGTCAGAGACATTGACCGGCGAGAGAATAACCGCAGCAAGTTCGTCGCCGAGGCCGTCCGCCACGAACTGGATCGTCGCCGTCGTGCGGAGCTTCGTCGATCCCTGCAGAATCCCCACCCCGAAAGCGCTGCGCTCGCCGAAACTGCCTGCGAAACAGCGTACGTCTGCTATTTCATATTATCAGCGTTGGGAATCCCTCCTCCCTTTCCCCACCCCTAACGCCTCATAACCAGGCTGAAACAAAGCAACTTGCGGCGGTAGCAGCACGCCCGGCCAGCTCCTCCACTTCGAGGGGAGGATCGGGCCTGGTTCGCTTAAACAAACGCTTCGACGGAAAGGTTGAAACGCTCCGCGAGCTTCTTCGCCTGCGCCTTGCTGATGGAGCGTTTGCCGGCCAGGATCTCAGAGGCGTGGCCCCGGCCGCCCACGAGCGGGGCGATATCGGCCTGCGAGAGCCCCCGGTCTTCCAGCAGCGCGCGCAGAAACTCTTGCGGCGCGGCGTGCGGGAGCGGATAACGCTGGTCTTCATACGCCTCGATCAGGCTGGTATACAGTTCCACAAACTCGCGCTCCTCTGGGCTCAGATCCTCGTCGCGTTCGTCCAGCTCCTCAAGCCGGGCAATCGCCCTTTCGAGATCGCGGTCGTTCCGGACCGGCCGTGGCAGTTCGCGGCTGAGAACACGGCCGTACTTTTTCTCGTCGATTGCGGGCAGTGCGCTCATTCCTTCCATCCTCCCCTGTCATATTCGGCGTGCGTCAAGACCGCGCGAATGAAAACCCTTTGCGTGCGATAGTTGACGCGGGCGATCAGCCGGTATTTTCCGCCGCCGATATCGAAGACCGTCAGGCGGCCTACCGGGTCGGCGTGCGGGAACGTCTGCCGCATTTCAGCCAGGCTCTTCCACGCCGCGCGCAGCGTCGTGTGGTACCAGTGATCCAGCGGCGGCAAGGCTTCCTGATGGACCTCGCTGAACACCACGATTGCTTTGTGGCTGATCACCTTCACAATTCAGGATACTCCCATTTTGGGAACAATGCCAGCCGTCAATATCGAGCTTCCGATTACCTCGACTGCATTTCCGCGCAACCCGGTGGTGCCAAGACCAATACTCCTTCCGCGATATGGGTTCGAGGCCTCTGAAAGGCTCCGCGCTGGCACCCCGCGCCGCCATGCGCCGCATCGTGCTACTGCTGCGAGGCCGACGCCAACGAAGGTCGCGCGAACCTGGCCCAGCGTAGACGACGGCCAGAAGATCATCGAGCACTGGCTGAAGTTCCGGTGCATCGATTCGAAGATGAATCGATTCCATGCGGGCGCAGAGCCAGCGTATCACGACGTTGTACGATGTACTGTATATGGCTAAGGCGCTGCTTACCGTGAGAATG